>ERZ1026882.42-NODE-42-length-123603-cov-22.817804_pt1 | contig 123603 bp, 121 predicted proteins | sample MGYA00380171_ERZ1026882 | MGnify/ENA primary metagenome ERZ1026882 (study PRJEB33269, sample SAMEA4719807) | human gut metagenome | biome: human-associated habitat; feature: organic feature; material: feces | place: Cameroon | collected 2013-10 ...
AAAACCATGAATAATCTCTCCTTTTTGAGCTTTTTGCTTTGATTCAAATAAACTACTTTGCCATCAGTATAAGTTTTTCAGACTCACATTTTATGTTTCTGCCTCTCCATTTCTTTTTGAATCCATGTCATAATTACATCTACAAGATAATCCTGCTGCACCTGACTTAGTTCCTTGCCGGGCTGCATTTTATGCCACTTTCGGATGCACTCCCTGCAGCATGTTGCCGTTGCATGCTGGGCAATAAATACCGGATGACCACGCATTGGTGTCTGTTTGCCATCATTTGCTATATATGCCGGAGCTTCTCTCTTTGCAATAAAATCCTTTGCATGTTGTCTGATTGTGTCCAACCCTTTTTCATTTATGTAATCAATATCTTTCTGCTTCAGATGGAAACTGCTTCGGAACTTGGAATTATCCAGTCGCTCAAATAACTGCCTGTACCATTCATCCTTCGTCATTAAAATTTCACCACTCGTTCCATGATGTAATCCTCCTGATAGTTACTTAAATAAATCCATAATGCCAAAGCTCGTCTTCTTATAAACCTTATTGTAAGCTGCTTTCTTTGGATTCTTAATCCATCCTGCACCTTTTTTTTCGTACCCTGGAATTAAAGCTTTCTTAACAGCTCGCTTGGCTTTTCCGGTTGTTCTTGCCTTTATTGATTTCTTTATACTGGGTGTTCTCATTCCAAACTTCATATTTAATGCCTCCTTGACTCATATAACATAATTCTTAATTTTTAGTCCAAATAATAACTGCAAACACAATGAGAATGATAACACCCAATAACTCATTAAAAGCTCCAACCGCAGCTGCCAGGCAGATTGCAAATATCAATAATCCGGTTCCGTTTCCACCACCGGATGAGCCTTTATGTGAGCCTCCTCCGTATCCGCCATCATTATCATCCCAGCTGTAGCCCTCGCCACAGCCGCATCTTCCCTGTTTTCCATCATGTGGAAAACCTTCATCTCCACCGTATCCATCGTATGGCATATAAATATACCTCCATTTCACAGGCTATCACATAGCTTTACACATATCCTCTATCCACCGCCTTCTTATGATATCACACTTCCATGCCTCCGGAATTGCATCATATCCATAGTATATTCCGGCTAGTCCGCCTGCTATAGCCGCTGTCGTATCTGTGTCATGTCCAAGGTTTACTGCCTTCAGCACACATTCTTGATAACTTGACGTATTAAGCATACACCATAATGCAGCTTCAATGGATTCAATTACATAACCACCACTTTTTATCTGTCCTTCAGGAATGCCTTTCAGACTGTCAACATCTCTTATTCTTTCAAAATGTCCCAATTCAGCACTTGAGGCAGCTTCCTTCTCATAAAATGAAAAAGCCAAATCTACTGCCTTTTGAAGCAGCTCTGATATTGTCCCACTCCTCTCAGCCATTTCCCTGACACAGAAAAAATATATTCCACATGCCATTTTGCTCCTAATATGTGCATGAGTCAGCGCTGACATGTCATGGACATTTTCAACCGCCCCGGCATCGTCTATTTTTCCTTCATCGTGCATATATTTCAGATAAATGCAAACCGGTAATATACGCATAAGAGAGCCGTTTCCATTACTGTTTTCGTCTCTTTGTCCGCAGGTACTTACATCTTTTAACTTCATATAATCATGTATCGCCATGCTGCAGGTGTTTCCCTCATCGAACACTTCTCCGGAAGGCGTAAACTGACCATCCTGCTCCCATGCAACAAAATTGTCCATAGTCTTTGTGAGGCTGATGCCATAATCCTGCAATGCCTTAAGTGAAGCCAAAGCCATGCTACTGTCATCTGACCAAGAGCCTTTGGCAACCGGGTATGTACCATAACCTCGCATTTCCTTCACCGGGTCTTGTTCTCTTTTCTCCCTGCTTGAAAACTCAATGGGAACACCCAAAGCATCTCCTACCACTAATCCCATCATACCATCGAGATAAAGTGATTTACACTCAATATCCGAATTTGCTTCTTTGCTCATTGCGATACCTCCAAATAATTTTACCAGTCCTCATCATCGTCATCGATTGCATCATCTACACCGGCCGCATAATCATCATCGCTGTCATATCTGTCATCATCATAGTCTCCATCCATGTAGACATCATCATAACCATCATCGTATGAATCGTGATAATATTTCTTCGAACCGGAGCCGCTGCTTGAAGTACTTCCTGAATATGTAGAACTGCTACCAGAATTGCTATAGCTGCTCGTACTGCTGCTTGAAGAATCTGTACTGCTTCCTGATGAACTACTACTATTGTATTTTCCGGAAGAATAGCTTTTTGGTGTATAACTGCTGCTTCCATCACTGCCGCTTGAATTATACGATGAACTGCTATGTGACGAGTATGAACTTGATGGTGAATAGTCATAATCATAATACTCTTCATCATCAGAACCAGACCAGAATCCTGCAAATCCACCTATGATAGCAAATACTCCGATAGCTACCAGAAACAAAATTACGTTTTCTCCAATAGAATTTTTGTTATTTCTCATAATCACATGCTCCCTTTAATTAGTTGTAAATGATATCAGCTCTTTGATTGTCTTTAGTATATGACTTTACGAGTCCCAAAGTCTGCCCTCGCAACACGAATCTTTGTTCCTATTTTTTTCTTACTCTTCTGTTAAATTTACACGTAGGATAATTCTCACATCCCATAAATTTACCAAAAGGACCTTGTATTAATCGCAATCGTCCACCACATTCAGGACATATATCAGGATCATATCTGAGCTTTTGTCTTGCTTTTTTCTCTGAGACATTTACTTCTGTATTTATATTCGGATTTCTTGAGCATTCATAGCACTTGCCTTTATTTAATTTTCCGAAACCACCATATGAAGCAAATGCACTTGCCGGAGCAAATTTTCCACAGAACTCACATTGTACCCATCTGTGTCCATCTTCATCAGTTAAAGTCCTATCTTCCGGACAATCACCGCTATTTATGACTTTTATGAAATCCTGTCTCTTCTGTCTTTTTTCAGCCTCAACTCTTTCTTGTTCTATTCGGGCTTGTTCTTTTTTCTCAGCAGCGATTTTTTCCTGCTCTATTCTTTCTTTTTCTCTACGCTCAAGTTCTGCCTTTCTATCTTTTTCAGCTTTTATTCTAGCCTGTTTTCTTCGTTCCTCGTCAGCTCTCCAGGCTTCTTCAGCATGTATCTTATCCAACTCACGCTGATAAATAATTGCCTGCTTATGCTTATTAAACTCCAGTTGTTTTTCCTTTAACATATCAGACAGCGAATGATTATGATACATTATCTGTGATGAATCTGATATGTCAAATTTACTTAATTTATCTCTTGCTATATTGACTTTTTCCCATACTCCATCAGCATTTTTTTCATAATATACAACTGTCAACTCAGCCTTTGAATAATCAGCTCCATCTACATTTAAAAGCAGGCAATAGCCCTGTCTCTTCTGAATTTTCATTAACCCTTCCGGGTACTGTCCATTTGTTTCGGATTTATCCCCTGGCGCAACATAAATAATTGAATTACCATTGCTATGCTGTTCAAGAATAGTAAATTTATCATCAGATAAATTACGGTATTCATTGCAAAAAGATAAAGCTACCTTCTTTTTCGCTGACAGAAATGTAAATTCATATTTTCTTTCAGACTCAGATACAGTTCTTATAGGAACCCTGCTTTCAATATCATCTGTATGCAGTTTATCCTCCAGCCAGCATTTTAGAGCAATCTTTGAATCAATAGAATTAATTCCTTCAACAGGCATCTGACATATACCATCAAAGCCCTCTTTTATTCTAAAATGTTGTTCTCTTAAATTTCGCTCACCTGCCACCAGTACAAGATTTGCTCCACAGCCACAAGGACAGAACAGCTCATTATTACGGCTTTTTGCTCGAAGCTGTTCAAGTTTGTCCGGTATATTAATTTGTTTACCATCTATGACGGTATAAATTGATTCAATTCCTATAAATTTTCCATCACATAATGCCACTGTTCTTTGAGCCATCTAATACACTTCTCCTATCCAATATACCTTATACTTTCCTACTTGAATGCACTATTCAATCCCATAACCAGTTCCGCCACTCCAATGATGCTGATGTTTTTCCTTCTTTGCCTCTATTTCTTTCATATAACAATCAAAGCATATCGAATACTCTAGCCAAGCAGGATTCAAACGACATTTACTACACATTTTAATATTCTTTTCTTTATTTTTATGCTTACTTCTGCTATCTAATTGGTGAGTTCTTGATGTAGTATCCACATGAACTTTAATCACCTTATTATTACTAGGTATTGCCGTCACCTTATCAAGTTCTGTCTGTGGAGGAGTTTTAACTATCTTTGTGGCACCTGATTGTTTATTAAAATCTCCGGTATTAACAATTGCAAGTTTCCAGAAGTTTTTATTAAAATCTTTTAAATTTCCAATTGATTTGACGTGTAATCCCTTTTTTCGCAAATTGAGAACCATTTTATAATTCCAAAATGGTACTGAACATTTTTCGCAGAATTTCAGTTCAAAAATTTCACTTTTAACTGGCAAATTACGACTATCATATAGTAGCACCTTGACTTTTTTCTTTATCAGCGTAGTCCCACAAAAACAACATTCTTTATATCTCTTTCCAAGAATACAATCTTCAGCAACTACTCCGTATATGCGATTTCCCTCTAAAAATTTTTTACTACGAGTTTCATTCTTATTTCTATATTTTACTTTTTTAGCACATTTTCGACATAATATAACTGGAAACTCATTATTATTTGAAACATATTTTCTTTTTCCATTCCATTGTTTACCACAGACATCACATTTTATCATTTCTAGTTCATCACTTTTTCGACTATACACTTGTGCTACATCATTTAAAATATATTCATGCATAAAGTATCCCCCTATTATATTGTTATATTTACCAGATTACCTACTGCCATCCAGCTCGTTTTCCAACCTCATCACCTAAAATAAATCCCAACACAGCTGCAAAATAATTAACATTGCTCGTTACAATCCCAAATATGCTTATTACAATAACAGCTCCTGTGCCGACCCAAATAGCCGAATCACCCTGATTATGATTTTTTCTCACCTTATGCAGCAACCATTGAAAAATAATGGTTATCACAAAAAATCCTACCCCATAGAAGATCATTTCAAACATAAAATCCTCCATACTAAATATCATGCGGCTTTAATGTATGTCCACAAGTACATGTCACATATGGTCCATACTTACCTAATCTTCCTTTTAATTCACCTCCATCATGCTTTGGACACCCTACGTTATGTGAACTAATATACCAGTTCATCAAATCAACTGTGAGATACTTTGTTTCTTTACATGCTTTATTAGAGCATTTCAAATAAGCAGTACCTCTCGCATTTTTAGTGAGTACCATATGGCTTTTACATGCTGGACAAAACTCTTTTTCTTCGACGAACCCTGCAAGTCCATATGCTGATTTTCCATCATCCGGCACTACCGCTCCACTGCTTGATGCCATAGGATGCGTTACCATATTGTTATCTTTCTTTAGCAGCTTCTTGGTATTTACACCTATAGCTACAGTTTCAATGTCAGTAAGTGCCTTTAGCATTTCTACAGTATTCTTACCTTTGAATCTGACCATAATATATACTACTGTCTTTAATGATGTAGTTTTGTCCACATCAAATTTCCAGTTTGCAGTCGGAAGTCCATACCATGCAACTTCATCATCTATAATAATTAAAGGAAATGTGGCATTTTCTGTACCTCGACAATAATTCTTCCAATGTTGTGGCAAGCTGGCATAATCATTTGATTTCATAAGGATGTCAACACCTCTGCTGTCAGCATCATCGATCAGCTTAAAAATCTGATTTTCAGTTTCCCTAAGCTCACCACTAGGTAATGAAATAACAACCTTCCATTTTGCCTTAAGCATATCCTGTTCAAACTTAGCGATTGCATCCTGTTCATCCACGAAAATGTCAACTACTTTTCCCGGATTAATTGACTCAACATACGGCTGGAGTGTCTTATCCTGATATTCAACTACCTGATGATTTTTATTCTTGATATGCTGCAACAGCCTGTAGAATACATGATTTCTGCCTTTAAAAATGTTCTCCCAAAATCTTGCATTGGCAACTACAATAACTTTTCCTTTACCACGGGTAATAGCAACATTAATCAAACGCGTTACCTGATTTGGCTCTTTTCCCATCAAATAGCCAACAGCACCTTTAGGATAGCTCTCCACTGCATCAAATACAATCACATCCGATTCAGAACCCTGGAACTGATGAACTGTTGCACAGCGTATAGATGGTATATCTTTTGCGTAATAATCTCTGAGCATTGCTCGGATCAACCTGACCTGAGCCGCATAAGGGGTAATTATTCCCACATCATCTATATTGTTGTTCTGCGCATTTACCGCTGTTGAAAACGAAATCACAGCACTAAGTATATTAAATCTCGAACCATCTGTATTTTTATCTGCCGCACAGTAAGTACCGGCCATATCAACAAGATTTAATGCATCTTTGGCCAGAGGCTGCTTATTTATTACAACATCATTTTTCTTTTTATTTTGTCCGTTAAGTACGACACTGTTATCTTTCAGAAGCCCCTTGTATATAAACTTGCTTGGGAACTCTGATATAGCAGGTGCCATTCGCCTCTGCTCATTAAGCATCACAAGCCATGGATGCCAGAACATATTTCCATTTTCATCCACAATTCTCAGATAAGAGAATATATCTACCTGCAAAATACGCGCTGCCTGATTCTGTGAAATAGGTGCAAGCTGTTTGAAATCGCCTACACACATGAATTTTTCTCTTGCCAAAGCGGCTGCCGCAATTACCTGTGGCACATATGCCATTGATACCTCATCAAACATCACAAGGTCAAACTGTCTTTCGTCAAACATCGGATCAACGGTCGCTCTCGATATAGTGGTTCCTATTACAAGTGCGCTCTGCACGTAATTTCTCTCTTCCCTCCTAATCTCAGCACGAACTGCTTTTATCTTTTTCTCAATCTCCGTATATTCCTCAGATTTCATCCGATTCTTAGCTCGAAGTTCATCTCTTTTTGCATTTAATATATCAAGCTGTCTTGCAAAAGTCTCACATTTGCTTAGGGTATAATTAAAAGATGTAGCATATGGATTTTGCGACAGTTCTTCATCCCTTACATATCCAAAACGCAATATCTTACCATTTTCAAGATATGACTGTAAACTGCTGTCCATCATTTTTACAACCTGCTTTATCACACCATCTACAGAAACATTACTGTGAGACACAATAAGAACTGACTTATTCTGAGCTATATACTTGTTTACAATTTTAGCCATTGTATATGTTTTACCTGTTCCTGGAGGTCCCCATACAGTAACAATGTCATCTGATTCAAGCTTTTCCGAAACCGCTGGCTGGCCCATAGGAACGTTTCTAATATCATCATTAGTTGCAAGTCCCGGTCCATCTCTCATAATCCTAATTGCAAGCTTATGTACATTTGGATTAAGAGATGTCATCCTCTTGTCCAAAGCCTCCAAAAGCTTCCAAGGTTCTACCATCAGATGAGCTGCATTAACCTTATCGTTTAAGTCCCTATCTAATAGAAGAATCATTTCAAAGTCTTCACATGCAAGCACTGAACCCACAGCTCTCAATCCGTCAAACGTCTCAACAACTACAGGTGCATCATCCGGAAGATGAAGCTCTGTCTCCATCTCGAATGAATATGTAAAAATCCCCTTATCACTTACGTTCAGCCTATTTCCATTTACAATCTTATATTTCTTTCCCTTGCCCTGCTTAAGATAAAAAATCTCTTTGTGTAAAGCATCAGAATATTCCGATATATCTGATGACGTATATGCTGTATACGATTCAAAAGTCTGAGTCTCCTCATTCTCTCCATTATTTGTATCTGTATCAGTAGTCTTCTCTGATTTTTGTTCATCATCTACCGTTTTAAGAATAAGATTAACTATGTCTATCATTCTGCTATGCTCAACCGAAGTCATTTGACACACTTCAACTTTTTTTAACATACTCTTTCTTGAACTGTCAGTATGATAAAAAACAGATATTTTCTTATTATTGCTACATAAAAATACAAATTCCACACCAGCATCTGCAACATATATTTTTCTGGACTCAACAGGTACACTTATGGTTACTTCTTTAGTCTTCCCATTTGAAAGTAACGCATAATCCATATGAGATGAATGCTCTTTTCCGAATCTATCAGTAATTATACATTTTTCCAAAACTGTATCAATTTCTTCCTGATTATCTTTATATATGAACTTGAACGATGCATCCACTCTGTCAGAAAACTCCTTAATAACTGGCAAAAGCAGTTTGAAATGAATATCGTTAAAAGTTCTTGAAATGACCGGCTGATATGCGCTCTTAGCCTCCAAATCTGCTCCATTCAAAGCAAACGTCTGCTTGATAACATCAAGCACTTCATCTCTGACACTGCTTTCTATAGCTTGTGCAATTAGAAACTTGTCTATATTAGAAAGCCCCATTTTAAGCTCACTTTTACTCTTAAATGGGACGTCTCTCATAGCTTCTCCAAGTCCAGCCTGAAAAAGCATCTGCATAATATTCTTTTCTGCTGAATAATCAGCCAATAAATCATTGCATAATGCAACACACTTCTTTTTGTCCTGATATACCTCATAACCATATCCGTTTGTTATTTTTTTAAATATCTTTACTATTTCTGCTGTATGCCACATATCTTATGCGCTCCCTAAATCAAAATATCCTAAACCAATAAGTACCTACATTTTCATTAGGCATCTCCTGAACTTTCACAGTCCTATTTAACTCTGCCATTGCTGCCTTGGCAACAATTTTCGTAAGCTCTGATCTTTTAAATTTATTAAAGAAACCATCTAACCTAAAATAAAAATCAGTCCGCCCTTTAGCAATCCCTTGAGTTATGTATGTTATCATCTGACTTCTATTCCTAAAAATCAGCTTGTTCTTTTCAAAATAATTATCTTCCGTTGAAATACACTTAGGCATCTCATCTTCAAAGCTATGTGTTCTGCTTATAATCTCATCTGTTACATTGAAATAATCATATGCAATTCTTTCCTTGGAAGCTCCGATATCCCATGTCACATCCATCTGATATGGACTCCCATCAATATCAATAACATTCCAAGCATGGTGTTCTTTCTTACCATTTGCCTCTGCTTCCCCGGTAGCCACAATACACTTGATATCCACCGCATTCAGCAATACTTTTACAGCTTTGGCAATTCCCTCACACTGGGCTTTCTGCTTTGCAAAAACTCCTACAATGTTATGTGAGAGAACTACTCTAGCCGGTTCATCCATGTCTGAGCCTTTAAAATCATATTTCACATTTTTACAGAACCAGTCATGGACTCTTATTTCTTTCTCATAATCTGTGCCTTCTGTCAGTTTTAACTGTGCAGCCAGATTATTCACTGCGTTTTCTATGTTACGGTTATACTTTCGAACAGTTTCCCTGCTGTAAAAATACTGTGGACAGATTGCTGTATGACCAAATGCATCCGTCGCCCAATTACACGCAGATTGATTGACATAGTATATCAACGGATTATCTCTCGTCATTGCCCGAAATATTTTGTTGAATACTTCTTTTGATAACTGTCCCTTGATTGGAATTGGAATGACATCCTCATGAGCCATCAGTCCATTATAGAAAGCCTTGTAAACCGCCTGTTCCTGCTTATTCAGTTGTGCATAATAGTAGCGGTCTACAATCACATCCGCTTCCTCCTTTACTTGTCTACATAAGCCATAACCACAGTGACATCATCACCGCATCCAAGCTCACTCGTCTCCTTGAGCCACTTTTCAAGATTATCTTTTACTGCCTCGTATCCATGCTCGCCAATCATTTTATAATACTCTCTACAGGTTTTATGAAACTCCTCTTCGCTCACAAAACTGTTGGAAAATCCATCTGTCGAAAGCATATATAAATATGGCACATCATCTGCTGCATTCTTTCTCCTTACGGATGCTACCGCTTTTCTCCATGCATCCAGTTTGGATAAAGAATGTGTCTCTGTGCCAAGAAATTTCTCTGGCTCTACCAATGGGGAAATCTCATCACCTGTAATATAGTTGATGTCGCCATCACCTATCTGAAATGAGAATACAAAGGTATCTGTAATAAGCATACCCAAAAGTGTAGTTCCATACAGAGAGTAAACCTTTTTCCAGTCGGTATTACCTTCTTTGTCTAATACGCTGCCATCTTTGTTCTTATAAAATGATTGTTTTACTCTTGCCTGCCATTCTTCACATATATCCTGTGCGAAGCGCATATCGCCTTCTCTGTTCAGAAATGTTACCAGATTCGTAAGACCATCCTTTTCTTTTCCATAATTGAGCAGATAGTTTTTCATTACTGTGCAGAAAGTATTTACCGCAATCAAAGAACCTCTGTCGCTTCTGGGGCACTTTGAGCTGCCATGTCCATCTGCTACAGCTATAATCGTGATCTTATCTGAAATTTCTTCTATCTTGCAGTTATCCTGAAGAGGTAATCCATTCTTTTCGTGAGTAGCGCCTTTTACACTTTTGCCAAATACATAACGCTTCATGAAATCCCTCCTTTTTACCAAACTGCTCCATCGTCAAAGTCATCTGGACTAGGAATATTACTCATATCTATAACAAGTGGTGCTCCTCCATTTGCAGGTGCAAAAGGATCTCCACTGCCTGCAGGTGTAGATACTGCGTCAGCATTCATAGGTTTGCTTGCTGGAGCGGATACCATAGATGCAGTTGTAGATGCCCATTTAATCATCTTTGCAAGTGCAGCTGCATTATTTGCCTGTAATATCAGTTCCTTGTTACCTGTGAAGTCTTCAAGCACATCATCATCTGCATCCGAACCAATAGAAATCGCAATCTTAACTGCTTTCTTGAACCAAGGAAGTGCTTTTAACTTATTCAGTCCATCCTTGTAAGAATCTGTTGGCTGTCCATCAGACAATAAAACAATTACCGGTGGTAATGCTCGTGTTGGCATTGGCGGAATAGAAAGCTGTGCTGCCAATAATTCAAATGCCTTTCCCATCTCTGTTACACCATTTGCTTCCAACGGATTCCATGAATAATTCTCAACCGGTACAGGCTTTGCAGTAAGCCAGCTTGCCCCGGATGAAAACTGAAGTGCCCTGATAAGCAGCTGTGCATTCGGGTTATTATCCGCAGCTGATGCCATCTCCGGAATACACTCCTCAATAGCTGTATTCACCACTTCCATCTTTCCGTCATAAGACATTGAACCTGAACAATCCACTACCCAAAAGAAATGAATCGGTCTGCTTGCCAATTCTCCACCTGGTCTTTGTAAATCTGCCATAACAATTTCCTCCTTTTACTTGAACTCTCCGACTGACTCGGAGAAATGTATTTTTACGCCTGCTGCAATACATGCTGTCTTTCCTACTTCAACAGGAATCTGTGTTCCATCCGCTTTTTCATAAGTCCAGTTTAATTTATCTTCATTGTGGATTCCCCATAATGCCGGATTCTTTGGATTCTGAACTACTTCTCCAACTACTGTTTCCATATCAAAATCACTGTAAATGTGATGATGTAACAGCTTACTGTTCTGGTTCAGCACTACAGTATTCTTTCCAATTACAATCCTTGTTGGTACTTTCACTGTCTGCTGGCAATTCCAACATGTATGTGCCACACCATTAGCTTCCAGACTTTCATCATAGAAAACACTGGCACCACAAGTGCATTTCATTAATCCACTCATCATATTAGCAAATAAGTTCATCCATTCAGGCTCCGTTACTCGCTTGCTTGGATTATTAAGTCCGACTGTAAAAGATTTGATAAACAACTGGCGCAGCTGTTCCGGATATAACGGCCAATAAATATTGGCGTTATCATGGATTCCCGGTACTGGTCTATTTGTCTTATTATTCGGATCAAATATAAAAATAGGATCCGTTCCATAGAGCTTTACTCTGGCTGCCATATCCATACACTTGATGCTTGCTTCCTGCTTCCCCTCCAATGGGTGATTTACCATGAAAAGGTAAAACAGTAATACCGCTAATGAATATCTGTCCGTATCCCTTGATGGTCTCGCTTCACCTCTTACAATCTCAGGTGCCATAAATCCCGGTGTACCAAGAACTCCTCCCGGCTTGCTGTTGCCATATGATACATTATCATTGTCGCAAATTAAGACATCTCCGTTATCCGGATTAAAGAAAAGATTTCCAAATGAAATATCCTGATACTTTGCCCCGGCAATATGTAGATTTCGATAACCTTTTGTAAGATTAAATGCTGTCCTGCATATGACATAAAATGATGGATTTACACGATTCTTCATCAAATCCACTATGCTCTTATAATTCTTTGGACGAAGCGGCATGATATATCCAAACAAGTTTCCCTGCGACGGAACAATCAGTTCCATCGGCCAGAGAAACGAACTATCCGGTGCTCCCTTTGCAATAATCTCTTCCAATAATTTCTTCTGTCGTGCTGTAGCACTTCCCTTGAAATACCATTTCAATGCATAATGCTTTCCATCACATTCCACATCATAGACTTCACCTTGTCCACCGGCACCCAGAAGATTCACTACCATATACTTATTTCCACTTTCCGAAGTAAGTATTGCTCCGTTTTTTAACTGTCCCTCCATTATGGGATCTGCCTCCTTTGCTTCACAAGCTGTAATACTTCATATAATAGATTTCCATCATCAACATACATATTGTATGTTTTACTGCCAAACTGCAGTTCACAGGCATCTACATACGGAGTTACCGCTGTTAGATATCTATATGTTTTATCAAACCCTTTTTCAGAAGCTTGAAATACTATTCTCTGATTAGTCACATACAGGATTCCCCGATGCTGTACAAGCTCACCATGCTCAATAGGCTTCGCCACACCCACATTCCAACGATTGCCTTTTAACAATCCCAGTGTACTGTGTCCCACATGCCGGTATTGCTTTACTACCTTGATTTCAAGGTTGATTGCTTTATCAATATAATGGATCTTCTCACCACGCTTGAGAAATAAGCTGTCTGTATTCAATATCGGTAATCTTCCTGCACGGATCTCGTTCTTCGCAGCTATAGGAAGTATGGAATTTATCTTAGGTGGCTGATTATTGCCAAATATTGCATCCAATAAGCCCATACATATCACCTCTTTCCTGTATTCTATCGTAATTTCATACTTTATGTGTCGCATCGCTGGCGACATTACACCAGCTGATACTTAATCTTATTCTTCCTGCAATACTGCTCTGCAAAAGAACCAAAGGAGCATTGCACAATAAACATATCATCCGTTCCCGTAAAAGCATCCTGACCAATCTGCTGTACACTATCCGGAATTATAATAAAATCCAGATTGGAGCAGCCGAAAAATGCCCGTTCACCGATAGAGTTCAATTTCTCATGCAATTCTACTTTTTTAAGTCTACTGCAATTCATAAACATCCGATCAGTTATCCTTGCAATGTTATCCGGTATCTTAATATGCTCCAGTAATTGGCACTCTGCCAATAAATCATCACCTATCCAAAATACACTCTTTGGAATATCCAATGTCCTTAAACCTGTTCCTTTAAAGGCTGCATCTCCGATTGTCTTAAGCAGTACCGGCAAGGAGATTGATTTTAAGCTGTTACAATTCTCAAATGCTGAGTTTTCAATCTCTTCTACGCTGACCGGTAATACCACCTGATGCAATTTCTCACAGTCAGAAAAAGCATTTAGTCCTATGTATTTAAAGCCTTCAGTCAGAATTGCCTCTTCTATAGAAGATTTGCTAAAACTGTTATCCGCAATCTCTATAACATTTTCATTGCCAGACCTATTTTGAAATATAATTGTCTGGTTCTTGTCTCCACGAAATCCTGTTACAGCCAGTCCATTGCCTCTGCGACTTTTTTCATATACAAATAAATCTCCATATGATTTTCCCGAAGATGACTTATTATCTTTTATCGCCGGACCACCACCCTGCTTCTGCACTGATATGTCACAGGCTTTTCCCAACACTTTATTACCATAACAAGAACACCATACTGACACGATCCAATCTGCATTCACTCTGCTGATGCCATAGTCATCCATCAACTGCTTCACATACCGGAAAGCAAATGTATTATTGAGCAGATTCGCCTTCTGAATATCCTGTGCAATTCCCATGTTGTATGCCATAAGAATCAGATTGATATTCTTTGCCTCTTCCGGAAATATATCTTTTACCAATGCAGTAAACTGTCTCTTATCATCTATTGAATTTTCATACTGTCGAAGCATTGCTTCAAAATCCTGCTCAAAAATACCTCATCACCTTCTTTACTCTACGCCCAAGGCTTTATATACTGCTTCTTCCGGAGAAGAATAGAATATCAGACTAAATGCTCCAACTAAGTCAGATGGTACAGTTCCAAGATCTGCTGCCGATGTGATTGGGAGCAGAACTTTTTTTGCTCCACTATCAAGGCATACCTGTAATGTACTTGCTAAATCTTCTACCTTAATAAGTGTTCCACCAATACTAATCTCACCAAGTACTGCAAGACTGCTGATTGGAGGCTTACTAAGTGCTGCCGATGAAATAGCAATCAATGTAGGAAGTGCGAGATTTCCTGTCATTCCAAGTCCTTGCATATCCTGATAATTGATGATGTAATCCTTAGTTGTTGTACTGATTGAACCCGATATTGCATTGCCGTTTGCCTTCAGATAATTAAATGCCGTATTGGTTGCTTCCTTCGGCTCTTTTCCGGAACCAATACCTGTACAAGTCAGCTTTCCATTTCCCGGCATCATCTGCGTTTCAAGACGATAGCAGCCTATCATTCCAGTTTTTGACTTTGATACTGTATATAAGCATCCCGGCTTGCCCATACCTTCAGGAATCATCTTGCCACCGCCCTGCTCCGGTACGGATACAAAATGCTCATCAAAACTGTCATTGTCTATGTATGAGAAGTTCACATCATAGAACTCCATTCCACCAATCTTCTTAAGCTGTTCTTTTACTCGTCTACGAAGTTCAAGTGAAATATCCATGATCTCTGCAACTTCTTCCTTGCTGACTTCTCCATCCGGATAAATCAATTTAATAAATCCGGAAATCAGCTTACGAACAGCAATTGCATCTCTCTGATTTAAATTATTTCCTAATTTGAAATACTTCTCTGCTATATTGCTGTAATTATCTTTACGAAGTTCACGCATGAACTCTGACAGATAATCTGTGATAAATCCATAATCATTTGTAAATGAATCCGGTCTGTACTTAGGAATCTCCCAGCCCGGTATATATGCATGGAAACGGTCAAGGAAAGCAGTATCTGTACCCATTTCAGGAGGAAATGGATCAAACAGGCTTGATGTCTTCTGCAATGTCTCAACACTCTGATTGATATTACCTACAAAGACCATTGATGCCTTTGCCTGTATCTCAGCCTTGCCACGAGAAAATGCACCTGATGCCATATATCCCTTCATAATCTGGATGCCATCTTTATCCTTAAACTTGATACCTGCAACCTCGTCAAATGCTACAACATCCCACATTCCAACAAGACCTACTGTATTATTAGACATGTTATAAAACAGATTGGCAACTGTAGTCTGTCCTCCGGCAACAAGAATACTGTTTGGAGAAATCTGCTCATATATGTATGATTTACCTGTAGAACGAGGTCCTAATTCACACATATTAAAGTTGTTCTCAACAAGAGGAATCATACGGGCAATCAATAACCATTTAGCTCTGTCAGAAAGCTTGTCCGGCTCCATGCCAGTAGAGCGAAGCAAAATGTCCATCCATTCTTCCTTAGTAAATGCCTTACGACCATTCTTTACTTCATCCATATCCACATGTGGCATCTGAATCGGTGTCAACTTTCTAATACGAATAGGCTGTGTATTTTTCTTATCTTCTTCAATAAACTCATAGTCAAGCTGGAGAATACACCAGATACCACCACAAAGCAGACGGTCATAATCCTTTACATAGTCAGCACTGATAGGAATATTCTTAATGCCGAGGTTAGAGAAGGTTGCCTCGTACCGGTCTTCCTTTGTATTAAGCACTACTGTAATCCTGTCAATAACTGTATAACTGCCTCTCTCTCTAAGGAGGGACAATATCTTCTGTGCTTCATCCGGACGGACATAGTTATCTCGCAGAATACGCTTCACATTGTCTACTCCCTCGTCAATAATTTCCTGATCATCAGAATTACAATACTGTCCGAGAAGATATTCCAGTACATATACCGGAACATTTGCTCCTTCACGAATTGATTTGGTCAAGTCCTTACGGACAATACGACCATCATAATATTGGCGAAGTTTTTGCTTTATAATTTCTCGTCTATCATCAGTTTCTGATATATTATTATATTCATTAATTTGATCCATCACTATTCTCCTTTGACCTGTAACTATTGATTTTTTCTATTATTGCATCAACTGGATACAATCTGTCATTTGGATTTTGACAAAAAAGTTCATTAAACACATCATCTAAATATTTATATTCTGGTGCCACTTTTGATATCTTCGTATAATTACCAGCTCCTACCAATTCACCTGTAAACATCTCTACTAGAATAAGTCCAGCAGCATAAACATCAGCTCTTCCGTCCACATTTTTTGCATTTCCCTTTATTCTCTGCTCTGGTGCTGCATATTGAAAATTTGCCATTCTATCGGATGCCTTTGTTTTCACACTCGCAATAATATCTTCTTCACAAAAATGAGCTATTCCAAAATCCGCTATAACAGCATTATTAGTTTCATCTAAAAATAAAATGTTCTCAGGCTTAATATCTCTATGATAGGCCCCCTTCTCATGTGCATACTTAAGACCATACAAAATATTAATAAATATCTCTTCTGCGTCACTATGTTGTATGTGCTTTTTAATTCTATCTCTTAATGTTTCTTTTGCTAACGGCATAACATAAAAAATCATATTATTACCTATGGTCCCATGATCATAGATTTCAATAATGTTTCTATTTTGGTTTCTTTCACAAAAATTAATCTCATTACTAAATCTTGCAAGTTTACTCCCCTGTTCCCTCAATACTACTTTAATTGCTATTATTCTATTTCGAGAATCCTCTGCTTTATATACCTTACCATTACCTCCTTGAGCAATAAATTCACTGATTGTATACGTCTCAAACGCAGAATATACTCTATCACCTTTATTCAATTTAATATCATTAACTTCAGAAATCGATTCTAAATCCTGTTCTCCTATTCTTGCTAATTTCCCTTGATTCAGCCTATAAGACAAATTAAATTTTTTTAAAAGTTCATTTACCTTAATCGTATATGCATATCGCTGTTCTTTTTTTATCCATCTACTAAATGCAATCTCTACAAACTTTTTAATACTTTCATAATCTACATACCTATTAAAACCTGGATATGACTCTCCATATTCAATGTTATATTCCTGCTCCATATCAATATTTAATTCATATGTTCCACCATACCAGCCACTATTGTAATATATGTATTCATCCTTAATGAAATTTTTATTCAATGCATCTGATTCAAACCAAGCATTAAAACTTTTCCAAAATTTTTGCCAGTTTTCCGGTTCTTCATCATTCAAGTTTCTTAAAAAAAGTATTTTGTTTGTAGTCACATTAATCACTCCTATTAAAATCCAAAATCATCAACAAACGCAATATCAATCATAAACTCATACTGCTGCAAGATATTCTTCTCATCATTTGCATCCGCCAACACAAGATAATACTTGTCTCCATACTTATATTCTCTTGATTTCAAAGTAAACTTCTCATGGAAAGTTCTCTTCTCTGGTGCATCTTCCCTGCTGTTAGCAATCATAGGCACATCAAATGAAATCTTTTCGCCATCTTCCGTAGTAAAGTAAGCCACAATACTTCTTGCTTTCATAGTGTCTGTGACTTTCTCTGTCTGAATGAAATCAAAGTATGTGATAAGGTTTGTCACCTTACGGGTAACAGATGTAAGGACAACATCCACATAATCGTATGCCACGCCTCTGGTATTCGTTGTAAGTTCAATGACCGGAACTATCATCTCCTGCAGAGACGTACCACCATGCACATAGTTCTGTCCACCTCCGGCAACCTTGAAAATATCTGCGCCTACCGGAGTATCTACATAAAGTTTATTAAGGTACGCCATTGTTCTTGCCATGATTCCCTGCTCATTTACTGCATCTTCTGTAATGAGGAATCTCTTGTTTGTATAAAGGCATTTATCCTTTGGATAAGTTACCTTGTCAAACTCCTGTAATCTGTCTCTCTTATATAAGAAGCCATGATCTGCAGTTATGAAAAACTTTGGTGCCGATACATAACCAGTCAGTTTCTTAACCAACTTATGTATCTCTTCTATCGCCTCTGCACAAGCATTGAATACCTCATTCTCACTTGCAGGCTTGTCTCCTCTTGCATCCACCTGATTGTGATAGATGTACACGATATTCTTGCCCTGAATCAACTCCCTGATTCGAGCCTGATTAGCATTTGCAACTTCATCAAATGACAATGCCACATTATTTTCATTATAAGATTTCAGAATCTTATCCTTTTGCTCCATACTTGCACATGCCTGTCCATCAACATTCACATTCAAGTTGCCATCCACCTGCATCTCTTTATGTGGAAGCAGACTCGCCATTCCAACTGATGTAACAGAAGGCAGGCAACTAAGCATACACTCCATCTTCGGTGTACACTTCTCATCCAATTCCAATCTGCTGAAAAGTTCCTTTGCACACTCATATCGGAAAGCATCGGAAATAATCACAATAACCCTCTGCTTTCCATCGTAACCTCTAAGATAATGCTTATAGAAATCTTCCTGCTTAGGCAGGTCTGTAGCATTCATTACATCATTTGTAAAATTCTCATTCCACTTTGGTGTTATCTTCTGCAAATATGTATTCGCATAAATATTCTCTACTCTCTGTCTTACATCAGAGAATTTACTGTTATCTTCAATCTGGTCATATGCATAATAAAACCATCTATAATATGAATCTATCAAATAAGACTCTTTCTGATAATTTGCAACCAATGTCTTAATATCACTCGAAAACTCCATAAGTGATACAGACTTCATCATCAAATACGCATACTTGATAGTCGTGTATTCATTCTTGTATCTTTCGCTATAATGATATGCCTTAGACATTCTCTGGTCAGCTATCTGAGCAATATTAAGTCCATCAATCTGTGCATCAAGGATTTCATCATTTAAACGCTCCAATGCCCAATCAATAATAATATCATCTAACCCGGCAAAAGCATCACATGCAAAAATGTCAGACATCTGGAGAGAACTGTCTTTTTTCTTCTCCACGTCTTTCTTTAATCCATCCTGTATTCTTGTCACAAAACGCAGGGACTTATCTATTCTTTCTACAAGTTTGTCATAGGCATCCTGATAATTCACATTGTCCATGATATTACGGATAAAGACCACAACATCATTACGCTTCTTAAGAATATAAGTCCTCATTGCTTCCGGAACAGTAGCTTTCAATGTAGTTGATGCATAAGTTAATATCATACAAGCAGACAAATCATCTATGTTTGGCTTGTCTGACTTATATCCAAAGAATTTTTCGCAAAGTTCCCAGAACTTATCGGTCAATCCATTATCATCCAATGCCTTAAAATACTTCTCATTGTCACCGAGCATCATCTGCTTAACTACTTCCTCGAAATTTGGAGTTTTTACATCAGTAAGTACAGCAATCAAACCAATATCAATTGTCTGAGCATTGTAATGGTCAATTCCAAGTTCCTTGAACTTCTCAATACGATGCTTATTCTTCCAAAAATTACCATAATGTGATAAATGCTCCTTAAAGCGATTATCAATGCCTATCTCCTGTGACATCTGCGACACTCTGTCTGTATAATAAGGTGTTGAGTAATAATACATGTCTGCCAGCGGATTCTCTGCATCACTTGGCTTTGCAAAGGCTGCATAGACAAGATATTTACTCTCTTTATCCTCTTCGTTTAATAAATACTTTGAATAAAGCCAGTTTGTACCATCAAGAATGTGTAGCTTTACATCACCAAACTGCAGTTCCGATACCTCATCCTCGTATTCACCTTTATCATCAAACCAGAATATGATTCTTGTTTTTGACTTGGCAAATTCTGTATTTAATTGATCCTGTATGTTCTGTAAATCCATATTTCACCTTCTAATCCATTTGTGCAGATGGTCTGCACAAATTACATCTATTCAATCAGTATGATAATAGTATCCAGTAAGTAGTCACTAATGGATACTAATCGGACACTTTATTTATCGACTTTTAACTTACAATCTGAAACATTCTCGGATCATATGTATCGGAATCAACAACAGATACTCTGCAATTGATCCATCGAAGTTTTTTATTTATACTGTCCTGCAATTTCTGCATAATCATCTTTTTAGTCCGTGTTTTTGTGCCGAAATCACCTTCCAGAAACAATATTACATATTTCTTTTTTGAATCATTCGAAAAGCTATCTCCTGACAGAAATTGAATATATTCTTTTAATTCATTCAAACACTCTTTTGTATTTCCAAAGGATTTTGCTCCAACCAAAGCTGCTACTGTCATTGCTGTTTTCTGTGCTATTTCAATATCCAGGCTGTCACGTCCTTCCACGTCAACGGATGTATTGGTTGTATTGCGTTTTCGATTATCCGGAGCAATTCTCCACCGATTGTTACCTTCATCTCCGGTACAGTTTTTTACTTCTATAAATGCAATCTTATCTTTAGCAACAGAAATAAAATCAACACCTTTTGCTTCTGGCAATTTATTAAAGTAATCTCGATAAAATTTTGTATCATCAAATTTTATCACTGTATCATTTTCTGCAAACCGAAATTTTAATCTGCTTTCTTCCTTTATGTTATTCTCCATAAATAATCCCCTGTTCTCTATCATACATTGCATCAAACTCCTGCATAATTGCATTATGTTCCAAATCAGACGCTGAATTTTTCATCTCATAGTGCACGTCCCTCGTTTTTTCATCTCTAAATAATGAAATAAACTTGATATCAAGTTTTTTAGGATTTAGCTCAGAATATGAGGCTACCATATTAAATTCTTGCTGAATAAAATAATCATGTGTGGAAACAAAAATCTGCACTCCCATCTGAGCTAAGGCTACCATCACCTGTACAATCGGGCGAATCATTTTAGGGTTCATATTCGTTTCCGGTTCATCCCAAAATAAGATAGTATTTTTATTCAAACTTCCAGAAAGAATCATATATATAATCATAGATAGTTTCCTGTAACCATCTGAAAGTAATCCCATCTCAAATTCACCTTCACCTTTTATTTTGAAATAGAATTTCTTGTTTTTCTGGACAATTTGTCCTTTCATAATATCTTCGAGATTGCTTAATACCTGATTCTGCTCCGTAGTATTAGGACCTTTTGAAAGTGGTCTGTCTAAAAGCTTTGCAAGATCATAATACATTTCTTCAAAATCTATATGATATTCATCATATAAAGATACAAAATGCTCTACCGTAGAAATCATTTCTTTTGTAGGAATGTATATAACATCATATTTTTTTGCTTTTTCTTCCTGTATTATAGAAACATCTGCATGATTTTCCTGCCTATTTCCAAATCCAACTGAGATTTTTTGTTTCTTTTCTAAATCAATAGAAAAATCCGTTCGGTTACTTCCCTGTTTTCGGCTTACAAGTCTGCCAATTTTCATTTCATCAGGTCGAAACACACCTTGGATCTTTTTGACAAAAACCTGTTCTTCCATCTCCTTTGTAAGATTATCTTTACCTCCACTACTAAGTGGCTTTATCAAAGAATACATCACTTTTAAAAGTGTTGTTTTTCCGGTACTGTTTTCACCGCAGATAATATTGATATTATCAGACCAATTTATTTCAGCGTTTTCAAAAGCCATAAAATTATTTAATGTTAATTTTTTGATTTTCATTTTCAATTCACCTCATTCTTTCACTCTATATCTTTGCCAACAAATCTACTTTTAATGCTTTCTTACCTTCCTGTGCTACTTCCACTCCTTGGAACTTTGCATAATTCACCTTTACACCATCATCCAGATCAATCTCGATTCTCTGATTAGCTACATGGGCAATGGCTTCATCATATATTTTCATCTCTGCTAGCTGCTTTGTGTACTTTGTTACTGCCTTTGTAGCCTTTGATTTCTCTGATGCTGATGTTGCATTGTCAATCGTATACTGTGCACTCTGCATTGCAGTTTCAACATATTTTTGTGCCTCGTGCAGATAATCAGTTCTTACTCTTCCAACTGTATCAGCATCATATCGGTGCATGTAAATAAGTGCCTTGAAACCATTCTGCTTTCCACTGTCGAATAGCCAGTAAATAGGACGCTTACCGGAACCTGTAACAGAATAAGTATTACAATGATCCTTGAAGAAATCATTCAAGAAATAATTTCTGATTACTTCTCTGCTTGTGTTTCCTTTGTTGCCAAGTGCTTTTGCAATAAAATCAAGGTTTGTTTCCAATGATTTCTCACCATATACAATCTTCACCCATTCACAGAATCTTGAAACAATATCATCCGAGAAATATTCTTCATCACAAATAGGAATGATATTATCTTTGTCAGGATTATAAGTGCATTTTTTCACACCTTCATCTGTCTTATAATAAAATTCACCTATTGGAACGGATGCCCCCGGTGCTCCGGCAAATCCAGTTCCACAAACTGGTGCTGATGCTTCAAAGAAATGTGCTTCAAAAGGCTGTCCTGCCAAAACAAGACCTTCCTCATCCAATGAATATCGTCCAAACATACATCCAACAGCATAAGAAACCAAGCTCTTAATATCACGCTGTAAATCTGCTTTACGAACTGTGACATCTTTATCTTCTACCTCTGGTGTCAATTCATCCTGCAAGCCATAAATATCAATAAAAATGCGATTCAGTTCTTCTTCATTTGCTTTGAGTTGATTAAAACGCTCGTTACATTCATTCTCCCAGCAAGTGTAACATTCTGCTAAATCAATATCTGTTGTGTCATCAAACAATGCTCTATTTTGTGGGATAACAGATATTAAAGGATGACACTTAAAATCCCATGATGTTTCAAAAGAATCCCAATCAAGTTGAGCTAGTGCTATATTCTCCCTCACAATTTTCTTAATATCTATATTTTCGTTAATTATCAATGGTAATCCGCCAATTGTACCAGGTTGATTATTCATTGTAGGTTGAATTTTAAGTAACTCAACTGCAACTTTTGTGTTCAATAGCCCTTGAATATATTCTAAATATATATTTGAAAATAAGCACGAACCACCGTTATCAAATAAATATCCTTTATCAAAATAACGAAAACTGTTTCTATTCGACGAAACCGTAGACCATGTAACACCTTCTCTAAAATACATATCTTTGTTTCTTAAGTTTGAACCACTATAATTTTTTATCTTTTCTCCACTATTTTCCCAATTTATTACATATTCATTATTCCCATACCATTTTCGATAGCTCCCTCCTTTATTATATGGAAACCATTTATATTTAGAAAAATCAATATCACTTTTTCCCTCTGGTATATACTGATTATTCTCATTAACTTCAAACCATAATCTCAAAAAAATATCATTTTTTCCTGTATCTATTCCCTTACATGGTTTAGCATAATCTGATATATATGTATTTTTTTTATAACATTCTACAATTTTCTCACCAATCCAATATGCTAAAGGTTCTGTTGGTATATTCGTAAAAGTATTCTGTGCAGTATCATACCTTTGCTCTTGTCTTAAAAAAAGACTTTCTTTTTCATATTGTGATTCGCCATCGAGTAATCTTAAATATGTTCCTATATAGTTCATTATAAAGTTATTCTGTATAATAAAACTCGTAGTCTGTACAACCTCTCCCCCTATTTCCTCAAAAGCCCTTGCTCCCAAATGTGCCATATTGATTATCGTTTTTTGTTGCAACTTCATACGTAACTTTTCAAAACTAGTTAAAAACATCCATGAGTGCTGTGTAATCATCGCCTGATACCCATTTTTCTTTAGCATCTCCCCACAGCGCTCAATAAACACTGCAAATAAATCCGCCTTACTATCCGGATAGTTCTTCTTCACAAAATTATTCACTTTTGCACTCAGATTACTTGTTCCAGCATATGGTGGATTCGTAGCAACTATCTCATACTTCTGTGCCATAACTTTGCCAATTTTAATCAATTGTTTCAACTGCTCTGCTGTCTCATCCAATCCATATGTATCAAAAGAAATCTGGCTTTCTGTATCCGTATTCTCTACAAATTTCTCTAACAGCTCCCAATCATAATCTTCCACATTAAGCAAAGAACCATATTCTTTTGCGTCATTCAATGTGTTAAGAAGTCCTTCCATCTGCGATACTGCTGCATTCTTCTCTGCATCTGTCAATCCAGCGCCAAAATATTTAAGCTGACCTCGATTAATACCATTACTCTCCTGCACAGCATATACATTCGGCTCTATGCCTCTTGTCAGTATTCTTCTGTCATATTGTCTTGCTTTCATCAATACTGCAAAATAACTCAACTGAGCAGCTCTGTCATCTATATCAAGTCCGTATATATTGTTTTGTATAATGCTCTGTGCAGCATCTCTCTGTGACCATCCTGCATTTTCATATATTTGCATAAATACATCAAATGCATACACCAGAATATGTCCTGAACCCATACAGGGATCAATAAGCTTTATATCTTCCGGCTTTAATGTTGCATACTCTGCCTTTATTTTGTTAAGTTCCTGCTGTACAGACTCTTCCTGCTCTGCCTCATTCAGATAGTATTTCCATTTGCTTTTTAGTTCATCATCCGGATGTCCTTCTACCCACATTCTGCCAAGGCTGTTTTCGACCATATATCGTACAATCCAGTCCGGAGTAAAAAGCTGGGTAACTGCCGGTACTTCTTCTTTCGTGATTTTGGTTTTCTTGGCAAATGCTTTATTTTTAGGCTCTGTATTGTAATACTGATATAACCAGCCTATGATTTCTACCTGTCCTGCTACCTTACCATCCTCGTCAACAGTTGTGATGTTAAAATCTTTTTCATCGATACCATCTACAAGCATACGAATTACATCATCTTCATTTGTGAATGAGATGTTCAAAAGCATTTCTGTATAGTCTTCAGTCTCTTCAAAAAGTCCCGGTAACACTTCATGAAGCAGGTTGCACTGTTTGATAAAGAGCATTCTGAATAAATCATCAAGCCTGCTATTCATCTTGGCATCAATGATTTCTTCTCTCTCTTTATCTGTGAAATCCCAGTCAATTTCTGGAGCCATAGTTACCACATCTGGCTCATTCTTTCCCTCTTTTTCAGAAGAAAGCACACGAACTCTTACAGGATACATATAGTCGTTTACTTCCATAAAACGGATAGCACAGATTCTGTTAAACCATGTATATGCCACTTCTTCCACTACCGCTTCAAAGCCTCTTGCATGAATCTGGTCTACCAGTTTTCTTCTCTGCTCACACTGTTTTTTGTTAAGTGTTACCTCTGTTCCTGCCGCTGTCTTGTATACCTCAAAATCTGCACCTTTTGTAATTGCTTCACTGCAATTATCCGGTGTAATTCCAAGCATACCAGCTTTATCCGTAACGGATGCTATCAGCTTATTTCTTGCATCTATTGCAAATTTCTTAATTGCATTTTTGTTCATGTGCTATATCCTCCAATCAAGCTTATCAGCTCAATGTAATTATTGTGTCTTCTTCCAGTTCATTCATCAATTTCTGCTTCATCTCGGAAAGGAACTTATCAATATCCTGCTCGGTCTCAATCGAATATGTTCTAGCCCCTGCCACATTGCTGATAGAGACATTCTTACGTCTCTTTGTCTTTACTTTAGTCGGTACCGGAGTAGGTTCAATCGGTTCTTTACCAGGTACTATCGGTGCAACAGGTGGTTCCGGTGCAGGCTGATGTGCCCTCTCATATTCATCTATCTCATCCAGACACTTGATTTTTAAAGTGTCACTTTCCAGCTTGATATTCTTAATTGCAGCGATATCACTAGATGTTCTGAGTTTCTCCCAGATTTCATCAAATCTCTGATTGATACGAGGACGGAGTACTTCCGCAAATGGCTTAGTATCCAATACTTCTTTCACTTTAAGGAAGTCGTCATGTACTAATGGATCCATGATAGCTGCTTCCTTTTCAAGCAATCCCATATGAAGCTCTTCAAATCTCTTATTTAATTCCGGTAATCTCTGGATCTTACTGAAAGGCTTGCTGTCCTTTACGATAGTCTCTATCTCTTCGACTACCTTTAACAGCTCCTGGTCACTTACATAAGTCTTGCTGTTTCCAAAATATGCAAGGTTCTTCACTGCCTCTTCAAAAATCTTTCTCTGGTCTCCCTTAAAGAAATCAAATACAGGTGCAGTATCTTCTGCATCATCAAGCAGGTCATCTCTCTTCTTATCTACTGTCTTGAAGAACTCTGTAGGCTCATTGATATCAAGGAGTTCTGCAAGTCTCTTTCTTGCCTCTTCCATCAATCGCTTACAAGGATATTTCGGATTGATTCTGTACTCTACAAGGATGTCATCGTATACTTCAACTTTATCCTTTGCTCTGCTCTTGAAGCTGCTCATGATTTTGTCATCATCATCACTGGATACAGTAAATCCGAAGTAATCCTTCATAACTTCTTTTGCGGAGCGAATCTGTCCGTCAGTTGCTCTTTCTCTGATGTCTATCAGGAGTTTCTCTACATACTCTCGCTTTGTAATATATCTGACCAGTTCATCCGAATTCGTTGAAAGCAATGACAGGCTCTGACTGTTAAGAGTAAGAGACACTCTTCCCAGCTTGAACAGCATTGCAACAAGCCACTGCACATCCTTTGGATCAAATCCATACGGTGCTACGCCAAACTTATCCTGTAATGACTTGAGGGATGTCTTCATATGTCTGGCATTATTTAATCCGATTACCTGTACCACTTCCTCTAAAGCAAGCTTATTCGGTGTGGTATCACTTGTGCCAAGGAAGCTCATCTGACCATCGCTGTGTTTAAAGATGGCACTGATATCTGAAAGCTCCGGTGCTGTCTCCATATAGGTAAGCTTATTGTATTTCATTGCTACGAGCTTACCGAGTGCTTCATTGATTCTTGTTGCCGGCTCCTTAGCTGAAATGGTTGCCTTATCGCCATTTACATAGATATCAGCATTTTTTAATGCATCCTCAATAAAGATTCGGATTCTGTCCTTCTTCTCAATACGCTCATCCTCTTTTGCCCTGCGGATGCTGTCAAAGCTGTCTCTGGCTCCGGACGCATTTTTATTAAGGAATTTATATATCTTGATGGATTCTGTAATCTCATCAAGGAATGTACTGTCATTTGGCAGCTTTACAATCACACTGCTTTCCTGTGCTGAGAGCAGACGAAGTGCGGAGTCTGCATAATCCCCGCCATAAGGTGTAATAACTGTCACTCCGATATCGCTAGACTGATTGCCCTTAAAGAATCGGTCATCCACCTTCTGGTTGAATGGGAATAAGTAACGGCTGCTGTAACGGTATTTCTTCTCTGTATAGATTTCCTCAAAGATAACTGTAGAAGCCTCTCCGATGATTTCTCCCATCTCTACTGACTCATTGTTGATGGCATTATTGATTTCCTGCTCCTCATTTGTCAGGAAGATGTATATTTCACCATTCTTCTGTACAAGTGTCTCTTTAATCAGCTTCTTTAATGATTCTTCAATCTTAGAACGGACTTCAATCCTCTCATCATCAATATTGGAAATCATAAGCGTAGTCAGGTTGTCCACATTTGCCTTAATTTCCTTGACATATTTAATCATAAAGAGAACTTTCAAAAGCTCTACATCGAACTCATCCAGCTTACTGTTATTCTCTGCATCTGAAATTACCTGACTGTGCTGGTGGTCAATAAACTTATGCAATGGATCGTAGAAGAAGCTAAACGGAACCAATACTCCATCCTCTTTATCCATTACTCTGATTGCCGACTCCTGAAACAGTGCAAGCATAGAACGTGACTGATCAGACAAATGCTTTCCACTTGCGCCATGTGTTCTGACGGCAGTAAGTACCTGTCCTAAAAGATTGAACTGATATGGTATGAACGGATAGCAGTCTGCAAAATCCGCCTTATCTGCATACAGCTTCTTGTCCGCTGTATCCGCTGTAAATGTAATGAGATTCTTGATAATTGATTCTTTCTGCTCATAGAGAAGTCTGAGCGTCTGTGTTGCTGTCTCATTCTTTGCAAGCACACGCTTACGAATTACTTCGTCAACATTGGATGCTGAAAGAGAAAGTCTCGTATCAAAACGTCCCTGAATCTTAGAGAAGTCATTTCCCTTTGTCTTTGTAATAGAGTCAATATCCTCCTGGCTCGTTACGATAACCCATGCCTTACCTTTGCAGGCTGTTCCAAGGTCTTCCACGATTGTCTGGAGGTTGAGCATAAGCTGTGTATCATCTGCAATATACTGACCGATCTCATCAACTAAGAAGATAACATGATGATTCGGTCCTTTCTTCGCACAATATTCCTGCACAAGTGATACAAACTTCTCGATACTGAGGTCATAGCTACCCTTTGCATTCTTGCACCAGTTGCGGGCTGCTTCCTCACTCATGAAATCCATCTCGACTAATGTCTTTACTACTTTATCCTGAATAACTGCAAATGCCTGTCTCTTTTTCTCCCAAGGTGCTCCTGCATTCCCCTCGAACTTCTCTTTGAACTCTTCAAATCTGCCCTCGTTATCCAACTGGCGTTCAAATTCTGCAAGATAAGGTATTGAACCACAATAACCCTGCATCTCATTGAACACTTTCATAAATACTTCAACGATAGCCTCCTTACCGGAGCCTACCTTTGCAGAACCCTTTGAATCAATATTAAAAAGCATGACATCTGACTCAATTGTTCCAGCCTTTGTCATCTCTGCAATAAGCATCGGATCTTCTATCTTCTTACCATCTGTAAAATACTCAATGGCTCTTTTACCTTCTACTGTGCTGTTTTTTAATAAATAAGACAGTATTTTCAGGAAGTGAGATTTACCACTTCCAAAAAATCCGGAAATCCAGACACCCATTTTATCTGTATATCCATCTACACCCTTTTCATAATTGTTGAAGAAATCTCTGAAATGCCTCAGAAGTTCCTTGGTCACTACATATTCATCTAATTCCTGATATACATTTTCCTCATCCGACTGACCTACTTTAATAACGCCCTTGATGTCACGGTCAATCTGCTTTTCAAACATATTTTTAATCTGCATTATACTTCCTCCTCTAAACCAGACGGAATGCCCTGTAATAGTTGTGTGAATCCATCGTCCCAAATAATTTTAAATCCTGTCCGTTATACTCTCCCGGATAGAAAAGCACTACCGGCACACTGTCAAGCACCTGATGCAGGTTATTTAAGATGTTGTGGCTTGCTATTATCGGATGGCACTTGCCTACTCCGGTAAGAAATACCACACTGTCTGTCAAATCTTCCTGCAATATTCTTGATATGATTAGATTCAGCTCATTTGTCTCATCCAGCCCCAATGTTTCTACCAAGCTGTCTGCCATCTCAAAAAATCCATTCTCTTTTTCCAAATCAAAGAATGCTTCCAGATAACCTTCCTCCTGCAATATCTCAACCATCAGGTGAAACAGGTCAAACTCAACTATTCTGAAATCTTTGTTTCCGTTGTTTATTCTATCCTTAAGGTATGCTATATGATTTCTCACATACAGCTCTTCTCTTGGATCATAATCGAATATATAATATCCAACTTCATTTCCAAGTCCTTTATTCTCTCTAAACGACTTCTCTGATATTTTGTCTTCTATCTGATTCAGTCTATCATCCAAACTTAACTTTGCCATGCTCAGACTCCTTTAACTGCATTGATATATGCATCCATCCCATTACTGTGAAGTAGTTCCTCTATACGATAATTAACAAGAGCGTGTCTGACTACCCTTGTCTTTGTTGATTCAATCAATCCCGCATCTGCAAGATTCTTCATATAACAATTCTTGAGTTTCTTAATTCCTGATTCTGACCAGCCTGCTACTTCCTCACTTTGAGCTGCCTTATCGTCAAAGAATCCATTTATATCTCTATCTTCTATCGTCTTTTCTCCAAGTATTACCTTGCCACGATACACATCATATACAAATTCAAAAAAGAGCTTATCTGTATTCATAATTGCAATCAGTGTCAGCAGCTTTGCATTCTCATTATCCACTTTAACCAATAGCTCTACTGCTCCATCAGGCAATGACGAAAGCCGATTATATACATAATTGAATGTCCTCCGTAATCTGGTCTCATTTCTAAGCTGATAAAGATTCTCACCAATTACCTTATCCTTTATTTCATCCTTCGACATACCTGCTGCCATAAGTTCTGCTGTCAGTTTCGTCTCTACAAATGCAAATACCTGAGACACCATGCCTGCACTATAGTTCATTGTTTCCACCATCCTTATTCTTTTCATAGTGGATAATGTCACCAAAGTCGCAGTCTAACTCATCACAGATTTTTTCCAAAATATTCATCGAGACCTTTTCTCCTTTTGTCATCTTGGCAATCGTACTGCTGCTTATTCCCAGATCATTAATCAGGTCCACTTTCTTCATATTTTTGTCAATTAACAGCTTCCACAATCCGTTATATGATATCGACATATACATACCTCTTGTCTTTCATAATCACTGTCTGTATTACTATCTATAATAGCAAATCCCATTGTGACCATTTTACCATATATAATGCACAATATCAATAATATTATGAATAAATGCTTCGTTATGTCGAACTTTATTTTTGAAATTATTTATTAAAAGGCAGAGTGTATATTTTCCCAAATTCTACACTCTGCCAAATAGCTATGTTTCTGCTATCAGTTTTATCAATCACCTAAATACTGCTACATGGCCTTATATGCATTCAATGTATCCGTGTCAGCATCTCCTGCGCCCTTGAGCATAGTTACTGTAGCCAGTTCCAAATTATCTGAATATATCTTAACACTTTCAGCATACTTCTTAGCTACTTTTTTCTTCTGATACTGGGTAACTCCAAATATTGTTACCCCACCCAGAATCAGAACTGCTATTGCAGTTCCTATGATTATCTTAATTTTCCTAGTGACCTTCACACCGGTTACTTCCACCTTCTGTGGCTTTTCGTTGAGCTGCGCATTTAACTGTTCTTCGACCGGACACCCACAGTTAGGACATTCTGACATGCCCTCTATCAGTTCTGCACCGCACTCCATACAATACTTTTTCTCTTCCGGTATCAGTACTTCACCACAGTGAACACATTTTTTTGCTTTATCAGATACCATCGCTCCACATCGTGGACATTCAACCATAGCCATATTAAGTTCCCCTTTCTAAACACCTGCCACCTGCAGGTGATACTGCTTTATGATTCTCTGCGCAACCATCTTATTCAAATGATTATTTACCGCTACAGTATTTGTTCCATTTGAATACATAAAGTGCGAACCCTTGCATCTTTTATATTCATATCCATTTGCTACCAGTATTTTCTTCATCTGTCTTGCGTCTATAATCATACTGTCCACCTGCCCTTTCCAGCTTTATCATGATATTCCGCAATATCACTGGCCCATGTGTCATCCAACTCCACACTGCACGCTCTACTTTTTGTGACACCTCTGACAGTTCTTCCAACAGCTTCGTAATTGAGTGCCACTCCATCGTGGTCATTCTCATAAGTGACTGACCTATTTCTATTAATTCCGATTTTCTCCGCTTCTTTGCCTGCATCAATATTTGCTCCAAGGAATAAGAACTCCCAGCCACATTCTTTCTTTGCTTCAATCATTCGCTTAATGTCATTGTAATTAAACTCTGTACTGGAATTTTCTAATCCATCTGTAGTGATTACAAACAATACTTTTCCGGCACGATGTTCCTCCGGCAAATGTTTCTGCACATTGTCAATTTTGTTAATTGCCTGTCCTACTGCATCAAGCAATGCTGTACATCCCCGGACATAATACTCTTTATCCGTCAACGGCTGAACTGCATCAATCGGGAAACGATCATGAATGATTTCCACTTCATCATCAAAGAGAATTGTAGTCACATTAACTTTTTCTCCTTCTTTTTTCTGCCTCTCTATCATCCCGTTAAACCCGCCGATTGTGTCGCTCTCCAGTCCACCCATTGAACCACTTCTGTCCAAAATAAAAACCAGCTCTGTTAATTCCGCATTCATGTGATTTACCTCCTTCGGTTTATTGTAATCACATTATATCTACGAAACTAACAGAGCTGGTCGCATGATAGGCGACAATTTCATATCTCCAAGCCTCTATTTTCTTTTTTCATAACCGGGGCAGTTTGCAGAACTGCACCATTTATCATATTTGGAACATATTCCTCTACCTGAAAAATGCACGCAGTTCTTTCCAAGTCTTCCTGTTTTCTTAACTTTGTAAAAACCGCCTGCACTATTTTTTACATGAAGTACGCTTTTTCCTCCGTCGTACATCCGCTTCTTCTTTTTTTGCATATACTTCACCTACTCAAAAATTGGCTGTCCATAAGCATCTAATATCTCATTAATTTCAAACATATCGTATATCTTATTCTGTAAGAAATAAGCTACGATAATATCCGTCTTTGAACTTCTTGAAAACGCAAAGCCTGCTGAATTTAGAAGATCCTTCGCTTCGTCAATAGATAGTTCTAATGCTATTGCAAATGCAAGCACAGTCTTCTTATTTGGCGTATAATTCACATCTTTTCTGATTTTTGAGAAATGTCTTCGATCCACATAAGCTTTATTATATGCTTCAGAATCAGTCATCCCTCTCTCATCAATTAAACGCAATAGTCTTTGGGAAAATGTCTCATCCATCTGCCCCATAAGGCTTTCTATATTACGGTTTGTTGCCAATGTCGAAGACATAGAGTCAGTTGCTTTCGTTTTCTGCATACTTTCAACATCAAACGATTCTACAGCACTTTCATCTATCTCAATATCTGTATCTTCTTCGGCATCACATTTTTTTGTTGCTTTTTTCTTTCTAAATTCCGAGATTCTATCAAATATAGACTTCATTTCTTTATCCAGTTTAATATCATCCGGCTTGTCTATGTAATATTTATCTATATATTTTCCGACTGATTCATATAATTTCTGGTCTCTCATTTCTGACTCCTTCATCTATATCATATTTTCTGTATCTTGCTTCCTTATCCTGTCTAATATTATATCATTACGGCTTCTTTTTTTCACTATTTGCCTGCCATACTTACCAATCCTCGTCAAATTCATCCATTGCGTCATCCACACCATCGGCATAATCATTATCACTGTCATACCGATCATAATCATAATCGCCATCCATGTATATATCATCATAGCCATCATCATATGAGTCATATGTATTGCTTTTCTTTGAGCTACTTGTTCCAGTAGAGCTTTTCTTTGTACTGCTATTGTACGATGATGCATTGCTTCCAGCTGTCGATTTATTGTTATGACTACTTGAAGAACTACTTCCGGTATAAGACTTATGCAGATAACAATAACTGCTATTTGTTGCCTGCGTCTTCATTTATCAATTTTTCGCAATCATCAATTAATATCCTAATTGCTTCCAACTCCATCAGCTTAAATTTCACTTCAATATCCGCAAAAATAACTGTATTGAAATCATTATTTATTGCTTTCAAATTAACCTGTAGTTTCTTTTCAGTTTGTTGTTTCATCTTGCACTCCTTTAGTCATAATCATCCGGATCTAAGCCAGCATCCTCCAATGTCTCTCTTCTCTCTTCTGCATCCATATATTCAAGCTCTGTTGCATCTAGTCCTGCCAAGGATAACTCATCTTCCAGTTCATCCACCTCACTTGTTTCCGTATCTTCATGACCGAAAACTACATCATCCATTACAGAATACTCATAAGCATTAAGTTTTCCATCTCCATCAAAGTCAAAATCCGAATCATATAATCTTCCATCTGTTCCTAACATATCCCTGTCCTCCTAATTATCGTAATGATTGAATCCACCAAACAAACCTCTGTCACTATGGCTTGTCTTATGACCATTATTATCATATGTGTTGACACTTCCAAATAATCCTAGACGTCTATATCCTTCTTTTTTCATATTAATCAGCTCCTTTTAAACGATTCTTATTTCATGTACTATCATAATTATAGCAAGACCCGTTTCTTATGTGTCGCATTTCAGGCGACAAAAAAGACTCCAAGCTTCTTGCTTCAAATGCATCTGTAAAATTAAAAGATCTGGTCGCATGAAAAGCGGTAAAAAGCAAAGGACTATTTTCTGTGCTTCTCATATAGTTTAAATCATTCTACATAAATCTTCTATCCACTCCCTACGAATAATTATTTCTAACCAATGTTCCGGTATATTCTTATATCCGTAATATATTCCAGCCAATCCTCCTGCGATTGCCGCTGTCGTATCTGTATCATGTCATAGTACAATCTCCTTCATATATTTCTTTATGTAATTTATCCGCTTGTTCCATTACCTTTTCATAATCATCACACCATCGCCACTCTATACATTTTGTCACGCAAGCACATTGCAGACAAAATAAATCCTTAATATGATATTTTTCTCTTTGTCTGCTGCCTCGCTGTATGCCTTGACCTATAAAATTCTCTCCTAAATGTTTACAGCATATAAATCTACTGGCAGTCTTAGGATTTCCGTATTTCCCTCTGCTCAAATAATTGCCTCTTTCTGTATATAATCACTAATTACTTTATTATGCTTATTGTACACCAATCTCGATATTTTGTGTCGCATATAAAGCGACATCTATTCATAAAAAAAGGACGCAGAATCTCTCCCACGTCCTTACATCTATCTGGCTATATCTTCTCTTACCTTCGGCGCTTCCTTATGTCCCGCTTCCTGCTTCACCTCATCCACACCTCTAGCCTCAAATGCATCTGCATTATACTGATACTCCTGCGGCTCAGCGACCATTGGAGAGTATACAACCTCTGCTTCCACTCTCTCTGCTTCAGCCCTCTCTGGCTCTGTCTGCTCCTGCTTCTTCATATTCTCCATATGCTTTTCCTTATCAAGCTTCACATTCATAGCCAGATTATCCAGCTTGTCAATCGAAGCGTCCAGATGAAGTTCCATTGTTACAAGCATCTTTTTCACTGCTCTCATAGGTACAAGCACCGCCTTTGTAATTGGATGTTTCTGCTCTTTCTGTGAGTAATCCACCTCCGGCTTGTCAGCAAAAGTGCGGAATGCATTGGCTGCTGTCTGACCGGCTTCACGAAATCCTTTTGCAAGAAGTGCTGTCTTTGCTATATCCTTATCCGAGGTCTTGATTGCACCTCTTACATTTTCCCGGATATCAAGAAGTCTTTTCTTAATTTCTATAAGCTCAGACACCCTGTATAATGCTGTTCTTCCCTTTGCCTTTGCTTCTTCGACTATGCTCTTAGCAATAGATTTTACCTGTTCTTTCACTTCAGACACCTGTGACTTTATCTGCTCACACTTGGTATAAAATTGCTCCTGTGCCTCTGATAATATCTTTTTAGCATTATTGGTAATGGGTAAAAAATAGCCATCTAGATTGTTAGTCCAAATGACTTATGTAAAAAAATATTATTTTAATTTATTGTAAAGAACTGTCTCTATTCCTGTTATTAAATCTGTTTTTTTCTTATAAAGAAGCGTCCATGATGCCTGATTCTTAGAATAATCCATCTTTTCTTCTGGAAAAAATGAACGGCAGAAATACTTATCTCCATCATCATTAGATAAGAATAAAAATAAATTTCTGCTTTCCATTTTATTTTCCATAAGGTAATCAGCCTCAATCATTGAATACATATTTGCCTTTTTATTGTATTTAAACACTGTATCATTACTATCTATCATTTGTTCAAGTAATGGCAAAAAATGTATTCTTTGCTCTATCTTTTTATAAAAATCAGATGATTCTATTTTCTCAATTGCAATTGTTCCATCTGCTATTTCATCAAATACTTTGCCTCTGTCTCTACTCAATTCAGGTCTATCAACAAGATATTGCAGTCCCATAAGATGAAAACAATCTTTTTTGTCAAATAAGATTCTTAATGTAACTGCAACACCTTTTCTGCCCAACACAAGCTCATATTCTGTCGATAATAGTGGAATAAAGGCATTTATACAATCTATAACATTTCTCATTACAGTTCTCCACTACTTCTTTAGATTAAGAAAGGCTCTGCAAAAGCAGAGCCCTTCTAACATTTTCTTTCGAGGATTAACCTCTAGCCAGATTGTGGTAAATGTCAAACCCTTATAAAGCTCATAAGGCACTGCTCTCTGGCACAACACCTTACTTTGCCGCTTGGCAGACACTCAAGTTGCCTGTCTTTAATATTATATTACCTGTCATATGAAAATATGTCAATCCAAAATTTTATGTTCTACAAAAATTCTGTAGACATCTCGTATACTTTGGCTTAGGATTAACACGTAAACTTGGTAGACATAAAAAAATAGAGAGCCTTCGGATTTCTCCAAAGACTCTCCAAAAAGCCTATAAAATCAAGCTTTCTATTTAGAATTTGCCCTCATCGGCTGCCTGCTGAACAGAAACGGCAACTGCTACTGTAGCACCAACCATTGGGTTATTACCCATTCCGATAAGTCCCATCATCTCAACGTGAGCCGGAACTGATGAAGATCCTGCGAACTGTGCATCTGAATGCATACGTCCCATTGTATCTGTCATACCGTATGAAGCTGGTCCTGCTGCCATGTTGTCTGGGTGAAGTGTACGTCCTGTACCACCGCCTGATGCTACTGAGAAGTACTTCTTGCCCTGCTCAATACACTCTTTCTTGTATGTACCTGCTACCGGATGCTGGAAACGAGTTGGGTTTGTAGAGTTTCCTGTGATAGAAACACCAACGTTCTCGTGATGCATGATTGCAACACCTTCCTGAACATCATCTGCACCGTAACACTTAACTGTTGCACGGAGTCCATCTGAGTATGCATGCTCAGAAACGATGTTGAGCTTAGCTGCCTTGTAGTCATACTGTGTCTCTACGAATGTGAATCCGTTGATACGTGAGATGATCTGTGCAGCGTCTTTTCCAAGTCCGTTAAGGATAACACGCAGTGGTTTCTGACGAACCTTGTTTGCCTTCTCAGCGATTCCGATAGCACCCTCAGCGGCTGCGAATGACTCGTGACCTGCTAAGAAACAGAAGCACTCTGTCTCCTCCTCGAGGAGCATCTTTCCAAGGTTACCATGTCCTAAACCTACCTTACGGTGATCAGCAACTGATCCAGGGATACAGAATGCCTGAAGTCCCTCTCCGATTGCTGCTGCAGCGTCTGCTGCTCTTCTACATCCTTTTTTGATTGCGATTGCTGCACCAACTGTGTATGCCCAGCAAGCGTTCTCGAAACAGATTGGCTGGATTTTCTTTACCTGATCGTAAACATCAAGTCCAGCGTCCTTTGTAATCTTTTCAGCTTCTTCGATTGAGCTGATACCATAGCTGTTAAGTACAGCATTGATCTGGTCTATTCTTCTTTCATATGATTCAAATAATGCCATTGTCGTTCTCCTTTCCTCTTATTCCTGTCTTGGATCGATGATCTTAACAGCACCCTGCTCTGGAGTTACACGACCGTATGATCCTGAAGCTTTCTCCCAAGCTGTGTTAGCGTCATCACCCTTTTTGATAAAATCTGTCATTTTTCCAAGAGAAACGAACTGGTATCCAATTACTTCATCGTTCTTGTCAAGAGCGATTCCTGTTACATAGCCCTCAGCCATCTCAAGGTAACGAACTCCCTTTGCCTTTGTTGCGTACATTGTACCAACCTGTGAGCGAAGTCCCTTTCCTAAATCCTCAAGTCCTGCTCCAACAGCAAGTCCATCATCAGAGAATGCAGACTGTGTACGACCGTAAACGATCTGTAAGAATAACTCTCTCATAGCTGTATTGATGGCATCACAAACTAAGTCTGTGTTTAATGCCTCAAGAATTGTCTTACCCTGTAAGATTTCTGCTGCCATAGCTGCAGAGTGTGTCATTCCTGAGCATCCAATAGTCTCAACTAATGCCTCTTCAATTACTCCATTCTTTACATTGAGTGAGAGCTTGCAGGCACCCTGCTGTGGTGCACACCAGCCTACACCGTGTGTAAATCCTGAAATGTCCTCAATTTTCTTAGAATGAACCCATTTTCCTTCTTCTGGGATAGGAGCTGGCTCATGTTTTGCGCCCTTAGCTACAGGACACATGTTTTCAACTTCCTTAGTGTAAATCATCTTAAGACTCCTTTCGTTATGGTTTTAACATACCCGATTTATTCTCTCATATTTTTTGTAATAAGTCTAGAGTATCATCGACAAAAAACAACAAAAATACAATATTTTTTCAAACAACATTACTATTTTTTAAGAACTACGTTGTCCTTGTCCTTGAAAATGTGATTTGCAGGGATGACTCCGCGTACTCTTGAAAGCGGATAAATGTTTGAATTTCTTCCTATTACTGTTCCCGGATTGAGTACTGAATTGCAGCCTACCTCCACATGGTCACCGAGCATAGCGCCGAATTTCTTGCGTCCGGTTTCAATCTCCTCTTTTGTATCGTAAACATCCTTTACGACTACAAGAGTCTTGTCACTCTTTACATTTGATGTAATAGAGCCTGCGCCCATATGTGATTTGTAGCCCAGGATTGAATCTCCTACATAGTTGTAATGAGGCACCTGTACTGAGTTAAAGATGATTACATTTTTGAGCTCTGTGGAGTTACCTACTACTGAACCCTTGCCTACGATTGCACTGCCACGGATAAAAGCACACTGTCTGATTTCTGCATCCTCGCAGATGATGAGCGGACCGTGCAGATATGCGCTGTCAAATACTGTTGCGCTCTTTGCTACCCAGATATCCTCGCCTCTTTTCTCATAGATTTCAGGGTCGAGTGTTGGTCCTATCTCCTTGATGAAATCACTTATTCCGGCAAGTGCCTCCCATGGATAAGTGAACTGTGATAAATACTCCTTTGCGATTGTTTCATCCAGATTATAGAGGTTTGTTATTTTTGCGTTTTCCATTTTTCTATGTCCTTTCTTTTATGTATTATGTGAAAAATTATTGACTATTGTTTTAACTTTCATTTTAATATTTAAACTTAAATATAAGTATTAAACATAAATATAAAAATTCATATTAATTATAGATTTAATAATTAATTATCAGCAGAGCTACTCACCGAACAGCTCATGCGCCGCCGCAAGTGCCGCCTCCGACACATCATCTGCCTGTGCACTATCAGCTGCCATATCAAATCCTGCCAGAAATTCCTCTGGGATTCCCATCTCATCCATGGTTGTATTATTCATGGTTGTCTCATCCGAAACATCATCTGCCGTGCTCTGCACTTCTTCCTCACCCGGGTTATCGAAATCAAATGATATCTGGTCATTTTCAAACTTAAGGCATGTATCAAATACATTTCCCGCCTTGGAGGTGAAGCCTGTGACCTTCTTTTTAGTCTTTCCTGTGGTAAACAGCTCCGTGAGAATTTCCTCTGAAAGCTCCACCTTTGCCACAGTATGCCAAACATTGAAGCCGCACTCACACTCATATTTCCACTGTGTCTTTTTGAGAGGTCTGCCACACTTTGGACAGAGTACATTGGTCTCGATTGGCTTTGGTTTTTCGGGGAAATCAAAGGCTATATCTCCGTCTTCTGTGAGCTTTAGCGGTGCGTCAAACTTCATGCCTGTCTTTGAGACAAATCCTGATATAACTTCTGTCTTTTTCTTTGTCAGAAGCTCCTTAAGGACTGATTCCTTTATCTTGACGCTTGCGACCTTGCCCACCATAAAGCGGCAGCTCTCAGGATCATCACGTCTGTTGTTCTCACATACAAAGCCAAACGGCGCCACCTGGATTTTGCCTCCGCACTTCGGACATACTACATCCTTCACTGTCTTTGGCTCTACATGATCAAAATCAAACTGGACAGAGAGCTTCTTGTTTTCATCCTCCTTAAGCACCAGACACGCATCGAAGCGTTTCCCGCTTTTGGATTTAAAGCCTCGTATGGTCTCGGTCTTTTTATCATTAAGAAGCTGCTTTAGGTTTGCGGCTGTGATTGTCTTTCCCGCAATCTGTCCCACCGAAAAGCGGCAGCTTCCCGGCTCGTCACCCTTGTAGTTCACACAGCCATAGCCAAACGATGTCTTTTTTATCTGACCACCACAAAGCGGACAGACAACATCCTTTATGATTTCATCCTCCACATTGTCAAAGTCAAATGCTACGACGGTGTGCATTTTCTCACTTCCCTCTGTGACCGGCTCCTTCTTTAAGACGAGGCATGCGTTAAAGCGCTTTCCCGATTTTGATTTAAAGCCCTTTATCGTCTCTGTTCTGCCGTTTGCCATGAGCTCTAAAAACTGTACCTGTGACAGCTGCTTGTCTGCTATCCTTCCAACGAAGAAATGGCAGCCATCCTCTGTCTGTCTGTTATAGTTTGCACATCGGTAGCCGTATGGTGACACATATATATCGCCTCCACAGTCCGGACATACAATACCCTCGACCTTTTGCGGCTTTACGTTTTCAAAATCAAAGGTGGCTGATACCTTGTTCGTCTGTTCATCCTTGTTGAGCTTTAAGCATGCATCAAAGCGTTTGCCGCTCTTCGACTTAAAACCACGGATTGTGTCGGTGATTCCTTCTTCAATCAGCTTTTTGACCTGTTCGTCCGGAATATCAAGTCCTGCCACCTGTCCGATATTAAAATTACATCCTGATTTATCATTTTTGTAATTGGCGCAGCCATAGCCAAACGGTGTTGTCACTATCTCACCGCCGCAAACAGGGCACTTGACACCTATCTTTCGTCTGGCCGCCGCACCTCTGGCATTTTTGCCTGCAAAGCTGCTGATGCGGTCTGCAATCTCAGGGCGCAGATTCTGCTCAATCATCTTTTCTGTCTCTTTGCGAATAAAGCTCTCCAGCTTTCCCCTGTATTCCCAGAAATCCACCGTGCCCCTTGTAATTCCGTCCAGTCCCTTTTCCCAGTTGGCTGTCATCTTTGGATTAAGAAGTGCCGGAACTGTCATGTATACGACCTCAAATACCATCTCACCAAGGCTTTCGGGTGTGAGTATCTGTGTCTTTTTGTTCAGATTCAGATATCCTATACGGACAAGCTTCTGGATTATCTCCGCTCTCGTTGCTGAGGTGCCTATTCCTGAGCCCTTTATCTGCTCACGAAGCTCCTCGTCCTCGATAAGCTGTCCTGCATTTTCCATGGCAAGCACCATGGAGCCTGATGTATAGCGCTTTGGCGGAGATGTCTTACCAAACTTGATATTATAGCCTTGGCATGCTATCTCATCACCCGCCTTTAGCTTATCGGCAAGCTCTAGCATCACCTTGGGATTTACGACTATCTCATCATTGCTGCCGTTTGCTGTGCTGTTTTCATCTGTACTATCTGCAGTTTCAGTGTTTTTACCAAGTATTCGTGCGTTTGATTCCTCAAACGACTTCTTTTTCGGCGGATTCGCCACCTGTAAATAGCCCTCGCTCTTTAGTACCTTTGATGATGCAAAAAAACTTTCCTTATCCACATCTACGACAAGCTTCACATTCTCATACTCTGCCGGTGGATAAAAAATACTAAGAAAACGCCTGACAATCAGCTCAAATACTGCTCTTTGAAGCGATGTAAGCCCCGAAAGCTCTGTAAGCTGACCTGTCGGAATGATAGCATAGTGGTCTGTTACCTTGCTGTCATCCGTGTACTGCGTATCAGCTATGTTGGCATATAGCCTCTTTTGCATAATATGCTCCACAAAGTCTGCTGTCGGTTCAAAACCTTTAAGCCTGCTTATATTTTTTCCAATCTCCTTTGCCACAGCGCTTGAGAGCACCCTGGCATCTGTTCTAGGATAGGTGGTGAGCTTTTTTTCATACAGATCCTGAGCCACCTGTAATGTCTCATCAGGGCTGATTTTAAACTTCTTTGAGCACTCTGCCTGCAGCTCCGCCAGGTTGAAAAGAAGCGGTGCTCTTTTTTTAGTAATATTCTTAACTATAGATTTAACTTTTGCCTGTTTGCCGTTTAATTCTTCAATTAAAGCGAGTGCATCTTTTTCCTCTTTGAAGCCGTTTTCCTTGTATAAAAGCGGTGATTCAAAGTACCTTGAGCCTTCTACAGCCTTCCACTCTGCCTCTACACCGGCATCCGTAAACCTGCCGATTACCCTGTAAAACGGAGTCTCCTTAAAGTTTCTGATTTCGCGCTCACGGATTACTACCATTCCAAGCACACAGGTCATCACTCGTCCGACCGCGATTGCCGTGTACGAGCGTGTACCCGCTGCATCGTTTAGCAGATTGCCGTATTTGACCGACATGACACGCGAAAAGTTGATGCCCATCGCATAGTCCTCGATAGTACGCATGATGCCGCTCTTTCCGAGGTTTGCATACGCACTCATCGGCTTTGCCTCTTTTATGCCTCTTAGGATTTCCTCCTCGGTCTGCGAATCTATCCAGACTCGAAGCTCCTCCATGCCTTCCCTGACACCACCAAAGTTTCTGATATTCTCCTCGATGGTCTGTCCTTCTTTTCCGGCATCACCTGCCCAGTAAACTCTGTCAATGTCCTCTCTCTGCAAAAGAGCGTGCACAATATTGTACTGCTTGCGCACGCTGTCTATCACATCATATTTGTATTCCTTTGGCAGAAACGGCAGATCCTCAAGACGCCATTTCTTGTATTTCATGTCGTAGGACTCAGGGTAGACCAGCCCGACAAGATGTCCCACGCACCATGAAATCACATATTCTCCATTTTCTATATAACCGTCATTGCGTCCGCTCACCCGCAGCACCTTCGCAAATTCCTGTGCCACGGATGGCTTCTCTGTTATTATCAGTGATTTTCCCATAAGCTCCTCTATAATTCATTCATGTTGATGAGCTTGAATCTAGGGTCTCTGACCACATAGCTTTGCAGTGCAGGCTCAAAATCCGTTGCCGAAAACAGATAATAGTCATCAGATGTAAGCCTTGCCTGCTCCATAGCCATAGCCATATTCTCGCACATATCCATGGTCATCATTGGCTTGTCCCAATTGCAGAAGCCGATGATGCTCCTTCTATCCTCGCTCTGAGCCACGATGTCTATGCGGCCTGTCTTTCCAATCCATGTACCTACACGCTTTATGGTAAACGGAAGCTGTCCCATCTGATTTAATATAAGCAGATACTCTGTGCAGACCTCCCTGAAATATCTCTCAAGATACGCATCAAGCTCTTTTTCTATATATGTATCATAAAACTCTTCCGGTGAAAGCAGATACAGATTGGACATATTCGGATAGACAAACTTAAACCAGAAATTAACAAACGTGTCTTTTATCTGATAGACGCCCTTCTTTGCATTTTCCCATCCGCCGGTCTCAAATGAAACTACTTTTTCCACGATATTGAAGGCGGCAAGATTTTTTAAATATACGCTGATTTTGGCACGTGAAAATCCTGTCGCATGGAAAATATCATTGAGCTTGTTCTCACCTCTTGCGATTGCTGCAAGTATTGTGCTATATGCTGAAAGCTCTCGAAGCTCTGCGGCTATAACAGCATCCGCCTCACCATACAGTTCTCCCGATGGTGTCAATACGAGCCTGCATATATTATCCTTAAAGGATTTAGCTGCATCCCACTTATCCAGATATGCCGGAACTCCACCGATTGCTCCGTAAATCCTCACGATTTCCGCGACCGGAAGACTTTCAAAATGTCTTACAACCTCAAGGAAATTGAGCGATTCAAGCTTCATTTCGGCTCCCTTAAACTGCTCTGCTGCCTCTTGTGTAGCCCAGACTGTAGATGATGTGGCAAGTATTATAAGTACAGGTCCCGGATACAGCTTGTGCTTTTTAAGCTTCGCAACTGCTTCCATAAATGATGCATCCCTCTTTGCCACAAACTGTGCCTCATCGATTATCACGACAAGCTTGGAAGGGTCTCCTGATTTGATTCTCGCGAAGTACTCCTCATATGTCTGTCTGCTCAGGCTCACCTTGTACTGACGACTTATCTCCTCCCCCATCATCTCAAGCTGATGCTCTGGCGATGCCTGTCTGCATCTGTAGTAAAAGAATTTCTTTCCGTCACAAAATTCCTTTATGAGCTCCTCCTTTTGACAGCCTCTCCTTCCGTAGAGCACTACGAGCTGGTTACCCGACTCTTTATAGAGCTGCTCAAGTTTCTCTAAATCTGTGTGTTTTGCTTTCATAAATATTCCTCCAAAATAATCAACTGGAAATATTATATCACAATTTAACACATATACAAATAGATTTTAATTATAATTTCCGAGCTCCTATTGTAGCTTTCACTTTATTTCTGACAAATATATAGCAGATAGCCTGCATGATGATTGTCGCTATCCATGAACCGGGATATGATATAAACAGGAAAAACAACGACCTGTGGCTTGGAAACAGACCATATATCCAGATGATTCTGACTCCGACTGTTCCTATTATAGAAAGTATCATAGGTACTGTTGAGTATCCCATTCCTCTTAGTGCTCCCGGAAAAAGGTCCATGATTCCACACAGGAAATATGGGATTGTTGTAATCGAAATAATCTCAAGTCCTGATTTAATTACCTCGCTATTACTTGTATATATACCAAGTATCTGTGTTCCAAATATGTATGAGGCACTTCCCATCACAAGTGCTACCGCTGTCGTGAGAAACAGACAGTCTATCAGTACCCTGTCCATTCTCTTTTGTTTTCCTACCGCATAGTTCTGGCTCGTGAAGCTCATGCAGGCCTGTGTAATTGAGTTGACTGACACATACAAAAAGCCAAGTATATTGTTTGCCGCCGTATATCCAGCCATGGCTATTGAGCCAAAGGAATTGACTGATGACTGAAGCATGGCATTTGAAATATTTATGACTGTGCTCTGTATGCCGGCCGGAATTCCCACCTGAAATATCTGAAGCATATATTCCTTATCAATCGCAAGCTTATTAAAGCAGAGCTTATAGCTGGTATCTGCTTTGCTCAAACAATATAATACAAGCACGCTGGAAACAAACTGCGAAACAATCGTACCGATTGCAACACCTGCAACATCCAGTTTGCACACTATTACAAAAAACAGATTGAGCAGTGCATTGATACAGCCTGAAATAATCAAAAAGATAAGCGGTCTCTTTGTATCACCGACAGCACGCAAAATCGCCGCACCATAGTTATAAAGCATAAAAAACGGCATACCGCAAAAATAAATCCTCATATAAATAGTAGAAAGACCTATGACATCATCCGGTGTACCCATGATTTCCAGCGCACCCCTTGCAAAAATAACACCGACCACACCCATCACAATACCACTTATGAGTGCAATCATAATAGCGGTGTGCACCGTCTTAGACATCTCATCATCCTTGCCTGCCGCATAAAATCTGGCAGCGAGCACATTCGCACCAAGCGATATACCCATAAACAGATTGACAAACACATTGATAAGTGCCGTAGTCGAGCCAACAGCCGCAAGTGATTTGCTGCCACTAAACTGTCCCACGACAATAATATCCACCGCATTAAACGCTAACTGTAAAATACCCGAAATCATAAGCGGCAACGCAAATGAAATAAGCTTATCCATTATTGAACCATTCACCATATCAATTTCATACTTATTATTCTTCACTTATATCTACCTCTTAAATATATTCTACTCAGATTATCTATTTTACCACGATAAAATATAAATTCAAGCGTAACAAAAAAAGAGAGCCTCTTTTAAGAGGCTCGACTTTTGCATAATAATTAATTCACAGAGTGAGGATTTTCCGTTCAATACACTGCCTTCACCGGAGAGTACACAGTATGTTCCGAAGAAAAAATATGAACTGCCACGGGTTTCCAATAGGTCAAATGACAGTTTATACCTGCAAACTGCCATAACCTATCTGGAAAAAATCCCGTGGCTGACTTCATATTTTATCTGAGGAATACTACTGTGTGCTACACCGGTGCCCACAGCCCACAAACGGAAAATCCGCCCTCATAATAAAAATTGAATCTTTTGCCAACTCTACTTCTTTGTGATGTAACCCTGTGCCTTAAGAAGCTCTGCACAAAGCACTGCTCCACCGGCTGCACCACGTACTGTGTTGTGTGAGAGTCCGACGAACTTCCAGTCATAGACTGTATCCTCTCTGAGACGTCCGACATTGATTCCCATACCATGCTCATAATCCACATCAAGTGCAACCTGAGGACGATTATCCTCTTCACAGTATCTGATAAACTGCTTTGGTGCGCTTGGAAGCCCAAGCTCCTGTGGTACTCCGCTGAACTTCTCGAGTGCCTCGATGAGCTGCTCCTTTGTAGGGTTCTTTTTGAACTTGACAAATACAGCTGCTGTATGACCGTTTAATACAGGAACACGGATACACTGGCATGTGATAACCGGTGACTCTGCAGGAACAATCTGTTTCTTCTCATCATCAACATATCCCCAGAGACGAAGTGGCTCTTTCTCAGATTTCTCTTCCTCTCCACCGATGAATGGAATGATGTTTCCAACCATCTCAGGCCAGTCCTTGAATGTCTTTCCGGCACCTGAGATTGCCTGATATGTTGTAGCAACAACCTCATATGGCTCAAACTCTTTCCATGCTGTAAGAACCGGAGCATATGACTGGATTGAGCAGTTTGGCTTTACTGCTACGAAGCCTCTCTTTGTACCGAGACGCTCCTTCTGATATTTGATAACCTCCATGTGCTGTGGGTTGATTTCAGGTACAACCATTGGCACATCAGGTGTCCATCTGTGGGCACTATTGTTTGAAACTACAGGAGTCTCTGTCTTTGCGTAGTCCTCCTCGATCTTCTTGATCTCGTCCTTTGACATATCAACGGCTGAGAATACGAAGTCAACCTGTGAAGCAACCTCTTCTACCTCATTGACGTTCTTTACGATGATTTTCTTAACTGCCTCAGGCATTGGTGTGTCCATTTTCCATCTATCACCAACGGCGTCCTCGTATGTCTTGCCTGCACTTCTTGGGCTGGCTGCAATTGTTGTTACCTCAAACCATGGATGATTCTCTAAAAGAGAAATAAATCTCTGTCCTACCATTCCTGTTCCACCGAGGATACCTACTTTAAGCTTTTCACTCATTACTCTAATCTCCCTATCTTCTAGATTTTCTTCGACCATGTCATACACTATACTTTGACATTAAAACCAGGTCATGTCCGCCTGTCGCGTACAACTGTCTTTATAGGAAATATATTACTTGAAACTCTAATGAAAAACAAGGAAAAAACTATATTAAATTAATAATTTTTCTCACTGTTTTTTATAAAATATGCACAAAAACTACACTTCATCCTGCCAATTTGACTTCATATACTCGTCGTAAACGGCAATTACCTTGTCCATTGATGTCTTTGATGGTGCTCCAACTGTACACCTTGTGCTGACACAGGTCTCCATTGAAATGGCATCAAATACATCCTCCTCAAATACCGGAGAGATAGCCTTGAGCTCGTCGATGCTCATATCGTCGATTGCAATGCCCTTGTCGATGCAGTAAAGCACTATTCTTCCTACAATGCCATGTGCATCCCTAAACGGTACACCCTTTTTAACGAGATAATCAGCTGCATCTGTGGCATTTGTAAAGCCATTGTTTGCACTCTTTCTCATCACGTCCTTGTTAAACTTCATTGTATTAATCATTCCTGTAAAAAGTGCGATACATCCCTTTGCAGTGTCGAATGCATCAAATGCCAGCTCCTTATCCTCCTGCATATCCTTGTTGTACGCAAGCGGAATACCCTTCATGGTGGTGAGAAGCGACATGAGCGCACCGTATACACGGCCTGTCTTTCCTCTGACAAGCTCTGCTATATCAGGATTTTTCTTCTGTGGCATGATTGAGCTTCCTGTGCTGTACGCATCGTCAATCTCAACAAACTGGTACTCGTTTGAGTTCCATATGATAATTTCCTCAGAAAAACGTGACAGATGCATCATGATAGTTGAAAGAGCCGATAAAAACTCAATCAGATAATCCCTGTCTGACACACCGTCCATACTGTTAAGTGTCGGTCCGTAAAAATCCAGAAGCTGTGCTGTATAGTCCCTATCAAGCGGATATGTAGTGCCTGCGAGTGCTCCTGAGCCAAGCGGACAATAGTTCATTCTCTTATATATATCGCACAGTCTTGATCTGTCTCTCTTAAACATCTCAAAATATGCGCCCATATGGTGAGCCAGAGTGATTGGCTGGGCCTTCTGCAGATGTGTAAAGCCCGGCATGATAGTCTGTGTGTTTTCCTTCATAATCTTAAGGATAACAGCTAAAAGCTCCTTAAGCTCATTATCAGTCTCCTTCACCGTCTTTCTGGTAAAAAGACGCATATCAAGAGCGACCTGGTCGTTTCTGCTTCGGCCTGTGTGAAGCTTCTTTCCTGTGTCACCAAGCCTGTCTATGAGTGTAGCCTCAACGAAGCTGTGGATATCCTCATACTTTGAGCTGATTTCAAGCTCCCCTGACTCTACCTCCTTAAGTATCTGCTTTAGGCAAGCCACTATATCATTGCTCTCTGCCTGTGAGATGATGCCCTGCTTTCCAAGCATCGTGACATGGGCGATGCTGCCCTCTATATCCTCTTTATAAAACTTCTGATCAAATGAAATGGACGCATTGAAATTGTAAACGAGCTGATCTGTCTCCTTTGTGAAACGTCCTCCCCATAACTGTGCCATGAGATTCCTCCTTGATTATTAAATGATGATTTATTTTCCCGGTATCATAAAACATTGAACAAAACCAAAATGTGATACCGCCGTCTGCCCTATACAGCCGCTTTACTGTGCTAAATTATATAATAATTTTTGCTGTCACGCAACCACATTTTCACCCACGTGCTGCAATCTCTCTGTCACGCTGCTCCTTGGAAAATACACAGCCACAGTAGTACTGCCTGTACATATCATACTGCTTTGATATCTCTGTGGACTTTTTATAGCCCTCTTTCTTCTTAAAATCAGAGAAAAGATATCGCACTCCATATTGGCTCTCTAAGTCCTTTCCTATCTCATTGAGCTTTTCGGCATTCTTCAACGGGCTGATGGAAAGTGTCGTAGTAAAAAAATCAAAGCCATGCTCCCTTGCATACTGTGCACTCTCCTCAAGACGCAGCCTGTAGCACTTAAAGCACCTCTCTCCGCCCTCAGGCACAGCCTCCATGCCGCGTGCCATATCGTAAAAGCGCTTGGTGTCGTACACACCCTCCACAAAGTGAACCGGATTTTTCACCGGAAACTCATCTATAAATCGCTTCTGCTCCTGTGCTCTCATGTGATATTCCTCTGGCGGATAAATGTTTGGATTATAATAGAATACCGTCACTTCAAAATACTCTGAGAGAGTTTGTATGCAATACGTGCTGCACGGTCCACAGCAGCTATGGAGCAAAAGCCGTGGGGTACAGCTATTATCCATGCAATTTTCTTTTATTAAATCCTCCATTAATTTTTGATAGTTAATTTTATTTGCCATATTATATTTTTTCTCCAAATACCAAATTATTTAACACATCCTCAAATATATTTCAGGTAACTATTCTGCATATTTACTTTAATTACTATTTCTGATATAAGCCGCATAATACGAACAAGGACCGGAAGTCTCCTCCCGGTCCGGCTCATACTAATCCTCTTCTTCATATCCGAACATTAGTCTAAAAATCTTTTTTCCTGTTTCAGTCTTGAATATGCGCTTGTATGCCTTGTCGATTGCACGGTTTCCCGCATCATCCTCATACAGATTTACGAGGAAATCAGCCTCAACGAGTATCTGATAATCAAGACCATCTATATTGTCATATGTGTGATGGTGACCTATGAGAAAACATATTCTTTCAACTATGTAATTCTCGAAGCCAAGCTGTGAAAGCATCTTCTGGGCGATTATCGGTCCCTCCTGCTCCTGAAGCTTTCCATCGCACCTGCCATACTTCTCCTCCGCCACACGTATGCCGATATCGTGTGTATAAGCTGCCGCCTCAAGTATAAAGAGCGAGGCATCATCAAGCTCCTCTCCTATACCGATAAGCCTTGCATAACTGTGCACCTTGGTGAAATGCTGGATTCTCTTTGGATCGCCATCATAGTAGGCAATCATATCCATAAACAAGTCGTCTAACTGTTGTTTACTATAACTGTCACTATCCATTTAATATATTTTTCTCCTGATGATATGTTAATTAGTCTCATTGCCGGCTTTGCACCGACAATGATAACATACTACAAAGCGATCATTTTTTCAATATTTTTACACAAATATTTCTTATTTTTTGAAATCACTATGCTGTTTGTCACACTGTTATGTGGAAACAGTAACATCACTACTTTGCATCACGGAAAAATCCCCTGAATGCGAATTCAGACAAAGGCTTCTTGTAAAGCAGCTCTCCTATCAATATCTCAAGCGCTCCGCCTGCAAAAATAGCAATATAGCCTAGCAATGCCACCACCGGGAGTCCAAGCTTAAAAACAGCATTAGAAACCGGCACAAACGCCACTCCTGAAAGCACAGTAAAAATGCCCATAAACAAAACCATGAATACGATAAAGCCAAGTACAAAATACTTATAGCATATGCTTGTGTACAGATATACTGTCAACAGCACAACATCGAGCGTAAAAAGTGTGAAGATAAGCTGTTTCTTATCTGCTACGGAATTCTGTATCAGAATGACTCTTTCTATTACCAAAAATGTGAAAACAACAAGATTGATTACCGTGCTTGACATCACCGGAATGTATATCTGCAGCTTCTTTTTCAGTGATGTGGACTGGATAAGTTCTGACACATCCATCGACATGATGAGCTGAAATGTGAACATCCCGCACATCATAAAATATATCCCGCCTATGATGGAAGTTCCCTTGCTCATTATATCGGATGCAATTCCGATTATTGCAAAGAATACAAGCATGATCACATTCAACTTCAGTTTATAGCCATATCTCAATAATTTAAATCCTAATTTAATATCTTTCAGCATAATATTTCTCCTTTTCAAATATACTTCCAATTAAAAATACCTCTACACATCAACATATGATCTGCGGATACGAACCATCATATGATAATATGTCGCTGCTATCACTCCTACAAGCACCACTGCTAACACAGGTGCGATAAACCACATTCTCCCGCCATAAATCAAAACAGCTATACTGCCTGCAATTGCCGGTAAGATAACTATAAGCGCAAGCAGATAAATATACATTCCCATATCCATGTATCTGAATATATTTAACGAGCCAACCGAAACAATTGAAGATATCATAATAATGTCAAATATCGACCAGATATTAACTCCTAAATTAATAAACGGCATTGATGCAATGAGTACCGTAATTCCAATACGAATCGGTCTCACAAGTATATCCACAAGAACTGCATTCTCAAAGTATCTTACTCCGTTAAAACCTGTCTTTAAAAAATGCATGCCAAATGCATTCTTCTTGCACATACAGCCAAAGCAGAAATAGTCCTGCACCACCTCGCACATCATATAAAAATCATAAACAATTACTATAACTCCTATCCATGCCAATACTGTTTTTGAACATGAAATTAGCATTGAGGTAAAAATTGCTAAAAGCGGAATCAGTATATTTGTTATAAGACGATACTTGAGATTAGTCATAACACGGTAATCCCTGATGTATGTTAGAACTTCATTCTTTGCTTTGTTATCTTTTTTATTAATTGTTCTTTCAGTATCATGTTCCTGTGAAACCATTTTTTCATTCATACTTCCTGACTTATTTTCCATAACACCTCACCTCGCACTAGCGCATCACAATCTTTGTGTTATTTTTCATGACCGCAACGCTTATCTGGTAAAGTGTCGGAATCTCCTTTGTCACATTAAGTCCTGCAAGCTTATCTATATTTTCCGCCAAGCATATGCCCTCAAAGCCGTACGGATTTTTGGTCATAGAATAAAGTACCTTACCGGCAGCCTCTGTATCTGTTGCATCTCCTTTAATCAGGATATATTTTTCCTTCAAATCCTCAACAAAGCCCTGCTCCACAATCTGTCCGTTTTCCATTATAATGGCATAATCGGTGATATTTTCCATATCTGAGATATTGTGTGTAGAGAAAAATACGCTGCGCTTTCCGTTGCCCTCATGGATATACTCGCCAATCATCTGGCACAGCTTATCTCTCATAAGCGGATCAAGCGGCGATGCCGGCTCATCCAGCAAAAGAAGGTCTGTCTTTCGCGCCATGACTCCTGCCAGCATGAGCTTCATCTTCATACCATCCGAAAATGAGCTGTTGGCTTTCTTCATATCAATGCTGCCATGTGAAAATATTGCAAGCTCCTCACAATATCTGTGAAAATCCTCTGCAGAAAAGTCATCAAACATCAGCTTACTGATTTCCTCGATATCCTTAACTGTCCACTGTGGCAGATAATACTTGCCCGGACCGGTGTAGCCTATGCGGTTTTTAATATCTCCCGAGTTTTCCTTCTGCTTGTCGGAATACTGTCCGAAATAAGTGATGTCACCTTTGTAGTCAAGCCTGATTCCTGCCAGGATATTTAAAAGTGTTGTCTTTCCTGCTCCGTTTTCTCCGATTAATGCTGTGGCAAAGCCCTGCGGTATTGCGAAATTCTCCACATCCAGTGTGAAGTTTTTAAGCTTCTTTGTGATTTTTGCTGCCTCAATTGCATTCTTTGTTGTCATTTTCATTTCTCCTTATTCATTTTCATATCATTATTTAAATATGAACTAATTCTTACTTAAATTTTTCATTGTTTATAGCTATCCATAATCATAACCAATCCACTCCTGTCATTCTACATCAAGTAATGCCTCAAGCATCCCTTTAAGCTCGTCGTTTGAGATTCCGGCTACCTCAGCCGCGGCTATCGCGTCTGTCAACGACTCCTCAACCTTGCGCAGGTGCTGTTCCTTTATCATCTCACTGTCCTGTGCATTGACATAAAAGCCCTTGCCCTGTGCCGCTGTGATGAGTCCCTCATCTGCAAGCTGCTCATAAGCCTTCATCGTGGTTATCACACTGATTTTCAGGTCCTTCGCCAGCCCTCTTATCGACGGAAGGAACTCCCCCTGCTCATACCTGCCGGCCAAAATATCTGTCTTGAAGCTGTCCGCTATCTGCTGATAGATGGGCACTCCTGAATTTTGCATCAGCTTCATATGCTACCTCCGTACTGTATTTATTAACTGTTCATGTGTTATATATACACTATATACATTATATTGTCAATACCTTTATGAAATCATCCCCCAAAATTTTAATTTGACATACACTCTTATATCTGATAATATAATATAGCTTGCCGATATGGCTCAGTAGGTAGAGCGACGCACTCGTAATGCGTAGGCCACCGGTTCGATCCCGGTTATCGGCTTCATACATAAAAACACCTCATTTAAAACTGAATGAGGTGTTTTTTTATTACAAAAATCCCCTTGACATTTATAAAAAATATATTAGAATTATCTCGTTGGTTTATTTTTAGTAAACAAAAAATCTATTATTAAACCTACAGTAAATATAACATAAAATGTATTAGAAAAGGAAGTAAACATGGATATCGGACATCGTATGAAGGAGCTTCGTATCCAGTACGGACTTACCCAGCAGGAGCTTGCTGACAGGGCTGAGCTGACGAAAGGATTTATCTCCCAGCTTGAACGAAATCAGAATTCACCGTCAGTCGGCACCCTGCTTGATATCATCCAGTGCCTGGGTATGACACCGGCGGAGTTTTTTACAGATTCGGAGCCTGAGCAGATTGTATACAAGGCAAACGACTATTTCGAGAAAATTGACGAGGGAAAAAACAGCAAGGTGGAATGGATCATTCCAAACGCACAGACCCGCTCCATGGAGCCTGTCAGGCTCACTCTTCATCCGGGTGGCAGTTCTGAAATATATCTGCCTCAGGAGTGTGAGGAGTTTGGATATGTGATAAAGGGCACAGTGAAGCTTTGCTATGGTGGCAAAGTGCACACCGTAAAGGCCGGTGAATCCTTTTATTTTAAAGCCGGTAAGAAGCATTTTATTGAAAATAAGTCTTCAAAGGATGCCATGCTCATATGGGTCAGCAATCCTCCAAGCTTCTGACGCTTCCCCTGCAGAAGCTCTTTTATAGGGCTGTAATTACTGCCGGCCGCATTTTTAGTGTGTACAGCAGCAAATTATAAACATACAGTTCCTACCAGTACTATAATTACATGAGAAAGGTTTACACCATGGGAAAGAAATTAATTGATTTTATTGATATCACAAAGTCATACAACGGCAATGTTGTACTCGACGATTTAAATCTATACATCAGGGAGAATGAGTTTCTGACGCTGCTTGGACCATCAGGCTGCGGAAAGACCACCACACTTCGCATGCTCGGTGGCTTTGAGACACCGGACAAGGGAAAAATCATGTTTGATTCAAAGGACATCACAAATGTGCCTGCAAACGAGAGAAATCTGAACACTGTTTTCCAGAAATACTCTCTTTTCCCTCATATGACAATAGCTGAAAACATCGCGTTTGGTCTTAAAATAAAGAAAAAAAGCAAGGCTTACATTGATGACAAAATAAAGTATGCATTAAAGCTCGTCAATCTCGACGGCTTTGAAAACCGCTCTGTGGATTCTCTTAGCGGAGGCCAGCAGCAGCGTATCGCTATTGCAAGAGCTATTGTAAACGAGCCTAAGGTACTGCTGTTAGACGAGCCGCTTGGCGCTCTCGACTTAAAGCTGCGCCAGAGCATGCAGTATGAGCTTATCCGCTTCAAAAATGAGCTCGGTATCACCTTCGTCTACGTCACACATGACCAGGAGGAGGCGCTTACCATGTCTGACACCATCGTAGTCATGAATCAGGGCTATATCCAGCAGATTGGCACACCAGAGGACATTTACAATGAGCCTGAAAATGCCTTTGTCGCTGACTTTATCGGGCACAGTAATATCATCGACGGTGTAATGATAAAGGATAAGCTTGTCGAGATACTCGGTGTAAAGATGCCTTGTGTGGACGAGGGCTTTGGTGAGAACACGCCTGTCGATATAGTCATCCGCCCGGAGGATGTGGAGCTGGTGCCTGCGGAGGACGGCTACATGCAGGGCGATGTCGTGTCAAATATCTTCAAGGGAGTGCACTATGAGCTTGAGGTAAAGGCAAACGGCTACGACTGGATGGTACACACCACCAAATATGTAGAGGTCGGCAGTCATGTGGGTATCAGGGTGATTCCATTTAATATCCAGGTAATGCACAAGCCTGAGTCCTCAGATGAAAAGGCGGTGGAGATAGATGTCTAAAATAAAGAAACAGCTGCTCGCAGGGCCGTACCTCATATGGATTATCGGATTTATCATACTTCCGCTTTTCATGATTGTGTACTATGCCTTTAAAGGCTCTGACGGAGGCTTCACATTTGAATATGTGGCTGCAATAGCACAGCACACCAATATCAAGGCACTGCTTTTATCCCTACAGCTTGGAATCATATGCACCATAATATGCCTGGTGCTGTCCTATCCGCTTGCGATGATTTTAAACGGCTTAAAGATTAAAAACCAAAGCTTTGTGGTATTTGTTTTCATGCTTCCTATGTGGATGAACTTTATGCTTCGAATACTCGCATGGAAGCAGCTTTTGTCCAAAAACGGTGTCATCAACTCGATACTCACCACTCTCGGACTGCCGGGCTTCAACATCATGAATACCTCCGGAGCAGTCGTGCTTGGCATGGTCTATGACTTTCTGCCATTCATGCTGCTGCCTATATACAACTCCATGACCAGAATCAAAAACGACTGGATTGAGGCGGCTCTTGACCTCGGTGCAAACAAAGTCACAATATTTTTCAAGATTATACTGCCACTTACAGTGTCCGGTGTCATAAGCGGCATCGTAATGGTTTTCGTGCCATCACTCACATCCTTTGCCATCTCACAGATACTCGGTGGCGGCAAGGTCCTGCTCATCGGAAATATCATAGAACAGGATTTCGTCCATGGCTCGCAGTGGGGCGCAGGAAGCGGTCTCTCACTCGTGCTCATGGTATTCGTATTAATCAGCATGGCACTCGTCAATCTGTTTGATAAGGAAGGAGACCAGAGCGCATTATGGTAAAAAAAATAGCATCAAGGATATATATGGGACTGATTTTTTTGTTCCTGTATCTACCTATCGTTGTATTAATAGTACTCTCCTTCAACAACTCCAAATCCAAGGTTAAATGGGGAGGCTTCACGCTCGACTGGTACATAAAGTGCTTTCAGAGTGAGCGGATTATGTCGGCATTTTCTACAACACTGCAGATTACGCTGCTTGCAGCTGTGATTTCTACAATAATAGGAACTCTCGCAGCCATGGGTATAAGCGCCATGAAGAAACGTAACCAGACAATCTATCTGGGCGCTACAAACATCCCGATGCTCAATGCAGATATCGTGACCGGTATCTCAATGATGCTTTTGTTTGTAAAATTCATGAATCTGGGCTTTGTGACAGTGCTTATCGCACACATCACGTTCAATATCCCTTATGTAATACTCAATGTGCTCCCAAAGCTCAAGCAGACCAACAAATACACCTATGAGGCCGCACTTGACCTGGGCGCATCACCTCTATATGCATTTTTCAAGGTCACCTGGCCTGAAATAAGCCCAGGAGTGTTCTCCGGCTTTATGATGGCGGTCACCATGTCACTCGATGACTTCTCCATCACCTACTTTACGAAGGGTGCCGGAGTAAACACACTCTCAACCATGCTCTACACAGAGCTGAAAAAGGGTGTAAAGCCGGAGCTGTATGCTCTGTCAACCATACTTTTCTTCACAGTGCTGCTGCTTTTGGTTGTGGTAAACATCAACTCAAACCGGATACCTGTCAGCGCCTCAAAGAAGCCTGCAAGGGCTAAAAAGCTGCGCATCGTAAAGCGTAGTGTGAGCATCGCAATTGTTGCAGTACTCGTAATCGGCTGCTTTTCGGTATTTACGATAAGTGCCGGAAGCACGAACAATGACAATGCCATAACAGTGCTAAACTACGGTAAATACATCGATGAATCAGTAATCGACAGCTTCGAGCAGGAAACCGGAATCACCATTAAATACGAGGAATACGAGGAGCCTGAGGAGATGTACACGAAGTACAAGTCCGGTGCCATCGATTACGATGTCATCTGCACCTCTGACTACATCATCGAGAAGCTCATAAGTGAGGGTGAGGTCAACAAGATAGACTACAGCTCAATGCCAAACTATCAAAATGTAAATCAGGATATAATCGACATGTCCGCATCCTTTGACCCTACACATGAATACACTGTGCCTTATTTCTACGGCACACTCGGCATACTATACAATAAAAAGATGGCTGATGCATCAGACCTGAATACCTGGGACTGCCTGTGGAACGGCAAATACAAGGACAACATGATTATGATTAATTCTGTCCGTGATGCCTTTACTCCCGCCCTTCGCACACTTGGCTACTCGATAAACGAGACAGACACAGCAAAGCTCGATGAAGCATTTGATATACTGAACAAACAAAGCAGTGATGTACTCGCCTACTACGTGGATGAGACCTGTGATGAGATGGTTGCTGAAAATGCAGCAATTGCAGTGTGCTATTCCGGTGAGGCAGCTGCCGCCATGGCTGAAAACGATAACCTGGACTATATCGTGCCAAAGGAGGGCTCAAACCTCTGGATTGACTCATGGTTTATTCCAAAGACATGCAAGAATAAAGAGGGCGCACAGGAATTTTTGAACTATATCTGCAGTGATGAGCCGGCACAGCTCAACTTTGAATATGTATACTATGCATCACCTATCCAGTCTGTCATCGACAGCCAGGATGAGGAAACAAAGGAAAATGAGGCGATTAATCCCCCTTCCGATATGCTCAAAAACTGTGAAGTATACAGAGCTTTAAATGATGATGACGCAACTCTTTACAACACACTGTGGCAGAGGCTCAAATCGGATTAAAAATGAAGTGCGCAGCTATATTTTGTATGATGTCACAAAAATGAAGTCTAAAAATTGTACAAAAATACATATTGCAAACTTCAACAAACAATGATAGAGTAAAACCCACGAAGCGCCCTGCTTCGTGGGTTTTACTTTTCCACGGGATCCGATATTTTTATGCTCCGCAAGGAGATTCATGAAATACACGGAGTTTTTACATACTATAGAAACAGAAATAACCGCAAGACTTGACAATAATTTCAAGCTTACCATCCATCCTGTCAAAAAGAACAATGGGATGATCTACGACGGATTGGTGATTATCAATCCCAAATTCAATATAGCACCGACTATTTATCTCAATCCTTACTACCATTGGTATCTTGATGGTGTATCCATTGATTCTATTCTCGATGCAATTTTATCCACCTACAATGATTTCAAGCCAACTGAAGATTTTGACATAAGCTTCTGTGATGATTTTTCCAAGGTAAAGGAGAAAATAATTTTCCAGCTCATAAGCTACGACAAAAACCAAAAGCAGCTAAAGGACGTGCCCTATATCAAATATCTGGATTTTGCCATCATATTTGAAGTATATGTAGGAGCCGAGCTGCCTGAATTTGGCACCATTACAGTCACAGATGCGCTTCTGTCACGCTGGGGCATAGATACAGAAACACTAATCCGCGCCTCAATGCAAAATACCCCAAGGATACTTCCATGCTCAATAATCAACATGGCAGAGTTTCTTGCCAAAAAATGTCCGGGCTATGCCAATCAGATGCGCGCAGTCTGTGATTTTGACAGCCTGCCTATGTATATCCTTACAAACAGCAGGCAGACAAACGGTGCATCCGCCATACTCTACCCGGGTGTGCTAAGCTCGCTGGCAAAAAAGCTCGACGGCAATATGCTGCTCATACCAAGCAGTATCCATGAGTTTCTGGTAATGCCGCTGGATAGCGATATAGATGTCTGCAACCTAAGCGAATTCATCTGTGAGGTAAACTCTACAGAGGTACGCGACGAGGAAGTACTCGGCGAGAGGTACTACATATACGATAGTAAAACAGACACTGTCTACTGATAATCATATAACCTTATAATCATACCCGATAACACAAAATACCGGATATCATATCATAGATATGTATCCGGTATTTTACTTTCTAAGAACATAGTTGGAAATTCATGAAAGTTATTGGCCTGTTATTTGCAGAGCGATGTACTAGTTGCCAAGCAGCATGTCGTAAAGCTTCTCATACTCTTTCGCAGATGCCCTCCATGAGAAGTCATGCCTCATGGCGCGCTGCATCATCTCCTGCCATCTGTCCTTATGGTTTTCAAACACATCAAGAGCATATTTGATGACATGCAGCATATCATGCGCATTATAATTGGCAAAGGAAAAGCCATCGCCCGTATTCTCATACTCATTGTACGCTGCTACAGTGTCCTTAAGACCACCGGTCTCCCTGACTATAGGCAGCGTACCATATCGCATAGACATAAGCTGGCTCAAGCCGCACGGCTCAAAAAGAGACGGCATGAGAAATGCGTCACAGCCTGCATATATCTCATGTGCATTTTCCTCTGAGTAGCCGATAAATACTCCAAGCTTCTGCGGATACCTGCCATGGAAATAATTAAACATCTCCTCATACTGCTGCTCTCCTGTGCCCTGCACTATAAACTGTACATTCATGGTGGAGAGCATTTCCTCCATCACATATGCCACCAGATCAAAGCCCTTCTGATTTGTCAGACGCGAAACTATTCCAATCAGCATGACATCCTTATTCACAGCCAGACCATACTTCTCCTGCAGCTGACGCTTATTAACGACCTTTCCACTCAATTCCCTTACAGAAAAATGCTTATCCAGATATGTATCCTTCATAGGATTAAAGACTTCATAATCTATACCGTTTACAATGCCTCTCAAATGCCTGCGCCGCTCAAGCATCAGGCCATCCAGGCCCTCGCCGCCCTCAGGTGTACAGATTTCATCTGCATATGTCGGACTGACAGTCGTAATCTCATCTGCATATACTATGCCGCCCTTTAAATAATTAGCCTCACCATAGAACTCCAGCTCCCCTGAATTAAAAATATGCTCCGGAAGTCCTGTAACATCAGCCACCTCTTTAATCTTCCAACGCCCTTGAAACTTCATATTGTGAATGGTAAAGACTGTCTTTATACCGGCATAGAAATTGTCTGAGCCGTACACTGTCTTTAGAAAAACCGGCAAGAGTCCTGTCTGCCAGTCATTACAATGTATCACATCCGGGGCAAAATCTATAACCGGCAAAGCCTCAAGCACCGCCTTTGAAAAGAAAGCAAACTTCTCCACATCCTCGTATATATTGTTGTATGGCTTATCTCCTGCAAAGTAAAACTCATTGTCTACAAAATAATATGTCACACCATCATACTGCGATGTAAAAATCCCCACATACTGCCTGCGCCAGTTGAGATTGACATAAAAATGACAGACGAACTTAAGCTGTGGCAGTAATTTATCATCCATACATTTGTACTTCGGAAGTATAACTCTCACGTCATATCTGTCCTTGTCAAAATATTTTGGTAAAGATCCCACTACGTCAGCTAGTCCACCTGTCTTCATATAAGGTATTGCCTCTGATGCGGCCATTAATATTTTAATTTTGTCCATGCTGAAACCTCCCCAGATTACAGTTATTTAAACAACGATTAATCTGATAAAAAATATAGTATACATCCTGAAACCAATAGAATGTATACTATATTATATCACGCGGGAGTACATTTTGCCTAGTAAATTTATCAAAACGTGGTTTTATTTGTCTATAATGACGATTTTTACATCCCTAGACGTATTTTGTCTGTAATCAGAGCAATAAACTCCGAATTGGTAGGCTTGCCCTTACCATAGTTTACAGTGTATCCAAACATGGAGTCTATCGTATCCATCCTGCCTCTGCTCCATGCCACCTCGATAGCATGCCTTATGGCTCTCTCCACCCTGCTTGAGGTAGTCTTGTACTTCTTTGCAATAGTGGGATACAAAAGCTTTGTGATAGAACTAAGCATCTCCATATCCTCAACGCACATCACTATCGCAGTCCTAAGATACTGATATCCCTTTATATGAGCCGGAACACCTATCTCATGAATGATATCCGTCACCTGTGTCTCAAGGGATTTTTTCTCCATATATGTATCATCAAGTGGCTCAGTGTCACCGGATGCTCTCTTTACATACACAAGTATCACATCAGAACCGGCATTACCGTTTATCATGCTGTATGCTTCATCACTACTTCTTGCTGTTCCTAAAAACTCCATGCCTTTTAATAAACTCTGCATATTTTTCTTTTCGTCTGCTACTGCGACATTTAAAGTGCTCATCAAACTCTCCTATGCCGCCAATTACTGTCATGTCAAAACAAATTTTATGTTTTTATGATAACACATTTTGTCGAATTTTGTCGAGAGCGTATTTTTTTTAAATTTTATGTAACCATTCAGCCCCACTCATATTCGCAAAACCGCACGATACCCGTGCTTTCTCTATTCTTCAAACTGTGAATTATACAGCTCTGCGTAAAATCCGTTCTTTGCAAGGAGCTCATCATGTGTACCCTGCTCGATAATGTCTCCGTCCTTCATGACAAGAATCATATCGGCATTCTTGATAGTAGACAGCCTGTGGGCGATGACAAAGCTTGTTCTGCCCTTCATCAGATTGTCGAGTGCCTTCTGGATACGGATTTCTGTACGTGTATCAACAGAGGATGTGGCCTCATCAAGGATAAGGATTGGATTGTCTGCAAGAATGGCTCTTGCTATTGTCAAAAGCTGCTTTTGTCCCTGTGACACATTGGATGCATCCTCGTTGAGCTCCATATCGTAGCCACCCGGCAATGTCTGGATAAAATGATGCGCATGTGCTGCCTTTGCTGCCGCGATGACTTCCTCATCTGTGGCATCCAGACGGCCGTAGCGGATATTTTCCATAATGGTGCCCTTAAAGAGCCATGTGTCCTGCAATACCATGCCGAATGCATCTCGCAGATCGGCTCTGTTGTAATCCCTGATATCATGTCCGTCTACAAGAATGGCACCTGAGCTTACATCATAAAATCTCATAAGAAGCTTGACCATGGTGGTCTTTCCCGCTCCTGTCGGTCCAACGATAGCAACCTGCTGTCCCGGCTTTACCTGTGCAGAAAAATCATTGATGATGATCTGGTCAGGATTATAACCAAAGTGTACATGCGAAAACTCTACACTTCCCTCGATATGGTCTGGCTTTACAGGATTTTCCACTGTTATATCCTCTTCCTCCTCCTCGAGGAACTCAAATACACGCTCAGATGCAGCCGCCATCGACTGAAGCTGGTTTGCCACCTGCGCTATCTGCTGGATAGGCTGTGTGAAATTCTTCACATACTGTATAAATGCCTGGATATCACCGATTGTAATGACATTCTTTATGGCAAGTATACCTCCTGAGATGGCAACTCCCGCATATCCTAAGTTTCCTACAAACTGCATGATAGGCATCATAAGTCCAGAGAGGAACTGTGATTTCCATGCGGATTTGTAGAGCACATTGTTGGCCTCCTTAAAGGTCTTTACAGTCTCTGCCTCTTTATTATATGCCTTTATGACGAGGTGGCCTCCGTACACCTCCTCGACCTGTCCGTTTATGTGTCCCAGATACTCCTGCTGCTGTCTGAAGTATTTCTGTGAATGCTTTATGACAAACGAAATAAGTATCATCGAAACTGGCAGGATAACGAGTGAAATCAGCGTCATGAGCGGTGAAATAGACAGCATCATGACCAGTGTACCGACCAAAGTGGCAACAGATGTAATAATCTGTGTGATACTCTGGTTCAAGCTCTGTCCGAGTGTGTCCACATCGTTTGTGATACGCGAAAGCACCTCACCATATGTCCTTGACTCGAAATACTTCATCGGCATACGGTTGATTTTGCTCGTGATGTCCTTACGCATCCTGTAGCAGATCTTCTGCGTGATGCCTGTCATGATAAGCCCCTGGGCAAACATAAAGATGGCACTCACCACATATAAAGCCAGCGTAAACAAAAGAACCTTTGCAATATAATCAAAATCTATGCCGCCTGTTCCTGCAATCTTGTTCATAAGTCCCTCGGCAAGCGCAGTGGTGGCTTTACCCATGACCTTCGGTCCTGCAACGGAGAAGACAGTCGAAACTGCTGCAAATATCATAACAGCAATGATAGCAGCCCAGTATCTGCCGAGATACTTTATGAGCTTCTTTGTAGAGCCCTTGAAATCCTTGGCCTTTTCTGTGACCATTCCGGGGCCATGTCCCATTGGCCCTCTTGGCCTCTTAGGAGGCATCTTGAACTGTTCGTTGTTATTCTCACTCATCTTACATGCCCTCCTTTTCATTATCTAAGCCTGACACAGCCGAAGTATCTGTTGCTGTTTTTGTTGCAGTATCTGCTGCTTTATCTGTTGCAGTTTCTGCCGCCTTATCATCAAGTCCAAGTTCCCTGGCTGAAAGCTGTGACTGTGCAATCTGCATATATACATCGCAATTTTTAAGAAGCTCCTCGTGGGTGCCTTTTCCTACGATTTTACCGTCATCGAGCACAAGAATCTGGTCAGCATGAATAATCGTGCTGATACGCTGTGCCACGATAATGACGGAAGCATTCTCTGTAACCTCTGCTAAAGCTGCACGCAGACGCGCGTCAGTCTTCATATCTAGTGCTGAAAAGCTGTCATCAAACACATAGATATGAGGGTCCTTTGCGATAGCTCTTGCTATGGCAAGCCTCTGCTTCTGGCCTCCTGACACGTTTGAGCCGCCCTGTGCGATTGAGCTTTCATACCTGTCATTCTTTGTCTCGATAAACTCAGAAGCCTGTGCGATATCCGCAGCCTTTTTTATCTGCTCATCACTCGCGTCTGCTTTACCAAAGCGCAGGTTTGAGGCGATGGTTCCCGAAAAAAGAATACCCTTCTGCGGAACAAAGCCTATTGACTCGCGAAGCTCGCTTAGTGTGTAGTCTCTGATATCGTGTCCATCAAGCTCTATTGAGCCTCCAGTCACGTCATAGAAACGCGGAATCAGGTTTACAAGTGTAGACTTTCCACAGCCGGTACTTCCGATGATAGCTGTGGTTTTGCCCGGCTCCGCCACAAAATCAATGTCTGAAAGCACATCCTCCTTTGCTCCCGGATATCTGAAATCCACATGGTTGAAACGGATAACACCTCTGTGATCAGCCTCAGTAACAGGCTCTTTTGGATCATTTACAGTGCTGTTTGTCTTTATAACCTCATCGATACGCTCTGCCGCAACACCAGCTCTCGGAAGCATGATGGACATGGCTGAAAGCATGAGGAATGACATAACAATCATCATGGCATATGTAATAAACGCAGTCATGGTACCTACCTGCATGGAGCCATTGTCTATTCTGCCTGCTGCAACCCACACGATACCAAGTGTGATGCAGTACATGATCATGGACATACCCGGCATCATAAAGGTCATGACACGGTTTGTAAACAGCTGTGTGCGTGTAAGCTCACGGTTAGCCTCATCAAACCTCTTTTCCTCCTCCTTTTCACGGCCGAAAGCCCTGATAACGGAAAGACCTGTAAGAATCTCACGAGAAACAAGGTTTACCTTGTCTACAAGACTCTGCATAATCTTGAACTTTGGCATCGCAATGCCAACCAGTGTGAAAATAAAAACCATGATGGCAGCAACCGCAATGGCAATCACCCACTCCATGCCGGATTTGGTCTGTGCCACCTTGATGATACCACCGATACCAACGATTGGCGCGTAAAGCACCATACGAAGCATCATAGTAGTAACCATCTGAATCTGCTGTATATCGTTCGTGCTTCTCGTAATCAGTGATGCCGTAGAGAATTTGTTAATCTCGGCATTTGAAAAACCTACAACCTTTGAAAAGGTCTTCTCCCTCAAATCCCTGCCGACAGCGGCACCGACCTTTGAAGCCGCAAAACCTACAACACATGCTGCTATAAGCATAATTGCTGCAAAGGCTGCCATCTTGGCGCCTGCCTTCCACAGATAAGCAACCTGATTGGCATCCACGTCGATTCCTGCATTCTCATCACACTTTGTCGCAAAAGTTACACCCATGGACTTTAAAGTAGCTGAACCCACCGCATCGATTTTTTCCTGCACCTTGCTTCTTATCTGCTTTATCATGTTATCATCGAGCGCTACTCCCTGCGGGATAGCCGATGCATCCACATCCATCTGCTCACCCGACTGAAAAGCCTGATATGCCATGACAAGAGGAACCAAAAGCTCCTCATCCAGCTTATCAAGTGTGTCCGAATCAGCTGTCAGCTTGTATTTTGCCACACCGTCATCAGATTTTGAAGCATCCTCTGCCTCATAACAGTCCGTAAATTTTTCTTTCTCGTCAGACAGCATAAATGTCTGTGCCATCTGATAATCCTCCGATGTAATCTCCTTTGGCAGGATATGCTCAATGCCATGATCCTGGATACCAACATCAATGATGTCAGATGTGTACGCAGGCAAAGCCAGATCACAGTAAGCCTGAGCAATGAGAAAAACAAATATTAATATGATCCATCGCCAGTATGGAATCAGGTTTTTGAAAATTTTACTCATAAACGTTTCCTTTCTTTCCGGTTAATTATCCCCCATACACGAATGCAAAAATATCCGCAATCGTGCGCATACTATCTATTTTATCAATTAGCGCGGATAATTCAATAAAGAAAGTATAAAGAAACAGTAAAAAAACAGAGACTATATAAATGGTTTATATAAGTCTCTGTTTGATAAATTGTGCTTAAACGAAAAGTATGTGATAGCCAGGAGCCTTTTAAAACTAATCCAAATCTGCAAGACCTACACGCTGTATCTGGAAGGTCTTGTATGCCTCCGGTGTATTCTTTTTAACCTCCTGATTGTTCTGCATGACAGTGATGTTACTGCTTGCCACTGCGTATACCTTGATGGAATTCTGCCCTGCCGGCAGAGTCTCTAGAGGTACCTTAACCTTATAGGTCGTATTATTTGCAAAGAAGGTTCTGTTATTTCCTGCCTCTGATGGTCCTAGAAGGTCAGCCTCTGAGCCATCATCATGCAGTGAATAAATCTGCCAGTTCTTCATCTCCTTCAGGTAGATTGTATTGCCATCGTCATCTATTTCCTTATCATGGTCATCCTTTGTACCCTCGATAAAGAAGCTCATATTGACAGTCGTATCCTTATCTACCTGATTACGAAGCATGTTGGTATCCTTAACGGTAAAATATACATCCTGTGTGGCAATATTGCCCTCATCATCTACATCCAGTATCGCAGCATCAGGATTACCACTTTCTTTTTTTGCTTCCTCATCCTGCTGTATAGCAGTATCTATTGTCGAGTAAATAGTACTGATATCTGCTGACTTAAGGTCGTAGCCCTCTTTTAATGAAATAGCAGGTGCATGCTCTACTACACTGTAAGCCGCAATCATTGTATTGATGTACAGCTTTAACTCATCAACGGACTGTGTCACATCGGAATGTCCTACACCGGAGTATGTAACATTGCCCTTGGTGTAGATGTAGTAGTTATTTCGCACATCCTTAGGTGAAGAATAGTAAACATTCTGATCCGAAAGTGTATACCAGACAACAATATCACTCTCACCATCATTGTCACTGTCCTCATTAAAATCAAGCTGATAATACTGTCTATGAGTCCAAGCTATTTCTATCTTATCAGGAATTTTAAACGGATATGTAGTAATCTGACCTGAATTCACCTTTTCAGCCTTATTAGTATGTCCCATGGTTCCATACAGCCATGAATATAGTCTGCAACCGCCATGACTCGTATCTTGATTTGAATCCAAATCACCATACGCAAAGCCCTGGTTCTGTCGTACAATTGTTTCTTTATTTGATCTTGGCTTATATGCAATATCAGTATTATGTTCTTTGGCATAACTGACTGCTTCAGCATACTCATCAGTTCCTTCTTTAAGGGTATTTCCCTTTTTCAACGCAGAGCTATGCAGTATACCATATCTATCCATTCCAACGACATCTCTTACAATAGTGTTAAAATCATAGCCCCAGTTGTTATTTCTTACTGTCTCGTTACCTTTATACTTATTATTGCTAAGCGATGTAGTATCATGGGTAAATAATACTGCTTTACCGGACTGGATAAATTCTTTTATCCTATCCACCTGTTTACTATCATTATAAATCTCATAACAATCCGAGAATCCAATTACAAGCATATCATAATCCTTGACCTTGTTATCTTTACAAAGCTTCTTAAATTCAACAGAATCTCCCGCAAGAGTTTTAATGTCAAGTTCAAAATCTGTAACATCCTTTAACAACTTTGAAAACTTTGAGTTGGAATCTGACTTTTGTTCTTGCATATTAAATGTACTAGCCCCTGCAAGGTATTTGCCTTTAATTCCTTTTGATGTATCAATCTGCAAAATCTTAATATGCTGCTTTTGATTACTGTTGGCCTGCTTGTAGAAATATCCTCCTGTCACATCATAACGATATGAGTTCGTAGTCTGCGATGCCCTAAGCTGCCAGGGAATAACACCTACAAACTGTGTAGGCAGTTCATAAACCAGTTTATAGTTATATTTTCCGGCCTCAAGATTATAGTTATATTCTCCATTTTCATCAATCTGCGGACTCACCAGAGTACCATCCCGGTAAATCTGTACATTGTTTCCGGCTATCTTTTCCTGTGTAGGTGAAAACTTACCATCCGCATTTGAATCAAGATAAAAGCCTATATCAAAAGAAGCATTGGCATCTGCTCCACCCCGGTTATTGATATTAAACTCAAGTACTATGTGATTATCTTCAAGCTTTACATAATCCTTGCCTTGCTCTTTCTTCTGCTCCTTGACCTTTATCTGCGGTTTTTCAGCAGTGAGGTTAGTATATAGATCCGTTGACAGGTTATTATCTGACTTTGTTTTTATTAAATGATCATTTGATATATTAGCTTCCATAAAGCCATATATATTAGAGCAATTGTCTATATAATAGTCATTTACTTTTTCAATATTATTATCATTCTTATAAAAGTCTTTGTCTACCACTATAGGATAGCCCGCTTTCAAATAATTGTTTAAAGCCTCTACTTTCTCGGTTGTAATATCATTTCCCGGGCCCCTGTATGTATTTACCGCCTTTACATATTTCTCATTATCATTTGGATCAGTAAAGTCTCTTATTAGGCCCAATCCATTATCATATTCAGTCAAATAATCACTGTCCAATAACCCCGCATGTCCACGACTATATGTAGATCCATTCTCATCACCACCTATATATGTTGGATCTATAACTACAATATCACCAACATTAGAATATATAAGTCCATTCATGGAAGAATCATTATATACAGTTATTTTAGCTCCATTTTCCCAACTCTTATTCAAATTATCACAACACAACCCCATATAAATCATGTCGTAATTGTTCAAATCCTCAATTCGACCTATAAACTCTGAGCTGTTGACACAGGTGATATGTATATTGTCATCAGCCGGGCAGTTAGCACCAAGCCATGACTTAAGATTTTTTTTCAGCGGTGTGATACAATCGCTTTGGCTATTCATGCCGGGCTCTATATCAAGGATATTAAGCTCATCCACCGGTTTTGCGACATCCCTCTTATCAGCATACGATATAATATAGCTTAGAACTATCTCCTTTGAAATCTTCTTGTCATAGTATTCATATTTATTCTGTCCAAGAGTAGCATTTTCATTTTTCCTGCTTGTATTCTCTGAGTTGATGTACTCTGCTATCTCGTCAAAATTCTCATTTTTAGCCTCATTGAAAAATTGAGTTTCATCATTATTTGCAATAAACGCAGTAGCAAAATCTCTTAAAACAAACGGCACATCCTTATTAGGACTATAATTTCGTGGAATAACATATTCGTTGCCAACCACATAGCCATGTGTATGAGTATTACTGTCAACTTTATAATACTTTACATCCTTCCAGTTAATAGAATTTTCATCAGAGTCCTCTGTAAATTTCAAGGAACTGAAATTGTAACAGCTCAAAAGACCTGCAAGCATTTTAATTTTGCTGGAGTAGTCTGGACCTGAAGCAGAAGGCCACACAATACCATTATCCACTATAACAGGCATCATGATACCACTCTGGTGCACACGCTTTACTATCTGCTTTACCTTGTCCCATGTAATGTCATTACCTGCATTATATTTTGCGTCATCGTTTTTTAAATCCTTTGAAAGGATGGACTTTGAGCCGGAAAGATAAAGTAAATCAATTGTTGACACATCTATCTGCTCAAGCTCCTTTGGTGTGACCGTTTTTACCTTGAAGGTCATATTGGCAGTCTTATCCTCATCGCCTGTCTTGCCCTCCTGGTTAAATACACCATTTCTAAACCAGTTATTGTTCTTGAAGCCACCCTTATAATATATACGTGTGGTATTTACAGGATAATCAAGCGAGCCGGTTTTATCAGCCTTCATGATATAGTCACCATTTCCCTTACCCACATAGGTGTATGTCTGGCTGTCCTCAACTATATCAAAATATCCGTCTGTGTCTTTGAGGATTACCTTTCCTGTGTTATCTGTCTTCTGATTGTCCGGCGTGCCGCCATCTATCTTCTCGTATGGATTCTGTGAATCAAGCACTGCTCCATACTCGCCGGTCTCATCGTAATTAAACTCAATAGGTACCCCATTGTCCACCTCGTAGTAGGTCTCGTCATCAGTGATTTTATCTGCAGGCACATACTCCATCTCAACCGTAAAGTATGTATACTTCTCATAATCCGGCTTACTGCCATCAGGCAGACCTGCCATCCGGTCAGCTCTTGCAACAAATTTATACGGTGATGTGGTATCCGAATTGTCAGTCCTGTAAATATATGCCTTTGGGTCATATTTTGCTATGGTTTGCATGCTCTCATCGGAAACGATTGCATATGAACTCTTTATAGCATAGACTACATGCTTCTCAACTGTATCGTCAGCTGTGCCTGTATCTGGCGTATTATCTGTACTGCTGTCTGTATTTCCATCAGCCTTCTGTGAATTATCAGTCTCTACCAGATACTGGGTGTTTGTCATACCATCCGGCAGCTTGACAGCCGAAAACGCAACACTGTAGTAGCCTCTTTTTCCGGGTGCCTTAATTTGATTGCCATTTTCAGTCTCTGTATTAGAGCCATCCGCGGTACTTCCAGTACTTCCTGTACTGCCTGTATTACCAGTACTACCTGTATCCACAGATTCAGAGCCATCTTCTGTCTCATCCTCGCCCTGCATGAAAACATAATGGTCAACATTTTGTCTGTAATGACCTGTAGGCAGTCCCTCTTCATTTACAGCAAGCTGGTAATCGGTATTGAACTTATAATCTCCCTCCGCCTGCTCTGTCATCTTATAACCGGTGGTACCCTTGTTTATTCTGTCCATATCTACAAGGGCAAGCTCTGTCCAGTCATCGCCCTGACTGACATAGCTCTCCTCATACGGCTCATAATAAAGAGGCTTTGTGTTATCCTTTTTCTCGGTAGTAATAGGCGCAAGCTTTGTTTTCAGTTCCTCCATATAGGCAGACCTTTTTTGTACACCTGCACCATCTTTGTCAGACATCCTTGACAGTGTTCCAAACCAGTCGTCAGGCTCCTGACCATCAATCAGATAACCGATGGATGCCATTTTCTTGTCAGGCACCACCTCCACTATATTGAAGGGCTTGTCCTTGCCATGTGAGCTGACTATATCAGATATTCCATTGAACGCTACATTTGCATCGACCTTTGTAAGGCTGTCATTCAGCACAAAAGCTGCCACAACGAGACATCCTGTAAGTGTGAGCGATATTGGAACCACTATTTTTTTTCTTAATTTGCTCATTGCGATTGCTCCTTTTGTTATTTGTCATATTTAAAAGTAACTACATTAGAAGAAATACTCGGATCTGATTTCAAGGTTACCCAAACATATATTCTATAATGTTTCCCTGGAATACTGACCTCTGATGTCATGCTTAGTTCCTTGGTTGCTTCATGTTCATGCCCAAAAACCCAACTGTCTTCTATATGGTATGTAAATATTTTTCCACCTTTATAATCAGCCTGCTCTCCTGCAAACTCCTCTATATCATTACTTGGACTTTCTATTCCATTTTCCAACGAATAAGTCTCAATGTGCCATTCAAAGTTATTCACATCATATGCTATACCACTATTTCTTACCTCATACGGATTTATATGTGTTTTTTCAGTATTTCCTCCATTAAGTCCATATATTCCCTCCGTAGTCAGCCAATTACGTGTATCAACCACATTTATCGTTACAGATGTATATTTGGAAGTATCTTCTTTTGAAGTCACCTTAACCACAAACTGCTTTGATGTTTCATTCTCTGCGATAGATAATTTTGCTGTATTTCCGGAAGAATTAAACGTTGTTCCATTCCCATCAGCAGCCCTACCGGTGTATGACCATATAACCTCTTGGCTTGGATTATTTCCACCCAATATTTTAGATGTAAATTCAAGGACATTGCTATTATCTCTTCTGACATATGAAATGCTCTGACCAGAAACATCTCTGCCACCATAATATATATGTACAGAAATCGGCTCTGCCGGTGCTACATACTCCACATCTGCCCCAGTCGGCACCTTATTGCGCATAGTGAAGTTCTGCTTTGAAGTATACTTCTTGTCCCCTGCCTTAAAGTCCACGACAATTCCGACAGAGTTCTTGCTTTCTGCCTCGCTTAAATCAGTGGTAAAGCCTGTGACATTTTCTGCCATAAGAGATTCCTTGCCCTGACCATCTGCCTTCACCGCACCTGTTGCAGGATCAAGTGTATCCTTTCGCAGATAGATTTTGTGCTCTGACGGTCTGTATATGATATTGTATGTACAATCCTTGTTGTAGATAATCAGCTTGCTGTCGGATGATGTTTCCTCAGATGACGCTTCTTCTGCCTGTCCCTCTTCCGCTGATGCAGTTGCAATATAACCGGCCTCAGGGGCTGCTGATGCCACCTCCACCGGCGCTGCCACTGTAGCAGGCTCATACTTGACACCCTTTTGCGCATCAATTATCAGGTCTCCTATCTGATTCATCGTAAGCTGTGCCTCATACTGTAAATCTACATCCTTTGAAGCGTACTTATACTGCTTCGTGCTCGTACCGATAAAGCCTGCAACAGCCAGACCCAGTATTCCCATTATCGCCATGACAATGACAAGCTCAACAAGTGTAAAGCCACTGTTTTTCATATTATTTGATTTGTTCATGCGACTTAAAAGTTTCATGGTTCATCTTCCTCTCCGATTTCATCATACAACCTTATAACAGCCTTGCGTCAAAATAAAATATTCATCATTAAACTATGTAAATTACTCACATACCACCTTGCCGGTCTCCTTATATATCGTGATAACCTTCTCGGTGCTGTTTTTTTGAATCCAGATACGGCTGCAGTACTTGTTATTGGCATCAGGCTTTTGTGCACCTGAGCTTCTGTCAAACTGAAGCACTATACTGTCTGAGCCGTTCAATTGTGTCTTGTCACTATAATCATCTTTCATGGAATAGTAAACATCAATCCTGCTCTTTCCTATTTTGCTAGGAGCAGATACTGTACCATTTATGGTCGTCTTATAATAGTAGGCACCATCTGATGCATCCTTGTATATCTCAAGAACTGCGCTGTCCTTTCCCATAGTGGTGACTCTTGTTTTATTAATTATCGATTCAATATTTCTGGCACACTGCTTCACCTCAACACCCATGACCGAGCGAATGGATATGGTTGCCGCACCTATGAGTACGACAGATATCGCTATCACTACTATAAGCTCTACCAGAGAGAAACCACCATTATTCTTTTTTTCTTTTACAGACATATTGGATTCCTCCCTTGTATATATCGTCAAAATTTGTCAAATATAAATATTTCGCAGCTGTTTTGCGCCTTAGAAGCCGCTTGTTTTCTACTCCTTGGTCCAGTTCTGGTATGTAATGAGCGTAGCATAATCTATTTTTGTATCTGCCTCCTTCTTATTTGAAAAAGAAGAAACATTACCCAGATAGTTGGCACCGTCCATGAACACATCATACAGGTGCAGTGCATCGTCTGCATCACTTACCTTTTCAAGAAGCAATGCCTTAAATAACTCCTGAGTACCATTATCAATCTCGCACTGGTCTTTGTTTACAATTATCCTGCCCTTTGCAACTATGGTACCTGTAAAGTCAGCATTCAGTGTCACATCTCCCGTAGCAACAATTATATCCACATTGTGTGATTTGTCATTTGCATCATAGGTGTAGTTACCGTTTTTGACAATTGCCTGGTATTTTTTTCCCTGATACTCAGTCTCAAATATATGTTTATTACCGGAATTTGGCACTATTTTCAGCAAATTGGTATTGTTAACTATATTTGTAAAAAGCGAAACACTTGCTGCATTTGTCGGTAAATCCGCATAATTTGTCAAAAGCTTTGAGTTTAGTGCAGTATATGTGCGCTGTAAAGCATCCGACTGTGCATCCATGTCCACACCATCAGCTATGCCCTTCAAAAGGCTTAAATTGCTGCCATCGTAGATGCTGTAATTGCCGGCAGTATAGATGCTTGCTGCCTCATTTACCTTTATGCTGTCAGTATAGAACTTAGTGTATCTATTGAGCTTGTCACTGTCTGCGCCAAAATAGTCTCTGTAATACTCAGCTGCCTTGTTCGTTGGCAGATTTACATAATAGTATACAAGTCCATCATCACTATTATCAGTAGAAGGAACAAAGACTTTCTTTATACACTTATCGATTGTCCTGCCCTCCGGCAGATATGCCGATAGCGCCTTGCCCGTCTTTGTGCTGACCACATTAGCATTAACTTCAGTATACTTTGTCTGATCCTGTCCTGTTGCCGTGATATCCTTGTACTCCTTATAAGAGAGTGGATTCTTGTTGTAAAGCGATTTGGCATCCGCACCATCTCCACTTGTGCCTATGCACTCAGGCGGCACAATGTATGCTATCTGGTCACCCTTTACAGAGATTGACTCACCCATAGCCACATTGCTGTTTTCTGTACCCACACCACTTGAGTTTACAATAGCCTGTGTATTGATATATGCGGTTCCTGCCAACATAAGCTCCCTGATATTTGACATATCAAGAGATGCCTCCCTGCCGTTTATGATAATAGCAGAGCTATCGCCTGCGACAGGATTTTCCTTGTCAGCGCCTCCATTGCCGAAGCCGACGTACTTCGCATTGTTATTCCTATTATTCTTTCCAAGTGTGACCTTTGAGCCTGTACCCTTTAAGGTCATGTCATCTGCCACATATGTCATGCCATCCAGCTTAACTGCTGCACCATTTACATTTATGTTGCTTGTCCACAGCTGACACTGTGAATCAACAGAAAGTGTACTATTATTGTGTACCCCCGCCATGTTCTTTTTTATCGTAGCAGTATCTTTTCCGGCAAAGTCTCCCACCTCTATATCGCCCTCTGCAATCATATAGCTGGTATCCTTTACATCAAGTGTGGCATTGTTTGGAATGGTAACACTCGTAGTAGAAGTTCCTGTGTCTGCCGCATTTTCACAGCCGGCATAGATATTGCCGGATAGATTTACTTTATTAAGTCCTGATGTAATTTTCAGGCCTTCATTTCCGACAAGAGAATATGTAAAAAGCTCCGGAACTCCTCCCGATGCTGTAAAGCTCATGGATGGAACTCCCAGAGAAATATCTGTTTCTATTATTGATTTAAATCCCTTTTCATCGGTATACTCTACCCTTAGTCCGTTCAACACGACACGGTTTTGGTACACCTTGAGCTGTCCATTGCCGTTTACATCGGCATTGGTCGATTTGATAATAGCATGTGGCTGATTGACTTTATTCTCGAGAAGCTTCGGGTCTACATATTGTATGAGCTTTCCCATATTAAACGTCATACCTGTACTGTCATACTCCAGGCTGGTCTTTAAGCTCTTCAGATACTCCTGCGCAAAATTGCTCTGTCTGCCGGCCTCATTTATGCTGCTGTCAGAGTAATTCTCCATAACCTTGGTATAGCCAGCTGAGTAAGCCTTGGAAATATCTCCCTGCAGACCGGTACATATCTGATCCAGCACACCCTCTGCCGAGTAAAAGTTATCTGTATTTTTTTTATCCGTCACCTTCATCTGGAGGTTCATAAGCGCTATCCACAGCACAGTCACAGCTAAAACAGCCACTATAGCCATTGCAACTACAACCATCACAAAGGAAGCACCACGGTTATCATTACGCTTCATAATTAATACCCCATGCTTCCGGTCATCGTAACAACCGGGTCTTTATCATTAAATATATCATCCAGTGAAGCCTTGCTCTCGTATACAGCCACCTTCACATCATACAGCCTTTCAGATGCATTGCTTTTTGTCAGATTCTTTATATCGACAATTGCCTTTACATCATTCTGAATTACATTGTTATTAAAGCCATATATAGCTTGATCGGGCTGTAGTGGATTATCCGGTGCTCCCATATTTACATTCAGATTGGTGGCTATATGAGTATAAGCATGACCTGTACGATTTCCCGGCTCACTTACCTTCACATATGCCTTATATGTACTCTCCTTCGTGCTCAACTCTGACTGATCCGATATAGTCTTTTGCTTTACAATATTTACCGTGCAGTCCAGCTTGCCCTTATTATTGATTATAATGACATCGTTGCAGGTATTGTAAAGTGCTCCTGTAGATGTGTACCATGGATTGTAAAACAGATAGACATTTCTCAGATTATGGTTCACAGTATCTGAAGAATTGTCGTAAATCACCATGGTATAATCATCCTTCAGTGCACTATTCGGATCCGGAAAAGTCTTTCTTACTCCATTCTTATTGATAGAATACGAATACGACACCGTCACCTTGGTAGCCTTATTGCTCGCAGCTCCATACTTTTCTATATCTATGGTGATAGTTCTTTTGATATCCTCCTGAGTGATGCCGCCTACACCCGGCATATTATTAAATGCAGCTATAATATTTGTAGCAGAATACTTGTCTGCACTCATGCAGTCAAAGTTTGCATCCATGGCCGACATATCCGCTACCTCGTCCATGTTGTACTTTTTAACCTTATTGTCCGACTCTGCGTCCGATTTTGCATCCACTGTCACAAGAGCATTGTATTTCTTTGTGCCTGACTGCACGCCTGACATATAAAAATAATACTTGTGCGCATCCGACTCCCTGAAATTCCAAAGCGATGTATCGATTATTTTGGCTGATGCATCAGTCTTGTGAATACAGCTAGTAATGACATCATCCTTGTTTACAATCTCAGCACTGATATCCTCAAGCCTCTTTACATTATCAAACTTGCCCGACTTCTTAAGAAGCTCACATGCACTGCTTCCATCTGATATATTAAAGCCGTCCGCCACATCAAAGCCCTCCGACGGATAGTTAAACTGATACGCCAGTGTCTTCATGGAGTTCTTCTCAATACCCTCCATAATGTTGGTCGCCAGATGTGTGGCATTCATCTCGTTTTTAGCCTTCACATTGGTCTTTGTAGCTGTGACAAATGCATTCAAAAAAGGAAGCACGATTATTGCGAGAATAGCAATCGACACAATAATCTCCACAAGTGTTACTCCTCGATCATCGTTTTTTAGCTTTCTCAAATCTGCTTCCTCCCCTCTTGTATTTTGTTATCTCATAACTCAATAATCTAACATTTGATATTTATCACTTACGGTCTCAATAACCCGGTAATCTAATAATCTAATATTATAATAATCCGTTAGTTTGTTGTACCAAACAGATTATTTGTACCATGTGGTACTGCAGGTATGTATGGTGCCTCATATGGCTTATCAAGTCCATACAGGAAATATGAATCCACAAGCATCTCACCTGTCAGCTTGCCTGTCGAATCATCAAAGCTCACATTAAGTGTGCTGATGGTCTTCTTCTGTGATGAACCAATCACCTCGCCGAGCATAGCCTTAAGCCCATGATACTCTGTCTTGAATGCCATAACTGTGCTGACATCATAAAGCTGATAGCCTGTAACCGTAGACTTTGCAGAGCTTGATGATGTGCTGCCACCAGCTGCACTGCCGTCGCCTGTCTGTGACTGTGAGCTGTTGCCATCAGCGGTCTGAGAGCTCTGCGAATTGTCTGCATTACTGCTGTCCGTTGTACTACTGTCAGTAGAGCTACTGTCCGTTGTGCTGCCGGACGAAGAATCTGTGCCGGCATCGCCGGTCGGATTATTCACATCAATAGCAGTCGGTGAGCCGACTGTAAGCTCTGTAATATTTGTATTGGTAGATTTCTCTATAGCAACTGCGTCCATGATGCCGTTTTCTATCTGTAAATATGAAGGAAAATTGTCATACACCTGTTGCATGGCATCAGACATTTCCTTTGTCTTATTTGTGTAATCGTCAGCCTTTGCCGCAAGGGCTGAAAGCTGATTGTACTGTGATTTCAGATTCATATTTTCGCTCTTGAGTGAATCCCTCTTATTGGACTGCGGCATAAAAATCAAAAAAAATGTCAGTGCTAAAATGGCAACACCCGCTAATATAATAAGTAACTTTTTATCTCTCGTTGACATCCTAACACCCCCTACTGATTTGTACTGTCTGTATCTGATGATGAATTACTATCCGTCTGTGCCTGTGATGACGCATCTTTTGATGTATCATCTGGCTCACTGCCTGTGCCATCCGCCGATTCAGAAGCAGCACTGTCATCAGCCTTTACATATGTGCAATCTACTGTGAACTGAACCTTTGAAGCACCGGTCTCATCAACCTCCTCTGTGATGGTTGACACATTGGATACCATGATACTCTCAAATGTACGAAGCTGTGCAATCACATCAGCCGCTATATCCTTGCTGCCTGTCTTGATGGTCATCGAAACACCATCTGTCGTAACAGACATATTCACAAGCTTGGCCTCTGACGGAAGCTTCTGCTCCAGCTCATCCACGAAGCCCGTTATCTCATCATTCTTGTTGGATGAGGCACTCTCAAGAAGCTTAGTCCAGTCATAGTCCTTCTTGGTCTGGTTGTACACATCATATATATTCTGTGCATATGATAAATCAGAAATACGTGCTTTAAGCGTCATATTGTCTGAAGTTAAAACAAGATTTGAAAAAATGCTATATGCCGTAATACCAACTGCAACTACCACACACAATCCAAAAATGAGAAGCTGCACCGCAAAAGAAACAGGCTTTTCGGCTTTCTCCCCTGCCGGTACGGGAAGAGGCTTCCCATCAGGACCGACAGGTGGATTTCCCTGCATCCCTGCCTGTGCACCGCCGGATGGCATAGCACCGGCAGCTGTTCCTGCCATAATCGGAGCACCGATTCCCTTGTTTTTCTTACTGTCAAGTATATCAAGCGGGTTCAGTGAACATCCGACACAGTTGAAATACTCTGCAAGCTTTGCCTCTGCGAGATTTATGCTCTTTGCCACATGTATGCCGTCAAACTGCTGGAGCGGAACCACCTTGACATTCAGCTCATTGGTCAAAAGCTTTGAGAGTCCGCTGAAATCAGCACCTAAGCCAATAAGGAAAATTCTCTCGATAGGAGTATCTGAGTTTCTCGACTGATAATAGTCTATCACTCGTCCGAGACTGCTTATCAGATTTGAAAGTGAGTATGACACATTCAGACGAAGCTTCTTAAAGCGCTCCGAATCAATCTCATGCCCCATAGGATCCATGCCGCCACCCGCCGGCTCATCCGGTACTGTGCCATCAGGCCTTATTGCAAGGCAGGTCTTTCTGCGTGCCACATCAACTGCATCGGTAAATGACAGATACTCTCCGAAAAGCTCACTATCCTGAATCTCCTCTATAGCATCAGCAAGTCCATAGTTGACATTACGCTGCAGCTTTACCATGCTTCCATCCATTACAGTCAGTGTGGTAGAAACCTCATCCACCTTGACAGTCACCTTCACATCTCCGGGAATCTCTCTTCTCATGAGCTGCTTGATGGCATTTCCACTATAGTCAAGTGCTACAAGCTGCAGCCTGCAATCAGCTGCAAGAGCACCATACGACAAAATAAGATCATTAGGCACAGCAATAACCGAAAGACGTAATTTCTTTTCTTCCGGTCTGTCAATTTTCTCTATAATCTGATGTACCAGCTTGTACTGGCTCAAATCCACCGGAAAATAATCCGATGCATTCATTGCAATCATTTCCTTAAGCTGTTTTTCCTTAACAAGCGGAAGCTCAATATCTCTGCTTGCTATACGCGCTGAATTTAACACAAAAACAACTTTTTTGGTGGCAATCTTCTTTTCCTTTAGCTTGCTGTATAAGATAGAACGAAACATCCCATCCGGCTGTACCACTCCATCATTAATCATCCCCGGTGGTGTCGGAAAGCCGAACATATTGTAAATCTTGGGATTTTTTGCTTTGTAATCAATCTCAACTACTCTGGTAAGGTTCTCCCCTATTTCAATGCCGAGTACCCTGTTTGCCATAACCTAATCCTCCATGTTTATCTTTGTTTTACACTGTATACGTCTGTAAAACTTTCGTAACTGTACTGAACAGTTACAAACTTTCTATATAAATTTCGGTATATCTGTGCATTACTGTGCTTTTATCTCACCGTAAGTCATATTGCCTGTGCTTGTGTCAAGCACGCTATATTATAACACACTTTTCAAAAGCCTGCGAGTGTCAAATATGCCGTTATCATTTTCTCACCCCATAGCATCGAAATAAATATTCCGGCTGCCAAGTATGGTCCCATTGCAAGCCTGTTGCCTGCGTTTGTTACTTTCATACGAATCAGATGTATCACGGAACCTATGATGCATCCCAGGAAAAATGCTAATGTAATATTCTGCCAGCCTATCGCAAGGCCAGCACATGCCATGAGCTTGACGTCTCCGCCACCTATGGCTCTTCCTCCACTTACAAGAAGAAGGAGTTCAAGGAATAAACTGACACAAAAGAATCCTATCACATATTCAGACCAGTTATCATGGTCTAAAAACACATGCAGGATTCCAAGCACCAGTATAAATATATTGATTCCGAATGGAATTTCATATGTTCTCCAGTCTATCACACTCAGAACTATGAGTGCAGATGTAAGAAAGCAGTAGATGATACTCGTAAGCTCAAGTCCATTTACTGCAAATACTACTATATATAATATACCGTTTAACGCCTCAATAATAGGGTATTGAGGTGATATTGGTTCTTTGCACTTGCGGCATCTGCCACGAAGAAACAGCCAGCTGAAAACCGGCACCATATCGTACCACGCGAGCTGATACCCACATCTCATGCAGTGGGACCTTTCGGTCACCACTGTCTCATGCTGCGGTATGCGGTAGATACAGACATTTAGGAAGCTGCCTATAACTATACCGAATGCAAATATTAAGATGTAGATGGGTATCAGTTCTGGTATCATTTAATAATTATCCCTTCAAAAATTAATTTTTCGGTTTAATCTGATCGTCTGTTCCAGTTGCAGTATAATAATCAGATGATGCTGAATATGTAATTTTTCCTGTATCTGTAGCATACGTTATTACTATTCCAGCAGCACTCCATTTGCTACCTTTTAACTTAGTTTCCTTAAGTCCTGCATTATCTAAAGCAGCCATAGTTGTATCAGCAGTTCCACCAATTTTCATTGTTGTACTACTTTTTGTTACAGTAACTTCGACTGTTCCAGTAACATCTTCTTTATCAGAATAATATGTTTTTAAAGCGGTTGCAATGCTATCACAGTTCTGAATATCTGTAGCCTCTCTAGACTTCTCAACATACTTGATAAGCTGTGGAGCAAGTACACCTACAAGCACTGCCATGATGGCGATTACAACAATAAGCTCTACGAGAGAGAAACCTTTGTTGTTCTTCTGTTTCTTTCCTAACTTTTTAAATACATTCTTTACCATAGTTCTTTTCTCCTTTTCATTATAACATGGTTTTTTGTGCAAAGAGCTGTGCCCTATCAGCATCTCTTTGGTTTGTATGCGCTCATTGTACCATAAATCAAAGCATAATGCAAGCTATTTTCTAGTACAATAGTATCATTACTGTATAATTTTTTTCGCCTTTTTTAGCAATTTTAACCAAATTTTAACCGATTTATTGCATTTAAATAATATTTTTTCAAAGAAATAATCTCCCTGGCTGTATTTTGGCACAGCGTGAGGGGCTTCACTCCATGTGACCGGCTAACGCATACACTCTCGTGAGAGCTACGCTACACTGCCAAGATACTGTAGGAATTATGCTTTTAGATTTTCTATGCTTGACGAAACCGTCGAAACGCGCCGTCCGTGGTGCGGTTCTCCTTGCCCATTACTGCTCACACCATCAGTGTGACCAGTAACGATTACAGCCCATTAAAATTGCCTCTACGAGGCAGGGGCTGTAATCTGACAATAGTTGATTTATTGGCGCATTGCTTGACAGCGTGGTGTCAAGCTTGCGTTTGAACAGCAACGATATATTACATCCCAGTGGCAGTTCATTTCTGTGTTTCATGCGCATAATTCAACAGTATCTAAGCAGCTTCGCTATTCGCTCACCCGAGAGTATATTCGCCAGCCGTTCGTAGAGAATGAAGCCCCATCCTACTGTCAGCAAAAGAGGAAGCAACCTCCGAGTTCTCGCCCAAAGATTGCTTCCTCTAATTTACATTTCACTACAATATTAGCTCACAAGCCATTTTTTTACAGTTTCCTCATCAAAATCCACACATTCAGCTATATCTTCTATTGAGTGACCTTTTTTCTGAAGTTTTAAAGCCGTTACTTTTGCCTGACGAATTCTGCCTTCTTCTCTGCCTAATTCTCGACCTTCTTCTCTGCCTAATTCTCTGCCTTCATTTTTCTGTTCTTCCCATGCCTTACACATATCAATCACCTCTTCTTTCTCATCTATATCTATATCCGTTCCTGCAAACAGGTTGATTGCCTCAACCGTCTCTCTGTCTACATTGCTAAACTTTTCATCATTCTGCAACACTTCCTGCATCTTTTCCTTATCATACGCATTCTGCAGTACCTCGAAAAGCTGCCTGATGGATGTCCTGAATCCTGTAAAGTCTGTTATCTCCCTCGGTGCCAGCAGATTAATTCTGTAATCCGGTATGAATGGCAGAAGCTCTTCATCCACATCACCAAACATATCCGACAGCTTCCTTGGACCATCCCATTCCTTTGTTCCGAGATATACTGTAATCGTAATCACCGGTATCAGCTTATCCTCTTTCGTAAATCCCGAGAGAAATTCATCTGATGTTGCTGTATCCTTTTCTTTTCGGTGCTTTTTTGCTGTTTCCTTTACCTGATTTCCATATGCCATGACATCATAAAACATGTTTTTTACCGGAATGGCATAGTGTATATCGGACTGATTTTCTACTCCTATCAGTACCACATATGATTTGCCGGTATATTTGATGCTGGCATTTTTGAAGATATCCCTCAGCTTCTGCATCGCTATGGTCTTTTTGTCAAGTCCCAGTGCGGTCAGAACCTCTGTCGTGTCCCTTTCCTTAAGGTTTTCCGGCAGGATGACCTCTCTTCCTCCATACAGTATATTGTTGCACAGATCAGCAAACCTGGCATTGTCAGCAAAGTATTCCTTTGCCATTGAGTCTTTTGCGCTCAATCCTTCTCCTCCTGTTCTCTTGTGTGAGCAGGAAAATTTGGTGCCAATGAGGGTATAGTGGTACAGTTTACAAGGTATACATGTGCTGTCCTTCTTTATGTTTTCTATATGTTTACATTATGATTATCACACTGTATACAGTTCATCTGTCTTCTGACTACATTATCTGGCTTCTAACTGCCCTCTGGCTGCACTTTCTGTATTCTGTCTACATACGGCATTTCAATTTTCCTGCTGTTGATGGGTAATTAAAGCATCGAAAACTTCCATGTCCTTTGTAGAATGATGCGAAGTGGTCTGCCCTCTTCAAAGTGGTGTGCACCTGTAAAAAATTGTTATGTGGTGCCGCTTACAGAAATATAATGCTTTGAGTTGATTGTAGCATAGCGGCAGTTCTTTGTCATCATAATTTTTCTTTTTTCATACTTATATTTTCATTCTGCCACAGCGCAAGGGGCTTTATCACGTGAGACCGGCTGGTGCACGCTCTCTTGCGTGGGCGAATAGCGAAGCTGCCTAGATACTGTTGAATTATGCACACTATACACAGAAATGAGCTCCCACGGATGGGAGCTCAAGGAGAACCGCGCCACGGACGGCGCGTTTCGACGGTTTCGTCGAGTATCGTAAATCTTTAAGGCATAATTCCTACAGTATCTTGGCTGCGTAGCGTAGCTCACGTGAGAAAGTGTGCACAAGCCATGGCTCATGAGATGAAGCCACGTCCTACTGCCAGTACCTACAGCTGCTATACCAACTTCTTATTTTTCTCAAGAAGCTCATAGATTTTCTCAACATCATAATCCGGCTTCATTGACAATGCCGCTTCGTAAATTGGAGCGATAACCTCCTCTTTTTCTTCCAGGTCATCTGCTATCTCTGCCACACTCTTGTCCTTTTGCAGCTTTTTTACAATCTGAGAAATTATCTTTTGTCTTTCTCCTAATTCTCGACCTTCTTCTCTGCCTTCATTTTTCTGTTCTTCCCACGCCTTACACATATCAATCACCTCTTCTTTCTCATCTATGTCTATATCCGTTCCTGCAAACAGGTTGATTGCCTCGACTGTCTCTCTGTCCACCATGCTAAATTTTTCGTCATTCTGCAGCACTTCCTGCATCTTATCCTTATCATACGCATTCTGCAGTACCTCGAAAAGCTGCCTGATGGATGTCCTGAATCCTGTAAAGTCTGTTATCTCCCTCGGTGCCAGCAGATTAATTCTGTAATCCGGTATGAATGGCAGAAGCTCTTCATCCACATCACCAAACATATCCGACAGCTTCCTTGGACCATCCCATTCCTTTGTTCCGAGATATACTGTAATCGTAATCACCGGTATCAGCTTATCCTCTTTCGTAAATCCCGAGAGAAATTCATCTGATGTTGCTGTATCCTTTTCCTTTCGGTGCTTTTTTGCTGTTTCCTTTACCTGATTGCCGTATGCCATCACATCATAAAACATGTTTTTTACCGGAATAGAATAGTGTATATCCGACTGATTCTCTACTCCTATCAGTACGACATATGATTTGCCGGTATATTTGATGCTGGCATTTTTGAAGATGTCCCTCATCTTCTGCATCGCTATGGTCTTTTTGTCAAGCCCTAGTGCGATCAGCACCTCCGTTGTGTCTCTTTCCTTAAGGTTTTCCGGCAGGATGACCTCTCTTCCTCCATACAGTATATTGTTGCACAGGTCTGCAAACCTGGCATTGTCTGCAAAGTATTCCTTTGCCATTGAGTCCTTTGCGCTCAATCCTTCTCCTCCTGTTCTCTTGTGTGAGCAGGAAAATCCGATGCCAATGAGGGTACAGTGGTACAGTTTATGAAGTATACATGTGCAGTCCTTCTTTATGTTATCTATATGTTTTCTATATGTTTACATTATGATTATCACACTGTATACAGTTCATCTGTCTTCTGACTACATTATCTGGCTTCTAACTGCCCTCTGGCTGCACTTTCTGTATTCTGTCTACATACGGCATTTCAATTTTCCTGCTGTTGATGGGTAATTAAAGCATCGAAAACTTCCATGTCCTTTGTAGAATGATGCGAAGTGGTCTGCCCTCTTCAAAGTGGTGTGCACCTGTAAAAAATTGTTATGTGGTGCCGCTTACAGAAATATAATGCTTTGAGTTGATTGTAGCATAGCGGCAGTTCTTTGTCATCATAATTTTTCTTTTTTCATACTTATATTTTCATTCTGCCACAGCGCAAGGGGCTTTATCACGTGAGACCGGCTGGGGCATGCTCTCTCGCATGAGCGAATAGCGAAGTTGCATAGATACCCTATAAAGCATAATTCCTACAGTATCTTGGCAGTGCAGCGTAGCTCACGCGAGAGAGTGTGCACAAGCCATGGCTCATGGGATGAAGCCCCGTCCTACTGCCAATGTCTCTGCACCAAAAAAGCAGCCTTTGAGCTTCACACTCAAAGCCTGCTTTTTTCATCTTATAAGCTGTCCATAGCCTGATACATGGTAAGCATAGGAGCCATAACGGCTGCCACAAGCACACCAACAATAAGTGCCAGAACAAGGATAATCATAGGCTCAATAGCTGCCATAACTGTCTGGGTAGCCAACTCAACTTCCTCATCATAGTAGTCTGCCAGTCGGGTAAGCATGCCCTCCAAGTCACCGGTCTCCTCACCGATTCGCGTCATGTGTGAAACCATAGGTGGAAACAATCCACACGCAGTAATTGGCTCAGACAGTGGAACACCCTTACTTACCTCTTCCCTCGCACTTTTCAGTGCTTTTTTGTAAAGAGCATTCTTCATGGTGTCAGCAGTGATACCAAGGGCTTCAATCATCGGAAGTCCAGAATACACTAGTGTTGAAAGTGTACGCGCATAGTTACTGGCCGCTGTCTTGATGTTTAGCTTTCCGAAAACCGGAATCTTTCTTGCGAGATTACCAAAGAACATCTGGCCGCTGTCAGTCTGCTTATAAAGCTTGATGGCTATAACAATTGCTGCTATGACAGCAATCACAATATACCAGTATTCGGTGACAAAATCACTCATCGCAACAACTGCCTTTGTGATGCCCGGCAGCTCTGTTCCCAGGTCATTGAACATCTCCGAGTAGCTTGGGATGACCTTTACAAGCATTACAATAACAACCGCAATAGCCACAATCACAACGATAATCGGATAAACTGCCGCTTTTTTTATCATGCCGTTAAGCTTTGCTGATTTCTCGAAGTGTGCAGACATTCTGTCAAAAGCTACATCAATCTTGCCGGATGCTTCTCCTGCCGCAACCATGCTCACCATGATGTCAGGGAAAACATTCGGATATTTTTTCAGACCATCCGAGAGAGTCTCACCTTTTTGAATCTCGGCATGAACACCTCTGATAGCTTTCGCCATAACCTTATTCTCAGTCTGATCGGATAGCATATCCAGCGTATCAAGAATCGTAACACCGGCATTGACCATACTGGTGAACTGGCGGCAGAATACCGATAGATCTCTCGGCTTTACCTTTCCTCCTACACTGAATGAGATTTCCTTGGTCAGTGCTGTTGCCTTGGTGAGGCTTATGACCATGTTGCCATCCATCTTAAGCTTATTTTTTGCCTCTGCTTCTGACTCGGCTACTATATTTCCTTTTCTTTCTTTTCCGCTCTGGTCTATAATCTGATATGTCCAGTCAGCCACTTTCTTCTCCTCCTTATACCTATTCTGTGCAACCTCCAGATAAATTAAATCATAATTTATTAAGACTCCACAACATTATACCATAATAGTAAAATACATACGATTATGCCATCAATAGTAAAGGTGTACACGGCTAGCCATGCTTACCGGATCATGTGCATATGCAACTGCAGTCTCCGGCGCTATAAGGCCCTGGCTGTAATACTGTAAAATACAGTCATCCATCATCATCATCCCCTCTCTCTTTGAGGTCTGTATGATAGATGGAATCTGAAATGCTTTTGCCTCACGAATTAAGTTTCTGATGGCATTGTTTGCAAGTAGCACCTCAAATGCTGCAATTCGTCCGCCATTTACCATTGGAAGCAGATGCTGTGCAACAATTCCCTCTAAAACTCCTGAGAGCTGCACTCGTATCTGTTGCTGCTGGTGTGGTGGAAAAACGTCAATCATACGGTCAATTGCGTCGGATGAACTGTTGGTATGCAGTGTAGAAAATACAAGATGTCCTGTCTCCGCCGCTGTAATAGCTGTAGATATAGTTTCAAGATCTCGCATCTCTCCTACAAGTATTACATCCGGATCCTGTCGCAGTGCAGCTCTTAGGGCTGCAGCATATGAGAGTGTATCCTTTCCAACCTCTCGCTGTGCCACTATAGAGCGGCGCCTTGAGTGCAGGTACTCGATAGGATCTTCAAGCGTGATTATATTTTTGGAATCTCTTGATGCAATGACATCTATAAGACTTGCCAATGTGGTCGACTTACCACTTCCTGTAGCTCCTGTCACGAGGACAAGTCCTCTCATCTTTGTGGTGAGATTGACAACCGACTGTGGTATGCCAAGCTGCTGCGGTGTAGGCACATCATATGAGAGAATACGAAGTGCTGCTGCATATGAACCTCTCTGTCTGAACACATTGGCTCTGACTCGTGAAAAGCCCTCCACCGAAAAAGCAAAATCAAGCTCTCCCTTTTCCTTTAGCTCATCTTTAAGCTCCTGCGGAACAATTGGTGAAAGCAGGTTGTCCGTCTCAACATTGGTAAGAACCTGATTTCCCTGCGGTACAAGCATTCCGTCAATTCTAAGCATAACCGGATTTCCCGGTGCGATATGTATATCCGATGAGTTCTGTTGCTGCGCTGCTTTTAAAATGTCTACTATCTGCATTTTCTTTTCCCCCTTAGTTTTCAAACGTGGTCTTTAACATTTCCTGGAATGAAGTAACTCCTTCGAGTACAAGCTTCTCTGCACTCTGTCTAAGTGTATGCATGCCCTCATCACATGCAGCCTTGTTTATATCCTCTATATCAACACCTTTTGAAATAAGTGACTTTAGCTTTGGTGTTATGGTCATTATCTCATATATACCGATTCGTCCCTTGTAGCCTGTATTGGCACATTTTTCACAGCCACATGGCTCATAAATCTTTACCGGACGGAATGCCGGTATATTCATAAAGGCCTTTTCCTCCTCTGTCAGCAGATGTTCTCTCTTACATGCCGGACAAAGTCTTCTTACAAGTCGCTGTGCAATGATTCCCTTTACCGAATCCGCAAGCAGGTAACTTTCAACTCCCATGTCCTCCAGTCGTGAAATAGTACTTGCCGAGCTGTTGGTATGCAGTGTGCTGACCACAAGATGTCCTGTGATTGACGCCTGTACTGCAATCTGTGCTGTCTCCTGATCTCGAATCTCACCAATCATAATGATGTCCGGATCCTGTCGCAGAATGGAACGAAGTGCTGATGCAAATGTCAGGTCAGCTTTATTATTTACCTGTACCTGGTTTATTCCATCTATATTGGCCTCGACCGGATCCTCAACTGTGATGATATTTACATCATCCTTGTTGAGTTCGGAAAGTGCCGTGTAAAGTGTGGTTGACTTACCACTTCCTGTAGGTCCTGTAACAAGGATGATACCGTTTGTATTCATCAGTATATGATTAAAGGCCTTAAGCTCTTCGTCTGAAAATCCCAGCTCCTTTTTATCTCTTGTAAGTGCCTTTTTCTGCGCAAGTCGCATAACGCATTTCTCACCGAATACTGTCGGAAGGATTGATACTCGGATATCATACTCTGTCTTGTCTATCTCCATAGTGATACGGCCGTCCTGCGGCTTACGTTTCTCGGAAATATCCATACCACCTATAATTTTAAGTCGTGTAATAATTGCAGAAAGCAGATGTATACTATATGCTGCCTTCTCATAAAGCGCACCATCTATTCTGTATCGCACCCTGACTTTATTTTCCAGTGCCTCTATATGTATATCTGAGGCTCTGAGTCTGGCTGCCTGCTCAATGATAGAGTTAACAAGTAAAACTACCGGCGAATTGTTGACATCCTTGCTGGTAGCTTCCTCAGCCTCGGCATTTTTCTGCTCACGCTCTTTTCTCTCCCTCGCATACTCCTGAGCTGCCTTCATGGCCTCTGTATCACCGTAATATTTGTCGAGCGTCAAAAGTATGTCTCTGCCTGTCGCTACCGCAGGCTCAACCTGTAGATTGGTAACAATTGAAAAATCATCAAGCGCAACCATATCCATAGGATCAGCCATGGCCACATGCACTATATTGGCATTATTCTTGTCAAATGCATATGGTATCATAACATGCTTTCTAAGCACTGTCTCACTGACAAGGTTTTGCACCTCCTCAGGTATGTTGATTGCGCTCACATTAACAAGCTCCAGTCCCAGCTGCTGTGACAATGCCTTTGCTATCTCAAGCTCATTGGTGAAACCAAGCTCAATAAGTGTTTCTCCTATCTTCTTATGCTTTTCTTTGGCTATAGGCAGAGCCTTTTCCAGCTGCTCCTGAGTAATTACATTTTCATTTATAAGCATATCACCGATACGCTTTTTCTCTCGTCTAAAAGCCATAGTGGCTCCCCCCTCTTTCATCATTTAGTAAAATACTACCATTATGATGGCTGTATTTCAAGGGTATTTATATAAAATATACAATAAATTTATTTCAATACTAAAAAGTAACGATTCCGAGTGCCTGCAGCAACAGTATAAGCAGGAATGCCGGTGCAATAAATTTAACCATGATTATATAAAGTCCTTTTCTGGTGAATTTGCTGCCTCCGCGTGTAACCTCATCTATTATTACCTTTGGACTTACTATCCAGCCAACGAGGATACATGTGGCAAGTGCCACGATTGGCATGAGCACATTGTTGCTGACATAGTCCATGATATCAAGTATCTGTCCGACTGTGCCGTTTGGAAGCTTAACCTCCATATAAAGCTTATTGTAGCCAAGGCAGACTATTATCTCTGCAATCAGGGCATATACCGTGACTAAAATTGCGCTTTTTCTGCGGCTCCAGTGAAATCTGTCTATAAGACTCGATACAATAGCCTCCATAATTGATACAGACGATGTGACTGCTGCAAATGCAACTATCATGAAGAATATCAGTCCCACGATATCTCCTGCTATTCCCATTGCATCAAATACCTTTGGCAATGATATAAACATAAGCCCCGGTCCTGCTGACATACCGTCACGGCCCATAAATACATATACAGCCGGAATGATCATAAGGCCTGCAAGAAATGCAACAAGTGTATCAAAAATCTCTATCTGGTTGATTGAACCCATGAGCTTTGATTCTTTCTTTACATATGAGCCGTATGCAACCATGATTCCCATAGCTACACTGATTGAATAAAAAAGCTGACCGAGCGCATCAACAAATACTGTGAAAAGCTTTTGCATTGTAAGCCCCTTGAAATCCGGAATCACATAAATCTTAAGTCCCTCAAGACCACTTCTTACTGTGCCCGACGCATCCTTATAATGAAGTGTCAGTGAGAAAATTCCGATTGCAAAAATAAGCACAACAAGGATAGGCATAAGCACCTTGCTGAATCGCTCGATGCCTTTATTGACTCCACCAATGACAATTGCTGCTGTTAAAAGCAGATAGACCACTCCGAATATGATTGGTGCCCACTGGCCTGTGATAAAACCTGTGAAATATCCATCCGCAACCGCATTCTTGCCGCTTCCTGTAATGAAAAGTGTAAAGTACTTTAAAACCCATCCACCTATAGTACAGTAGTAAGGCAGAATAATAGCCGGTACTATACATGCAAGCAAACCGATAAACTTGCCCTTTGGATTGATAAAACCATACGCGGTGAGCGGTCCCTGTCCGGTCTTACGGCCTATTGCAATCTCAGTGGTAAGCAATGCAAAGCCAAAGGTCAGAACAAGTATCAGATACACCAGCAGAAAAAGTCCTCCTCCGTCCTTTGCTGCCAGATACGGAAACCTCCATATATTTCCAAGTCCTACCGCACTGCCGGCTGCCGCAAGAACGAACCCAATGTTGCCGGAAAAAGTGCTTCTTGATTTTTCTTTCATTTTATACTGTCTCCTTAATATATTATATAATTTAATTTCGATTTAATATGGACATTGTTTCCATTTACAAATCTAATATACCTATTATAATCATCCGGAGTACTTTTTGCAACGGTTGATATTTTTTATTCCAGTTTGGTGGCACATGGCAGGTGTCACCAAACGTAACGCAAATTCACCACAACATAAGGAACGTAAGCCCCGGGTACCGCGGGCGCACACGTACTCCCGCCGGAGCGCATAGCGAAGTGGCTTAGATACTGTAGAAATTATGCCCACAAGACTCAGAAACGCCCCTGCATGGACTCAGGGGCGAGGAGAACCGCGCCACGGAAGGCGCGTTTCGACGGTTTCGTCAAGCATAGAAACCTATCAAGCATAATTTCGTACAATATCTTAGCCACGCAGCGTAGCGACGGCAGGAGTACGTGTGCGTCAGTGGTACCCGGGGCTTACGTTCCGTACTATTTATTATCCTAAATAAGGTTCTTGATTCCCTCTGTTAAACGCTTTGCAACTCTCACATTGTTCATAGTGTAAAGATGAATTCCCTCCACATCATTAGCTAAAAGCTCAATTATCTGACTCTCGCAGTAAGACATTCCGGCATCAAAAAGTGCCGCCTTGTTGTCTCCGTATCTGTGCACAATCTTCTGGAACTTCTCCGGGAACTTTGCTCCGCACATTGTGACCATTCTCTGAATCTGAGCCGCATTGATACAAGGCATGATGCCCGGGATAACAGGCACATTGATACCTGCAAGCCTGCAGTCCTCAGCAAAATTGAAGAAGGTATCATTGTCAAAGAAGAGCTGTGATAAAAGAAGCTCTGCTCCTGCATCAACCTTTTTCTTAAGATTCTTAATATCATCTACCTTATCAGCTGCCTCCGGATGGATGTCCGGGTAGCACGCACCTGCGATACAGAACTGATCGCCTGTGGTATCCTTTATGTATTTAATCAAATCGCTTGCATGGAGAAAATCCTCCTTTGCAGGCACATTCGGATTTCTATCTCCTCTTAAGGCTAGAATATTCTCAATGCCCTCATATGAAAGCTGTCTGGTGAACTCATCTATCTCTGCCTTGTTATAGCACAGACATGTAAGGTGTACGACCGGCTCCACATGGTACTGGTTCTTGATTTTCTTCGCAATCTCGATAGTCTTATTATTGTTTGAGCTGCCGCCTGCGCCAAATGTCACGCTGATGTACTCAGGATGGCAATCACAGAGTATCTCAAGCATCTCGTCAATATTTTTAAAGTCTTCCTCCTTCTTTGGTGGAAATATCTCAAAGGAGAGCGACTGTGGTTTGTTTGTATGTATCTGTGTAATCTTCATGTTATCCTCCGGTATATATGGTTATTCAATAATTTGTAATTTTTATATTCCATATATTACTGTAGTTTTTTGTCATTGTAAAATATATTTTTCTTTTAGTTTGTCATAAATAAAATCTATATCAAAACTTGCTGAGCATTTGATTTTTTTATATGAGGTGATATAATGGGCGAAGCAAATCAAAAAGAGGTTTCACAATGAAAAAAATAGATTTTGATAATGATTCAATAAAGAAAAATATATTGCAGGCTGCTCTGCCAATGCTGGCGGCCCAGATTCTAAGCCTGTTGTACAATATAGTAGACCGCATATACATTGCCCGCATACCGGATATGGGAACCACTGCACTCGGTGCTGTGGGGCTTTGCTTTCCTATTATAATGCTGACAATCGCTTTCTCCAATCTCTTTGGAAGCGGTGGTGCTCCGCTTTTTTCAATAAAAAGAGGCATGAGTGATGACAGAGCCGCCAATACTATAATGAATACAAGCTTTACAATGGTCTGCACATTCGCAGTCGCTTTTACAGTTTTGTGCATGATTTTTGCAAAGCCCCTTTTAATCGTGTTTGGCGCATCTGAAAATGCTCTCAGATACGCTCTGCCATACCTGCTCATTTATTTGATAGGAACACTTCCATCCATGATTTCAACCGGCATGAATCCCTTTATCAACGCTCAGGGCTACTCCACTACCGGCATGCTGTCTGTTGCAATCGGAGCCGTTGCCAATCTGGTTTTAGACCCACTTTTTATATTTGGATTTAATTTCGGTATCAAAGGAGCAGCTATTGCTACGGTCATCTCACAAATACTGTCTGCTCTCTATGTGCTTCACTTTCTTAGGAAAAAGGCTGAGCTTAAGGTGCGCCTTATGACACTCTCTGAATTTGGTGAAAACACACGCTATGCAAAGGACATCATAAGCCTTGGAACCTCCGGCTGTGTCATGCAGCTCACCAACAGTCTGGTATCTATATGCTGCAACAACGTGCTTTCAGTGACCGGAGGTGATTTGTACATATCGGTAATGACCATCGTATCAAGCATCAGGCAGATGGTCGAGACTCCAATTTATGCAATTGTGGAGGGTTCATCTCCTGTTTTAAGCTACAACTATGGCGCGAAAAGGCCGGCCCGGGTGAGAAAATCTATTTTCACTATGGGACTGCTCGTGCTTCTATATACAGCTGTCATGTGGAGTGTAATCATACTTGCTCCTCATGCCCTGATTGCTATTTTCAGTTCCGATGCCACCCTTATGGATGATGCGGTAAAGGCTTTAAATATCTACTTTGCGGCATTTATATTTATGGATCTGCAGTACATCGGACAGACCACCTTTAAATCACTAAACAAAAAGAAGCGGGCTATATTTTTCTCCCTGCTTCGCAAGGTGTTCATCGTTGTACCGCTGACATATATTCTGCCTTACTCCTTTGGTATGGGAACCGACGGTGTATTTATGGCAGAGCCTGTATCAAACGTGATTGGCGGAAGCATCTGCTTTGTAACCATGCTTGGCACTGTTCTGCCGGAGCTTCGCAGGATGGAGCAGTAATTACAGCATCTCATCAATGCAGATGCCGTAGCCTCCGGTCGGATCATCGACAAACACATGGGTGACTGCTCCTATTATTTTACCATCCTGTATGATAGGGCTTCCGGATGTGCCCTGCACTATGCCACCGGAGAGCTCTATCAGCCTGTCGTCTGTCACCTTAAGCTCCATTCCCTTGTTGGTATCTGTCGCTTTTTTGTCTATATTTGTTATTTCCAGATTATATTTTTCCAGTTTTCCCGATATTTCCGATATCATCTGTGCACTGCCTGTGTGTATCTCATCCTTGCCGGCGACCGGATAATACGTATCCTCTGCGGCATATTCCGCCAATTCATCGCTGTCAAGCTGTCCGTAAATTCCTAGATTACTATTGCAGTCAAGTGTGCCTATATGGCTTTTTTTGCCAAAATATACCACTCCGCCTATCTCGCCCGGCGCGCCGGCTTTTCCCTTTTTGATTTTGGTAAGCTTCATACTGTACAAATCACCACTGTTTGCATACAAGAGATTGCCGCTTTGCGTTCCGTCCCCTATTCCATGCCCCAGCGCTCCAAAACGGCCGTCCTTTGTATAATAAGTGATAGTACCGATTCCTGCCAGATCGTCCTTCACCCATATTCCCATATAGTATCTGCCATCATCCATCCTCACAGGCGTGATATCCGCTGACATTTTCTCACCGCCTCGAAGAAATTTAATGTTTATGGTACTTTTATCTTCATGCCTTTCATTATATTCCTTCATGATATCATTCACAGCTTCAGAAAGCTCCTCCTTGTCTGCAACAGTGCACCCATTGACAGATAGGATATAATCCCCGCACTGCACCTTTTTATCTGCAGGATTGACTTTTTTGCCATCCTCGTCTGTCACCTCCGTCGTATTCACTACAAGCACTCCCTCTGTCTGCTCATATATACCGGTCAGCCTGCCACAGGCATATACGCCCTCAACACTTATTCCATCACTTATTTTATCTGTCTCTTCATACTCTCTGTCAGTAGCTCTGTGAGTTGATGCTGTATCTGCTGTCTGTCCTATGTCTTGTTCGGTTCCGCCGTTTCCACCTTTTCCGCTGTTTTCACCATTTCCGCCATTTTCACCGTTTTCACCATTCTCGCCCGAATCAGCCAATACACTGGCCGCCTGTCCCGGAAGCCCTGTCGCATATCTTCCATATCCGGCCTTTGATTCATTTAAAAAACTTCCTAATACACTTTCATCAAATGCCTTATCTACCCTGCTGCACCACTTATCATCACTGCTTAGTGCAAACATAGCTATCACTGCTGCAGCCAGCGTGACACTCACAAATTTTCCAAAAAACTTCCGCATACTATTACCTCCATTTGGATTAGTATGCTCCTGTCATTTTTCTTTTATTCTTTTAATATCTTATTATCTCATTTTAACTATTCCAAATTATTTTGAGCAAAAGCCGGTATAGTTTGACAGTTTAGGTGTTTTCCTATATAATTTCGATATATTTATATGTTTATTATAAATTTCACATATAATTCCCACGTTGTCCGTTACAAATAAATACTGTAATAGCTTTATAATTCTTAAATCACCATTTAATAAAGGAGGGATTCCATGAATACATACCTGCTCATCACATCTATAGTAATCTTCTTATGTATCCTGCTAAATCGTGTCTCCAACCGCATAGGCATTCCGGCACTTTTAGCCTTTATCGTGCTAGGCATGCTTTTTGGCTCTGACGGAATAATGAAGATAGATTTCGACAATTACGCGTTCGCTGAACAGATATGCTCTACCGCGCTGATTTTTATCATGTTCTATGGCGGCTTTGGCACCAACTGGCAGCGTGCAAAGGCTGTTGCCGTTAAGTCTGTACTTTTGTCCACCATCGGTGTTATTATCACATGCTTTCTCACAGGGCTGTTCTGTCACTTTGCCCTTAATATGAGCTGGGAAATAAGCTTTCTCCTCGGTGCGCTGATTTCATCAACTGATGCGGCGAGCGTTTTCTCCATACTGCGTTCGAAAAAGCTGAATCTGAAATACAATACCGCCTCTCTTCTTGAAGTGGAAAGCGGTAGTAATGACCCATGTGCCTATATGCTCACAGTTGCTTTTATAGCCATATCCCAGGGCAGCGCAAGCCCTGGAAATATTGCCATACTCATAGTAAAGCAGCTTGCCTTCGGCATAATCTTCGGCGTCCTGATTGCAAAGCTTTCCATCATGCTCCTTCGATATATACGCTTCAAAAGCGCGGGGTTTGATGCGATTTTCATGGTGGGAATAGCTATAATATCATATGCCCTGCCTGCTTACTTTGACGGAAACGGCTTCTTAAGCGCCTATATAGTCGGCATTATACTCGGCAACACAGAAATAGAAAATAAAAAGAATCTGGTGAATTTCTTTGATGGCATAACAGGACTCATGCAGATGCTTATTTTCTTTCTGCTTGGTCTGCTTTCTTTCCCATCAAAGCTGCCACACGTCATAGTACCGGCACTTTTAATATTTATGTGGCTGACCTTTGTGGCAAGACCTCTTTCTGTCGCACTTGTGCTCACACCATTTCGCAGCAAAATAAAACAGCAGCTGCTTGTCTCATGGTCCGGCTTAAGAGGAGCCGCATCCATAGTGTTTTCCATCATGGCATATACCGCCACCAATGATGACCTCGACACCTTCCACATAATATTTATGATAGTACTCTTTTCAATACTGCTTCAGGGCTCAATGTTCCCATGGATATCGCGAAAGCTTGATATGCTCGATAAAACAGCCGATGTAATGAAGACCTTCAATGATTACTCCGAGGAAGCAGACATCCAGTTCATACAGCTTACCATACCGGAAAATCATCTGTGGTGTGGCCACAAGCTAAAGGACCTGACGCTGCCTCCTGAGACACTGATTGTGCTTATACGAAGAGGTGAGCAGAATATAATACCGGACGGTGAAACAATAATTCTGCAAAATGATGTGCTCGTGCTTAGTGCCATCACACCTGATGAGGTGCATGGTATAAAACTGGTGGAAAAAATAATAGAAAAAGACAGCAGATATAACAATAAACTGCTGTCTGAAATATCAAAAAAACACAATGAGATTATAATAATGATCCAAAGAAATGGGCAGGTAATCATCCCAAACGGAAACGTACGGCTGACCACCGGTGATATACTGGTAATCAACCGCGCCGTAAACTGATAATGTCAGATTTTTTTCTCCATGGCAAGTGCTTTCATCTCGCGTGCGCTCTCCATCACGGTATCTGTGATTTTTGCACCGCCGAGCATTCTGGCAAGTTCAGCCACGCTGTCATTGTCAGTTAGTCTTCGAATCCTTGAAACCGTGGATTTGTTCTCGACTGCTTTTTCAATAAGGAAATGTGCATCTGCCATAGCTGCTATCTGTGGCAGATGTGTGATACATATAATCTGATGGTTGCGGCCAAGCTCATTCATCTTCTCAGAGACCATCTGAGCTGTACGTCCACTGATTCCAGAATCAATCTCATCGAAAATAAGCGACTCAATGTGGTCATTTTCTGCCATGATTGTCTTGATGCCAAGCATAATACGCGACAGCTCTCCTCCCGATGCTACCTTGCCGAGCGGCTTAAGCGGCTCTCCGGGGTTAGTTGATATGAGAAACTCCGGCGCATCGATGCCGTTTGCCGTATAGTCCGGCAATCTGTCAAACTGCATATCAAACTGTACATCAAGGAAATTCAAATCATTAAGTGCTGATTTAATTTCTGACACAAGCTTTACAGCACTCTTTTGTCTGATTTCTGATACCTCATCCGATATCTGTGCCAGCTCCTTTTCCTTTTTCGCAAGCTGCTGCTCTAATTTCTGTAAATAAGAATCATAATCGTTCAGGACACTGATACGCTCCCTCTTTTCATTGAGTGCTATCAGTATATCATCAATTGAGTTGCCGTATTTGCTCTTTAGATGATTTATCTCATCCAGACGCTTTTGTGTCTCATAGAAGGTCTCCTCGTCAAACTCAGCCTGTGATATATATCCTGATATCTCGTGATTAAAATCAGAAAGCAGACTGTCTATCTCTGACAGCTGACTCTCCAGAGCTTCCACATCCTCATCATAACCTGATACCAGTGACAGCTCTCTTACCGCCCTGCCAATAAGCTCTGAGGCACTCTCCATCTCGCCTCCTGTGGCAGAATATGCAGCATTTACGCCCTCCATGATTTTCTTTCCGTTTGAAAACTTCCTAAACTGCGCCTCAAGCTCCTCATCCTCACCAGACACCAGGGAAGCTTCTTCTATCTCCTTCACCTCGTACTCAAGGAATGACAGCTCACGGCTTCTTTCTTCATTGTCGATATTTGACTTTTCATACTCATCCTTAAGCGCTCTATATGCTTTGTATGTGACTGAAAGCTGCTGCTTTTTATCTCCAAGCGGCTGCTTTGCGTACTCATCAAGTATATCAAGGTGTTTTTTCTTTGATAAAAGTGACTGGTGCTCATGCTGACCGTGGATATCTATGAGATATGAGGCTATTTCCTTCATTCGCGAAACAGACACGGCTTCACCGTTTACCCTGCCGACTGCGCGCGACTGTGTGATTTTACGGCTTAAAATCACGCATCCGTCCTCGACCTCCACATCAAGCTCCCTTAAAGCCTCTATAATCTTTGGGTCCTCAACTGAAAAAATAAGCTCCACAAAAGCAGGCTTTTCATTGTCTCTTAGCATCTCCTTTTGCACTTTTTCACCAAGCGCCAGATTGATAGAGCCTATGATGATTGATTTTCCGGCTCCGGTCTCTCCAGACAGTATATTTAGTCCGTCGGAAAACTCAACCTCACACTCATCTATGAGTGCCAGATTCTTTACATGTAGATTTTGTAACATATTTTCTCCTTCCTCTCCCAGGCATGACGATATATGTTATTTTCTGTTACAGTTCAGCTATAATCTGATATTCATGTAACATTATTCCACAATTCTGCGGATTTTTTTCATCACCGCATATGTATCATCAACAGTCCGGATTGCACACATGATTGTGTCATCTCCTGCAATCGAACCGACGATTTCTCTCATCTTCATGGCATCTATTGCAGCACAGACAGCGCTTGCCATTCCCGATACAGTCTTTATAACGAGGATATTCTGTGCCATATCCATTGACAAAAAGCCCTCTCTGAGTACTCTTTCGTATTTCTTTGAGAGATTCTCAGGTGCATCCGTTATCACGGCGTACTTCTGTCTGCCGCCTGCGGTAGGAATCTTTGTGAGCTTAAGCTCCCTGATATCCCTGGATACTGTGGCCTGAGTCACGCGAAAACCATCTTTTTCAAGAAGCGCAGACAGCTCATCCTGCGTCTCTACCTCATTCTTTTGGATTATCTCAATTATCTTGGATTGTCTGTTTGTTTTCATGTCCTGCCACCTCATAAATATTATTTGTAACTATTCATTATAACAATCCTTATCTGTGTTATGAATAATTTCCCATCTTTTTGCGGAGTATCTCCAAAAAGCTTCTCTGGTGAAGCTTGCAAATCTTTGTATGATTGGCTGCCTTTGAAATAACAAAACGGTCTCCCACAGCCAGCTCTGCCGTAGTGTCGCCATCATAGCTGACACACGCCATCTCATCGTTTTGCTCCCTGCGGCTTAGAATCTCTATCTCTATCTCATCATCGCCTGAAAGCACAATGCTCTTTGACGTAAGATTGTGAGCATTGTTCGGTGTAAGCAGTATCATATCGCCCTTCGGATCCACAATCGGACCTCCCGCCGACATACTGTAGCCTGTAGAACCCGTTGGAGTCGCAACAATGATGCCATCGGCATGGTAATTGTTTAAAAACTCACCGTTTACATACACATTGAGGCTTAATATCTGCAAATTGCCCTTTCTATGGATGACTATATCATTTAATGCAACTCTCGAGGTCTCACTGCCTCTTTTATGCCCTGTGAGCATAATACGATCCTCTGTCATGTATTTATCAGCCATGAGCGAATCAATAGCGTCAAATACCGTAGCTTCCTCCACCTCACACAGATAGCCGAGTGTGCCGAGATTCACTCCCATAAGCGGAATCTCAAGTGTCTCCACCCTTGTGGCTGCACGAATCAGTGTACCATCTCCGCCGAGCACAAGAATACACTGCGTATCCTGTGGTATATCCTCAAGCTCAAACTCGTTATCGGATATAGCCTCGACATTGCTCATAAGACCCTTTGCCGTGCCGCCCTTTTGCTCTATGTATGCCACTATTTTATTTGTAAGTGCAAAATCCCTGTCCTTATAGGCATTTGCTATCACAACAAAATGTTTCATAGTCTATTTCCTGTCCAGCTCTCCATGCGCGGCCTCGACCACACTATGAATATCCACTGATTCCTCCTTTATAGGATCATCTGTCTTTTTGATATGTACGAGGTACTCTATATTGCCCTCCGGTCCCTTGATTGGCGAATACTCAAGGTCTAACACACTAAATCCATTTGAAAGTGCAAAGGATATGATATTGTTCACTACCTCCTCATGCACGCTCTTGTCACGGACCACGCCCTTTTTGCCTACCTTTTCCCTACCTGCCTCAAACTGTGGCTTGATAAGACAAACCATCTCGCCACCGTCCTTTAACAGTGCTCTTGCAGGACCTAACACCTTGGTAAGTGATATGAATGACACATCAACCGATGCAAAATCCAGCTCATCATCTATGTCATTTGGCGTCACATACCTGATATTGGTCTTTTCCATGCACACCACGCGCTCGTCCTGACGCAGCTTCCATGCAAACTGGCCATATCCGACATCCACGGCATACACCTTTTTAGCACCATTTTGAAGCATACAGTCTGTAAAACCGCCTGTTGAAGCACCTATATCCATGCACACCTTGCCATCCATCGTGATATCAAAGTGCTTCATAGCCTTTTCAAGCTTTAGCCCTCCACGGCTCACATACTGCAGTGTCTTTCCATGAATCTCAATATTGCAGTCATCAGGAAATGTGCTTCCCGCCTTATCCTCACGGTTGTTATTTACAAAAACATTGCCCTCCATAATCATGGTCTTTGCTTTTTCCCGTGATGGTGCAAGGCCTCTGTTTACAAGTAATACGTCTAATCTTTCTTTCATACTGTATGTTACCTCTATCTATAATGCTGCTATTATACGCTTAGCCACCGATTCGGCATCCACATGCAGCTCCTTTTTGAGCACCTCGACATTGCCATGCTCCACATAGCAGTCAGGAAGTGCAACTGTCAACACCTCAAGAGCTATGCCGTTAGTCTTGACATACTCCGTCACATGCTCACCAAAACCGCCGCTTTGCACGTTTTCCTCCATAGTCACAAGCAGGCTGTGTTCAGCCGGCAGTTCCTTAATTGCTTCCTTATCAAAAGGCATTGCAAAACGCGCATTGATAAGTGTAGCAGAGATTCCATCTGCCTCAAGCAGCTTTACTACATCAACGGCAGTCTTTACCATACTGCCGAGTGCCATGATAGCCACCGTGCTTCCTTTTCTGATTAGCTCACTCTTTGCAAGCTCTATCGGCTGTCTGATTTCCTTAAGGCCGTCATAGGCTGCCCCTCTTGGATATCTGAGTGCAATCGGACCGTCATATGCCACTGCAAACTTCATCATATCAGACAGCTCCCACTTATTCTTCGGAGCCATGATTGTCATATTCGGGATGACCGACAGATATGATATGTCAAATATTCCCTGATGTGTCTCTCCGTCACTGCCTACAAGCCCTGCCCTGTCGATTGCAAAGATGACATGCAGATTCTGTATGCACACATCGTGAAGTATCTGGTCAAACGCCCTTTGTAAAAATGACGAGTACACCGCAAATACCGGGATAAGTCCTGCTTTTGCAAGCCCTGCCGCAAAGGTCGTGGCATGTGCCTCGGCTATTCCCACATCAAAAAATCTATCCGGGAAATTGCGGTGGAATCTGCGAAGCCCTGTTCCATCTGCCATGGCAGCCGTTATCGCAACTACCTTTGGATTTCTCTCGCCCAGCTTCTTCATGACTGTTGAGAAGACATCTGTGTAATTGGCCTTCGTGCGCTTATTCTTTGGAAGTCCTGTCTCTATGACAAATGGCTCTGCACCGTGAAATCTGGAAGGATAACGCTCAGCCGGGTCATAGCCTGATCCCTTTTTCGTAAGCACATGCACAAGCACCGGACCATCCACACGCTTTGCCTCATCAAACACACGGCACATTTCCTTTATATCACTGCCATCCACAGGTCCCAAATAGATAATGCCCATCTCCTCAAAGAACATACCCGGAATAAAAAGCTGCTTTATGCTGCTCTTTGTATTCCTGATATGCTTTACCATACGCTCTCCGTAGATTGGTATATGGTTTAGGGAATTCATAACATTATTCTTTAAATCCCTGTATGCATCCGCTGTGCGAAAGCCTGAAAGATACTGGCTGATGCCCCCGACGTTCTCTGAAATCGACATATTGTTGTCGTTTAACACTATAATAAAATTGCCTTTAACGCTTGAAGCGTTGTTGAGCGCCTCATATGCCATGCCTCCGGTCAGCGCACCGTCTCCTATTACAGAAACCACGTGGTAGTCTTCTCCTGTTACCTGTCTGGCTGTCGCAAGCCCAAGTCCCGCTGAGATGGATGTGGAGCTGTGTCCTGTATTAAAGCAGTCACAGTCGCTCTCATCCGCCTTTGGGAAGCCACTCATGCCTCCATACTGTCTGAGCGATGAAAATCCATCCTTTCTGCCGGTGAGTATCTTGTGTGTGTACGACTGATGCCCTACATCCCACACTATCTTATCCTTCGGCAGATTAAAGCACAGATGCAGCGCCATGGTAAGCTCCACAACTCCGAGGTTTGATGCCAGATGACCTCCTGTCACCGATATGCTCTCTATAAGAAACTGCCTGATTTCATCCTTTAACAGCTCAAGCTCCTCAGGTGTCAGTTTTTTTATATCATTTTCCTTTTGTATCTTTTCTAAAACCATCTTATTTCTCCCGATGGATCAAATATTCAAATAGCTCCTTAAGAAATGCATCGTCGTATCCCAAATCATCAAGCTGCTCCTCTGCCTCCTTGGAGATGCGCTCCACATCAGAAACCGCTTTATCCAATCCCTCAAATGTGACATATGTCGCTTTATTATTTTTCTCGTCACTGCCTACCGGCTTTCCAAGCACCTCAAGTGTACTTGTGACATCAAGCACATCATCCTGTATCTGAAACGCAAGCCCCAGCTTTGCCGCTATCTGCTCAACGCGTGATACCTCATCAGACGACGCCCCTGCAAGGATTGCTCCTATCATCATCGAGCTCTCTATAAGTGCGCCTGTCTTAAGCCTGTAGATAAAGTCAAGCTTTTCCCTTGTGATAGAACAGTCATCGGATTTCTCGCTTTCCACATCAACCACCTGTCCTCCGACCATGCCATACACGCCTGCTTTTTTTGCAAGAACCGCAAATGCCCTTGCCACACGCGTATCAGCCACTTCCATGTCAAAAGCCTTTGCTGCGGTCTCATATGCCAGGTTTAAAAGTGCATCACCTGCAAGAATGCCCATAGCCTCACCGTACACAGCATGTGTGGTCTTCTTTCCACGCCTGTACTCATCATTGTCCATGGCAGGCAGGTCATCATGCACCAGCGAGTAGGTGTGTATCATCTCGATTGCCGCCATAAATGGCTCAATCACTGCACTGCTTCCGCCAAACATATGGTAAGTCTCTTCCATGAGGATAGGGCGAAGCCTCTTTCCACCGGCTCTCACACTATAGTTCATGGCCTCAAAAATAATCCTCTGCTGTCCCTCCTCAACGGGAAGAAACTTCTCAAGCACGTTATTTATATGCTCTACCTTTTGCTGCAGCTCTTCCATGAATTGTGACTTATTTAAATTCCCATTTAAGCTCATCAGAATTCCTCCAGTTGTCCGTCGCTGTTTAGCACAAGCATGGCCTTTTCCATGCCCTGTACCATATCATTGGCACTCTTTACCTCATCAAGCCCCTTCTTGTAGAGCTCAAAGGCCTCATCCAGGGATACATCCGCATCCTCCATCCTCGCCACTATCTGCTCTAAGTGTGCAAAGCGCTCCTCGAGTGTCAGTGTTTTTTCATTTTCTTTGCTCATCGTTAATAACCTCCGAAACTACGGCCCTTGCATGACCGTCTATCAGATATATATTTATGTCATCGCCTGCATTGATATCGGATACACTGTGCAGTGCCCCCTTCTTTTCCACCTCGACATACGCATAGCCCTGTGCCAGTTTTTTGGCCGGTGAATATGCATCCAGTGTACCTGAAAGCAGCGCCAGACGCTGTCTGCAATCCGAAAGTCTCTGCTTCATAATCCTTTCAAGTGCATCCTCGATATCTGCCAGACGCCTTTTATTCTCATTTAGTTTATTCTGCGGACTAAGGAAATTAAGTCTTGTTTTAATATGTGACAGCTTTTCCCTGAAAAAATCAATCCGGCCTGTCAGATTTCTGTCCATCCTGCGGCGCAGATTGTCAAGGCGCTCTAACGTCTGTCTGTAGTCACTGACTGCAAGCTCTGCAGCCGCTGAAGGTGTGGGTGCTCTCCTGTCTGACACAAAATCCGCTATCGTCCAGTCAGTCTCATGGCCTACTGCCGAGATGATTGGCGTGCGGCAGTCAAATATGGCTCTCGCCACAATCTCCTCATTAAAGGCCCATAAATCCTCTATGGAGCCTCCGCCTCTGCCGACTATTATCACATCAAGATTCATCGCATCCAATGTCTGTATGCCCTTCACTATGCTATCAGCCGCACCCTCTCCCTGCACAAGTGTCGGATAAAGTATAACCTGTACATATGGATTCCTGCGCGATGATACATTCCTTATATCCTGCACGGCCGCGCCTGTCGGTGCTGTAACCACACCAATACGGCCGGCATACCGTGGAATAGGCTGCTTGTACTCTGCGGCAAACATGCCCATTTCCTCTAGCTCATGCTTTAGCTGCTCGAATTTGAGATACAGATTGCCCTCTCCGTCAAGCTCTATCTTTTTGGCATAAAGCTGATATGCGCCGGTCTTCTCATACACCTCAACGGAACCTGTCACAATAACCTGGTCACCCTCCTTCATGTGGAAAGAAAGTCCTGCCGCCCTGCTGCCCGCAAACATGATAGCGTTCATGGCTGCTCCCGCGTCCTTTATTGTGAAATAAATATGACCGCTCGTGTGATACTTGCAGTTGCTCACCTCACCCTTTATGCTCACCTGTCTGAGCATAAAATCCTGAGCGAACATATTTTTAATATAGCTATTTACTTGCGCTACCGAATATATATTTCTATTTGCCATGTTCAATGCTCTATATCGCTGTTCCTCTTAAGCTATGCAAACTTTGCAAGCACTCCGTTTACAAATGCACCTGACTCATCTGCACCATACTTCTTTGCAAGCTCAACAGCCTCATTTATTGAAACCTTTGTAGGAATATCGTCCTCAAACTTTATCTCATAAACTGCCAATCTGATAATTGCCAGATCAACCTTTGCCATACGATTGGTCTTCCAGCCTGTAGACTTCTCATCGATGAGTGCATCAAGCTCTGCCATATGCTCAATAATCGCACTGCATTTTTCATCAATATACTGTTTTTCCTCGTCTGTAGGATTTGTAAGCTCATCATTTAAAAGCTCCATCTGCTCTGCAAGCTCAGACTTGTCATGAAACTCAACCCTGAAAAGCATCTTAAAAACGTTTTCTCTTATCTTGCTTCTTGTCATTTAAATTCCTCTCGTGAATAGTATTTTATATAAATTAAGGATGTCTGTACGACATCCTTAATTATACTACATTTGTGATCATTTAAAAAGAACTATTTAATTCTCTCCCATATCAACACTTGCTATACGAACATTGATAGTAGCCACAGAAAGCCCTGTCATTGTCTCAATTGCAGACTTAACCTTCTCCTGTACCTTTGTAGAAACCTCAGGGATGCTGTATCCATAAGCAATATTGAGTGCTACATCAACCACTACCTCATTGTCTGCTATCTCAATCTGAATTCCCTTTGAGAGATTCTTCATACCGAGCCTGCTGACAATCTCGTTTGTGATATTGCCTGCCATGGAGCTTACTCCCTCAACCTCAGTAGCAGCAAGACCTGCTATGATAGCTACAACCTCATCTGCTACCTTGATCTCGCCAGACTCATCTGATTTGATATTTATTGTGTTTCTATTCTCTGCCATGTCCATGTTCCTCCTTAACCGGCTATACGGTCTGTCCCTTTGCCACGTAAACCTGGAATGAGTCATTTCCCGTAAGTGATCTATTTCTTGATACGCGAACATTCTTGTCTGTGATCACGTACTCCAGATTGGCGCCATCCTCAATTACCGTATCCTGTAGCAGGATGCAGTTCTTGACCTTTGCATTCTTTCCTATCTTGACGCCTCTTGATAGGATGCTGTTTTCCACGGTACCCTCGATGACACAGCCATCAGCAACCATGACATTCTTGGCTTTTGAGCCATTTATGTATCTTGTAGGGTTATCATCCCTGATCTTTGTATAGATAGAATTGCCACTCTTAAACAATGCTGCCCTGTTATCCTCATCAAGGAGCTTCATATTCTCCTCGAAATAGCTCTTCATATCTGTAATCTGTGAAGCATAGCCTGTGTACTCATATGCCTGGATATTGAGTGAATCAGTGTTTGTAGCCATCAGATCCCTTGTAAAATAAGAATAACCATGTACAAAAGCGTCATCCACTATTCTAATGAGCTTCTCCTTCTCCATGATATAGATATTCATGCCAAAGTTTACCTTGCCCATATCCCTGTCATTGATATATATCTTTTTGATACGTCCATCATCTATATCAAATGTATAGTACATCTCATCATTGTTGCCGTTTGGTCTTAAGAATACCTTCGGTACCTCCTGCTTGCGGTACATTGCAGTGATATCAGCCCCTGTGTTCTTATGTGCCTCAATCAGCTCCCTGAAATCAAAATTGAATACATAGTTGGCATCAGCCATGATAACATACTTCTGAGTGCACTTTCTCAGATAGCCCTTAAGGCTTTCGATTGCCTCAACACGGCCCTCATACACCTTAATCTGCTTCTGTGCATAAGGCGGAACTATATTGATACCACCATTTTTTCTTGCAAGATCAAACTCCTGACCTGAGCCCAGGTGATCCATCAGAGAGTGATAGTTCTTCTTAACTATGAGAGATATATTGTCGATTCCGCTATGTACCATGCTTGAAATCAGGAAATCGCAGAGTCTGTAACGACCTGCAAACGGAATGGAAGCCATAAGTCTCTCGGATACCATCTCAGGAATGAGGGCATCGTAGCTGTTTGCAAAAATAACGGCCAAAGCCTCTTCGTTGTTCATGTTTAGCATTGTTCCTGGCCCTCCTCAACATCATTATATACCATCGCCTTTGGTCCTATAACCGCTCTATCGCCAATTGTAACTCCCGGTGCAATTGTAGCAACATCACCTGTCACGTCCTCCGCCGGCTTTTCTCCAATAACTGCATCACAGCCTACTGTAACCCCCTCTGCAACTATACAGTGTGTGACCTTAGCGCCTCTTTTTATCACAGTATCACCCATGACAACTGCATCCTCTACCACAGCGCCCTCTTCTACGATGACACCGCCAAAAAGAATTGAATGCTTTACTGTGCCCTTCACTACACAGCCATCGGTAATCATAGAGTCTGTAACCTCTGCGTTGTTGCCAATGAAATGTCCTGTATGGCCACTGTTACGGCTGTATATCTTCCAGTTCTCATCAAACAGGTTGATACCGCTGTGCTCAGGATCAAGCACCTCCATGTTTGCCTCCCAGAGTGCAGGTATTGTTCCTACATCCTTCCAGTAGCCGTTAAAGTGATAAGCATACATCCTGCGGCCATCCCTCAAAAGGTTTGGAATGATATTGTTACCGAAATCATTCTCTGAATCCGGATCATTTTCATCCTCGATAAGATACTTCTTAAGTATATCCCAATTGAAGATATAAATACCCATGGATGCAAGATTAGACTTAGGATTCTTTGGTTTCTCCTGAAACTCTGTGATCTTGTCGTCATCATCTGCTACCATGAGGCCGAAACGTGATGCATCCTCCCATGGAACCTCCATAACTGCTACAGAAAACTCAGCATTTTTCTCCTTATGGAACTTAAGGAAATCGCTGTAGTCCTGCTTACAAATCTGATCTCCTGAAAGTATGATAACATACTCAGGATCATATCTCTCGATAAATGCAATATTCTGATAAATCGCATTGGCTGTTCCCTTGTACCAGTCTGAGCCTGAAGCCTTCTGATACGGTGGCAGTACATGCACTCCTCCATATAATCTATCAAGATCCCATGGCTGTCCATTTCCTATGTACTCATTCAAAACAAACGGCTGGTACTGTGTCAATATACCAACTGTATCTATACCTGAATTAACACAATTAGAAAGTGGAAAATCAATAATTCTGTATTTGCCTCCAAACGGAACTGCCGGCTTTGCAAGTTTCTGCGTCAGTGCATAAAGTCTGGAGCCCTGACCACCGGCAAGAAGCATCGCAACTAGCTCTTTTGCCATATTAAAATCCCCCTTGTTTAATTTTATTAAATTTTTGTTAGCTTTTGCAATTATTTTGGTTTTTTATAATGGTTTATAGTTATATTTTACCACACTTTGGCATTTATGCAATTCAAAATTAACTAAAAAAAACTATAATTTTTGTCATTATTTTCCAATTATCTCGCGGTTGTTTATGAACTCGTACGGCACTTCCTGGTACACATAATAATTTTACCAGTTTTAGTATAAAAATGCCCTACGAGCGTTAATTTTTCAACATTCTGTAAATTGAGAGTGTGTACTACTACACACTTACTACACACATTTTCTTCTATATTCTATGATTTTGTTGTCGGTGCTAACGATTTTTTCAATGTCAGCAAACGATTTTTCAGGTGTAACATGTGTATACAAGTCCATTGTCATTTTCAGTGTTGCATGACCCAAATATGATTGAACGACTTTCGGCTCTATCCCTGACTCAAAACATCTTGTCGCAAACGTATGTCTGAATGTGTGACCGCTAAAAAACGGAAATTCATTGTCACTGCTCTTTGTGTCATTTATCCGTCTTACAACTGAACGTATAGAGTCGCTATATATAACCGAATTAATCGGTGTGTTAAACCTTGTAACAAACAAATATTCGTTTTGCTCCTTAGGTCTGCGTTCTGAAACTATCTTTTTAAGTTCAAATTGTTTCGTCAGATATTCCTTGCACACACTGTTAATTGGTACGTGTCTGTAACTCTGCTTGGTTTTTGGTGGCTCAACATGAAATGTCTTGCCTTTATCTTCAAGGTATTTCTGATACACAAGTGTCTTATTAACATCAATATATCCCTCGTCCATATGTATATCTGCAATCGTGAGCGCAAACAGTTCCCCTGGTCGCAAACCTGTATTAACTGCCACATTATACATGTTGTCGTAAAATGTGCCTTTACATGCTTCAAAAAACTCGCTCTGTTGATCTACTGTCAATGCAAAAGCATTAACTTCCTTGTCTGCTCTCAGCTTTACACCTTTCGCCGGATTTTTAATCATCAGGTCATCTTCCGTAGCTCTACTGAACATGTCGTTTAAAATAACCTTGATTTTGCTCTGTCTCTCATACTTATAGTTATCGTCAGAAGCTTTGTCGATAAGTAACTGCACATCTGACTTGCGAATAGATGTTATTTCATGGTTCCCTAAGTATGGTGAAATGTTCTTCTTATATATATGCGTGTACTCCCTAATGGTATTGGGGCGCACCCTCTTTTTCTTGTATACATTCATCCACCTGTCAAACCACACATCAAGGGTAATGCTGTCTCTAACACTTGTGAATTGTTGATTGTCGGTCACTGCTTTACTAAGTTCTTTCCGCAGTTCTGACAACTTGCTGTTGTAAATTGTCTTGCTCTTGCCGAACCTATCTTTATATCTGCCCTGATAGAGTCCGTCCTTGCGCTGGGTTATTCCGACTCCCAGCTCTTTTCCTCTCAAATCCTTTCCCATACTGATTTATGGCTCCTTTCAAAATCAAAAGCCATTATATGATAATATTTATATTACTACATAATGGCTCATAATTCAATATATCTATATACTATCTGTCTTTTCGAGGTATTTTTCAAACTCCTTGCGCTTGACTAATCGCTTGCCTCTTCCAACAAAAAGTACAAAAGGGCACGAGGGATTATTAAGCATATCATTGATTCTGTTAATTCCGATGTTACTGTATTCTGCGGCCTCATCAATCGTCAGCGTTACCTTTTCCCATATTGGCACTTTGTTAATCATTGCCCGACTCCTTTCTATCTTTTCTTTAATGTCTGCCACTCTCCGGGAAGTGGTTGTTTTTGAAATTAATAGTCTCTGTGATACCTCTTCAAGGGTTTTATCAGCAACTAACAGCTCAAAAACTTCCGCTTCTTCATCGGTGAAATTGGCATTTTTTATGATTTCTTCAAGTTCCGGTCTAGTCAGCTTTGAAAACTTCATAGACCTGTCTCCTATTCTTCGGTTTTGCCTGCACTGTGTATACAAGTACTTGAGTATCGGCATGAACTGTTGCACGGCTTGTTGTCCTCGTATACACATTGTCTTCCAATTGGCTCTATATCGCTTATAGTTCTGCTATTCATCTTATCATCACTTCCTTTTTATACTGCTCTGCCATATATTGTCCGTAGCTCATGCCCTTACTCTTAGCAATCTCGCAGATTTCCGCAAGTTTGTTTTTCTTAACAGGCTTTCTTTTAAGTCTTTTCTTTTCTCTGATTTTTCTTAATTCTGTAGCTCTCTGCTGTCTATGTGCTTCGCAACACGTATTTTGGTTAGCTGCGGTCGGTGTAAATATCTTGCTACAGACTACACATTTAATTGGTTTGTAGTGCTTCATTGCTTCACCTCATATAAAATCACTTATATTCATTTGGTTGTCCTTTTCAAAGACAAGCATTTCATTCTTTGCTCGCTCATAAAAGTTTCTGTCAATCTCGAATCCGTAAGCACTTCTGCCAAGTTCTGCGGCGGCTCTAAGTGTGCTACCGCTACCACAACAAGGGTCAATAACCACGTCACCCTCGTCTGTAAAAATCTCAATCAGCCTTTTAAGGACCGCTACAGGCTTTTGCGCCGGATGAATTTTCGGTATATCTTTTCCGTCTTTCTCCCAAGTGAACCAATTAAAAATCATATGTCCTGTACCTCTGATATTCTTTCCGTTTTCGTCAATCTGCAAGCCGTTTCTAAACTTCGGCAACTTGTTTCGGTACAGCACAAGTGCATATTCCGTAGCACCAACGATACGCATATTTGCCTTAAGTACCTGTGGGCTGTAATTCTTACAAAATACAAGCGGTATGTAATTAACAAATCCGTGTTTCTTCGCTGCTGCAATCAATGTCGGCAACTGTTCAAACGAGCAAAATACAATCATACAAGGGCTGCTACTGCTTCTCCCTCTTGGAATAGGCTTTGTGCCCTCTTTCTTCAACATTTTTGAGCAAAAATGGAAGTATTCATACAGATTAAAATTAAAATCTGAATTGAAAGCCGCCTTTTTCGCAAGTTTGCTCTCTCCGTTCTTATTATCGCCGCCGTTGTACCACATAGGGTTACTACCATAGAAGTTGTTTCCAACATTATAAGGAACATCAGCTATAATCAACTGTGCTGGGGGTATTGCATATTTCTTGTAATTTTGCATTGAATCACGATAAATCTCACATTTCAGTTTTTTCTTGTAACTCATTTTCTCTTACCAAAAGGAAACCTCGGTTTTATGTCGCGACAACCTATTCCTTTCTGATAAATTAATTAATGTTTAATATTTTCACTACACCACTGCTCTTATATATCATCATCGGTCTTATCTCGTCCGCGGATGTCGCACCACGCAAACGCTACCTCTGTCAGACCGATTATGCCGAATACTATGAGGACAGTGTATATTACTGTTGTTATGCTGGTCATTCTACATCACTCCAATCGAATTTTTGGCCACAATTCATACAATGGAAGTAGAAAGTCTTATTATCAGCCGGTATTCTGTCTGTCAAAATTTCTCCACATGTCGGACAGCACAAGTACTCCTCTTCCAAATCTTCAAAATACTGCTTCATGATAGGTTTCTTTGGTATCTGCTTTTCTATTGCTGATATTGCAAATCTAATTGCTTCTAAAACGTTGTAATCAGGGTATGGTTTCCATCTTTCTTTTAGATACTCAAAATGTATTCGCAAAAATTCAATCGCTTTTTTCGCTGTCATACTATCCCTCACTTTCTTCCACTTCGTACATATCCTCGTGAATTTCCCTATCCTCTTCGTGGGAATAAGCTCTTTTACAATGCGTGCAAAAAGCTAAAAGTTCCTTTATGTTTGTACTTTTTTCGTATTTGCAACCGCTACATGGGGCTGGCTCTTTATTGTTCTTCTCTGCCATGTTATCCCTCGCTTTCCAATAACTCAGCATTGTCAAAAATGTTTCCGACAACTTCATATTCAGTATCATATTCAAGCCTGTGCTTATAATATTTTTCGTTAGGAATTGTACATATAATTTCAAAATCTCCAAATGTTATAAGCACATTCCCCTTGCTATTATTTATTTTTACAATATCATTTTCCCAAATCAGCTTGCCGTTCTTATCTTTCAAGCCTGTGCATCGACAAATAGTGGTTGGGTCTACTTTGTACCATCCGTCTGTCTCTCCGCTAGAATAAAACATTGTGTTAGGCCCAAATATTAGATGAACTTCTTTGCCATACACATCTAAACCTTTTACATAATATCCTTGCACCCATTCTCCGCCGTTATAGACTCTCTTTGCCTTGAATAAGTATCTATCTTCCATATTCTCTCCTATTCCGCTTCTGATTGAAGCCAATCAAGTGTGCATTTTTTACATATTTTTCTAATTTTATTGTTATCGAGTTCACTTTCACTAGCATAAGGGCACTCTTCCAAATCCATAGAATCAATGCAACCACTAAATAGTACACTCGCTAACTCTTCATCCGACATATTCCTTATTTTGTCGGCATTGGTCTGTTTGCTATCACATCTACAACAAGGCTCGCTGTCTCTTGAATCGCTGTTATGCTGGCAGTTACAAGAAATCTCTTCTTTGCTATCATCAAATGCTTTTAAAAACATTTCAGCAGTTTCTTTCTCATATCTACCACACATACCATTACAATCAATATCTGCAATAACCCTTGAAAAGAAATCTTTGAATTTGTCAGCTATATAATCTCCTGTGAAATCGTTAGGTATATCAATTATTACTTTCATTTTCTCCACCTCTCAATTCTTCAAAATAGAATTTTACATCGTCAGACACATACTTAACGATTCCAAACCGCTCTGCCACTTGATAAGGTATGCTGTCACGCATAAGCCTTTTATGCAATCTCGATAAGTAGTCTCTGAATCCCTCAATATCAAGTGCGGCTTTGTAATGATTGCAACTCCTACAAGCTGGCATGTAATTCGATATATCATCTACTCCGCCTATACTAAGTGGTGTTGCATGGTCTACTTGCATATCTTTGTATTCGATTTCAGTACCACAGTAGGCACAGCAACCGCCGTACTTGAAGTACACCTCTTCTCTTATGCTTTTAGGTATCGGTTTTCTTTTACTCATCATTGCCTCTCAACTCTTTCAGTTTTGCTGTGGCTTCGGATTTTCCTAGTTCCATGCCTGCAAGACATCCGCTTGCGTATGCTTCCTCATAACATCTATCTATTGCCTTGTAAAATTCATCACAAAATAATTCAGTAAGAGGGCATTCTGAACACTTGTAATTCTCGTGGCAGCATGTAGACTTTATATGAACACATTCTCTATATACTGTCTCACCATCTTTTGCCGGCAACTTGATAAGTCTGCCCTGTTCCTCTAACTGCTGATACTCTTTGAATTTTTCAAGCCATTCAGCTAACTGCTCGCAATCTTCTGCGCTTTTAATGCAAGCGACACGCATAGGATTATTTATATCAAAGAAATCTGCATGATAACGATGCTCTCTAGCTGATTCTTGCGCACGTTCTATAAATTCATCAATATTCATTACTGCTCCTTTTCCGGAAGTTTAGCTAATTCCCATGCTACTGTATACCCATTACTACTCCATGATGTCGCTCCGCCATTCCAAGCGTAAACGCTTCCATTCTTATATCTTGCAAAATGCCTTTTAGTCCACTCTAAGTTGGTGCTGTTTCTTACCAGTATTGGTGTATCAACTGCAACTTTTGACCAGTCAACAGATGGTTCAACGTATTCGCTGTTCGCCCATTTTATCCTTTTGTCTCCGCAAGACATAGCATCAGAAACATTGAATAAACAATCTTTACACTCTAATTCGTCACACGCTATCGGCTCTAATGTTGCTTTGTCAACTGCTATTGTGTCATTGTTACAAGCAATGTCTAAAATCTGTTCTGCAAATTTTTCTCTATTTGTCATTATTTATTTTTTACTCCTTTCCCATAATCCGGCATGCGTTTGAATCTCTCATCTGCTTTATGTGAGCATTCTGAGTACTGTCGTTATCCCATGCGTAAGTCATTAATCAATCACCTTTATGTACCTTTCATCAACATAATTAACTTCATCGGCAAGGCATTGTGCCACTTTCGGTAATGTCAACTCGAATTGATTAAATTTATACAGCGTATCAATTAAATCTCTAAATTCTGTGATAAATTCTTCAATTTCTCTGACTGGCAATTTAAACATCAGCTTAAGTGCCGTACACGCTAATGTCATGTAACTGTATGCTGTGTCATTTAAAAGCCGTCTTGTGTCATTTATCGTTAATGGATTGTTTCTCTGATAAATCCTGATTAACTGTTGCATTGGGATTAAACTAATCTCTTTCTGCACATCAATGCCGTATCTTACATTCAAAAGTTCAGCGAGCGTTTCAGTTTTCATTTCACTTTCAGTCTGTGCCCTGTCAAGGTACTCATTTATGGTTCTTTCAAGCCGTACAATGCGCTTATTACCAAATCCATGATGTAAATACAGTACATAGTAGCCTAAATCCATAAAGTCTGTGAAAGACCGCCTTACGAGCTTTCTACGGCTATTGCTGTTTTTCAGCGTAAGTCTCTCTGATTTTGTCCATGTAAAATCCGGCTCTTTGTGCTTTTTCTTTGGTTTTAGTTTGTTGCTCATATTTTTTCATTCTTTCTTCAAGTTCTCGTTTTGCCCTGATGAAACAGGCTTCCGTGGTTTCTTCTGTGACTTTTACAAGTTCCTTGTCGCGCTGCCGGATAGTTATTTTTGTTTCCTTGCCATTGGTTTTATAAAACATTCGCAAGTCATATCTCCTTTGCAGTGGTCGGTAAAACTCGTAAAAATCTTTCAAGGCTTCCATTGTGGACTCCTTTCTTTCATCTTCTGTCGTGTCAAGTTTGCCTTTTCGCAAGTTGCGCTCTTAACGTTCTGCTGATAATGCATTTCACAGACCTTATATCCGGGCTTTACCGGATTGTCGCAGAAAAAACATAATCCCTGTTCGTATCTGTCAGTCCTTTTAGGCATTTTAATGCGTGCATTTCTCATTGTTTCCCTACAAAATGCGCAAGTGCTATATCCCGGGTCCGCTTTCCTTTTACGACAGCGTGTGCATATGCCGTTTTCCTTGTCTTTTTCGTATCTCGCTTTTCGCCATGCTTTTTGTCGCTCGTTGTATTTTTTTACATCAGCAGTACGCATTTTTGCCGTGGCTTTGGCTGATTTTGCTCTGCACTCAATACAGCTTTTTTCATCACCATACAGCAAGTTCTTGCCACATCTAGGGCAAATACCGACCGCCTGTAATTTCTTGTATATGTCTCTGCTGTATGCAGTGTACTTGTCTTTACATGCCGTGCATAGTGTGCCTTGCCTATCAAGTGGCTTTCCGCAACGTGTGCAAAGATTATTGGCTTTTCGTTCTTCATATCTCTGTCTTGAATACTTGTCCTTTATCATTTTTTGCTAGGAGTAAAACATGTTTTAATTGGTCGACCAAACCTCTTTACCTCCTATCTTTTCATCTGCTCGATACGTTCCTTAATTTCCTTTGGCATTGGAACACCTTTAATTGGCTTATTTTGGCTTTTATTATCTTCAAGCGATAATTTTATAGTCTGTTGATTTTTAGAGCCGATTTGAGCCGAATACGAGCTTCTATTGGCATTCTCAATCAATGCCTGTATATCCTTTGGCATTTTTTGATATTCCTTTGCCCGATTAACAACTATCCTGTAGGTTCTCATAAAGTTTGACTGAACCACATTTTCAATGCTCTCACTGTCTGTCTGCGCCCAATTCCTAAGATTGTCAGGACTCCCAACAGCCTTTTGAACGAGTGGCGGTAGTTTGTTAAATTCCTCGACAGCTCCATAAGTGCCATTTCTAAGTGCCTTGCCGACAAGTAACCATGCTTCCATTTCGTTAAGCTCTTGTGGGGCTTGAACCTCATGCAGTTTGTTGATTAGTTGTCCTATGCTTGGTGCAAATCCACTTGTATCGGAATGTACATAAGCTTTCAACGCCATAGATATTTGACTGTAGCTGTATTCTTCCAACATCATGTTCCACACATCTACTGTCTCGGATAAGTTGCTCGGCTTGTAATTGGGGTAGCAATCACACATTATGCGAATGATTTTAACTGTCTCGTCTCTTGTCAAGAATCACCACCCACCTTTAGAAGCTCCGCAATTTCCTCGATAAGATTGTTCTCCATTGTTGTCTTTGATTTAAATAAATTCACAACATCGTCAACAGCTTCATTGTAGCCAACTGTATATCCGTGGTTATATCCGGCTTGCCTGTTTTCGTTCAGTATCTGTGTTTCATTGTGCTTAAACAGCCTTGCCTCATCTTTGGTCAGCCACTTTATCCATTTACCGCACTTATTGCAATACAGGCCTACTTGTGTACCTTTTTCCTCGATAAACCCATTCACAATTCCACATTTATTACAAGTTATTGTCATTTATTATCACTCCTTTACACATTATCCCAATCAATGGTGCCTTTGTTGGCTGAATGTGGCTCATTATCCTTTAGTGCAAACAGCCCTTGCCAGCAATGGTCTACTGACTGATTAAGAATTTTAACAGCCAAATCATTATCGCCCTTTGAAAGTCTCTCGATAGTGTTCATAGCTCGGTGTAATGCCATGTCGGTGCATATTGGCTTCTTGATTTTCTTTCGCATTGTCAGATATTCCTGAAAAGCACTCTCTAGCATTTCATCATCAGGGTAGTAGACGGTTTTCTTTTTAGATATTGATTTATCAATATCTTTTTCTTTTATATCCTTATCTTTACTATCCTTAACTATACTATTCTTATCTATACTTACCTTACCTATACTATCCTTACCTACGGATACATCTTGTATACATTTTGTATCCATTTTGTTTACATCAAGCGTATATGCCTTATTTTTCTTTAATCCCAACATTGATTTTTCTTCAACATAATCTGTAGGTCTGTATCTATCAGCCTGTATGTAATTGTGCATTTTCCAATGCTTAATCACAATCACACCACTTTCAAATAGAAGTACAAACGATTTTGCGAGTAATAATTTAAAATCATCATCAGAAGCACCGCACATTCGCTGTATCTTCTTAGGATTATTAACAAATCCGTCATCGTCAGCATTCATAGATAGGTGAAAATAAAGCATTTGAGTACTGCTCGGCATATCGAGAAAAGCGTCACTTTCAGTTATTTTCTTAGCAAACATTCTACGTTCTGCCATTTTAATTAATCTCCCATTTCTTCAAGTTTCGATTGATGTATTTTAATCTTTTTCCTCACAGTTTATGCGCTTTAAATTACGCTCCTGTTTGAATTTTACCCATTCTTCAATCTCAACATTAGTGACCGCAAAAATCTGTTTCAAAATCTCTAAACAGATAATTACATCTGCCATTTCCTCAACAAGATTGTTTCTGTCACCTCTACCTCTAATTTCCTTGCTAATTGCCTGTGACAGCTCGGAAAGCTCTTCCATGCATACCACTGACTGCATTCCCTCACCATAATGCTTAATGCTCTTGGAAACTATTGATTTATCAACGTTAATATTCATTATCTTCACCCACTTTCAGTAAATCCATAAACTTCTCATACTGCTTCTGCGATACCTTATTATTAACCTTATCCGCTCTCAATTCGATTTTAAGGTGCTTTTCTGCGATAGACGATAATTCCCTCGCTAACACCTTTTTGCCTTGCTGTATGCCTTGCATATAGCCTTTAGGTGCTTTTCTTTCGCCTATTGAACCGCTTGCACGATTTTCTCCTTGACCGCCTAAACTAACATTCCTAAGCTGATAGCCTTTATCTGCGTATAGCTTGATGTAATACTTCTCTTTTTCGTCAAGCTGGCTTTCAGGGAAATTCAGAAATTCAACTCGCCAGCCATAAGGATTTTTCTCTTTGTTGTACAGCTTGTGCTTGCGTAAGCTAAGGTCTATATGCTGTTCGTAGCCTACAAGGTGACTTGCCAATCTGCTGATTATATGTATTGCCTGTCCGATATAAGCATACTTGAATCCATTTTCATCTTCTCGAAGCAAGAAGTATATTCCGCTATTGTCATTCAGTTTTGGATTCAGCTTCAATAGTCGCTTTTTGTTTTCCTGTTCTATTGCCTTGGCTCTTGCTATGTTCTGGTATTTCAAGAATTACCACCTGCCTTTACTATTTCAATCGCCTTTTCAAGAGGGGTAAGATAATTATTGCTGTTGCCACTTCCGTACAGTTTTACAGAAGAGTCCGTTTTTAAAGCTTCAACAATCTTATCCTTATCTGCATTTTTATCAAATCCCATATTTTTATAAGAATTTGAAAGTTTTAACATTATATCTGTTGCCTCTTTTATTGCCGTTGCATCCAAATTATCATCGTCGGACATATCATCACACAGTTTTCTCATAGTGCTTTCTAAAAATTGCTTGATTCTCTCTTTGTCTTTCATTTCATTTCTTTCTTTAAGTGTCATTCTTCATCGCTCCAATCTATTTTCTGACCGCAATCATCACAATATTTCTGCTTGTTAAGCAAACCCTTTCCATTACAACAAGGACATAAAGCAAATTCTTTATTTTCTGTAAAATCTGGTTTCTTAGCTATCTGCTTATCTCTAGCTTCAATCACGCTCTTAAATGTAAAGCCTTTCTTAACACATTCATCTTCAAACTGCATATAGTTTTCTAGGACTTCTGTTGTCATATTGCGGTCAGATAGCTTCTTGATTATTTCAAGTGCCTGTATTGCAAGTTCAGACGCTTCTCTTGATATATTGCTTCCGAACGGCATATCAATATTTTGCTGAAATTCCTTAATTGCTTCATTCTCTGTCATACTCACACCTCTTTAATTAAATGGTAATCCCTCGTCTGCTACGCCATCTGGAATTGACATAAAGCTGTCTGAACTAGCATTACCGCCTATAATTCCGTTACTGTTATTGTTCTGCTGATTAGCACGACTTTCACAAAATTCGTGTCTTTCAACAACACAATCATTAGTGTAGACTTTCTGTCCGTCCTTGTTAGTGTAGTTACCTGTCTGCCATCTACCCTCAACAATAATCTTAGTTCCCTGATGTAAATACTTCTCTGCAAACTCACCATTCTTGCCAAATGCGATACAGCTAATAAAGTCTGCTGCCTGTTCGCCCTCTTTCTTAAAAGTTCTGTCAACAGCTAATGTATACCTTGCTACCGCCATACTTCCGTTTGCTGTCTGTGAATATCTAACATCAGCATCCCTAACAACTCTCCCCGAAATTATCACTTTATTCATATTTTTTCCTCTTGCTTTCTGAAATTCGTTTTCTAGTTTCTTCACTTCTTTTTTGCCCTGTATGATGATATATTGTGTGTGCTGAATTTGTCATCATACATAAATTTTCAATTCTGTTATCATTTTTTATCCCGTTCAAATGATGTATGCAACAATTTCGTGGCACTTCTATTCCTGTGGCTTTTTCATAAACTAAGATATGTTCCATAACGTACCCGCCTTTATCTGCTCTTTTATGTTCCGGCATTAATATTTGTATATATCCTTTGCTTGTTCTCCTAACACCGCCATTCCAATTACTAGCATTTTTACCACTTTTAGCCTTTGACCTGTTCAAAAACTTAATTTCTTCATCTCTCTTTAAGTTAAGCGAATAAGCTTTTTTATAGATTGCCAAAAATGTTTTATTAGGAAATAAGGCAATTAATTCATCATTTGTTGAGCAAGAATATTTATCTTTTAATAAAAGGACTTCCTCCTCACTCCATTTGAAATTCATAGTCATTATCTCCTTTCTAAAAAGGGCACTCATTAGGATTAGCAAGTAGCCATTCCTTGTTGCGCTCTGCAACATCCACATTTGCCCCACAAGCGACTTTTTTCATCTTCTCGATAAAACTATCTCTATCAGCATTTTCACTTGATAGATGGCACATTATGACGTTCTGCAAGTTATCTGAATAATTTGCCTTAACAAAATCGCAAGCTGTGTCAATGGATAAGTGACCTCTGAATACATGATTAGCTTTGCCTGCGTTATCCCTGTCGATTAAATCCTTGTCATAATTCACACCTAACAGAATGTGGTTTATGTCTTTAAACTTCCATTTGATTAGTTCGCAATCGGTAATGTAAAGCATTCTCCCTATTTCCTTGTGAGTAATCAGAAAGCCATATATCGGACAAGGTTCGCCATTTGCGTCTGTGTGTGTCCAATTTCCGTCTATTGTTGTTAGGTCAAATGCCTTAACTTTAAAACCGCCATATGGTATCGTGTGATAATAATGTAGTATGCCCTCAAATTGCGCGTATTGTATATATGGAGCGGATATTCGTATTCCCATAGCCTTAAAATCGTTTAATGACTTGCTGTGATCTAGAGGTGGGTGTGACTTATAATCACACCCTTTATCCCCCTTATGTTCCAATCTAAGCCTTTTTTAATTTCCTTAATCGGTATTCCACAATCAAGGATAAGTGTTTCTCCGCTGTTGGAAGTCAGCAGATAGCAATTTCCGGCTGACGATGAGCCTAAGCATTTAAGTTTCATTCGCAACCTCCGCAACAACCATAAGGCACGTAGGCATTGAATACCTCGTCTATTTCGCTTGCATACTTGCGGTATTTTTCCGGTATTTTATCCACATCTATTTGCCATTCTCCTGTATAGGCTTTATAATTTCTAATATGTCCGCCGGAACCCCAAAATATAGGATATATGCCTTTACGCTCACTCATTCTGCTACAATACATACTTCCAAATATTACTTTTTCTCCGTCGATTTCAAGTGTCAAATCTCCGTAACATAAATTGGGATATTTACCTGTGTAGCTTATGAATTTAACATGCTCGGTTTCATTCTCTTTGTTTTGATTAATCAGCATACTCGCACCTCGATTTCATTGTCCTGTGGAAATTGAAAATACTCTGCTGTTATCTCTTTGAACTCTTCATTGCTTAAATAAGACACAGCTTTTTCAAAGGTATCTGTGGCAGACATATAATGATAAAACTTATTATCTTCATACGCTTTTCTAAGCATTTCCATAGCCTTAAGTGCCTTTGCTTCGGTGGAATATTTAGCTAACTTTACGCCAATCGGTGATGATGAATTTTGACAATAGATATATGCCACTTCTACATCTTTATATTTTCCACTAGACATAGATAGTGAAAAATAATCATAAGGAACATCTAATGTTCCGTCCTGTGAAATTACTCTCATATCAACTCTCCTATTCTGCCTGTTCTTCGGCTACTTCTGTGGCTGAATCTTCTACAAATTCTACTGAATTAGCGTTATTTGTGATTTCTTCCGCAACCTGTGACTGCATATTTTCAACAGAATAATTCCTGTCTGCAAAATCTCCGTCAATAATCTCATCAGAGGTATATAAGCCCATTGAAATTTCTGGGCAATACCTTCTTGAAAAGAATGATGCGGCACGATATGCAAGCATTACCTGGGGCATTGTTTTCCATTTACTTCCGTTCTTTCCTACCCAGCCCTCCGCAACTGCCATATCCATATCAACTACCGGTCCGTCAATTCTTTCTCCGTTCTCAAATGCGTAACACATACAACTAAAAGGCTTTCCGTTCTTGTCGGTTTTTTCTTCAAAATGTAAACTATTGTCATACTTGTGACTAGTGTTTATCATTCCAATAAGTGCCTTTGCATTCCAACCGGGCTTACCCTGTATAACATCAAGGTTTTGCATTACTAAAAACGGACTTGTTTTCATTCTTACAGCAAGGTCAATCGCTATCATGCAATTAGCTTCGTTTTTCTGATATTCTCTTGGAACCAATGTAGATTGTGATAATGCCTTTGCCATTTGATACGCCATTGTAAAATTATCAGATGTACCAAAAATTCCAAGGCTAAAGTCCGTTACCTTGTTAATATGCTGTACTGCTGTTTCTTCTTTCTTCTCTGCAACTGCTGTATTCTCTGCCATAATTAATCCTCCTAAATCTCATTGAAAACCTGAACCGCAAACAGTTCATTAGGTGTCTGCTTGAATAAAACTCCGTCAGATATGACTGTATACATATATCCGTCATACTTAAGCTCTACAGTATGTTTCTTACCGCCCATATAATAATTTCTCTTCTTAATACTCATGTTGAACCTCCTATAATCCAAGTAACTTTTTGAGCGTTTCTCTCGCTCTCTCAGCTTCATCTTTCACCTGTTCCTCACTTTTGTTAGCAAGCTCAATCACCATTTTGTACTCTTCCTCTGAAATACACTCTTTAAGCGCACGTAAAACAATGGCCGCCTCTGCCATAACTCTGTCTCTTCTACCTCTAAATGTAGCTTCCCCGTCTTTTGCTTTAATCATTTCCATTCCTCACTTTCTATTTCTTTAAATTCTCCATCAACTAATTTGTAGAATGTATCTTCTTTGATACGCTCTCCGTCTACGCATTCTGTTTTTACACATCTAGGTTTCCATATGTAATTTCCTTTTTCATCTGCACTGTCAGTTTTTACCCATTCCGCTAATGTTATCCAGCTACCGATTTTTGCTCTTGCTATCGAATTATGACCCGCTGCCATAACAACTGAATCTTTACCCTCGGATGCTATCTGTGCGGAATATCCACTACTGCCTATCTGTGCGTAATCTCCACTACTGCCTATCTGTGCGTAATCTCCACTACTGCCTATCTGTGCGGAATATCCACTACTGCCTATCTTTGCGTAATCTCCACTACTGCCTATCTGTGCGGAATATCCACTACTGCCTATCTGTGCGGAATATCCACTACTGCCTATCTGTGCGTAATCTCCACTACTGCCTATCTGTGCGGAATCTCCACTACTGCCTATCTTTGCGGAATCTCCACTACTGCCTATCTGTGCGGAATATCCACTACTGCCTATCTGT
>ERZ1026882.44-NODE-44-length-123004-cov-40.900943_pt1 | contig 123004 bp, 132 predicted proteins | sample MGYA00380171_ERZ1026882 | MGnify/ENA primary metagenome ERZ1026882 (study PRJEB33269, sample SAMEA4719807) | human gut metagenome | biome: human-associated habitat; feature: organic feature; material: feces | place: Cameroon | collected 2013-10 ...
TTTAAGGAATGTAATCTTGCAAAAGATTACATTGTTCGTTTCTGAAATTCTTTTTTGAATTTTCAGGGTTGTCTTACTATTCAGTTATCAATGTGCTGTTATTAATCATCAAATGCTTTGCTTGAGATTACCTCAGCTTACTCAGAAGCTTTTGTGTTACTCTCTCGCGACAGCTTTAATAGATTACCATCATTCTTTTCATTTGTCAACAACTTTTTTCATATTTTTCAAAACTTTTTTTGAAGTCATACAAATCAGTTGTTAAGGATGATGGTTAACGCAGAAGGAGGGATTTGAACCCTCGCGCCGCTATTAACGACCTGCACCCTTTCCAGGGGTGTCCCTTCAGCCTCTTGGGTACTTCTGCAAACCGCAGCAGCTCATGCTGCGTCAAAGTCAAAATAGCTGATACAAATATATGTTATTAGGCAAAATAAAACCACTTGCCAGTGTAATGTAAAACACACCTCAGTGGTCTTATCAAAGCGGAGAGGATGGGATTCGAACCCATGCGCCCGTGAAGACAAACGGTTTTCAAGACCGCCCCGTTATGACCGCTTCGGTACCTCTCCATTAGCTGACTGCTCATCAGCGACTTGATTATATTATCATCTCTTTTATGATATGTCAACAACTTTTTTCATATTTTTTCACTTTTTTAAAAATAACTCTGCAATGCCAATGTCTTCCGGTGTTGTAACCTTTATATTACGGTAGCTTCCTTCGCTCATATATACCTTTTTATCCGTATAACACTCTACCAGCATTGCATCATCAGTTATATGCTTTTGTTCCGGTTTGTCTTCCAGCATCGAGCAATACGCTCCCCATATAAGCCTGAAATCAAACACCTGCGGAGTCTGGATCATCCATAATGTATTTCTGTCAGGCGTAGAAACAGCAAAATGTGCATTGTCCGCTATCTTTATTGTATCCTTGACCGGCATTGCCGCAACGCAGGCTCCATAATTACCCACATCAGCTCTCAGGCGCTTTAACATATCCGGATCGATGCAGGGTCTCGCTCCATCATGTATATATACCGATATACCACCGGCTTCATATGCATCATCTTCAGCGCAGCGTCCGGCAATCAGCTTAAGTCCGTTATACACAGAATCATATCGCTGTGCTCCGCCATGTACTATTCCTGTGACTTTGTCAATTGAATATCTGCCGGCAATATCATTTTTCACATAATCAGTATCATCCTTACGGCACACTATAATAATCTCATCTATAAAACTTTGCTGAAAAGCTGCAAGCGAATAATACAGAAGCGGCTTTCCTGCCACATCCATATACTGCTTGGGTATATCGCTGTTCATGCGGGCCCCGCGTCCTCCCGCCAGTACTATGGCTATATTCTTCACTGCCGCCTCCTTAAGATATTGGTAATAATCAGATTCTCTCGCCAAGCTTCAGATTAGGTACTGCATTAAGATCCCATCCGTGGCGCACTCCCTTTTTATACTCATAATAAGCTGCCGCACCAATCATAGCTGCATTATCCGTACAGAATATCGGGGATGGCGAATAGAACTTAACGCCTGTCTTATCACATTCTTTCTGAAGTGCTGCCCTGAGTGCAGAATTAGATGCAACTCCACCGGCAATTGCAAGTGTATCCATATTATATTCCTTTACGGCATGCATCGCCCTGCTTACAAGTGCATCAACAACAGCCTTCTGGAATGATGCCACTAAGTCTGCCCTGTTTATCTCTTCACCTTTCATCTCACATGAATTAATATAATTAAGTACTGCTGATTTAATTCCGCTGAAAGAAAAATCATATTCCGAGCCATCTACATGCGCCCTTGGAAATGCTATTGCGTCCGGATTGCCTTCCTTGGCAAGCTTATCTACCTTCGGTCCTCCCGGATATCCAAGTCCTACCGCTCTTGCGACCTTATCGAATGCCTCTCCTGCCGCATCATCCCTTGTGCGGCCTATTATCTCATACTCACCATAATCCTTTACTATTACGAGATGCGTATGTCCTCCTGATACAACAAGTGCTGCAAATGGCGGCTTCAGCTCAGGATGTTCTATATAATTGGCAGATATATGCCCTTCTATATGATGCACTCCTACCAGCGGTTTGTGCTTTGCAAATGCTATTGCCTTAGCCTCAGCAACCCCCACAAGGAGTGCTCCGACCAGTCCCGGGCCATACGTCACGCCTATCGCCGTTATGTCATCCAGTGTTACATCTGCCTCCTGTAATGCAAGTTCAATCACCTGGTTAATCTGTTCCATATGTTTTCTTGATGCTATCTCCGGTACCACTCCGCCATAAAGTGTATGAAGCGCTATCTGTGAAGAAATCACATTAGACAACACAGTTCTGCCATTCAGCACTACTGATGCCGCTGTCTCATCACAGGAGCTTTCTATAGCAAGTATAAGAACATCTCCGTCATTAGCAGTTATATTATCCTCATGGCACTCACTTCTTGCAAATGTCTGTGCCGTATTAGTTATGATTATATCATCATCTTTTTTCATATCATCTTACCACCATAATATCAGTCATCACTTATCTTGGCAGAAGTTGCAAGCTCCCAATACAGAATCTTCCATCTGCCATCGTCATCTTTTCTCATCTTATAGCTGTGGTATGCATTATTAAGGCTGTTGCCCTCTCTCACAAAATAAAGAACCGTACCTATTGCATATGATTTGCCCGCAATAGTCTTATATTCGAAATTAACAGAACTGTCAACCTTATAATCTGACACATATCTTCCAAGCGACCTGTAATTATCTACATCAGCCTTGAGGGCATCAATATACTCCTGATCCGTCTGCTTTCCCTTAAGTTCATTATCAAAAAGCTTACGTGCCTGCATTCCCAGCTTTTCAACCTGTTCATCAGTTGTGCCGGATGCATAAAATGCCTGTGTTATACGGGCATAAAGCTTAAGCACGTCCCTAGGTGATTCAGGATAATTATTATCAATATCAAGCGTTACAAGCTCCGCTGCTGATGAATTGCCTGATGCCGCAACAGTATTCTCCTGCTTGCCTGAATCTGAGTTACGGTTGGAAAGATAATAATAGTATCCGAGAACAAGTGCAGCCATGATAACCACAAGTACTATCGTTTTAACGTGTTTTTTCATACAAACCTCCGTTCTGCAGGATCGAATCCTGCACAAATCCTGCGTATGTCCGAATATTATTCCTGTTCAAAACCAAGCTCTACGGACAATCCGTCCTTGCCTGCTCTTGTGGCAGGAAATATATCGGTTGCGCTGCGTATATATTCTTTCGGTCTGACAAGAGACGGACTGTAATGTGTAAGCCACATCTGCTTCACTCCCGCTTCCTTTGCGAGCTTTGCCGCCTCTGAGAATGTCATATGCTTATATTTGCGTGCATTGCCGTCTTTGTCATTATCTCCGTACATTCCCTCACATATGAACAGATCCGCACCCGATGCATTCTCCGCAATAGCCTTCACAGGTCTTGAATCAGTACAGTACGTTACTTTAATTCCTTTTCTTGACTCTCCCATTACCATGTCCGGCGTATATACATTTCCATCTGATTCAACCGTCTGGCCATGCTGGAGTCTGTTCCAGCAGCTCTTTGGTATTCCTCTTGCTACTGCCTGTTCAACATTGAATCTTCCGGTTCTTGCTATGCTTACCGAGTAGCCATAGCATGTAACGGCATGATTAACCTTAAATGCATCGATTATATATCCGCTGAGTTCAAAATGCTCCTGTGGATTCTCAAGCTCGATACATCTGATCTCAAACGGCAGCTCAGGCGCAATAACTCTCAGGGCATTCACGACTTTGGTAAGCCCCTTTGGACCTATTATAGTCAACGGCTCCGTCCTGTCAGCATTGCCCATGGTCAGCAGCAGTCCCGGAAGACCGCTTATGTGATCCGCATGAAAATGTGTAATGCACAGAATATCAATAGGTTTAAAGCTCCAGCCTTTCTCTTTTACCGCCACCTGCGTTCCCTCACCGCAGTCTATCAGAAGACTGCTGCCGTTGTACCGCAGCATAAGCGATGTGAGCCACCTTCCCGGAAGTGGCATCATTCCGCTCGTTCCGAGCAAACATACATCAAGCATCATTACTCCTTCATTCTTATAATATCTTAGACATTACATATGCGTCTTCTACCGGCTTTTCGTAGAAATTCTTTCTCACTCCTATATTGCGGAAGCCTTCTGTCTCATACAGATGCTTTGCAGCCTCATTACCTGCGCGTACTTCGAGGAAGAATATATTAACATTCTTTTCAAGTCCGCGTTTTACAAGTTCCTGCATAAGAGCACGCGCAATGCCATTCTTTCTGTAATGTTCATCAACTGCGACATTGACTATATTTCCTTCTCCGAGTACCGTCCACATACCGCAGTATCCGGCAATTCTGCCGTCTGTTTCGCATACAATATAAACATTGTCAGGTGTATTCATCGCATCCTGAAGTGATTTTCTTGACCACGGAATTGAAAAAATGCTTTTCTCGATTGCCGAAACCTCATCAAGATCTCTCTCTTCCATCTGCCTTATAGTCCAGTCCATCTATGCCTCATTCCTGTCTGCGCGCTCACGTTCCGCCTGTGAAGGTCTCAGATAGTCAGGAACATGTTCAGCCGCATCTGCCGCAAGCCCCATATTGGCAAGCTGTACGCCTCGTACGGCAACACTTGCTGCTCTCGGCATTACATTGTGATCCGCCGCTATTATTGCATCAACGTTAAGTGCTGATTCTATCAGTTCTCTGTACATATATACGGCATCACCTGCAAATACGACCGGACGCCCAAGCTGATTAAGCTTTTCCATAACCTCCTGCGCTGCAAGCAATGACTGATTCATTATAATCTCCAGGTTTCCGCCATCATTGTAGTTGAAGCGGTATATTCCCGCGTATACATTGCCCCTTCTTGCATCCATTATAGGACATACAATACGGTCTGTTCCGGATACATTCATAGCCAGTCCCTCAAGCGTCGGGACAGATACCACCGGCTTACCCAGAGCAAGACCTATTCCCTTGCCTGTAGCAGAGCCTATTCGTAATCCCGTAAAAGACCCCGGTCCTGCAGATACTGCAATAAGGTCTATGCTCTCAATGGGTGTCCCCGTCATAGTACAGATACTGTCTATCATCGGAAGCAGTGTCTGCGAATGCGTCTGTTTAAAATTAGTACTGTATTCAGCCGTAACAGTATTATCCGTAAGTATTGCTGCAGATGCTGTTACCGATGAACTTTCAATTGCTAATACTCTCATAATTCATTAAGTCCTCTGACTGTTATTTTACGATAATCAAATCCTTTATCAAGCACTTTTTCAATAGTTATCATTATCGTCTCCTGCGGAAGCAGTTCCGCAATAAGGTGCCCCCATTCAACAAGGCATACGCCGTCTGAGAAAAAATATTCCTCATAACCTATCTCATCCATCTCCGTCACATCACCAATGCGATAGACATCAAAATGATAGAACGGCAGTCTTCCTCCATTATACTCCTGCACAATTGTAAATGTAGGACTGTTGACAGGCTCCGTTATTCCAAGCCCGGCTGCAAATCCCTGTGTAAATACCGTCTTGCCAACCCCCAGGTCGCCATCCAGACAGTATATCTGTCCCGGACAGGCTCCGGCCGCAAGTTTTTTACCAAGATTGTAAGTATCTTCTGAACTAAACGATTCAATTATCATTATCTGTCAGCCCCGTTTCTATTCCACATAAACTATTTTATTGAAACCTTATATCTGCCAATACCATCAGTCATGACCTTACGTATATCCGCAAGTTTATCTGTAACTTCATTCTTTGGTATTATATTGGCTCTTGTAGGTGTAAAGTAGATAAGTATACATCTGCCCGTATCCCTCACCCTGTATACACGTTTCCATTCAACATGTGCTTCATCTTCACCCATCTTCACCGTTATTCCGCTCTCATCAAGCAGATAATGCATAGGTTTTGCAAACTGCTCCGAAGCAGCTGCCTTCTTAGAGTGAGTTACCAACTGCAACGGTATCACCACAATGAAAACAATTCCAAACAGCAGTGCAAGCAGTGCAAATGTCAGACTCATTGTGTCCTGATGCATAACGGCGTATACGCCAAGTCCGAGCATCATAAGCCCCAGAATTATCTCACACCACCCACTGAGCGAGTGATATTTGTGGTAGAACTTATAGTTCATAATATCATCAGCTTTAACATTTATATCAAATTCAACCTTCACTATTAATCTCCATTCTACAGGCACGTATCCTGCTATTTGAAAAACTTACTGAGTCTGCTGAGGTCAAGCTCGCCGTTACTGCCGGACCGGTTATTGTTACCGCCATTGCGTCCGTTGTTCCTTCCCCTTGTGCCTTTCTTAGAGTTACCGCTGCCCTTATGTCCTGAACGCTTCTGCTCTCTTGCAGCATCAGCCTTGGCATAAGCAGCTTTGGCAGCTTCCGGTCTTCCGGTAAATGCATCCGTATTCTCGTCAATCCGCATTGTAAGTGAGATTCTCGCCTTGGCTGCATCTACATCAAGCACCTTGACATCTACTATATCACCGACGCTTACGGCATCAAGAGGATGCTCTATTCTTCTGTTGGAAATCTGTGATATATGTACAAGTCCGTCCTGATGCACTCCTATATCAACAAACGCACCAAAATCAATCACATTGCGAACCGTTCCCTTGAGTATCATTCCCGGCTTAAGGTCCTTCATATCAAGAACATCCTTACGCAGAATAGGCTTCGGCATAGACTCTCTCGGGTCTCGTCCCGGCTTTTCAAGTTCCTTTACAATATCTTCAAGTGTAATCTCACCTACCGAAAGCCGCTCCGCCATCTCCTGCATGCTGTCAATCTTACTGTGAAGCTGCGCAAGTTCGCCGGACGTAATTGCATTAACATCATAACCAAGCAGCTTAAGAAGCTGTGCCGCAGCGTCATAACTCTCAGGATGTACACTTGTTGAATCAAGCGGATTATCTCCTCCCTGTATTCTCATAAATCCTGCACACTGCTCGTATGCCTTAGGTCCAAGCTTCGCCACCTTAAGAAGCTGCTTTCTGTTGGTAAATCTTCCGTTCTTCTCTCTGTAGTCTACAATATTCTTAGCTACCGTCTTGGATATACCCGAAATGTATTCAAGCAGTGAAGCTGATGCCGTATTAAGATCAACTCCGACCTGGTTAACGCAGTCCTCTACAACTCCGGTAAGTGCTTCTCCGAGCTTCTTCTGGTTCATATCGTGCTGGTACTGTCCGACACCTATTGACTTAGGATCAATCTTAACAAGCTCTGCAAGCGGATCCTGAAGACGGCGTGCTATAGAAACCGCACTTCTTTGTGCAACATCAAAATCAGGGAATTCCTCTGTTGCAAGCTTACTTGCCGAATATACTGAAGCTCCGGCCTCGTTAGTTATTACATACTCTACACTGTCATCCAGTTCCTTAATAAGGTCAACTATAATCTGTTCCGACTCTCTTGATGCAGTTCCGTTACCTACCGATATTACAGAAACTCCGTATTTTTTGATGAGCCTCTTAAGCTCTGCCTTCGCTTCTGCCACCTTATTATGTGGCTCTGTAGGATATATCACCTTCGTATCAAGTACCTTGCCCGTAGGGTCTACAACTGCAAGCTTGCATCCTGTACGGAATGCAGGATCCCAGCCAAGTACAACCTTGCCTGCAATAGGCGGCTGCATGAGAAGCTGGTGAAGGTTCTTACCAAACACCTTAATAGCTCCCTCCTGTGCATCATCTGTAAGGCTGCTCCTTATCTCCCTTTCAATCGCAGGTGCTATAAGTCTTGAATAGCTGTCAGCTATTGCTTCTGTTATAACAGGAGTTGTAAATTCATTCTCACCCGTCAGTGTCTTTTTCTCAAGATATCTGAGTATTCTGTCCTCAGGTGCTTCTATCTTAACTGTAAGGAACTTCTCATCTTCTCCTCTGTTAATTGCAAGGACTCTGTGTCCTGCTATTCTGCTGAGAGGCTCCGAAAATTCATAATACATCTCATATACAGACTCCGCCTTTTCATCCTTGGCAGCCGTAACAAGAGTTCCTTCCTTCATCGTAATATCCCTTATATATGTTCTGTAATCCGCCACATCAGAAATGCGTTCCGCAATTATATCCTTAGCTCCATCTATTGCATCCTTAACGCTCTTGACCGTATCGTCATTAACATAGCCTGCTGCATTCTGCTCCACAGGCTCTGCTGCATTCTGCTCCATGATATAATCCGCAAGCGGTTCGAGCCCTTTCTCCTTAGCTATTGTTGCTCTTGTTCTCTTCTTCTGCTTATAAGGTCTGTAAAGATCTTCGACAAGAACCATCGTCTCTGCCTGAAGTATCTGTGCCTTAAGTTCATCAGTAAGCTTTCCCTGCTCCTCTATTGATGAAATAACAGCTTCTTTTCTATCCTCAAGATTGCGAAGATACTTAAGCCTCTCGTCAAGATTACGAAGCACCTCATCATTCATGCTTCCCGTAACTTCTTTACGATATCTGGCTATAAACGGAATAGTACATCCTTCATCTATAAGTCCGACAGCCGCTTCAACCTGGCTCACTTTAACATTAAGTTCTTCCGCAAGTTTCTTATTAATATCCATTATGTCCTCCAGTGCCGGATAGCTCCGGTAATTTGCATATATTATACCAAAAACACCGATTGTTTGCAATCAATAGCCATTTTTGGTATAATACATGGAAATAACACCGGATTTATCCCCGGTGCAGAACAGACATGCCCATAAAGCGGACAGGAACGGAGATTAAGATGGACGATTATAACTACGATGAGAATGATAATACAATAAACCAACAGCCACAGCAGACTCCACCACCGATGCAGCAGCCACAGCAGCCTTTTTACCAGATGCCTCCACAGATGCAGCCGGTTCCTCCAAGACCTAAGAATGGTTTTGCAACTGCTTCGCTTGTATTCGGTATACTTGCAGCTCCCGGTTGTATGACCGTGTGGTTCGGAATCATATTTGCCGTTATTGCAATTGTATTTGCAATCATATCCAGAATTAATGTTGGTCATTTTGATGGCAAGGCAACCGCCGGACTGACACTCGGAATGATATTTCTGATATTATCATTGCTCCTGTTCTGGATGGTTCTTGTAATGTTACAGAATCCCGAATTCATGGAACAGATGAATTCTATTATGCAGCAGTACCAGCAGGAATACAGCATTCCATATGATGGTACATCAGGCAACACACTTCATATTATGAATATTTTCAGATAATATCTAATATCCATTCCGGTATTTAACATATTATGCAAAGCGTGCCATATAACAAAAACAGCAAAAAGCTTCCGCCGTCGGCAATTCATCAATCATGAATCGTCCGTGCAGCGGAAGCTTTTTAATTTAGATTTTTATTTTGACTGATTTACTTCTGGATGAAGAGGTCATAGATAGCTCTGATTGCATCCTCAAAATATCTGTTGCGCACACCAATGATGATATTAAGCTCACTTGAGCCCTGATCAATCATCTTAATGTTAATCTTAGCATTGGCAAGTGCTCCAAGAATATTGCTTGCAATACCTGAGTTATTACGCATTCCGCGTCCAACAACAGCAATAAGTGCAATGTCTGCCTCAAGATCTATTGAATCAGGCTGCACCGCTCTGTGCAGCTCAGCAAGCACCTTCTGCTCCTTATCAATAAATTCGTCCTTATGTACAACAATTGTCATTGTATCAATTCCTGAAGGCATATGTTCGAATGAGATACCGTTTTCCTCAAACACCTGAAGAACTTTGCGTCCAAAGCCTATCTCAGAATTCATCATGTCCTTCTCAATATTGATTGCAACGAAGTCCTTCTTACCTGCAATACCTGTGATGATGTGCTCAGGATTATGACATGTATTCTCAACTATCATTGTTCCTGCATCCTCAGGTGCATTAGTGTTACGGATATTAATCGGAATTCCTTCCTTACGCACAGGGAAGATGGCATCCTCATGAAGTACTGAAGCACCCATGTATGAAAGCTCACGAAGCTCTTTATATGTAATTATTGTAATTCCCTTAGGATTCTCAATAAGTCTTGGATCAGCCATAAGGAAACCTGATACATCCGTCCAGTTCTCGTATACATTAGCACTTGCAGCCTTAGCTACAATTGAGCCTGTTACGTCTGAGCCGCCTCTTGAAAATGTCTTAACGCTGGCATCAGGCTTTGCACCATAGAAGCCCGGAATAACTGCACGTTCTGTCTTTGCAAGCTTTGCTGAGAGCACCTTCTGTGTCTTATCAGCATCAAAAGCTCCATTCTTGTCAAAGAAAATTACTGTAGCTGCATCAATGAACTCATATCCGATATAATTAGCCATAACTATACCATTAAGATATTCACCTCTTGATGCTGCATAGTCCTTACCTGCCTTAGCAGCAAAATCCTTCCTGATAACAGTAAATTCTTCATCAAGTGAAAGCTTAAGCTTAAGTCCATGGATAATCTCCATGTATCTTTCCTTAATCTCCTTAAGTTCCTTATCGAAAGGCTTGCCTTCCTCTGCAAGCGCATAGCACTTGTAAAGCATGTCCGTAACCTTTGTATCTTCCTTAAAACGCTTGCCCGGTGCAGAAGGAACAACATACCTTCTATCCGCATCAGCCTTAATTATGTCTCCGACCTTCTTGAACTGCTCAGCACTTGCGAGTGAGCTTCCGCCGAACTTTACTACCTTTATCATCCTCATATCCTCCTGTTTATATGTTCTCAATTAACCCTCAATACGGATTCTGTTAAGAACACCTTCTACCTTTGACTCTGCATCTGCAAATGCCTTCTCGCTCATAACCTCAGTAACAAATCCAAATTCATTATCAAGTCCGTCGACCATTACTACATCTACATTGCCGAACGCATTCTTGACCTCTGTAAGCTTATCATTAACTGTTCCTGAAACTCTTACAAAGAACTTTCTCTTGAAATCCGATATATCGCCAAGCTCAAGCTTAGTTGAACTCCATACCGTCATTACATTCTTGCCCATATGCTTTGCGCAGTCCACGATATCCGACACAACAGCACTGGCTGTAGGAAGCTTTCCTGCACCTGCACCGAAGAACATTACATCTCCGAGGACATTGCCGTTGATATAGATGCCGTTAAGCACTCCGTTAACGCTGTAGAGCGGATGTGATTCACTTATCATAAACGGTGCTGTCATTGCATATACAACATCATCTACCTTATGGCTTGTAGCAAGAAGCTTGATTGCGTATCCCATCTTATCTGCATATTTGAAATCCGTATCCGTAATCTTTGTGATACCTTCTGTGTAGATATCCTCAAAATCAACCTGTGAACCAAATGCAAGTGATGTAATAATTGCAATCTTACGGCACGCATCATAGCCTTCTATATCAGCCTCAGGATTACGCTCTGCATATCCTTTCTCCTGTGCATCCCTAAGAGCCTCATCAAACTTAACTCCCTTTCTCGACATCTCTGTAAGCATGTAATTGGTTGTACCATTAAGAATACCTGTTATCTGAGTAATCTCATCCGCAGTAAGTGACTGGTTAAGAGGACGGATAATCGGAATACCGCCGCCAACGCTGGCCTCAAACATGAAGTTAAGGTTGTTCTTCTTGGCTATCTCAAGAAGTTCTGCACCATGCTTTGCAACAAGTGCCTTATTAGATGTACATACACTCTTGCCTCTTGCAAGTGCTTCTTTTACAAATGTATACGCAGGCTCAATTCCGCCCATTACCTCAACAACAACATTAACTTCCGGATCATCAAGAATTATATTAATGTCATGCACAATCTTGCTCTGTATCGGGTCGCCCGGGAAATCCTTAAGGTCAAGCACATACTTTATCTCGATATCCTGACCCGCTCTCTTATTAATAGCTGCCCCATTCGTATTGATGACCTCAACAACTCCTGAACCAACTGTGCCATAACCTAAAATTGCTACTTTAACCATACTACTACCAAAACCTTTCATTAATATTATTACTCTCTTGAAAGTATCTTAAGATACCTTACGCCCTCCATCTGCTCTATATCTTCTATCATCTTAGAAGAATCACCGGTGATCGGAAGGATATCAACACTGAGTGTAAGTGAAGCAACACCGTTAATCGGTATTGTCTGATGGATCGTAAGTATGTTAGCTTTGTACTCCGCCACCTTACCGAGCACTTGTGACAGCAGCCCCGGTGTATCATCCATCGAAAGGACAAATGTAATTGTTCTTCCACGCACATTGTCACGGAACGGAAAAATGTCTTCTTTATATTTGTAATAAGAACTTCTGCTTATTCCAACCTGTTCAGTTGCCTCAGCTATGGAAATCTTCTTATTCTCAAGCAGGCGGTTAACCTTGGCTACTTTAAGCAGCACCTCGGGCAGAGCCTTCTGCTTTACAACATAATATTTAATATCTTCTGGCATTGCACCCTCCATTAATGTATGCAGTAGAAATACATTTGTCTACCTGAGAAAGAATGATACCATAGATTGTATACAAATGCAAGTTTTTAGTTGGAATTTGCAATGTATTAAAACGCAAACAAGCAGATGACCCTAATCTGTTAAAGATTAGGGTCATCTGCTTACCTCTACGCGCTACGTTACTTAGACATCCATGTTCTGCAATATTCCGTTACTCATCCCGGTCCGGTGAAGCTCTCGCCGCCTTCCCTGATTACATATCCGATAATTCACTTCAGTTCAATGAAGCTCTCGCCATTGTTCCTGTTCATTATTGTTATTGCCTAAATATAAGATTCTCTCAATCCGATGAAGCTCTCGCCATCTTCTCTAATCATCCTATCTTCTACCGTTCCTAAGTCGGATGAAGCTCTCGCCATCTCTCCCGGTCTTGTATTCTTGAACACTTTGTTGTGATGTCCTTTTGTGATTATAATAATACACAAAGCAATTTAATTTGTCAATATATTTTTTAAATATTTTTAATTAGTTATTTAATTAACAAAGATATCGCATATTGTGTATACAATATTCAATTTCAGCCATTTATCACTTGACATTCATTCCTTTTCCAATATAATTAAATATGTCTTCTATCCGCACACTATACGGATGCAATGAAAGGGGGAGCGCCCTGGCATTGTTACAGAAGACAGTCATAAGCGTCAGCTTTGTGATTGCAGCGATGGGAGTCTGTGTTTCAGATTGAGAGGAAGCTTTCAAGCTTCGACCGGCATTTATAATAATATTATCTGCAGTGCGTTGGAGAAGATTTCCTCTACATTTGCCGCTAATCACACGTAAGACTGTACAGTCTGATATAACTTCCGAAGCAGGACCTGACACATTGAACAGGATGCACGGATTTCCGGTTAATGTATTTTAGTGAATGTAAGAATATCTTCAGCGTGCCGCACAGGCACTTTTTTTGTGCCGGAAGAAAGGAAGGTTTGTTATGGAAGGAAATCAGAAACTGTTCAAGATGGTATTTTTGGCCTTTATGGTCGCATTGGGTGTCGTCATATCGCCTATTCTGCGTGTTGAGGGAATGTGCCCGATGGCGCATTTTATCAATGTCACATGTGCTGTGCTTATGGGACCTTATTGGGCATTCCTTTGCGCACTTCTTATCGGTATAATAAGAATGGCTGTTATGGGAATCCCTCCTCTTGCTCTTACAGGTGCAATATTCGGTGCATTTCTTTCAGGAATGTTCTATCGTCTGTCCAAGGGTAAGCTTGTATGGGCTTTCCTCGGTGAAGTTATAGGAACAGGAATTATCGGCGCTATTATATCTTACCCTGTTATGACATTTATATGGGGACGTTCAGGACTGACATGGTTCTTCTATGTTCCGTCATTCATAGCGGGAACTCTTATCGGTGGAAGTATAGCTTTCATTTTCTTAAGACAGCTTGTAAAAGCCGGACTTCTCACCAAGTTCCAGAGAGCTCTCGGATCGGCTACATACGGCAATGAATCAGACGTAAAGAATAATGCAATTGCAATTGGATTACTGGGATTCATCGCAAGCCTTGTAACAGTTGTAATCGTTCACAATTTTGTACCAAATCCATCAGCACTGGTAAATAATCTCAAATATATAATAGCTGCTGTGTTCATAGTTATCGCCGCAATTTATTATGCCCTTAACTTCAGGAAGGAAGCAGTTCAGTAAAACGGAGACTTTCATGAATTTTCAAAATGTTGACATTAAGAAAATAAAAGAAATAAGGGAGCACACGTTATCATGTGCTCCTCTTATTCATTGTATAACCAACCCGATATCTATTAATGATTGTGCCAATACGGTGCTTCTTACGGGTGCTAAGCCGATTATGGCAGAACATCCTGACGAAGTCGCCGGGATTACGGCAATCGCAGGTGCTCTCGCAGTGAATCTGGGCAATATAACCGACGCACGCATGAAGTCAATTATCATAGCATCGCAGGCTGCCGCAGATAAAGGCATTCCTGTAATTATCGACATGGTAGGAATTACATGCAGTACGTTAAGGCTTAATTATGCCCACAATTATCTTGAACGCTTCCGTCCATCAATAATAAAGGGAAATCTTGCCGAGATTAAGGCTTTGTGCAACGAGGCATTTGAATGTATAGGGATTGATGCCGTTGGTGATGAAGACGTGACAGATTCCGACTGCTCTATAGTATGTTCTCTGGCTGCCGCAAGACATTGCGTCGTAATGGCAACAGGAAAAACCGATATAATCTCTGACGGAATTAATGTATGGCTGATAAAAAACGGAAGCCCGAAGCTTCCGCTCATAACAGGAACCGGCTGTATGCTCAATGTCCTTACAGCGAGTTTTCTACCGTCAGCAGCTCCCTCTGACGCAGCAGTTACGGCATGCATCATGCTCGGTGTGTGCGGAGAGATTGCCGAGAGAACTGCCGGCAGCTTGCTTGGCAGCTATCATATTGCACTGCTGGATTCACTTTCATCCGTAACTGACAGTGATTTAGCGCAGAGTGCACGTGTTATACGTTCAACAGCCCGCTGAATGAATTCATAATTTTCTTCATATGTAAATACCCTTGGCTCCTCATTTTTATGGGGAGCTTTAAAATTTTTGTCTATTATATAATTCTTGCTTTTTATCAGTTCTTCTTTCGTAATATATCCTTCTATCATGTAATTATTTTCCGATTGTATTGTTTCAAGGATGCTGCATGAAAAATCATATTTCCTCAAAAGTCTCCAATCGTTAAGATCTACATCGTGTCCAAACATTGTAAAATATTCTTTGTAATCAGGCTCAGCCTGTTCACGCCTGAAAGCTTCAACATGTCTGTCACGCACAGTAAGAATAAATATCTCATCCGCCAGCATATGTGTCACATAGCCGAGATACAGCTCATAATTGCTGTGATTATCCACAAGAAAATGTCTTGCAAAATTCTCAAACCTGCTTCTGTAAAGTCTGAAATTCTCAGGCTTTGCAAGTTCATCCTCTGGAATTCCATCTTTAAAATGCGTATGCTTTTTCATCTCTCTTACATAGCCTTCTCTTGCCATTATGGCATCCGGCGCAAGATTGCCGCAATAAAAAAGCGCCCTGTTATGAATACACGATAATATGTCCTCAGGCATCGTCTTGAGCAGCATATCCGCAATAACAAGATGTGTTATAGTTCCAGCCATCAGCCCTCATTTCCGCACACTTTTCAGACGTAAGGAATCTGTGCCAAGTGCGCACAGGCACAAATCCCGTGTGTAAAAACAGGTGTCAGGCTGATTTTTCACGCTAGAGCCTCATCATGTGTGACATCATACACACTGCCGATGCCCCGGCATCAAGTGCACTCCTGTAATTATCAGGAGATATTCCGCCAATAGCATACACCTGTACTCCCTTTGGAACACATATGCTGCATATATTCTTAAGGAAATCCAGCCCACGCGGTGTGAGCCCTTTTTTACAGTCTGTTGCAAATACATGTCCTGCCGTTACATACGACGCACCAAATCTGCAGGCCTCTAATGCCTGCTCTGCCGAATGTACGGATGTGCCTATCGTGTCAAACCGGCATTGCCTGAATTCCTGTTTATCATAACATTCTCCCAGCACATCCAGTGGCAGATGTATGGCACCAGAACCGCATTGTGCTGCCTCCCGCCAGAAATAGTGCGGTATTGCCTTAACTTTGTGCACACTGCATATATCCCTGACACGGACAAACAGCTCTTTGTATTCCTGCGGTGCAAGGTCTTTTTCTCTCACAATAATCTTATTCACACCACTCGATGCAACAACCTCAATCTGTTCAAAATAGTCTCTAACGCACAAGTGGCGGTTAGTAACCGCCACTACATCACTCATTATTAATTCTTCCATAAATACCTGCCAGATGTCTCATATTACGGGCATGCTCACTTGTTAGCTGTCCCTTGACCAGTCTCCATTGCCAGTTATCCCCCATAGTTGAAGGAGTATTGATTCTCGCTGAATTATCAAGGCACAATATATCCTGAACCTGGAATATAACAGTATCCGCTACGCTTGCATAAGCTGCACGGAAGCTTGCCCTGACCATCTCTTCCGGCGTGTCTGCATCGAGATATTCCCGTGCATACTTAAGTTCATCATCAGAATGTTCCGTAAAATACCCATACAGTGTCTCATTATCATGAGTTCCGCCATATACAACCAGATCTCTTGTATAGTTATACGGCAGATGCGGATTCCTTCTGTTACCGTCGAATGCAAATTCAAGAACCTTCATTCCCGGATAACCGTTATCCTTCAGGATGCCGGTAACCTCCGGCATCTCAACACCAAGATCCTCAGCAATTATTCTCTTGTCACCGATTGCCTCATTGATTGCATCAGTAAGAAGCCTGCCCGGTCCCTGCCTGTATTCTCCCTGCTTAGCATCAGGGTTAAGCGGTGGAATCGTGTAATACTTCACAATGCCAAGAAAATGATCTATTCTTATCACATCATAAAGTGCCGCCTGCGCCTGCATCCTGCGCTTCCACCATCCAAACCCGTCAGCAGCAAGATTATCCCAGTTGTATATCGGATTCCCCCACTTCTGTCCGAGATCCGTGAATGCGTCAGGTGGAACGCCCGCAACCTTGAGCGGCCTTAAGTTCCCATCCAGAAGAAATACATCCGGATGTGCCCATACATCTGCACTGTCCGGCGCGACATATATCGGTATGTCACCGATAATCTGTATGCCTCTGGCGTTAACGTAGCATTTTAACCTGTTCCACTGTTCAAAGAACTCATACTGGCAGAAATTCCAGAATTCAATTCTGTCAGCCAGCTGCTGCGCATACTTTGTAACAGCCTCCGGTCTGCGGAGCCTTATATCATCATCCCATTCTGTCCATGAGACATAGCCAAAATGTTCCTTGCATGCCATATACAGTGAATATTCATCCAGCCATGAATGGTCAGCCTTCTTGAATTCCTCATAGCGGCCTCTAAGTTCCCCATCCGAACTGCACTTTGACATGAAGTTCTGAAATGCCCGGTCAAGAACTATATATCTGGATTTAAACAGCCTTCCGTAATCAACATACTTCTCACTGTCACCCCAGTCAAATTCCGACGCATAGCCTTCCTCAAGAAGCCCCTCATCTGCAAGCATATCAAGATCAATAAAATATGGATTGCCTGCAAATGCAGAGAAAGACTGATACGGACTGTCACCATAGCTCGTCTGTCCGAGAGGAAGTACCTGCCAGTATGAATGTCCGCTCTCTGCCACAAAATCCGCAAATTCATAAGCCGCCCTGCCAAAAGTTCCTATTCCGTACGGTGACGGAAGAGAACTCACAGGCATTAATATTCCTGCACTTCTGTCAAAATGCTGCACTCTGCCCATAATTACTTCTTAAGCTCCTCTGTCATGCTCTGAACCGCTTCCTGCTCAGCCTGTGTAAGAAGATAATCTATGTCGATAAGAACTATAAGACGTCCTCCCACATTGGCAACACGGTCAAAATAACTTACCTCTCTGGTCTTAATCATTGAAGGCATATCAACTATATTCTCCGGTGCAATGTCATCAATCTCATTAACTTCATCAACATCAAGAGCAATGCTTACCTCGCCGACCTTAACTATTATCAGATTACCGCCCGGTACGCCGTCATTCTTCATATTGAACTTCTTCTTAAGGTTCATTACAGGTATTACCTCACCTCTAAGGTTGATAATCCCCTTAATATATGCAACAGAATTAGGAACAGGAACTATACTTATCTCCTTCTCTATTCCTCTTACTGCATTGATATCTACTCCATAATATTCCTCACCTAACTTAAATACTACAGGTTTTACATAAGATGCCATATTAATCTCCATTCCTGCCCCGCCTCCCGGGGCATCATGCACTTATTCCCGTGCGTCTGCCTTAACAGCCTGCCACTTAAGGTATGCCGTTATAAAAGGATCTATATTGCCATCAAGAACGCTCTGTGCATTGCCTACCTCTTCATTCGTTCTGTGATCCTTAACCATTGTATATGGCTGAAGCACATAGCTTCGTATCTGGCTTCCGAAATTAACATCCTTGACATCACCACGGATATCAGATGTCTTCTCAGCATTCTCCTGCTGTTTAAGGAGATACAGCTTAGCCTTCAGCATCTGCATGGCTTTATCCTTATTCTGATGCTGTGAACGTTCATTCTGACACTGTACAACGATTCCTGTAGGCAGATGTGTTATTCTTATAGCTGATGATGTCTTATTAATATGCTGTCCGCCGGCACCGCTTGACCTGTATGTATCAATTCTAAGATCATCATCATTAATCTCAACATCCACATCTTCCTCAATATCAGGCATAACATCACATGATACAAATGATGTTTGACGCTTACCTGCCGCATTGAACGGAGATATTCTTACAAGTCTGTGGATACCATGTTCTGAGCGGAGATAACCATATGCGTTCTCACCTTCAATCTCAATCGTCACAGCCTTAACACCCGCTTCATCGCCTTCAAGATAATCTACTACTTCTGTCTTATATCCCTTAGACTCTGCCCAGCGTGTATACATCCTCATAAGCATCTGGCACCAGTCGCATGCTTCTGTACCACCGGCTCCCGCATGAAGTGTAAGTATGGCATTATCCCTGTCATACTCGCCTGAAAGAAGCGTTCCGATTCTTAATGCATCAAACTTCTTCTCAAATACATTGAACTCTTCTTCAACTTCAGGGACAAGTGACTCATCATTCTCTTCATCAGCCATGGCTATAAGAGTCTCTATGTCATCCATCCCCTGCTTAAGTTCGTTATATTTTTCGAACGAATCCTTAAGCGACTTAAGCTCCTTCATTGCTTCCTGTGACTTATCTGCATCATCCCAGAAGCCGGGAGCTTCCATATCAGCTTCTATCTCTTCAATCCTCTTCTGCTTATTAGCGAGGTCAAAGTGAATCCCTGATTTCTTCTAATGGTTTCTTGTAGTTGGAAAGTTTGAATCTGTACTGATCTAATTCTACCATTATTATCACATCCCTTGTTATATATTTTTTGATTACTTTCTTCCACAACAATTCTTATACTTCTTACCGCTGCCACATGGACATGGGTCATTAGGATAAATCTTCTTATCCGTTCTTCTTACAGGTCCGCGCACGCTTGTCTCTTCCTCACGGTTAGTTGTGAGCTTCTCTGTGTTCTCTTCGCGCTCTACCTTGTGCTCTATTCTTACATTCATAAGAAGCCTTACTGTATCTTCTGCAATTCCTTCTGTCATGGCATCAAACATATCATATCCGGCCATCTTATACTCAACCTTAGGATCTCTCTGTCCGTATGCCTGAAGACCAATACCCTGCTTGAGCTGTTCCATATCATCAATATGGTCTCTCCAGCGTGCGTCAATTACACGAAGCAGAATAACTCTCTCAAGCTCCCTGAGCTGTTCAGCCTCCGGGAACTCTGCTTCCTTACTCTCGTAAAGCTTAATTGCACGTTCCTTAAGGACATGCTTGAGCTCATCTATAGTCTTAACTGATGCATCAGACTTAACAGGTTCGATAGGAATTACAGGGAGGAGCATCTCATTGAGTGACTTGTAATCCCACTCTTCCTGATTATGTTCTCCGCTTATATTAAGGTCCACGGCCTTCTCAACAAAATCTGTTGTCATCTTAATGATAGAGCTTCTCATGCTCTCACCGTTAAGGACCTTCATTCTCTCACCGTAGATAATCTCTCGCTGCTCATTCATTACCTGATCATATTCAAGAAGATTACGTCTGATACCATAATTATTAGTCTCTATCTTCTTCTGAGCCTTCTCAATGGCATTAGAGAGCATCTTATGCTCAATCTGCTCGCCTTCCGGTACGCCCATTGCATTGAACATTCCCATAAGCTTCTCTGATCCAAACAGTCTCATAAGGTCATCTTCAAGTGAAATGTAGAATCTTGACTCACCCGGATCTCCCTGACGTCCTGAACGTCCACGGAGCTGGTTATCAATACGTCTTGACTCATGCCTCTCAGTACCGATAATCTTAAGGCCTCCGGCTGCTCTTGCCTCATCATCAAGCTTAATATCCGTACCACGTCCTGCCATATTAGTTGCAATAGTTACCGCCTTATGGCGTCCTGCCTCTGCAACTATCTGTGCCTCAAGCTCATGGTACTTGGCATTAAGTACATTATGAGGGATGCCTTTTTTCTTAAGCATCTCACTTAACATCTCTGATGTATCAATTGTAATAGTACCGACAAGTACCGGCTGGCCCTTCTGGTATGACTCTATTACCGAGTCTACTACTGCGTTAAACTTCTCTTTCTTAGTCTTATATACAGCGTCTTCGAGATCCACACGCGCAACCGGTTTATTAGTAGGAATCTCTACTACGTCCATGTTATAAATCTCTCGGAACTCACGCTCCTCTGTGAGAGCCGTACCTGTCATACCTGCCTTCTTCTCAAACTTATTGAAGAAATTCTGGAATGTAATGGTTGCATATGTCTTGCTCTCCTGCTGTACCTTAACATGCTCCTTAGCCTCAATTGCCTGATGAAGTCCGTCTGAGAAACGCCTTCCCGGCATGATACGTCCTGTAAATTCATCTACTATAAGAATCTGTCCGTCTTCACTTACAACATAATCCTTATCTCTGTGCATCAGATTATGTGCACGGAGTGCGAGAATTATATTATGCTGTATCTCAAGGTTCTCAGGATCCGCATAGTTCTCAAGGTGGAAGAACTTCTCAACCTTGGCTACACCATTAGCCGTAAGATTAACAATCTTGTCCTTCTCATTAACAAGGAAATCGCCGTCTTCTTCCTTCATCTCACCCATAAGGGCATCCATCTTGCTAAGCTCACCGTCACCAGTGCCTCGCTCCATCTGTCTTGCAAGGACGTCACATGCCTCATAAAGCTTAGTTGACTTAGAACCCTGTCCTGAAATAATAAGCGGAGTTCTTGCCTCATCAATAAGCACCGAATCGACCTCATCAATAACAGCATACTTAAGACCCCTGAGTACAAGCTGTTCCTTATATATAGCCATATTATCACGAAGATAATCGAATCCAAGCTCATTATTGGTTACATATGTAATATCACATGCATATGCAGCTCTTCTCTCATCCTGTGTGCTGTCATGAAGAACAATACCCACGCTCACACCGAGGAACTCATGAAGCTGCCCCATCCACTCTGCATCTCGCTTGGCAAGGTAATCATTGACTGTTACAATCATTACGCCCTCACCTGTAAGTGAATTAAGATATGCAGGCAGTGTGGAAACAAGTGTCTTACCTTCACCGGTTCTCATCTCAGCTATACGTCCCTGATGGAGAATTATACCACCTATAAGCTGTACCCTGTAGTGCTCCATTCCAAGCACCCTCTTGCCTGCTGCCCTTACAGTTGCAAATGCTTCCGGAAGTATATCATCAAGTGTCTCTCCCTTGGCAAGTCTCGCCTTAAATTCCTGTGTCTTAGCTTTAAGCTGCTCATCTGAAAGTGCATCATATTCATCATGCAGAGCCTCAATCTTATCGACTATAGGCGTTATTCTCTTCAGTTCGTGCTCACTGTGTGTACCAAATAACTTCTGAACAAATCCCATTGTGAATCTCCTTAAAAATCGTGTAATCTGTGTAATAATTACACTTATACATTCTTGATTGTAACACTTTAGCGCCATATTGTCCACAAGCTTAAGAAATTACATGCTGTTTTTAACCGTTTATATGCCGCGCATATTTCTTTTAATCCTAAACTGCGTTATTTCAATCCCAAACTGCTTTCGTGATAATTGACATTTCTATATGTACAATTTATACTATATATAAATAGTTCTCAATTGTTGTTTTACAATTATATTGTACTTAACTTTATATTTACTCTGAGGGGATTGGATGAAAAAGATACTTATAATCGATAAAAAGAAAGAACAGGCTGCCATATTAGGCAGAATCACATCAGAATATTACTCTGCTGCATCGGAATGCAGCATATATACATGTGATACATATAATGACAGCATCAGCAGACTCAGGCATATAGTTCCAGATATATGCTTTATTAACGCTGGAAAGCTTGATACAGACAGCACTGGCATTGATATCGCATATGTTATACGCAATGAGTTCAACAATATGCTTCCAATTATATTTACAACAACCGAACAGGAATATAATCCCATAATTATTAATGATATACACTGCTACGGAGTAATCACTCCTCCTTACAACCCGGATGATATTAATAAGCTGCTGAACTCGATTGATAAGCTATCACCCGAACATTATAAAGCTTTAATTTTCAAGGATTTGTATGGCGTGAATCTCAAAATAAGCTTTCAGGATATTCTTTATATTGAGAACCACAGCCATACCATGTACATTCACACCGTCGACGGCAGCACCTATATGACAAAGGCTTACTCTCTGTCTACTCTCTCTGAAGAGCTCGATAATGACTTTATACGATGCCACAAAAAATATATCGTTGCCATCAGACAGATACGTGCTTATGACAAAGCCACCGCCATGATAACCTTAGGCAGTCTGCGTCTGCCTGTTGGCAGAACCTTTATGCCTGCTTTTGAGAAGCGCTTTCTTCCTCGCCGGACATCCTGATAAGTTCGTCTATTATTGAAAAGCATTCCTCATACTGCTTCTGCATTCCTGCTTCATAATACTGCTGCGCGCGCATCTTAAAGAAGTCTATGCAGTTCATCTGTACCGTGTCTCCCGTAAGTATGTCAGCGATATCAGCACACCCTCCGAGATAGTTATTCCAACTGTCGCGTATTCTGTTCCATACGCTCGGCGCACGATGGTTCTCATAATGCTCCGCATAGACTTCATTGTAATCACATGCCTTCAGCAGATGCAGCATGCTCATATCTGCTGGCTTGGTTGTGTATTGGATGTCGGAATAACAAATGTTTCCCTTGTCTGAGTATTGAGAATAATAGGAATTAAACTGAAGTCCCTGACCATTAATAAACATCTCCCTACTGCCATCCACATTCAGATCAGAACAATCCAGCACCTCTTTCATATAGCGCCACTCTCTTGTACTAGTAGTATTCTCAGGGCTCATCTGACCATTAGATATCCTTATCAGTTTATCGATTGCATCACAATAGTCACACATCTCACTTACAACGCCTCTAAAATCAACCGTAATATCTTTGCATTGCTCTATTACTTCCGGGCCTGTACCTGCCTGATTAAGAAGCTTATACAGATATCTGCTTGCCCCTGCAAGATATCCGTCATACTCTGCAAGTACTCCTTCATTGGTTATTCTAAACGTAATATCCTTAGTCATGCCAATCCCCTCCAGTGGCAGCTTGGCAGTAAATGTCATGCCGGGCAGCAGGGTTACAGAATTCTCATGTTGTGCAAGCAGACGTTCTCTCGTCACGGCGGCATATGTTGTCATCTGAAAATCAGATTCTATGTACACCGGTTGATTGTACCTGCATGCAATGTCCATATAGCGCCTGTCATCATCTGTTACAGGCACATAATATTCCCCATCATATTCATAACACTCTGTTGTAGTTACCTTGGTCAAATCAGCCTTGTTTGCCTCCGTATGTGTCGGAATATAATTATTGAAAATTCTGTTATCCCCTACCATTGTTATACCTGACATAGCTTCCTCCTCAATCATTGGTATCAGTCATATGGATATATATAATCCAATACCGCGTTAAAATCATATGTTGATGTTCCTGTTGTAACATTCTTCGCAACGAAGTCTACTCTGAGTAACGGCTGATACATAGGTTCTTTGCTATTCTTTATCTCTGTATAGCTAACATTGTTGAGCTTTATCTCAGTCTCATCACTCAGTGTCATCTTCATTGTCGGTTCACTGCATGTGTTATTGCATGCCCTCTTATCAAGATTTGCTCTTACTCCGACAAGAATTGCACCATCCGGCAGAGCCTCTCCGCGCGTTGTCTTGGTTACCGAGTACGCCTTCCTCATTGCAACTGTTGTTGTATACCTGCTGTTATTGGTAAATCTTATAAGATCTCCTATTGCAACACTGCCTCCCTTATATCCTATCTGATATGTTATAGTAAATGCAGCATTGCTTCCTGTACTTCCTGTCTTATTCTCTACAGTAACCTTATACTCACCAGCTTTACATGTAGTTCCTATTTCATTAACACATGACTCATTACCGCCTTTTCCTAGTTTATCTGACTGATATTTATTACCAAAAGCATCAACCGTTAATTTTATATCGGCATCTTCCGATACATTCTTAACACATACTTTCCAACCAAATGTAGATCTTGCCATTGATTCACTAAGATTAAACGTATATGTCTTTACCTCATTGGCATACGAGAAGCTGTCATTCACAGGCTGATTATATACCAGTTCTGTAGGTGTGGCACTTTCCGCTGCCTGTACATTCTTTGGCAGGCATACCATTGATGCCACCATCATTGCTGCTGCCAGAATACCGCTCATTACCTTTTTGTACTTAACCATATTAATCCTCCATTCCGCAGGCACAAAGTGCCGGAGGAATCGCGAGCCAAATGTCAGATTTGGCTCTGCGATAGATGCTATTTGCGGCGCCTGCGGCACAAACAGCTGTGTGAAAAACAGACATTAATCTGTTACAGATATCAAGCTGATTTTTCACACTAATCCTCCTTATAAGATAAATTTGTTTTACACCCTTATTACTAGCACCTGCGTATGGTATTGTAAATACAATTTAAAGCATTTGACCTGACATGCGTTTATATAGCCCTGAATGTGCGGAATATTCTGTAAAAATATATTTTATACGTAAACTGCGCAAAAAACTGCCGCCCAATGGACATCTTACGATATATCCATAAGGGCGGCAGCCTCTGATTCTTATTATTAATCCCTAATTATTATTTAATTGTTCATACCGAATTGCAATTATATGTTAATTAATACTCCGGCTCAATGAGACCATATGTATTACCTTTTCTCTTGTAGACGACATTAATCTGCTCTGTCTCTGAATTAAAGAATACATAGAAGCTGTGTCCGAGAAGCTCCATCTGTACGCACGCTTCTTCAGGATCCATAGGCTTAACATCGAATCTCTTGGTACGGATAATCTTAACATCCGCATCATCATCCACATATTCCTTGTCTATATATTCCTGAGCAAATGCTGCTGCATCCTGCTGCTTGTCAATCAGCTTATTCTTATACTTCTTAAGCTGTCTCTCAATTACCTCTTCTACGAGGTCAATTGATACATACATATCGTTGCTTACCTGCTCTGAACGGATTATGCTTCCTTTAACAGGTATTGTTACCTCTATCTTCTGTCTCTCCTTCTCAACGCTTAATGTTACTTTGACTTCTGTATCAGGTGCAAAGAACCTGTCCAACTTACCGAGCTTCTCCTCTACAGCTTCCTTAAGTCCATCTGTTACCTCGATATTTCTTCCTACTATTACGAATCGCATGATGTCCATCTCCTTTACCAGTAGATTTTACTTGAATTTATTATAACACAATTAACAAAAATAACAAGCTTTTTTCAATCAATTTATCGTTTTTGTCATTTTCGACAGGCATTTTATTGTAAATGTTGTGTCAAGTCTAAATTTGTTTTTTATTGTCATTTTATGTATTTTTTACATATTACACAAAACTAATGTTTGTTTTTTATCTCAAAAATTCACCTCAATCCACAGCATTTTTTTGTGGATAAAGTGGATAACTTAGTGCATAACTATTTTATAGCGTAAATATCGCACTTTTCAAGGGTGTTTTTTGTGGATAACTTGGTGACTTCTTTGGATAACTTTGTGCATTTGTAAACAGTGCAAAAAATTATCGCTTTTTTTTGGGTATGATGCACAATATTACAAAAGTCAACACTATATGACAAATATAAATTTTCTAATAATTCATGTATATATTCTGAAAAATCAGGATAATCAGGCAGGCAGTTATATCTGCCACCCACCATCGAGTGTTATTATCTGGCCTGTCAGATATTCCGGAGCCTGCGCTATAAGCCTTATCATTGCCGCCGCTTCTTCAGGTCTTCCAAGTCTTCCCGCAGGAATCTCATTGATAAGCGCCTGCATTTCATCAGCTTCAAGGAATGCATTCATTGATGTGTCAATCGCTCCGCATGCCACTGCATTTACCCGGATATTACTCGGAGCAAGCTCTTTTGCAAGTGCCCTTGTGAATGCATTCAGCCCTCCCTTGGATGCGGAGTATGCTACCTCACATGATGCTCCGATATTGCCCCACACTGAGGAAACATTTATAATACATCCTCTGCCGCTCTTAAGCATCATAGGTATCGCGCGGCGGCATGTATTGTACGCTGCCGTAAGATTGGTCGATATCACGGCATGCCACTCTTCAGGTGTCATGTCCTGAAGCAGTCCTATATACGATATTCCGGCATTGTTCACAAGTATGTCTATACCCCCAAGTCCTTCCTGTGCCGCAGACATTACCCTGTCGGAGTCTTCGGCACTGCCGACATCTCCCATGCACATAACGCATCTGCACCCAAGCTCTGTTATCTGCGCATGCAGACTTCTAAGTGCCTCTTCGTCATGCGCACAGTTGACTGCAACATCATATCCGTTTTTTGCAAATTCCAGTGCAGCGGCACGTCCTATTCCTCTTCCTGCTCCGGTCACAAGCACCCTTTCCCGTGCTTCTTCCTTCACGCTTCCGGTATTACTGTTCATAAATTGCTCCTTCCTTTTCCAATATATTAAAGATAACTTCTATTCTATTCCTGTATGTGTGATTCTGCATGACAAACCTGCGCCCCTGCTCTGCAATCTGCCAGCGCTCATCATCATGTGCCAGATAATAATCCGCCTTACGGCGCATGTCATCTATGCTTCCAAACCACGCCATATGCACACCATCCTCAAAATACGCCGGAAGCTCCGCCTGAAAGTTAGTCAGCACAAATCCTCCGCATGCCATTATATCCCAGACTCTCAATGGAATTCCGCTCCTTATATTGCGTATTGTGAAGTTCATGTTGATATCAGAACCGCAGAATACACGCGGCATATCGTTATGGTATTCTACACTTCCCATATTATGCACACCTTCAATAGGAAGATGGCTGTCTGTATACAGTTTCACCTCATGATTCATCCCAAGCAGTGAAAGGCAGCCGATTCTCTCACGCTGTGCCATCTTAAAGCCGAGAAAGGTTGTATTAAAAACAAGTCCAATATCCGACAGCGACCGTTCCGAATTCTTAAAATCTATAAGCTGCGAAAGCTGTGCAAGTATATCCGGCGTCAGCAGCCTGTCGAATATATTATCTCCGAATATATCAGCCTGCGCATTCATTGCAGCGTCAAAATACCCTTTAAGGTAAGGTGTAAGCCTGTCTTCAATTCTGTCATAGGAATTCTTCTCATAGAGGCTTCCCACAAACGATATCTCCGACTCAAATCCCGTTGTATCTATATCTTCTGCCCTTGCCGCCATAAGCTCATCCGCTGCGAGAGGAAGGTAATACACATGCCTGACACCTGCATTTTTAAAATAATAATACTGAACCTTATCAAATATAAATATAAAATTCACATCATTAAATACCGACTCATGATACATTGCTATAAGAGGGCTGTCACATGTCCATGATATATATGGGATACCGCACGTCTGGCATGCGTCCGACAGCTCGCCAAAATAATTTACCGTGAATACAATATCCGGTGTAAAGTCATTTATCTCATCTGCAAATCCTTCCACAACCGCCTGCCTTGACTCACCTGAGTCAGTATCATATTCAATAGTCTTTGTCCGGTGCCCCATGCTCTCGAACGCAGCGGTTATCGCGGGATAATTGTATACTTTCCATTTGTATATGAGAACCTTCATATTAATCTCCATTCCGCAGGCGCAAAGTGCCGGAGGTATCGCGGGCCTGATATCAGATTTGGCTCTGCGACAGATGCTATTTGTGGAGCCTGCGGCACAAACAGCGTATACAGAAAAACGCATCCGAAGATTGTTATGTCTTACAGATGCGTTCTATCCTTAACCAATATTATATTATTTGAACTTTGCTTCTGTATCAAGCTCTATAACGCTTGCAAGTTCTGTAGATGATACTCTTATCATTCTGTGTCCCTTAATCAGTGTGTTCTGAATCTCAAGCATTGAACATACTGCTTTGACTTCTCCGTTCTTGCACATAACTGTGTGCTCATAACAGATGTTGCTTGAGAATACAAACTCTTCTCTAAGCTTGGCAACTATCTGCTTAATATCAAGACATGGAACAAGATCCTTATATGTGACTCCCTCCGCTATGTCTTCTCTTGTATATCCGAACATCTTCATGAAGCCCTCATCTGCCGTAATAATTCTTCCTGAACGGAGCTCCATTAAGCACTGTGAACACTCTAACTTGTGTACCTTTGTCTGATCCATGATTCCCATCTCCCATTAATAATCGATTAACTCTATGCTGTCATTATATATCAATAAATGTATTTGCGCAATGTCTAATGTTGTGCAAGGAATGCGGCAGCAAGCCTGTCAAGGTTCCTCTGGTCAGACACTGACATTGTCTCCATCGCAGAATGCATTGCAAGAATAGGTATTCCTATATCTGCACTTCTCATCGGAAGCTGTGATGAGAGTATTGAACCAATCGTACTGCCGCCCGGAATATCCGACCTCAAGTAATTGACACTGCACTTCACCCCGTTATTACCGGCAAGTTCAAGGAGCTGTGCCGTCATATCGGCATCAGTGCAGTAATTCTGTCTGCTGCTGCACTTAATGGTAACACCGCTTCCCAGACTTACTCCGGATGTCGGGTCGTATTTTTCGGGATGATTAGGATTATTGGCATGTGCAACATCAAGTGAAAGGAATTCTCCATTCATAACCATCGCCAGATATTCATTCCTGTCATACCCAAGCGATATACATATTCTCTCTATTATATTGGCAAGCATTGAGCTGTCTGCACCATTCTTACTCCTGCTTCCGACCTCCTCATGGTCAAAGAATGCACTGATGACTATTCCCTGATTGTCCTCTATTCCTGTTATTGCATCAAGACATGCCTTTTCAGAGCTTACATTATCAATTCCGCCAGCCATAAGAAGTTCTCTGTCTCTTCCGACATACACGGGCTTCTCGGCATTGTAAATGCTTATATCATAGCTTAATATATCTTCAGGCTTAGCACTCACATTGTGTATGCGGTGTATATGATAAGCAAGCTCCTCCCTGAAGCTGTAACCCTTCTCATTGCTGTCATTCAGCGCATGCGTTTCCTGCGCATGTACTTCCTGTGCATATGCAAGAGGCAGCATGTCAATCTGCTTATTAAGCTCTATCCCTTCATTAATCTTGCGGTTCATGTGTATTGCAACATTGGGAATGACAAATGCAGGTCCATCAAAGTCAACAAGGAACTTTGCTGCCCTGCCATCCTTACCTCTTACCCATGCGCAGCCTGCCGCACCAAGCGGTCTGTCAAGCCACGTATTAAGAATCGCGCCGCCGTAGCTCTCTACATTAAGCTTTACATAGCTTCCCTGCTTAACTTCCGGATTCTCCTTTACCCTGAATCCCGGATGGTCTGTATGTGATGCAATTATCCTGAGCTTATCCTGTTTATCCGGCATGCCCACAGAAGCTGCAGCACTTCCGGTTCTGAAAGCAATAACTGTTGTACCAAACGGACACACATAGTATCCGTGTCCCGGTTCGAGCTTCCACGCTTCATCTGTCTTAAGCTCAGTAAATCCACCGGTCTCATTAAGCTTTTTTATTATGTAATCCGAGGCATGGTATACTGACAATGCATTGGTAAGGAAATCAATCATCACTCTTCCTCCTGCTCTTTGCTTCCCGGCATTCTTACATCAATGCCGTTGACCTGTACACTGTCGCTTAATGTAATAAGAAGATACGGAACGTTGTCTATCATCCTTGTCTCCACAAGGTCGGTTCTGTCAGGCTTTACCTGCACAACAACATCCGGTGTCTTAATCTCAAACTTACGTGTACTTGCCACATTGGATGCAAGCAGAGGCTGTGTCATTGAAGCGCCTGCTACTTCTTCAAAATTATTCTCGAGCTCTTCTATCTTCCGGTTGTCAACGCCGCTTGCTGCGAGCAGATTAACAACCTCCTTTCTGCCAAGTTCAAGCGGTGTCTCATCATCCTTCTTTTCCTCAATAAGCTCTGTAAGCTGCTCGTGAATCTCCTTAACAACTTCAAATTCACACTCATCACCAAGCGTATCCTGAATTATCGCCTGGAAGGTCTCCTTCTGTCCGCCTGCTGTCATCGGAAGTGTACAGCCAAGCACTGTCTCAACGAAGTCGAACTTGAGCTCCTCTGCCTTGGAGGAATAATACAAAATGCTGTTCACATCTGCGCTTCTCTCGTTAAATGCAGGATAAAGGAAGCCCATTGCCGGCATATCCACTACCCAGTCACGTATTCTCTCATGAAACCCATTCTGCTCACTGTTATATGAAAGTCCCGGCTTGGACAGCTTAACAGGACATATGCAGCAGAGTATATGTCTGTATATCTCGTCCGATGCATCCTCCATCTCAATTCCATCAGAGGTTCTGCCCGGAACGTCATACACTCCGTACACCAGAAGTATAAGATAGTTATCAGCCGTGTTGTAATTAGCTATAATCTCATCATAAAATGTCTCCAGCACCGCATCATCCTTAAGCTCACTGTCACGCAGATCCATAAGCTTCTGTTGTGATACCGTAACTTCGGTTGCTGCATCGGCAAATTCCATGTTGAGGATATTCCTGCCGAGTGTTCCCGTCATGCATTTTCTGAATATAGCCATATACTTGTGCATCTCATCCTGTGGAAGCGATAAAAATGCCTCGCGCATCATGGACTTTTTATTCTTGTCACCATCAACATAGCATCCGCAGATTGTTGATATGACACTGTTCTCGTTGGCAAAAAGCTTCTTAATCTCTGAAATCTCTTTTTTGTTCATCGCTTCTCCTTACCGTCCTAAAAATACAGGGCGCAAGCCGCAATCAACAGCCACGCCCTATAAATGATAATTTCATTAAGCAGATAGCGGGAATCGAACCCGTCTCTCCAGCTTGGGAAGCTGGCATTCTACCGATGAACTATATCTGCAGATATCATTAATATGATATCACTATAGAATCGCAATTGTCAACCAATCCCGAATCTCTTCTTAAGCCTTCTGCTGCAATATATAAATGCAGGAATCAGGAATATATCTGCTGCCACCCACGCACACGGATTAGCCATGCATGCTCCGTTGAACCGGAATACCGGAACAAGCGTGAATGCAACGACAGTTCTTGCAACCATCTCAAACACACCGGCAAGAACAGCAAAGCCCGCAAAGCCCATTCCCTGTATACAGAAACGTATGATATTAACGAGTGCAAGCGGTATGAAGAACAGCGCATTGACGATAAGAAATGTATGTGTCATCGCTATTACCTGCGTCTCCGATGCATCAACAAACAGCAGTGCTATGTAGCTTCCGAACAGATACTGTACCACAAGTGCCGCAATACTGTATACTGAACCCACTATCACGGCTGCACGTATTCCTGCACCTATTCTGTCGACCTCCTTGGCTCCTGCATTCTGGCCGCCGTATGTTGCCATTGTTGAACCAAGTGCATCGAACGGGCACGCGAAGAACATCTGAAGCTTACTTCCTGCCGTCATCGCAGCAACACTTACAGAACCGAGTGTATTAACCGATGTCTGTAAGATTACGCTTCCTATCGCTGTTATCGAATACTGAAGCCCCATCGGGACACCATTTACAATGAGGTTAATCGCATGCTGTCTGTGAATCTGTTTCTCACCCTTTTGGAACTTAAGCACGTCATACTTCTTATTCATGTAAATGAGACACAGAAGACCTGACACAAACTGTGATATATCTGTCGCCCACGCAGCTCCTGCAACTCCCATCTTAAGGCCTGTTATGAACCATATATCAAGGAATATATTCATAACCGCCGAAAGCACCAGGAATATTACGGGAGTCTTACTGTCTCCGAGCGCTCTTATTATACTTGATACGATATTATACAAAAATACTGTAGGTATTCCGGCAAATATTATTACTATATAATTATATGAATGCCAGAAAATATTGTCCGGAGTCTTCATAAGTCTGAGAATTGACTGTGTGAACACAACCGAAAGTATAGTAAGCACTATCGAAAATACAATGCTCAGAATATAGCTGTTATAGACATATTTTCTAAGTTCCGAATACCTGCCTGCTCCGAACTGCTGGGCTATAGGTATTGCAAATCCACCGCATACGCCCATGCAGAAGCCGATTATCATAAAGTTAATTGAGCCTGTGGCTCCTACACCGGCAAGTGCCTCTACGCCAAGCGTCTTACCTACTATCATTGTATCTACAAGATTGTAGAACTGCTGAAAAAGCATTCCGAACAAAAGCGGAATGGAAAAACCGAGAATAAGCTTCATCGGCGAGCCTTTTGTCATATCCCTGACCATTGTTATTACCTCATGATTGTGATATTGATATCAAGACTGCCCTGTTCTTGCCTTTATGTAAGCCTCTATGACATCCGCAGTCTTCTCAAGCCCAAGTCTGCTGCTGTTGATGAGCAGATCGTAATATCTCGAATCGCCCCACTTGCCATCACTGTAATAATTATGATATGACTTGCGCTTTTTGTTCTTAGCCCTTATCATTCTTGCAGCTTCAGCCTCCGATACATTCAAGATTCTGCTGATCCGCTCAATCTTCCTGTCATCATCCGCCGTCACAAATATAGTTATAAGTCCCTTATTCCCCGCAAGTATAGCATCTGCACAGCGCCCTACTATTACAAACGAATCTCCTCTTGATGCCATTGCACGTATGTAGTCAAACTCCATATTGGCAAGACCGTCTTCGGGAGCATTGCTGTAACCGCGAACTGTCTGCGATACAAATGCACGTCTCGGAGATTCATCATACTTCTCAATTGCCGAAACGTCAATACCTTTTTCACGGGCAACTTCACTAAGAAGATTCCTGTCATAAAATGGAAGATTCATTCTCTCAGCAATCATCTTTGCAATCTCATGTCCGCCGCTTCCGTATTCGCGTCCTACTGCTATAATCACCTGTCTGTCTTCATGTTCCATATCTGTCTCCATTTCTGCACTTTACATGCATAAAACCGAACTTTCCACGAATTATCCTACTTAGATTATAACATATCCGGAGCTATTTTAAAGCCAATATTACAAATGCAGAACACGCTCTCTTATCTCCTGTGTTCTTCCCTGATTCCAGAACTGCGTGCCGATATAGCCGCATGTTCTTCTTGCGACATTAAGCGTATTCTGGTCCCTGTTATGGCAGTTAGGGCATTCCCATACAAGCTTTCCGCCATCCTCAACTATCTGTATCTCTCCGTCAAAGCCGCACTTCTGGCAGTAATCGCTCTTGGTGTTAAGCTCGGCATACATGATGTTGTCATATATGAACTGAAGAACCGTTATGACTGCATTTATATTATTCTGAAGATTAGGAACTTCCACATAGCTTACAGCGCCGCCGGTTGACAGTGCCTGGAACTGTGATTCAAACTTAAGCTTTGCAAATGCATCTATCTTCTCTGTAACATTAACATGGTAGCTGTTAGTTATATATCCCTTATCGGTAACGCCCTCAATAATGCCAAATCTCTTCTGAAGGCACTTTGCAAACTTATATGTAGTGCTCTCAATCGGAGAACCGTAGATGCTGAATGCGATGTCGGTCTCCTTGGTCCATCTGTCACACGCTTCATTCATGTGCTTCATGACTTCAAGTGCAAACGGTGTTGCCTCCGGGTCAGTATGTGACTTGCCGGTCATATAGCGAACACATTCGCACAGTCCCGCATAACCGAGTGATATTGAAGAATATCCGCCATACAGGAGCCTGTCTATCTTCTCACCCTTCTTAAGTCTTGCAAGTGCTCCGTGCTGCCAGAGGATAGGTGCTGCATCCGACAGTGTTCCCTTAAGTCTCTCATGTCTGCACATGAGTGCCCTGTAGCAGAGCTGAAGCCTCTCGTCAAATATCTCCCAGAATCTGTCATAGTTCCTGCCTGATGAAAGTGCCACATCTACAAGATTAATTGTAACAACACCCTGATTGAATCTTCCGTAGAACTTGTAATTGCCATTCTCATCCTTCCAAGGTGCGAGCGCACTGCGGCAGCCCATAACAGGGAAGCAGTTGCCTTCCTTAAGTTCTTTCATCTTCTTTTCAGATATATAGTCAGGTACCATTCTCTTAGCCGTGCATCTCGCAGCAAGCTCCGTAAGATAATAGTATGGCTCTCCTTCACGGATGTTGTCCTCTTCAAGAACATATATAAGCTTAGGAAATGCCGGTGTTATCCATACACCCTTTTCGTTCTTGACACCCTTTATTCTCTGTCTTAGCATCTCCTCAGTTATGAGTGCAAGGTCCTTCTTCTCGCTCTCATTCTTTGCTTCATTAAGATACATAAATATAGTCAGGAAAGGTGCCTGTCCGTTAGTTGTCATAAGGGTGATTACCTGATACTGTATTGTCTGGATGCCCTTCTCTACTTCCTTGCGGAGTCTCTTCTCAACTATCTCGTTAAGCACTTCCTCTCCCGCATTGCTTCCAAGCATCTTAACTTCGTCAAGCACCTCTTTCTTAATCTTATCTCTCGACACCTGTACAAACGGCGCAAGATGTGCAAGGCTTATACTCTGTCCGCCGTACTGGTTGCTTGCAACCTGTGCTATTATCTGCGTGGCAATATTGCATGCTGTTGAGAAGCTGTGCGGCTTTTCGATATATGTTCCGCTTATGATAGTTCCGTTCTCAAGCATATCTTCAAGATTAACGAGGTCACAGTTATGCATATGCTGTGCAAAATAATCCGAATCATGGAAATGTATTATTCCCTGCCTGTCTGCTTCAACGATATCCGGCGGCAGCAGTATTCGCCTTGAAAGATCCTTGCTTACCTCTCCTGCCATATAGTCACGCTGTACACTGTTTACAACAGGATCCTTATTGGAATTCTCCTGAAGGACTTCCTCATTATTACATTCTATAAGTGAAAGGATTCTGTCATCTGTCGTGTTGGACTTACGCACAAGCGAACGCGTATAACGGTATCTTACATATCCCTTGGCAATCTCAAATGCGCCCTTGGCCATTATCTGGTTTTCTACAAGATCCTGAATCTCCTCCACAGATAATGTCCTGTTCATCTTCTCGCACTTGTACTCTATATAGTCCGCAATATCATCAATCTGCTCTTCCGTCAGCTCTTTTCTTATTCCTGCATCATTGGCTTTCCTGATTGCCATTATAATCTTATCAATATCAAATTCTTCTTCCGAGCCGTTGCGCTTTATTATCTTCATTCCTGCTTCTCCCTTTCCCTGTACGATAAATCCGGTTCAATATAATGTCCCCGCCCACGTGCATTACTGACTAACCTTTAATCATTAAATGCATGTAGCCCTTATAGTATAACCACAATATATAGATAATTCAAGTGGTATTTTTACCAAATATTGCGTCTGCTTTTATACAAACAACCCATTGTAAAGCCGCTTCGCATAGCTGTCCGTCATGCCGCTTATGTAGTCAGTTACCATAAGTATCCTGAGATAAAGCTTCTCACTTTCGTCCCTGCCATCTGACTGGGCTTTGTACATTGATTTGTAGAATCCCGATATTATATCAATCGTCCGGCAGTCGATAAATGTCATTTTATCGTCTGTGTCAAAACGCACTGCTGCCGGCATAAACTGTCCAAGCAGTGATTCTATTACTCTTCTTCCGAACAGCTCTGTCTTAATCTTAACGGGACTTGTATATATCATCTGCTCGCTAAGCTGTGATATTGCTCCGATTATGTGGCCTGATGATGTATTTTCAAAAAGCCCGCCTTCAAATGTTCCGTTTATTATTGCATCATAATTCTTTACAAATGAATCCGAGGCCTCTTCTATCATTAACCTCTTCATACGCTTATTCCACATCTGAAGTGCCGTCAGTTCAGGATTTCTGTGCCCGCTTCCTATCTCTTTTGCACACAGCTCCTTAAGTATGCCTATATTCTTATACATGTCGTCATATCCATTGGCTTCTGCATACACTTCCAGCGATGCTTCTATCTGGGAATAGCTGATAACTTTCTTGACCATTGCGTCTTCTATGTCGGATGTTCTGTACGCTATGTCATCTGCTGCCTCAAGAAGATATGAGAGAGGATGCCTGCTGCCATTCATTCCCGTCTTTGACGATATGTCGTCAAAAAGCGCCTTTTCAGCAGTATTATAGCCGAATTTACGATATTTTGATGACGATGCAACTGCAACAGACGAGACCGGATATTTGATTATTGCCGCAAGCACCGCATATGACAGGTTGAACCCTGCAAGTGTTCCCAGATATGGCGTTGCAGACAATATTCTCAGTGATTGCGCATTGCCTTCAAAATTGTACAGGTCTCCGAGCTGTTCGTCTGTAAGTATTCTGTCTATGCTTACACCTTTAAGCTTAAGGCTGCTTATATTATTCTGAAACCATTCCCTTATTGCATATTCGCCAAAATGTCCGAATGGCGGATTGCCTATATCATGAACAAGCCCTGCACACAGAAGCACATCAGAAAAATCTTTTTCCGAATGCGTATCAAACCACTCATCCGCACCGGCATCACGTAACTTTCTGAATACATGCTCTCCGAGCTTTTTTCCTATGGCCGAAACTTCCAGTGAATGCGTCAGTCGTGTTCTTACATAATCATCTTCCTCAAGCGGAAACACCTGGGCTTTATCCTGAAGTCTTCTGAAAAGCGTGCTGCTTATTATCGTGTCATAATCATTCTCATATGTAACTTCACCGCATTCTGCAGCATCCGCACTATCTTCATGATATCGTGCATCTGACATAAGCATATTCCAGTTCATTGCCATAGAAAATCCTCCATCTGTAATTGTGTTCAGGTAATAATTATTGTTCATAGCACCATTGATTTAATAATAACACATGCAGGAAAGCAATTTAATAATCCTTATTACCCATTTTCATGACCTGTAAGACATGCTATCATCGTCATCATGGGAGGAACGGTTATGGACTATGAAACAAAATACAAAACAGGCAAAGGGCTTACTATTGCTATAGGGATTGTGTATATAATTGCCGTAATCGGCTATCTCAACCCGGCATATCTGATTCTTTGTCTGTTTCTGTCACCCGGCGCCTATTTCGCTTTTTATCTTGCCGAATATGCCGAATTCAATTACCGTGACAGGACAAAACATTTTTCGGACGGACACAGTACTTATGTCGAAGCGACTATATTTTCCATCATAGCGGAAGGCTTTAAGTCCGGAAATATCCAGGACAGTATATCCGTGCATCCATCTGACAGTTTTCTTACATCACGTCAGGAGATTACCGATATGAAGCAGTTTTCAGTACTGAAAGATTCCTGTTGCTCTTTTAAATTTGCTTACAAATATGATTTCAACAACAAAGAAAAATACTATTATGACGACAAAAAATATTCATTTGAAGATGTTGTCAATTCAGGCAAATATATCGGTTGCCGTGAAGATCTTAAGATGAGCACAGTTGACGGAAGCATCCTCAAGGCTGACAAGGTTCGCAATGGTGCTATTATTCCTTCGATTATTGGAATAATGGCTGATGTGATTCTCATAATTGTACTGTCATTCAATCTGCTTTAGGAGGAATCACTGACATGTTACTTAGTATCGCACTCATTATGCTTATCGGCATGGCATCGGGATATATATGCCGCCGTCTGAAGCTGCCGGGTCTTCTCGGCATGATTATCACGGGAATTATATTAGGTCCGTATGTGCTTGACCTGATAGACCCGTCAATTCTTAACATTTCCGCTGACCTGCGTAAGATTGCCCTTATAATAATTCTTACAAGAGCCGGACTTACGCTTGACATTAATGACCTTAAGCGTGTCGGAAGACCTGCCATTCTTATGTGCTTTGTACCGGCAACCTTCGAGCTTGCGGGAATGCTTCTTCTGGCTCCCCGTATTCTTGGAATAAGCCTGCTCGAGGCCGCCATTATGGGTGCTGTTGTTGCGGCAGTATCTCCTGCCGTCGTTGTTCCTAAGATGATTAAGCTTATTGATGAAGGCTACGGAACTAAAAAAAGCATCCCGCAGCTTATTCTTGCAGGTGCTTCCGTGGATGATGTGTATGTAATAGTTCTTTTCAGTACATTTACAGGGCTTGCAAAGGGAGACCGCGTCTCTGCAATGAGCTTTATTAATATCCCCGTATCCGTAGTGTTGGGAATAGCTCTCGGAATTGCGTCAGGATGGCTTCTTGCCGTATACTTCAAGAAAGTTCATGTACGCGACACTATCAAGGTTATTATAGTGCTCAGTATATCATTTATTCTTGTGTCTGCCGAAAATGCCCTGAGTACTCCGATTACATTCTCGGCACTGATAGCTGTTATGTTCATGGGAATTGCGCTTTCAAGATACCGCAATGAAACTGCGGTACGCCTGTCGGGAAAGTTTAACAGACTGTGGGTTGGGGCCGAGGTTGTCCTGTTCGTGCTCGTAGGCGCTTCTGTCGATATCGGATATGCGCTGTCTGCCGGAGCCGGTGCAGTCATTCTTATATTCGGTGTGCTGATATTCAGGATTGCAGGCGTATTTGTCTGCCTGCCCGGTACGAATCTTAATATGAAAGAAAGATTATTCTGTATGCTTGCATATACTCCAAAAGCCACTGTCCAGGCTGCAATCGGAAGTGTTCCTCTTGCAATGGGACTTTCATGCGGAAGCATAGTGCTCACTGTAGCGGTGCTTGCAATATTAATAACAGCACCGCTCGGAGCATTTATGATAGATCTTACTTATAAGAAACTTTTAAGCCTGTAAGGGTTGTGGTGTTCTGCCAGCCGCCGGTTCCCGTGGTTCCGGTGTGCTGGACTGCAATTCCACCATGCAGATTATCAGGAACATCTGCCTTAAGATGGACTTCCTGTAATGCATGCTGCTCTGCCGTAGTCCTGACATCAGCCGTAAGACTTCCATCCATGTATTTCACATCTATGATACACTCTGACACAAAGCAGCCGGATATTACTTTGTCAGATATAAATGTCGTTGTTCCCTCTTCATATTGCACAAGTACAAATACACACGCGTTGGATGCCTTTGGACTCCTGTAAATTCTTAAGCCGTATCCGGTAAGATTCTCCGTATCAAACTTAATGCATACATCCATATACTGATATGCACTTCCAAAGCCCTGACATGACGTCTTGGCAGGCTCTGCCGTAAGGTGCAGGCTCATGCCTCTATATATCTTAACACGGTCATTCTGTCTGTAGGTCGGTGTATACATAATTCTTGCGCCCTGCGTTCCCTGATACAATCCGGGATGCGTGCAGCCGTCACCTGTTATGCCGTAATGCCACTGCTCTGTACACTCTTCACCGTGCCAGCTTCCGAAGCTGCAGGTATCTGTCGGACGGTAATAATCCACAGACCACATGCCTTCGGCTATATTTTTCCCCATATTGAGAGGAATATCTGAAAAATCTGTGCAAATGTCATAGCCATCAGTATCCGTATCTGCAATTCTTCTGTCTGTAACCGCAACAACTTTTGCACCGTCACAGCTTGATGTGGATCTCGGAATGACAGAGGCTCCTATATAACTGCCGACATCTGCTGCCGTTATCTTATATGACAGTTTAGGGCTGTTTCTTGTAATTGCAGTCAATCTTGCACCCTCACCCCTGCTGCCGTCACAGCGGTACCATGAGACAACCGACCTGTCCGTATGACCGTTAAGTTCAAGCTCATAGCTAAGCTCTGCATTACCATTGCAGATTGACAACTCCGGGTATTTAGTGAATTGCGGTGCTTCCGTTACAGGAGCAGCTATTCTGAGCTTATATGCTCCGTGCAGTCCGATTGCCGTCACAGCCTCTATTACAACATCCACGTATTCTTTATCAATATTGCAAAACGCTTCCGGTCTTCCGGTAACAGTGCAGCTTCCGTCATTATTGTCATTTACATTGACAAAGTCCTTATAAATATCATCGACATAGAATGTTATATTGCCGGCATCACCGATGCCGCCCCAGAAGCACAGTGCCCTGGATGATACAACCGCCTTAGATGATGCAGCCGCCCCGGAAGCTGTTCCTGCGGACAGGCCACTGTTCTGCACGCTGTCAGCATCTGCCTGTATACACTCCGCATCTGACGACAGTATAAGCTGCACCGGAATATTATCAGCCGAACATGCGCCGGACTGTACGCCAACATTCAACGGATCCCAGCCATCACTGCCTCTTAGCAGGTTGTAGGTATTATAGCATCCGTAATCATCAAGCCTGTATGCCTTAAGAAGCGGCAGTCCTGACATATCAACGGTTGTCTTTGACCGTAGTCCGTCAATCACAACACTCTCTTTGTTATGCGTATTATCGCACTGGTAACATCTGAGCTGCGGGTCAGGGTATCTTGTCCAGCCGATTCCGAACGGAACATCAAAATTGCTGTGATATCTGCACCCAACAGCCGCCACCTGTCCGCCATCCTTTGTAAAATACTGCATTCCCTCAACCCGCGGGTCTGCCTCAAGGCAGTTAAAATCGCAGTCAAGGAAAACGGCACCTGTCCGGGTCGCTGAAAAAAGCGGTCTGCTTCCGTAAAAGTCAAAATCACAGCCGACAAAAACAGCATTGCTTGTTATTGCATCATTAGTTGATTCAAAATGGCAGTTATGGTACAAGGCTCTGTCGGCACCCTCAACAGGCCTTAAGTTAAGCCTGCCGATAAAGCGGCAGTTATCGGCGAACATTCTGTCACCCTGCATTATTGCAAGCTGTGCCTGTGTTATCGCATCTGTGCGCCTTCTGTGATTCCTGGATGCATCACGCTTATATTCAAGGTCTGTACTGCAATAATTACCTATCGTCAGATTCTTTATAGTCAATGATTCACACTCAAAATGAAACATTGTGTAGTTGCCGTTGGCTCCGTGCGACTGTCCTCTGTTGCCTGCAATCACAACATCCTCTGCATCGTCTGTAAGCCCGGCAAATTCAAGGCTGTGCGCTGTAACAGCTATTCCGTAAGGTACGTCATAGCCGCCCCACGGCTGCATAGTGTCGTCTGCCTCAGGGTCATCAATCCAGTATACGCCGGGCATTATGTACACTGTCAGCTTCTTATCCGCCATCTTTTTTGAGTTAATTGCATCCTCTGTGGGCGTGGGTCTGAGCATGCTTTGTATATTATTGTAAATGTAGCTGCCTGCCTGCACCTCTGTATCTGTGAGTGACGCATCAAGAAGCACATGCTCGCTGTCAAGGGGTAATTCATAACCTTTGTAATTCATTCGGTGGTCTCCTTATATCACTTACTTATCTCTATGTGAACGTCATCCTTCTGCCATTCTGTCATTATGTCATTCATCAGCTTTAACACCGTAATGCTGTCCTTTGGTGTATATATCCTGCTTGACTGCATATGATGCTTCACACGTGATGACACTTCGCGTATCTCATACTCAAATCCATTAATATCCACAGGGCTCTCAACCGTGTATTCTTCATCATTATCCGGCTTTACAGTCATTGATACTGCATGCTGGAAGTCATCTATATATATGCTTCCCTTTGTCCCGAATATTGCAGCATGCCTGTCAATCTTCATTCCGATTGTCTGTATACATTGTGCTGTTCGTCCTCCCGGATATACCAGCTGCAATACACTGTAATCATCTGTGCCATACTCATTCATATGAACACAGGTATCAAAGCTCTCCGGTGCCGCATTCATAATCATATGAAGAAATCCGAGATTATATATGCCTATATCCAAAAGTGCGCCTCCGCCAAGCTCTGCCTTGAACTTACGCTCACGTCTTGCTCCTGTCGCAATAAAGCCATACTCACATCTTGCATGACGCACATCACCTATTACACCATTTTCGATTAAACCGGTTAATTCCCAGTAGAGCGGCAGAAATCTTATCCAGAAGGCTTCCATTATAAACAGTCCCTTCTGTGCAGCGTAATCATACAGCTTCTCAGCCTGCGATGCCTCTATCGTAAATGGCTTCTCACATAACACATGCTTTCCTGCATCAAGACACATCACACAGTTCTCATAATGCATACTGTTGGGTGTTGCAATATACACTGCATCAACTCCCGCATCCTTAAGCATGGCTTCGTACGAACCATAATATCCCGGTATTCCGAACTCATTGGCAAATGCCGCTGCTTTCTCTTCACTTCTTGAGGCAACTGCCACGAGCTTCTCCTCTCCTCCCATACGATTCACGGTATCGGCAAACTTCCGTGCAATTGTTCCTGTTGCAAGTATTCCCCAATTCATCGCTAATATCCTTTCTTATATCTGTTCCTGTATCTGTTAAGCAGGTCTTCTATCTGCAGGCTTAGATTCTCTGCAAATGTTCCTTCACGTCCATGCACTATCTTAACCCAGAAATCAAGTTCTGTATACACTGCATCTGTCTTTTTTACCTGAATCTTTACCTGCGCGCGTCTGTGTTCGAGCATCGGAATTATAATGTAATACATTCTGTCATCTTTAAATGACAGGTAGCCTGCACTCTGGCCTTTTTCATTTTTCAGATACAGCCTGTGACCGGATATCTTTTCAGGATACAGCAGCGCTCCGGGAACTATATTGAGCCTCACGCGCCTTGCCGGTATCTTCTCAAGCATGCACAACATATGATATATATCCGCATCGTCATGTGCTGCCGGTTCTCCGACAATCAGCGGGAGCGTCCCTCCGGCATCGATAAACTGCTGTGCAAGCAGATATGCCAGTTCTGCCTGAAACTTAAGCTTCGCTTCCATATCAGCGTCTGCCTGTATGTCATCAAGAATCGCAGCACTGCATTCCAGCATGCTTTTAAGAAAAAGACTGAAATCCTCCTCAGGTTTCCATATGTATCTGCCACTTGCTATAACTATATCTCCAAGCCTGTTGCCGTCCACATCCTCTACACTGTGGTATACATTACGTGCGGCATATGCATTGGGATTCTCCGGTGCATCCCACGCCAGAGCCTTACTGCTCCCATCACCGGAATGTCTGCCGGCACGTTCCTGACGGTTATGTGAATTATCTTCCGGTGTCACATATCTGCAAATGACTTCGTATGCCTCATTAATCTCCTGAGCAGTATACGGATAACCTCCTGTTGCTTTTGCGGCATTGGAATCCGGGTGTGCCATATGCATAAGCTGTCTGTATCTCTTTTTTATCTCTGTTCTGTCTGCATTCCTGTCTGCACCAAGAATCCTGTATGCCTGAGCCCTGACCAATTCTTTCTCCTGCTATCTGTTATTTATTCGCGGTATTTTTTGTAAACTGCTGTTATATTACCTATAATAACTGCTATTGCAGCAATTAGCCACGACGGCGATATCACAGGCTTTATACGTGCCACATGTGGTCTTGTATCTGCACTGTAAGCAACAATCAGTGTATCTCCAATACGCTCACCTATTCCGGCAGCAACATATCCCCTGCAATTCCCTGTGCCATCAGGCTTTTTAACGATTACCGCAGCCTCTTCGCTTCCTCGGACACTATGGTCATAATACCCCTCCGTCAGCTCATAATGTGACGTATGCGGAAAATACCCAAACAAAAAGCCTCTGTTCTCCCATGTCCATAAGCCTGCCAGAATAAATATACTGAATATAACTGTTGTCAGTATATTCCCGTAATCTTTCTTCCCCATACTACTCTCCATATATGTATATGATATTGCGCTGTTACTTACGTCCCCAGCCAAACAGCCCCTTCTTCTCATAAGGCTCTGTTGTATATGAGACAAGTTCATATCCGATGCCTTTTATCTCCTTCTTGGCCCATGGAATATCAATCTCTTCCTCACTTATGATAACGCACTCTCCGTCTTTTGCTGATGAATTAACCTTCTTTACCTTAAAATTGCTGCGAATCAGATCATTCATGTGTGATTCACACATTCCACACATCATACCATCAATCTTCAATGTTGTCTTAACCATAATAATCTCCATTCCGCAGGCTCTGTATGCTTCTGATAATGTCTGTGATGCCTGCTGCACATATAATCAATTATTATATATACCCCTGTGGGGTATTTGTCAATTCAGTATGTGATTGATTTTTCTCAATTGACAGCCTTAACGCCGCCGCGTTAAGGCACAACTGTCAGAAGCTGTGTCCGCCTCCTGAGCTTCCGCCGCTGTCTCCGCCACCACCGCTGTCGCCAAATCCGCCTGAAGAATCTGAGCTGCTCTCGCTGTAACTGTATGAATACTGGCGTACGCATTTTTTCTGAATGTCAATAGTCATGCTGTTGTTATCACCATATGCTGATCTGACCGTATCCTTATGTGCTCCGTTTGCCTTCCGTGACACAAGAAGGAAAATATAATTCGTAAGGAAACCAAGCATTACCGCCAGAAGCGCGTTGGTTGCAATCTGCATCGGACGCTTTATCGATAATCCGTTAATTCGGAGCTGTGCCTGATTAAATGCCTGAACCGCACACTGTGCATACTGCTCCTTGGACGCAAGCTTATATATATTGTCCGTAATCGCAAGTGCATCCCTGCTGCGGATTATCTTGCGCACCGGTCCCGTACAGTACATATATATCTCACGGTGATACATATCTATCGTAAACATCACAACCGGAGCTGTCTTTTTACTGCCAAAATATGATGCACACACATTGGCACATACATCTGCCGTCTCACCGGCTTCATTTCTGTCAGTTGTATAGAATATAACATTGGAATCGGCTGATATTGCCTTCATTGCCTCTATTACATCTGCTTTGCCTGAAGCGTCAACTATCTGCGCCTTATCATAATATATGATTCTGTGACCATCTGCTTCCGTAATATCTTCTGTAACACTTTCCGTAATACCTTCGATGTCCTGCGCTGCTGCGGCTGTTAATGTACCGCATGTCAGCATTCCGCTTCCTATGGCAAGTCCCGCGATAACAGCAGATAATTCAATAATCAGGCATATTATTTTCTTTTTAATCCCTGTCATGCTCACGCCCTCCCTTATAAAGCTCAAACTGCGGAAGCGGTCTGGTACAGGACAGATTATAATCCCTTATTATTCCGAATATCGTAAATATATCAACCGCATATGTTCCGAGAACCACTATGTAATACCATATGTCATCAACAGGATTTATAAATGCCGTCACGATAAGGACTGCTGTTGCGAGCAGTGAAAGCACCGATACAGGAACCGATTTTGTGGAATTTTTAAAAAGTACGGCATACCTCGGAGCACTGACACTAATCATAATAATCTGTATAAATGCCGTTATTGCACACACTGCAACCTTAAAGGAAACACCGCTCTCGCGGTACTCGCTTCCTGCCGCCACTGCTGTCATACCTGCCTGCGCTGCCGCATTTACCGCCTGTGCCGCCGCATCTGCCTGCTGCAGCCTGTCTGTTATCATCGGTACCGCAACTACGGCGAGTACTGAAAGTACAGCAAATACCGCAATTGCCGTAAGACTTCCCGCAAGCCTGCTATTAGCAAAAGTTACCGCACCTCCGGTGTGACGCGCCTTATATCTGTGCTTTATCTCATGGTCATACATTTTACTTATATTCATATTATACAGCACTGAAAGAGTAAGATTTATAAATGCTGCCATTACGATTGAGCTTTTTGCCGTAAGTATAAAGCCCTGAAGCAGATTCAATACGATAAACAACACAGCCGATACAGCCAGTGATATCCCAAAAAACCATTTGATATCCACAGGCAGGTCACAGCTTATCTTACCGGTTTTTCCGTTTATTACCGAATACGCCATACGGTTATTATTTCTATATGCCATAAACCACACCGGCTTAAGAACATCGCCGGTATTGGTGACCTTAACATCCGGTCTTGTATTGGGTGATTTGGTCTTAATACTTCCCGGCATCTTAACGCTGACACTCTTCTCCGCCCGCTCATATGCCGTATCCTTCACAAATTCCGTATACTCCTCCGCCGGCACATCCGCTGAGTCTGCATAAAAGCCGCACAGGTATCCCGGTGCAAATTTTCTGAACTCTTTACAGTTATCGTTAATCAGCTCACTCTGATCATCATCAAATGCATCTGATGCGTCATGCGTGATTTTATTTATGCTACCGGACACAACCGCATTAATATCCCATATCTTTACGTTGCATTTTTTCTTATCACCGCTGCCGCTTACAGTCTCTGACCTGCCCTTCATATGATAGGCTCCGTCAAATTCGGCATCATATACGTGATACGGCACATAGATTCCCCTGAATTCGTGAATACCGTCCTCAAGCCTGTAGTCATTCGGAACATAATTGTTCTTATCCACAAATTCTTCAAATATCTTCTTACAGCCTTCCTTATCAACCTTAAATGGTATTATGTAATGCGGTACTTCAATCTTATCTGTTCCCGAATGCCTTACAGCCGGCGCACCGCAATAGCTGCAGAAGCCCGCTATCGTATTATCATTGGAGTATACTTCTCCGCCGCACTGTGAGCATCTGAATACGTTAAATGTATCAGCACTCTCTGTGTTATCCTTAACCGATGTAACCCCATATTCCTGCCTGCATGACGGACACTTGAGCTTCTGCTTCGCTACGTCAAACTCCAGTGCGCTGCCGCAATCCGGACATGCTATCATGGTTATCCCTCCCCTTTTTATATCTACTGCCTTGATTGTATCAGAAAACAGGGAGACGTGCAAAAAGGATTTTGCACTGTCTCCACGAATACCCACTATTATTTTCAGATTGTTATTTTCAGATTAGTCCGGCAAGTGCCGGAAGTGCCATTGTAAGCGCCGGAATATAGGTTACAAGCAGAAGCCCGAGAAGTATCGCCACATAATACAGCAGCATGTAGGGCAGTGTCCTGGCAAGTGTACTTCCGCCCACCCTTATTGCGACAAAAAGAGTGTTACCAACAGGCGGCGTTATATTGCCTATACAAAGATTATATACAAGAATCAGCCCAAACTGCACGGAATTCATCCCAAACGACTTGACAATCGGCAAAAAAAGAGGTGTGAATATCAGAATTGCCGGAGTTACATCCATAAATGTTCCTGCTACAAGCAGTATGAGATTCATTATCAGAAGTATAAGCACCGGACTTTGCGTCACTCCGAGAAGTGCCGCCGATACTGCCTGAGGTATCTGCTGGAATGACATTACCCATCCGAGTACATTGGACACACCGATAAGAAATACAACAAGTCCGCTCATGCGCGTGCTTTCAATTACAATTCTCCAGAATTTTTCCGGCGTTATATTGCGGTAGCATATTCCGAGAATAAGTGCATATACAACTGCTATTGCCGAACCTTCCGTTGCCGTGAATATCCCCGCGACAATTCCTCCTATTACGACTACTATGAGTGACAACGCAGGAATTGCCCTGACGGTGCATATTCCGAGATTCTTCCAGTCAAAGCTTCCCGGCACACCCCTGTAGCCTTTTTTAACCGCAAATATTATTCCGACGGCAATACAACACAGTGCCCACACTATTCCCGGAACATATCCGCCGAGGAACAATGCCGCAACAGATGTTCCGCCCGATGCCAGTGAGTATGTTATCAGCGCATTGGACGGAGGAATAAGAAGCCCTGACGGTGCAGACGCCGCATTGGTTGCAGCACATAATGCCGGATCATAGCCAAGCTTCTCCTCACCGTCCTTAACCATACTGCCAACCGCCGCACATGCCGCTGCCGCTGAGCCTGATATTGCTCCGAACAGTGAATTGGCTGCAGCATTGGTTACCAGCAGTGCGCCCGGAAGCTTACCGAGTACCGCCATTACAAAGTCAACAAGCCTTTTGGCTATTCCGCCCTGATTCATCAGGTTACCGGCAAGTATAAAGAAAGGTATTGCCGTCAGACTGAACTTGCTCATGCCGACAAAGGTTCTCTGTGCGGCAGTTATGACCGCCACATTCATATCCATTGTGGCAAGAATCGCCGCAAGAGCTGAGATTCCTATTGAATATGCAATCGGCACTCCCAGCGCAAGAAACACAAGCAGGACAGCAAGTATTATGATAAGTGACTGTACCGCCATTATTCCACCTCCTCATTGAGCATTTGTATCACATTATAGATATCACGAAGCTCTTCATGCTCTTTCAGGAAATTCTCATGCATCGGCAGACATATCTGTCTGAACAGCTCCGTATCCGGATAGAGAAATGTTACTCCCTGCTCCTCCTGCGCCCGCTCACGCGATGCCTCAACTGCATGGTTCCATTCTTCTCTCTCAATTCTGTTAAACAGCTCAAATCCCTCATCAAATACCGCTCGCTCCTCTTCCGTAAGCGATTCAAGGAATTCACAGTTGCCAATCAGAATGTCGGGTATCATCTGATGCCTATCGTAAGAATAGTATTTGCACACATCTCCGTGTCCGTTAGAAGTCAGCGCAAGCTCATTATTCTCTGCTCCGTCAATTACATGTGCCTGAAGCGCCGTGTATACATCCCCAAAGCCCATTGGTGTAGCAGAGCCGCCAAGCAGCTTCATCATCTCAACATTAGTAGGTGACTGCTGGACGCGTATCTTAAGCCCTTTAAGGTCTGACGGGCTGTTAATCTCTTTATTGACCGTATAAAAATTTCTCGTTCCTGCATCAATCCACGTCACCGCCTCAAAGCCCGCCTTTTTTGTTGATGCAAATATACCGGACGTTATATCCTCATCATCCATTGCAGCATGATAGCTTGCGGTTGAAGCAAACAGATACGGAAGGTTAAAAAGTGTGTACCTGTCCGAAAATGTCTCAAGTATTGAATTGCTTGCAACACAGAAATCTATTGCCCCGGTCTGCGTAAGCTGCACCATATCAGTCTGTGCGCCGAGAAGCTCATTTGGAAATATCTCTATGTCAAATCTGTCACCAAGCCGCTCCTCAACGTATTTTTCAAACTCTGCCAGCCCTATGTTAATCGGATGGTCAGTTGCCTGATTATGTCCGATTCTTACTATGCGCCTTCCGCTGCCACTCTGTTCTCCATGCCCGATATCACAGGCGCATGTCACGGATGCCATTATGACAATAATTATAAATGCTGCTATTTTGCCCGATATTCTTCGCAGATTTTTTGCTGTACTGTTCATTTTTGCACAATCCCCATTCTGCAGATGCATTCCGCAATACAGATGCACTCTGCAATTTTAGATTCCGCACTAAAATTGCACGTCTTCTTATAGACATTATCTGCAACAGAACGTGGATTTATTCTAAATTTTCTATAATTGCATGTTCAACATGATGCTCTTTTATTTTGTCAATGATTATATGCATATTTTAAAAAGCACATCTGCTTTTATAGTTTCCATAACAAAGTACGGTGCAGATTTTCTTGTTATTATTAATTAGGTGCTGCCCTATTCGGTAGGCGGTTAGTATTAGGCTTTGACTTAACCTGGTTTGATTTGGATATACACTCGGTAATAAATCACAAAAAAATAATCGCCCCCGGTCTGGTAAACTGAGGCGATTATTTTAATTATTTTCAATACTAGTAAATCAATTAATTTTTCTATAATGTCCCCTTCCTGTAAATTCTATAATTCCATTATCTCTTAACATTTGCAATTGCTGTCTTATTTTGTCTTTTACATGATGGTTATCTGGATGTTTCTCTGCAAGTAAATCTTCAAATCTATATATCTGGTCAAGTGTAAAATCTTTATTCTCAATCATATTAACACAATTTAACACATCTAAAGTCCATCCCCTAGCATCCAACTTACTGCCACGTAAGAATTCTGTTTTATGAACTTTTTCCATTATCTTTTCAATAGATACTTCTTTCTCATTTTGTACAATGTAAATTCTTCCTTCGTCTGGTATTCGGCTCAATAAAATATTGCATCCTGTCCAGCCAGCCCTCCTTGCGGTATCCGACAACGGCTTTCTCTTTTCTATTATATCCGGCGAGAAAAAATATTTGGGTACCATGACAAAATTTTCAACTTGAAAATTAGTTTTGTTATAATGCATGAAGAAAAAATTAGGATTATTTATAGATGTAATCCTTTCAATCATTGTATTATATGCACCATCATTTACCTTATTACTGATAGATGCACCTTTACTTTTCAACTCATACTCTTCCATGCATGACGGACAGAAAAAATCAGCAACAGGTCTGTTATTCTCAAAATGTGAGATATACTGATTCCCACAATAAGGACAAAACATATTGTTATTAACCCAATCTTCCGTTATAACTCTTATTCTCTGCGCATTACTAGAATAATTCTCTGCTTTTCTACAATACATCCGCAAATTCAAAATTATCACTCCAATACCGTCTTATATAACACATTATTAAAACGTGCTCTTATCTTTTCTATGTTTTCTCTCAATATTTCTATAAGTATACAACTTCTCTTTTTATTTAATGCAGCTACTCCTACTGCTCCGCTGCCTGCAAATGAATCCAGTACTATTTCGCCCTCATAAGTAACATATTCCAATATTTGTTCACATAGTTCTACCGGTAATTCACTCTGATGTATCCTGTCCCTTCTTGATACCGGCTGAACATCAAACATCGCCGGAAGCATGCCCTTGCACCCGCTCATGTATTGTATCTTACCCGTTATATCGGATTTTTTCTTATCAATCCGCATACTTCTTGCTTTACCTTTTGAAAAAATCATTATATCCTGCGTGTTTTTTGCTTTTCTTCCTGTATTGCTTATAAAGGTTCCCTTTTTCCATGCTACCTTAGAATAATACTGAAATCCGGCTTTTTTTGCATACTGCTTGATTTGATATAAATATTCATAATTATTTTCATTTTCTGCCGGCAGAACTTCAACCAGAAAGCATCCATCCTTTAGTACCCTGGCTTTTTCTTTAAAATCATCCAACGTATATCTGAAACAATCATATTCTGCAAATGCTCTTGTTCCACCTTTATTGGATTTTGTATCCAGCCACGGGTGGTCTGTCAGTATACAGTCTATGCTGTTATCCTCAAGCATCGATAAATCTCTTCCGTTCCCCTCAATCAGCACACACTGTTCTTCCTCACAATCTATCGTGCGGTATACACCCTTAGCTACTCTTTCAAATTTAACTCCTATTTTTTCGTAGATACGCGCCCTGACTGTCTCCTGTGGTTTATCAGCATTCTGCCGATACGCCTCCTGCAATGAGAAGCTGTCACTATCCTTAAAACAATTAAATATTTTTTCAACCAGTGTCATTTTTGTATACCTCCTTAGAACCCTATCGAATTAACTCAGGATCTGATCCTAACATAAGAGGTGTACAATATAAAGGATTTTATTGTTTATTTTATCACAATTCACATAAAAAGCTTTTTTAAAAAACACCCCGGAACCGAAATTCCGAGGTGTAACACACTTTTCTGAAACGCCATAAGACGCTTTGAATTGTAAAATATTATCTCTTTGAGAACTGTGGAGCACGACGTGCAGCCTTGAGACCGTACTTCTTTCTCTCCTTCATTCTTGGATCTCTTGTGAGGTATCCTGCCTTCTTAAGAAGTGGACGATACTGCTCTGAATCTACCTCAAGAAGAGCTCTTGAAATACCGTGACGAACTGCGCCTGCCTGGCCTGTGTATCCACCGCCGTGAACATTAACGATTACGTCATACTTGTCTGTTGTCTCTGTGAGAACTAATGGCTGACGTACAACAACCTTAAGTGTCTCAAGACCAAAGTAATCTTCGATATCTCTCTTATTGATTGTGATATTACCTGTACCAGGTACTAAATATACTCTAGCAATACTGCTTTTTCTTCTACCTGTTCCGTAGAACTTTGCCTTAGCTTTGCTTGTTCTAGCCAATGTTATATCCTCCTTATTCGTTCCTTAATTAAAATGTCAGTACTTCCGGCTTCTGTGCAGCCTGCTCATGCTCTGGGCCTGCGTATACGTGAAGCTTCTTGAACATTTCTCTACCTAAAGGTCCCTTTGGAAGCATACCCTTAACTGCAAGTTCGATAACTCTCTCAGGCTTCTTTGCCATCATTTCCTTAAGTGTAGTCTCTTTCATTCCGCCTACATAATCTGAATGGCTGTAATAGATCTTCTGATCCATCTTCTTACCTGTAACCTTAATCTTATCTGCATTAATAACGATTACATAATCGCCTGTATCAATATTAGGTGTATAAGTTGGCTTGTGCTTTCCTCTAAGAACTGCTGCCACCTGAGATGACAGACGACCTAATGTATACTGAGAAGCGTCAACCACATACCATTTTCTTTCAATTGTTGATGGACTAGCCACAAAACTCTTCATCGGTTTTCCTCCTGATAATTTTAAAAAGTAACTGTTGTTTTTATGATTAAATGCTTATCCGGGGCTAATGGCTAAGCACCTATCTAACTGAATATAATTATTTGAATGTATTAATTGGATACAAATAATACAATAAAATTATGAAAGTATGTCTGCTACAGATTCATACGCCCATACCAAGCGCACCATAAGATTATATAATATACAGACTGTCATGTCAATATTTTTTTCATAGTTTCATAGTTTCGTGCCTACATGCTTAATCTCAATCAGCGTCAGTCCCTGTGGCGGCGCTGTTGGGCCTGCAAGCTCTCTGTTGCATCCGTCAAGTGCCTCTTTGACGCTTAACGGTGTACGTCTCTTACAGCCTGCATCTATGAGTGTTCCGGCTATTATACGCACCATATTATAAAGAAATCCATTGCCGCTGACACGGATTACAATCTCACGTCCCCTGTCAAGGTCAAACTTCTCTCCCCCGTCTTCATCCTCACTGTCCGGCACATCCCTGCTAAGACTCCGTCCGGTTACTTCAATAGAATATATTGTGCGCACCGTTGTCTCAGCCTGCGTATTAACAGAGCAGAAGCTCTTGAAATCATGTTCACCCACAAGGTACTGCGCAGCCTCATTCATAGTCTCCAAATCAAGTGCATAATGACAGAAAAATGTATTATTCCTCATCTGCGGAAGTCTGAAGGTTCTGTTAAGTATATGGTATTCGTATGTCTTGATTGTACTGCAATGTCTCGGATGATAGTCCGGTGGCACCTCGCATGACTTCTGCACCACTATGTCTTCCGGCAGTCTGGCATTAAGCGCATAGGCAAATTTTTCTGCCGGTATTCTCGATTCCGTATCAAATACAGCAATATTTCCAAGTGCATGTACTCCTGCATCGGTACGGCTTGCCCCGATAACCCGGATATTCTCGCCGCATATACTGCTGAGCGCAGCATTAAGCCTTCCTTCAATCGTATCAGCATTATTCTGCACCTGCCATCCGCTGTATTTGGTTCCGTCATATGCAACTATAAGCTTTATACGTCTCATATCAGTGCTCCGCCTCTCAGCACACGTATGGCAATCATAAGCGCAAGGTACAGTGCAAGCACCAGATATGCCCTGTGGTCACATGCCTTGTACTTAAGCGGGCGCATCTTGGTTCTTCCTTCACCACCATGATAGCAGCGTGCTTCCATCGCTGTTGCAAGCTCATTGGCGCGTCTGAATGCCGACACGAACAACGGCACAAGAATCGGTATCATTGCCTTGGCACGCTGCATAAGGCTGCCATGTTCAAAATCAGCGCCTCTTGCCATCTGCGCCTTCATTATCTTATCTGTCTCTTCTATAAGAATCGGTATAAATCTCAACGCAATCGACATCATCATTGCTATCTCATGCACGGGAACTCTTACCTTATTAAGGAATCCAAGTCCTTTTTCAAGCCCGTCTGTAAGGTCATTAGGCGTTGTTGTAAGCGTCATAAGTGATGAACCGATTATAAGATAAATAAGCCTTATAACCATAAATGATGCCATCTCCACGCCTTCCCATGTAAGACGGAATATCCAGAACTGCACTATAGGCTCTCCGTCCGTGAGAAACAGGTTAAACACTGCACTGAATATAGCAATGAACACAATACTCTTAAGTCCTCTTACCATGAACTTGAATGGTACGTTGGATATCTTAATCATGGCTGCTAGAAACAGTGTGGCGATAACGTACATAATGATATTGCGTCCGAGGAACAATGATATAAGAAATACCATCGTTCCCACAAGCTTAACTCTTGGGTCGAGCTTATGTATCGGAGACTGTGTCTGGTAATATTGTCCAATAGTAATATCTTTTAACATGTCTTAATCCCTTTATAAAGCCTCAGAATACTCTCCTTAGCTTCCTCTATCGTAATCGCATCAGTATCTACGTCAAGTCCTGCGTCACGCAGTTCATTCATTATATATGTTACGTCCGGTGCAGCAAGTCCTACCCGCTCAAGCTCTTTGTAATGTGCAAATACATTGCGCGGCTTATCGTCATATATAAGCTGTCCATGATTCATGACCATGATTCTGTCAACATAACGTGCAACATCCTCCATGCTGTGGGATACAAGAATTACCGCAATCCCTGTCTCATCATGAAGCTTTCTTATATGTCCGAGTATCTCGTCGCGCCCCTTTGGGTCAAGTCCCGCTGTAGGCTCATCAAGAATCAGATAATCAGGTCTCATTGCAAGCACACCTGCTATCGCCGCACGCCTTTTCTGACCTCCCGACAGGTCAAACGGTGACTGGTAATAAAGATTCTCCTCAAGTCCTACAAGGCGCAGTGCCTCGAATGCCCTGAGCTGCACATCCTTCTCGGAAAGTCCCTGATTACGCGGTCCGAAGCACACATCCTTGAATATGTCCGTCTCAAACAACTGATGCTCCGGATACTGGAACACAAGTCCGACCTTGTTACGGAGCTTACGCATGTCATAATCTTTATCGTAAATGTCTTCGCCGTCAAAGAAAATGTTGCCGCTTGTTGCCTTTATAATGCCGTTCATATGCTGTATGAGCGTTGATTTGCCCGAACCTGTATGTCCTATAAGTCCTATAAATTCACCTTTATCGATTGCACAGCTCACATCCTTAAGAGCATGCTTTTCAAAGCCTGAACCTGCCTCATATGTATAATTAACCTTATCAAGTATCAGCGCCATTACTTTGCACCTCCGTTCTTTGGTGCTCCGGCATCAGCCATGCACTTCTTAAGAGCATCCCTGAACTCTTCGTGTGTAAGTATCCCGTCAGGCATGTCAAGTCCTGACTTCTTAAGCTCATATGCAAGCTCTGTAACCTGCGGCACATCAAGCCTCAGCTCCTTAAGCCTGTCTACCTGTGAGAATATCTCCCTTGGCTTTCCCTGCATCACAAGCTTACCGTCATCCATTACAAAGACCTTGTCTGCATCTATTACCTCATCCATGTAATGTGTTATAAGTATTATAGTCACTCCTTCACGCCTGTTAAGCTCATGAAGGACTTTCATTACATCCTTGCGTCCGTGTGGGTCAAGCATCGCCGTCGGCTCATCAAGGACTATACACTTCGGTTTCATTGCCACAATACCTGCAATGGCTATTCTCTGCTTCTGTCCGCCTGAGAGCTTATTAGGTGAAGCGTTGCGGTATTCGTACATTCCGACCGCCTTAAGGCTCTTTTCCACACGTTCCCATATCTCTTCTGATGGTACACCTATATTCTCAGGTCCAAATGCTACCTCCTCATCTACAAGTGTACATACAATCTGATTGTCCGGATTCTGAAAGACCATTCCGGCACTCTGTCTTATATCTAAAAGACGCTCCTCGTCAGAGGTATCAATTCCGTCAACATACAGTGTTCCCTCCGTAGGATACAGGAGTGCATTGATATGCTTTGCAAATGTTGACTTCCCCGAACCGTTATGTCCAAGCACGGCAACAAAATCACCCTTCTGCATTGTGAGACTTACATTGTCCACAGCGGTTGTGATTCCTTCAACATTGCCCTCTTCGTCGCGTCTGTAATATTCAAATGTTACGTTCTCAGCTACGATTATATCCTCATGATTTTTAAGGCTCATGCATATTCCTTCCCATGGTATGGCAAAGGCACAACAGCATACACCGTTGTGCCCCACCTTTATCATGTACAATTATTATACTAACTCAAGTACAACTTCCATTGCAGCATCGCCCTTACGTGGTCCGATCTTAATGATTCTTGTATAACCACCCTTGCGATCTACATACTTAGGTGCGATCTCATCGAAAAGCTTTGCAACAAGATCAACTTCCTTTGTATTCTTCTTGCGTCCGGCTGCCTCTGTAGGAACCTCAGTTACTGTGTAAAGCTCCTTAAGCATAAGATGTCTTGCATGAAGACGTGAAGGCTTATCCTTCTTGATTGTCTTCTCTACTGACTCATATACTGTAACCTTCTTGCCATCAACAACTTCCTTAACTCTCTTGCCTTCAGCGTCCTTCTTAGGAACCTTAGCTGTAACTGTTACTTCCTCGAAGTTATCCTTCTCCTTAACAGCGAGTGTGATAAGGTGCTCAGCAATCTTTCTTACTTCCTTAGCTCTTGCCTCAGTTGTAACAATCTTACCATTGTTGATAAGTGCTGTAACCTGGCTTCTTAATAAAGCCTTTCTCTGGCTTGATGTTCTTCCAAGCTTTCTATACTTTGCCATTGATATCCTCCTTCTCCGCTTATGCGGCAACATACGGTACCGGCAAGCACCGAATGCCGTAACCACGCTTCTTTGGACTTACTGGTTACTTGTTATTATGGAAACACGCAGTACCATGCTTCTTTGGACTTACTGGTCTGCGCGTAACACTACTTCTTAATAATCAATCGGTATCAGTCTTCGTTAGGGCTGAGCTGTAAGCCAAGCTCCTTAAGCTTTGCAAGAACTTCCTCAAGTGACTTGCGACCAAGGTTACGAACCTTCATCATGTCATCAGGTGTCTTATTGCAAAGTTCTTCAACCGTATTGATACCGGCTCTCTTAAGACAGTTGTATGAACGAACTGAAAGCTCAAGTTCATCTATTGTCATCTCAAGAACCTTCTCATGCTCATCTGTGCTCTCTTCAACCATTATCTCAGCTGTCTTAGCGTTCTCTGAAAGATCAATGAACAGGTTAAGGTGTTCGCTGAGTACCTTGGCAGCAAGGCTTACAGCCTCGTCCGGAGCAAGTGTGCCATTAGTATATACATCAAGTGTGAGCTTATCATAGTCTGTAACCTGACCAACACGGGTATTCTGAACAGCCATATTGACACGCTCAACAGGTGTGTAGATAGAATCTACAGCGATAACTCCAACAGGAGTATCCTCTGTCTTATTCTTATCTGAACTTACATATCCTCTGCCCTTTGTGATTGTAAGCTCCATAGAGAGCTTACAACCATCACCGCCGTTAAGATGTGCGATGACAAGGTCAGGATTAATAATCTCAATATCTCCATCAGTCTGAATATCAGATGCCTTAACAACACCCTCACCTTCAAACTCGATGTATGCTGTCTTAGGTTCGTCTGAGTCGCTGTTGTTCTTGATAGCTAAATTCTTGATGTTCATGATGATTTCGGTTACATCTTCCTTAACACCCGGAATTGAACTGAATTCGTGCAACACGCCTTCGATCTTTACCTGACTAACTGCAGCGCCCGGTAATGAAGACAACATGATTCTTCTTAATGAATTACCAAGTGTTGTGCCATAACCTCTTTCAAGTGGTTCTACAACAAATCTTCCGTACTTTTTGTCATCAGAGATTGTTGCAATCTCAATTTTAGGTTTCTGAAAATCGAACACTATTTAGCCCTCCTTATTAATTGGTATTACTTAGAATACAACTCGACGATAAGCATCTCGTTAACAGGGACATCAATGATATCTCTTGTTGGGACTGCCTTTACTGAACCCTTAAGAGCTTCTGCATCAGCCTCAAGCCACTCTGGAACTACTCTTCCGCTTGTAGCATCAAGGATCTGCTTATATCTCTCTGAGCCCTTTGACTTCTCTCTGATTTCGATAACATCACCAGCCTTAACAAGGTATGATGGGATGTTTACGCGCTTGCCGTTAACAAGAACATGCTTGTGATCTACGATCTGTCTGGCTTCCTTTCTTGTTCTTGCAAAGCCCATTCTGAAAATAACGTTGTCAAGTCTGAGCTCAAGTAAGATCATAAGGTTCTCACCTGACTGGCCTGACATCTTCTCTGCCTTCTTATAGTAGTTGCGGAAAGGCTTCTCAAGTACACCGTAGATGAACTTTGCCTTCTGCTTCTCTCTAAGCTGAAGACCATACTCGCTGATCTTTCTTCCAGCGTTCTTAGCCTTTCTCTTAGACTTCTTATCTACACCTAAATATATTGGATCAAGATCTAATGATCTGCATCTCTTAAGAACAGGAACTCTATTAACTGCCATCTTATCCTAACCTCCTAATTAGACTCTTCTACGCTTTGGTGGACGGCATCCGTTGTGTGGAACTGGTGTAACGTCCTTAATGCTTGTTACTGTAAGACCTGCTGCTGAAAGTGCGCGGATTGCTGCCTCTCTGCCTGAGCCCGGTCCCTTTACCATAACATCTACTGACTTAAGTCCATGAATAAGAGCAGCCTTTGTAGCTGTCTCTGCTGCCATCTGCGCAGCATATGGAGTTGACTTCTTAGAGCCTCTGAATCCAAGTCCGCCGGCACTTGCCCATGAAAGAGCATTACCTTCTGCGTCTGTCAATGTAACGATTGTATTGTTAAAAGATGACTGAATGTGTGCCTGTCCGTGCTCAACATTCTTCTTAACACGCTTCTTTGTCACTTTTTTTGTAACTTTCTGAGCCATTGTTAAACAAACCTCCTGATAATTTTGACTTAAAGATTGATTATATTATCAATTACTTCTTCTTATTAGCTACTGTCTTCTTAGGACCCTTGCAAGTTCTTGCGTTAGTCTTAGTCTTCTGACCTCTGCATGGGAGTCCCTTTCTATGACGGATTCCACGGTAGCATCCGATTTCCTTAAGTCTCTTGATGTTCATAGCGATGTCTCTTCTGAGATCACCTTCAACAAGGATGTTGTCATTCTCAATTACGTCACGAATCTTTGCTACTTCTTCGTCTGTTAAATCTCTAACGCGAGTATCAGGATTAACCTGAGCCTCTGCGAGGATACGATTTGATGTTACTCTACCTATTCCATAGATATAAGTAAGACCAATTTCAACACGTTTTTCTCTTGGTAAGTCTACACCTGCAATACGAGCCATGTGCTTATTATACCTCCGTTAATATTCTTATTCATTCTTCACTTATGATCGGATAACACGTACGCAGCTCGTCACTTGTGACGCCTGAAATGTGTGCGCAGCACTAAACCGTCATTATATATAATAGTAATAATCCGTGCCCGGCGGCGTTATACAACGTTGCCTGCCGTATCATCACTGCAGCCGCAAAACTATTGTTGGGATGTGATATCCACTTCCCGGGTTCATGCCATAAGGCATGTACATGCAAAAAGACAGGAAGATAGCATCTTTCCTGCGATAAAGGACTCGGTATTATCCTTTAGACATATTAGCCCTGTCTCTGCTTGTGCTTAGGGTTCTCACAGATAATTCTGATACTTCCCTTTCTTTTGATGACTTTGCATTTCTCGCAAATTGGTTTAACTGATGATCTAACCTTCATTGCCAAAGCCTCCTTTCAAAAAAGTACGTTTGTTATTATATCACATATAAAATGTGAATAGCAAGAATAAATTTACAAATATATAAAAATATTTTTAAAAATATTACTGTCTGTGCTTACTTATCTCTCCAGATAATTCTGCCCTTAGTAAGGTCATATGGTGAGAGCTCAATTGTTACCTTATCACCAGGAAGGATTCGGATAAAATTCATACGGAGCTTTCCACTGATATGTGCAAGTACCTGATGGCCATTCTCAAGCTCAACCTGGAACATTGCATTAGGAAGCTTCTCAACTACCTTACCTTCGATTTCGATTACATCTGACTTTGACATTTAAATCCTCCTCATAAAACTGATTATTGATTATTCTGATTATATAACTTCAGGCTTCTTCTTACATCTTCATTCGTTATCTCCAGTCCTGAATCCAGCTTTGCTGCAATTCCTTCTGCCTGCGATGCAATAAACTGAAGATGTTTCTCTTTCTTTTTCTTGGGATTGTTTACTTCTTTAAGTCTCCCGTCAGAAAGATACACGAATCTGTCGTCCCTGTCAAGTATAACATACAGGGTATCTTTGTCATGTCCGGCCTTCGACCTCGCAAAATATCCTTTTTTAAAGCGTTCAATCATAACTGTTACTCCTGCGCTGCTTTATAAATACTTTGCTGCTTCTTCTTTGGAAAGAGATAATATCTCAGGTCCGTTGTCTGTTATAAGAATTGTATTCTCATAATGGGCTGAAAGTGAATGGTCAGCGGTAAGTACTGTCCAGCCGTCATCCATCCATTTGACATTCTCCGTTCCTATGTTAATCATAGGCTCAACAGCAAGCGTCATTCCGCTTACAAGCTTCATGCCTCTGTGCGGCTGTCTGAAATTAGGCACCTGAGGATCCTCGTGAAGATTGCTGCCTACTCCGTGACCTACAAGATCTCGTACTATGCCATAGCCGTAAGGCTCTACATAGTCTGCTATAGCATTGGATATCTCAAAGAGATGTCCTCCGTTAACTGCTTTCTTAATTCCTTCAAAGAAGCTGTGTCTTGTAACATCAATAAGCTGCTGCGCCTCTTTGCTTATCTCGCCAACACCATGTGTTCTTGCAGCATCTGAGTGATATCCTTTATATATAACACCGGCATCAAGGCTTACTATATCACCTTCATGCAGGACATGCTTCCTGTCGGGTATACCGTGAACGACTTCGTCATTAACAGATACACATATTGATGCAGGATAACCTTCATAATTCAGAAAGGAGGGTTCACAGCCATAGCTCTTGATAATGTCGTATCCGACCTGATCTATGTGCTTTGTCGTAATCCCCGGTTCAATTATCTTAGCGAGTTCTTCATGCACGATGGCAAGAATTCTTCCCGCCTCGCGCATTAACTCTATCTCTCTTTGTGACTTTACTGATACTGACATATCTATCCTCTTATATAATATACCTGGGATTAACCAAGTATCTTAACTATTGAGTTAAATACTTCGTCCATATCAACAGTTCCATCAACCTCTTTCATGATTCCCTGCTTAGCATAGTAATCAATAAGTGGCTGTGTCTGCTTATGATATACATCAAGTCTGTTCTTGACTGTCTCAGGCTTGTCGTCATCACGAAGTATAAGCTTCTCGCCGCATGCATCACATATACCCTCAACCTTGGTAGGGTTATACTTGATATGGTATGTTGCACCACATCCTACACATGCACGTCTGCCTGACATACGGTTGATGATATTCTCATCAGGCACTTCTACGTTAATTGCGTAATCAACCTTCTCACCAATTGCCTTAAGAGCCTCGTCAAGAGCCTCTGCCTGAGGTATTGTACGTGGGAAACCGTCAAGTACATAACCGTTAGCACAATCCGGCTCCTTAAATCTATCTATAACCAAGTCTACAACGAGTGAATCCGGAACAAGCTCACCCTTATCCATGTATGTCTTGGCTTTCTTTCCAAGTTCTGTTCCGTTCTTTATGTTGGCCCTGAAGATATCACCTGTTGAGATGTGTGGAATTGAATACTTCTCAGCGATTCTTTTAGCCTGTGTTCCCTTACCTGCGCCTGGCGCACCTAACATAATAATCTTCATATGACACCACCTGTTCTTAAATAGCGTTATAACGCATGCGCGAAAATATAATCTTCACGCATACGTTATCCGCCTGTCTATGTTCAAATATATTAATCTGACAAAAATCCTTTGTAATATCTCTTAGCCATCATTGACTCGATCTGCTTAGCTGTCTCAAGTACTACACCAACTATGATTATGATTGATGTTCCACCGAATGACACGCTTGCATTGAACAGACCTGAGCAAAGGATTGGAACCAGTGCAACTACCATAAGGAAAACTGCACCGATAAGTACAATATAATTCAATACCCTGTTCAGATAATCGCTTGTAGGCTTACCCGGATTAATTCCCGGAATAACACCGCTCTGCCTTCTAAGATTATTGGCAATCTCAAGCGGGTTAAATGTAATAGATGTATAGAAATATGCAAATACTACAATCAGTATAAGGTATACAAGCAATCCGATTGAATACTTCCAATCAGACGTTCTGCACCAATATGATGAGCTTAAGTATCTAGTCCACTCATGCTGCTTAGTTGAAAACAGCTGAACAAGGATTACCGGGAACTGCATCAGTGATGATGCAAAGATAATTGGCATAACGCCTGCGGTATTGACCTTAAGCGGAATGTTCGTTGTACGGCCACCCTGATAAGGAAGCTTACCTGCGCCGTTAATCTTATTGGCATAGCGAACTTCAATTCTTCTCTCGCCGTCCTGGAGGAAGCATATGAATGCTACCAGGGCAACAAGGATTGCTAATATGATTGCAGCGGCAAGAACACCCTTAGCGATGCTCTGCGGCTTAACGAACTGCTCAAAAAGCACTACCATATCTTCCGGAATGCTGGAAATGATATTGACAAGAAGTACGATTGATATACCATTGCCTACGCCATTTTCAGTGATTCTTTCACCAATCCACATAAGAATTGCTGAACCTGCAGTCAGTGTTGCAATAACAACTATAATGCTTGCAACATAGTGAACTGTACTCATTCCCTTATAGCCGGCAATAAGCCCCTGCTTACCAAAGCCAACTGCCATGGCGATACTCTGTATAAGGGCAAGACCAACAGTCACATATCTTGTAATGGCTGCCATCTTTCTTCTTCCATCTTCGCCCTCTTTCTGCATCTCCTCTAACTTAGGAATTGCAATTGTGAGAAGCTGGATGATAATGGATGATGTAATATAAGGAGTTATACTCAGTGCAAATACCGACATTCTCTCAAAAGAACCGCCGGTAAATGCATCGAGAAGGCTTAAATCCTCAACCTTGTTCAAAAGTGTACTAAAATACTCTGTGTCGACACCCGGAATCGGTACTAAGCTACCGATTCTCATGATGACAATCATTGCAAATGTATAAAGAAGTTTGTTTCTGATTTCCTTAATCTTTAATGCATTACAGAGTGTTTTGAGCATTAGCACACCTCACATGTTCCGCCAAGTGCTTCGATCTTTTCCTTAGCTGCTGCACTGAAGCTGTTAACCTTAACATTAAGCTTCTTTGTAAGTTCACCATTGCCAAGAATCTTAACGCCATCCTTAGGATTGCTTACTAAACCTGACTCAACTAATGCTGCAATAGTAACCTCAGTACCGTTTTCAAATCTCTCAAGTGCGCTGACATTGATAGCTACGATTTCCTTGTGGTTTCTGCATGTGAAACCTCTCTTAGGAATTCTTCTATACAATGGCATCTGACCACCTTCAAAGCCTGGTCTTGGAGCTCCTGAACGAGCCTTCTGACCCTTATGACCCTTACCGGCTGTCTTGCCATTACCTGAACCATGTCCACGGCCTCTTCTGAAATTATCGCTCTTAACTGATCCTGCTGCAGGACTTAAATTTGATAAATCCATTATGGCACCTCCTTCTAATCAATAATTATTACATTTCCTCTACTTTCAACATGTAACCAATCTGCTGAATCTGTCCTCTTGTTGCTGCATTGTCTGGAAGTGTAACTGTCTTATGCATCTTTGTAAGACCCATAGCTTCAACAGTTCTTCTATGCTTAGGAACAGCACCGATTGGAGACTTAATTAAAGTAATCTTTAACATCTTATCTGCCATTTTACTAATCCTCCAAATTCACAACAATTAATCATATAACTCAGCTACTGACTTACCGCGGAGCTTTGCAACTTCCTCAGGTGTCTTTAACTGGCTAAGGCCCTCGATTGTAGCAAGAACTACGTTCTGCTTATTGTTTGAGCCTAATGACTTTGTACGGATATTCTTGACACCTGCAAGCTCAAGTACGGCACGCGCAGGACCACCTGCGATAAGACCTGTACCTTCTGGAGACTTCTTAAGAAGTACGCTTGCACTTCCGAACTTTCCGATAAAATCATGTGGAACACTATTATTCTCATCACGTGCTACTGTAACGAGATGCTTCATAGCATCTTCCTTACCCTTACGGATAGCTTCAGGAATTTCGATTGACTTACCAACGCCTGCACCTACGTGACCATTGCCATCACCAACAACTACGAGTGCTGCAAAGCGGAAGTTACGTCCACCCTTAACAACCTTTGTTACACGCTTGATTGATACTACCTTTTCTGTAAGCTCTAACTGACTAGCATCAACGATTGTACGTTTCATATTGTTTGTTTCCTTTCTTCAATATTAGAATTCAAGACCAGCTTCTCTAGCTGCATCAGCTAAAGCCTGGATCTTTCCCTGATATATGAATCCGCCTCTATCAAAGACAACAGTTGTAATATTCTTCTCTAAAGCTCTCTTTGCAATTACAGTACCTAAGTATGCAGCTGCATCAACGTTATTAGTTTTCTCGAGCTCAGCCTTAACTTCCTTCTGAAGTGTTGATGCTGAAACGAGTGTCTTACCAACTGTATCGTCAATAATCTGAGCGTACATATGATTATTGCTTCTAAACACAGCTAAACGTGGTCTCTCAGCTGTACCGCTGAAACGATTACGTAATTTTCTATGCTTATTCTCACGAACTTCTGTTCTTGACTTCTTACTAACCATCTTTGTTCACTCCTTTAATTATTTCTTACCAGTCTTACCGACCTTACGTCTAATAACCTCATCAGCGTACTTGATACCCTTGCCCTTATATGGCTCCGGAGCTCTCTTGCCTCTGATTTCAGCAGCGTACTGGCCAACTTTTTCTTTATCAATACCCTTAACAGTGATCTTGTTATCCTCAACTACAGACTCAAGGCCTTCAGGATCTTCCATCTCTACCGGATGTGAGTATCCAAGTGAAAGGACAAGCTTCTTACCCTGCTTCTGAGCTCTGTAACCAACACCGTTAATCTCAAGTGTCTTTGTGTAACCTTCTGTTACACCTGTAACCATATTAGCGATAAGAGTTCTTGTAAGACCATGAAGTGACTTCATCTTCTTAAGATCATTAGGTCTTGTTACAACAACCTCTCCATTCTCTAACTTAATGTCCATCTCTGATGGAAGCACTCTCTCAAGTGTTCCCTTAGGACCCTTTACAGTCACCTTATTATTTTCTGCTATCTCAACAGTAACACCTGCCGGAACAGCGATAGGCATTCTTCCTATACGTGACATGCCGTGCACCTCCTAAAATTGTGAGTGATTTATAATTACCAAACAAATGCAAGAACTTCTCCACCAACGTTGAGCTTTCTTGCTTCCTTATCGGTAACAACGCCCTGGTTTGTTGAAATGATTGCGATTCCAAGTCCATTAAGAACCTTAGGAAGCTCTTCCTTATTTGCGTAAACACGAAGACCCGGCTTAGAAATTCTCTTAAGTCCTGTTATAATCTTCTCGTTCTTATCCTTACCATACTTTAATGTAATACGGATATCTTTGAAATTACCGTTGTCAACAAGCTCAAAGCTCTTGATATAACCTTCCTTGAGAAGAATCTCAGCAATTGAGATCTTCATCTTTGATGCAGGAACATCAACTGTATCATGCTTTGCAGTGTTGGCATTACGGATTCTAGTAAGCATATCTGCTATTGGATCTGTCATTGAAATGTACCTCCTATACTAATTACCAAGATGCTTTCTTAACGCCAGGGATCTGACCCTTGTAAGCTAATTCACGGAAGCAAATTCTGCAGATTCCGTATTTTCTTAAATATGCATGTGGACGGCCACAGATTCTACATCTTGTATATTCTCTTGTAGAGAACTTCTGTGGTCTCTGCTGCTTAATCTTCATTGAAGTCTTAGCCATTGAATTTCCCTCCTGTTATTACTTCTTAAAAGGCATGTTGAACTGTGTAAGGAGCTCTCTTGCTTCCTCATCAGTCTTTGCAGTTGTTACGATGATAACGTCCATACCTCTAACCTTGTCGATCTTATCATACTCGATCTCAGGGAAGATGATCTGCTCCTTGATACCAAGTGCATAGTTACCTCTTCCGTCAAATGAATCAGCGCTTACGCCTCTGAAGTCACGTACTCGTGGGAGTGAAAGGTTAACAAGTCTGTCAAGGAACTCGTACATTCTGTCTCCACGAAGTGTAACCTTGCATCCAAGAGGCATACCCTCTCTGATCTTGAAGTTAGCGATTGAATTCTTAGCTCTTGTGAGAACCGCCTTCTGTCCGGCGATTGTCTCAAGCTCCTTCATTGCTACATCAAGAATCTTTGAGTTTTCCTTAGCCTCACCGATTGCCATATTGATTACTATCTTATCAAGCTTTGGTACTTCCATAGGGTTCTTATAACCGAACTTCTTTACCATAGCATCCTTAATCTGATCATTATATAAATCTTTAAGTCTACTCAATTTTCCTGACCTCCTCTCTCAATTAATCGATTACTTCACCAGTTGACTTTGCTACACGAACCTTCTTCTCATCCTGGAATGTGTATCCAATCTTTGTTGTCTTACCGTTATGAACATACATAACGTTAGAAATGTCGATTGGAGCCTCGTGGTGGAGGATTCCGCCCTGCTGGTTAGCTGCGCTTGGCTTAGCATGCTTTGTAATCATGTTAACACCTTCAACTACAACCTTACCATTCTTGGCATCAATTGAAAGAACTTTTCCTTCCTTATCCTTATCCTTACCTGCGATTACTCTTACGAGATCGTTCTTCTTAATTCTGACAGCTGACATTCTCTCGGTACCTCCTTATAATACTTCCGGAGCAAGAGAAACAATCTTCATGAACTGCTTATCTCTCAGCTCTCTTGCCACTGGTCCAAAAATACGTGTTCCTCTTGGTGTCTTATCATCCTTGATGATAACAGCAGCATTCTCGTCAAATTTAATATAGGAACCGTCTTTACGACGTGTACTCTTAACAGTACGAACAACAACGGCCTTAACAACATCGCCCTTCTTTACAACACCGCCTGGTGTTGCATCTTTAACAGTAGCAACGATAACATCGCCGATGCTTGCATATCTTCTGGTTGAACCACCCATAACACGGATGCAGAGGATTTCTCTGGCGCCTGTATTGTCGGCAACCTTAAGTCTGGTTTCCTGTTGAATCATGATATTACTCCTTTCAGCAATATTCGATATTATTCTATATTACTTCGCTCTACTGATGAGCTCTACAACTCTCCATCTCTTATCCTTTGAGAGTGGTCTTGTCTCCATGACCTTAACTACATCACCGATCATGTATTCGTTGTTCTCATCATGAGCCTTAAGCTTATATGTTCTGTTTACAATCTTCTTGTAAAGTGGATGCTTAACGTGGTCTTCTACTGCAACAACGACTGTCTTATCCATCTTATTGCTTACAACTCTACCTGTACGAGTTTTTCTTAAATTTCTCTCTTCCACGACAAATATCTCCTTTCTGGGAATCTGTCCATTCAGTTACCGGCAATTACTTAGATGCTGCCATAACTGTCTGGATTCTTGCGATATTTCTACGAACTTCCTTAATTCTTGCAGTGTTCTCCAACTGATTTGTTGCATTCTGCAGTCTGAGGTTAAAAAGTTCCTTCTTAGCAGCTACTAATTCATCATTCAATTCTGCAGCTGATTTTGTTCTTAAATCTTCTACATACTTATTAGTTTTCACTGTTATCACCGCCTTCTAAATCTGCACGTGAAACGATCTTGCACTTGCAAGGAAGCTTATGTGTTGCGAGACGTAAAGCTTCTTTTGCAACATCTTCAGGAACGCCTGAGATTTCGAACATTACACGACCTGGTTTAACGACTGCTACCCAATACTCAAGATTACCTTTACCTTTACCCATACGAACACCGATAGGCTTCTGAGTTACAGGCTTATCAGGGAAAATCTTAATGAATACCTTACCACCACGCTTAATGTAACGTGTCATGGCAATACGGGCTGCTTCTATCTGGTTTGATTTGATCCAACATGGCTCCATTGCAACGATACCATACTCACCGTTGCTGATCTTATTACCTCTTGTTGCCTTACCGGCCATTGAGCCACGGAACTGTCTACGATATTTAACTCTCTTAGGTAGTAACATTACTGCTCGCTCCCTTCCTTAACTGTTTTTGTTGGAAGTACCTCTCCTTCATATATCCAAACCTTAACACCGACCTTACCGTATGTTGTGTTTGCCTCAGCAAAACCATAGTTGATGTCAGCACGTAATGTCTGAAGTGGAATTGTACCATCGCTATAGAACTCAGTACGAGCCATATCTGCTCCACCGAGACGGCCTGAGCAAGATGTCTTGATACCCTTAGCTCCTGCCTTCATTGTTCTGCCCATGCAAGACTTCATTGCTCTTCTGAATGAGATACGATTCTCAAGCTGCTGTGCAATATTTTCAGCTACAAGCTGAGCATCCTTGTCTGGTCTCTTAACTTCCTTAATATCGATTGAAAGCTTCTTATCTGTTAACTTCTGAACGTCCTTCTTAAGGTTCTCAATCTCTGCTCCACCCTTACCGATTACGATACCAGGCTTTGCTGTGTGAATGATAATCTTAAGTCTGTCTGTTGTACGCTCCATCTCTATTCTTGAAATGCCTGCGCTGTAAAGTCTCTTCTTAAGAAACTTTCTTATATTATAATCTTCAACGAGGTTATCTGCAAAATTATCTTCTGCATACCACTTTGAGTCCCAGTCCTTAATAACACCGACTCTTAAGCCATGTGGATTAACTTTCTGTCCCATATGATACTCCTTTCATTATCTTTCATTAAGCACGATTGTGATGTGGCTCATTCTCTTCTCGATTCTGTAAGCCCTACCCTGTGCTCTTGGATGAATTCTCTTCATTGTAGGTCCCTTGTTTGCGTAGCACTCTTCAATATAGAGCTTTGAAGGATCCATTCCATTGTTGTTCTCAGCGTTAGCGATAGCTGATTCCAATAACTTCTTTATTAATGATGAAGCATATCTTGGGTTGTAAGTTACGATACCAAGTGCTGTAGCAACGTCCTTACCTCTGATTGCATCTAATACGAAACATGCCTTCTGTACTGATACTCTGGCATATGATAACTTAGCTGAAGGTCTTGTATCCTTAACAGCGTTTCTTTCTCTCTTGATCTTTGATCTATGTCCGCTAGCCATGAGTGAACCTCCTTTCAACAAATATTATCTTGTCTTCTTTTCGTCTTTGCCATGTCCTCTGTAAGTTCTTGTTGCAACGAACTCACCGAGCTTGTGACCAACCATGTCCTCTGTAACATATACAGGCACATGCTTTCTGCCGTCATGAACTGCGATTGTATGTCCAACCATTGATGGGAAAATTGTTGAGCGTCTTGACCATGTCTTAACAACCTGCTTATCGTTAGCAGCGTTAAGGGCATCAATCTTCTTTAATAAGCTCTCATCCGCAAATGGTCCTTTTTTAAGTGAACGAGCCATAGGTTCTAACCTCCTTAAAATCCTGTTAAATTACTTGATTGCCTTACCGTTACGTCTTCTGATGATCATCTTGTTAGACTGCTTGTTCTTCTTACGAGTCTTAAGACCAAGAGCAGGCTTGCCCCAAGGTGTCATTGGGCCTGGACGACCAACTGGTGCACGTCCTTCACCACCACCGTGTGGATGGTCATTAGGGTTCATAACAGAACCACGAACTGTAGGACGAATACCCATGTGACGCTTACGTCCGGCTTTACCAAGATTAATAAGGCTGTGGTCTCCGTTACCTACAACGCCGATTGTTGCGCGGCAGATTACAGGAACCATTCTCATCTCGCCTGATGGAAGTCTGAGTGTTGCATACTTGCCTTCCTTAGCCATAAGCTGAGCTGAGTTACCAGCTGAACGAACAAGCTGACCACCCTTACCAGGATAAAGCTCAATATTGTGAATCTGTGTACCTACCGGAATCTCAGAAAGTGGTAAGCAGTTACCTACTCTTACTTCTGCCTTAGGTCCATTCATTACTGTCATGCCATCTGTAAGTCCTTCAGGAGCAAGGATGTATGACTTCTCGCCATCTGCGTAGCAGATAAGTGCGATGTTAGCTGTTCTGTTAGGATCGTACTCAATTCCGATAACCTTTGCAGGAACGCCTTCCTTATTTCTCTTGAAATCGATTAATCTATATTTCTTTCTGTTTCCACCGCCACGGTGTCTGACTGTTATCTTACCCTGATTGTTACGACCTGAATTCTTGCTGAGTGAAACAAGAAGTGACTTCTCTGGAGTTGACTTTGTAATCTCTGAGAAATCTGAACCAGTCATATTTCTTCTGGAAGGTGTATAGGGATTATATGTTTTGATTCCCATTTTCTTAACTCCTTTCATGTTCTAAACATGTTGTGTAATATTGTTTTCTACACTGTTGTGCTAATTAAAGACCCTCGAATACCTCGATATCCTTGCTGTCCTCTGTAAGCTGTACGATAGCCTTCTTTGTAGCTGCTGTCTTACCAACAACCATTCCGCGTCTCTTCTTCTTGCCATCGCGGTTCATTGTATTAACCTTAGCTACCTTTGTTCCTGCGAACATCTTCTCTACAGCTTCCTTGATCTGAGACTTTGTAGCATCTGTATGAACAAGAAATGTATACTTCTTGTCAGCCATGTCAGCCATTGACTTCTCAGTGATAACTGGCTTGAGGATTACATCATAGTACTTAATGTCTGCCATTATGCGTATACCTCCTCGATTTTTGCAACTGCATCCTTAGTAACAACAAGTGTGTCATACTTAAGAATGTCATATACGTTAATTGTGTTAGGCTGTGAAACCTTAACATCAGGAATGTTACGAGCTGAAAGAATTACGTTTGCATCGTTATCTCCGATAACCATAAGTGCCTTATCAAGCTTAAGGTTCTTCATAACATTTGCAAAATTCTTTGTCTTAATCTCATTGAACTTGATCTCATCAAGAACAACGATCTTGCTATCTACTACTCTAGAAGTAAGTGCTGACTTAAGGGCAGCTCTCTTCTCCTTCTTATTCATCTTGAATGAATAATCTCTAGGAGTTGGTGCAAATACAACACCACCGCCAGTCCACTGTGGAGCTCTTGTTGAACCCTGTCTAGCGTGGCCTGTTCCCTTCTGTCTCCAAGGCTTTCTACCACCACCGGAAACCTCTGAACGTGTCTTTGCCTTCTGTGTACCCTGACGGTTGTTAGCAAGCTGCTGTACAACGGCCATGTGTACGAGATGCTCATTGATCTCTACACCGAAGATTGCATCGTTCAATTCTAATGAGCCAACTTCTTTGCCTTCAATATTATAAACAGATACGTTTGCCATCTGTGTGGTCCTCCTTCCCTAGTAAAGATTACTTATCAGTCTTTACTGTCTCTTTCAGTGTTACTAATGATTTCTTAGGTCCAGGTACTGCACCCTTAACTAAGATGATATTGTTCTCGGCATCAACTCTCACAACTTCGAGATTCTGGATTGTGATTCTCTTTGCTCCCATCTGACCAGGCATTCCCTTGCCCTTGAATACTCTACCAGGTGTTGTTGCTGATCCATTAGAACCCTGATGTCTATGGAACTTAGAACCGTGAGCCATAGGTCCTCTTGACTGTCCATGTCTCTTAATAGCGCCCTGGAAGCCCTTACCTTTTGAAATGGCTGTAGCATCGATCTTATCGCCTGCTGCGAAGATATCTGCCTTGATCTCGTCCTTAACATTATACTCGCTGGCATTCTCGAATCTGAACTCTCTTACAAATCTCTTGTAAGAAACACCAGCCTTGTCAAAGTGTCCCTTCATTGGCTTGTTAACAAGCTTTTCTCTCTTGTCTGCGAAACCAACCTGAACTGCTTCGTAACCGTCGTTCTCAAGCGTCTTTACTTGTGTTACTACACAAGGGCCAGCCTGAAGAACAGTTACAGGTGTTAAAACACCGTCTTCATTGAAGATTTGAGTCATTCCGACTTTTGTAGCTAAAATTGCCTTCTTCATTAAATCTTTCCTCCTGTTTAATCTACAGCGGATAAGATGATTACGAACCCGGTAAACCTTGTTGCGTAAGCGCATCTCATCATCCTAGAACAGTTAAATATAAGTGGAACCTTCACCACTGCGGTTTGTGTTGCTTCTATATTAAACCCTTCAGGATTACTACTTAGTTTATGAAAAAATTCAACCTCGTTGTCTTACCCGATGCGTCAACCCATACATCAATGCAACTGTTATGGTTTGAATTACTTCATCTTGATATTGATGTATACACCAGCAGGCATCTCTAACTTAGAGAGCGCATCAACAGTCTTCTGTGATGGTGTGAGGATATCGATAAGTCTCTTATGAGTTCTCTGCTCGAACTGCTCTCTTGAATCCTTATACTTATGAACAGCTCTAAGAATTGTAACAACTTCCTTCTTTGTTGGAAGAGGTACCGGTCCGCTCACCTGAGCTCCCGTCTTCTTTACTGTCTCGATAATCTTCTTAGCTGACTGATCAATTAACTGATGATCATATGCCTTCAATGTAATTCTCATTACCTGATTTGCCATAATAAAAAAGTCGCCTCCTTTTCGCACTTTAGAACTTAAGTACGACAAGCGGTGACTGTACACTCCCCCGCGTGTATCATGAACTATCATGTTCATAATTACTCTCGCGGTCATTTCTGTATAATTAACAGATGATATTCTGTACAGTGACTTGTCGCCATTTTGTTGAAACCGATGGGTTGTATCGGTTTTTGACATTCGCTCCACGGAATAACCTGCTTAGCTTTCGCTTCGCAGCAACTTCTCGTTTCATTGCTATCATGTCACAGCAAGGATTAGTATACCTAATAAATCTGATATTTGCAACAACATTTTTAAAAAAATATTGTTTTTTTTAAGGAACAATCCATATAAAGGCAGGGTACAATGCCCTGCCTCTTACAACCATGTATCAGATACTATTTAATATAGAAGAAACTCAATGCACCGTTATTACTTATTATCGGTTCTTCACTAAGCAGTCCTCTCAATGCATTCTCAAGATTCAATACATCATCATCCTCATATGCCCGTCTGTCAATATATATTCCTGCGAATCCTTTTTCCCTGACAGTCTTAAGCATCTCCGGAACATCATCATTGTTCACTGTAGACAGCCAGTTGTCAGCATCTCTTCCGACAACACCGCCATAGCTCCATCTTAATGTCTTAGAATGGATAAATCCTATCCAGAGATCATAATCATTCATATCATTAACAGCGCCGCCCTCAGGATATTCATGATAAGGAAGCTGGTATATCATCGAGCCTGCAGGAAGAGAATCCTCTATTCTGGTTACAAATTCATGGTCGGATATATAATAATTCTTAAAGTTATCATAATCAAACCTAAGTCCCGGATACTGGAACCATATGCCCCAGAGTGTCACCACTGCACACACCGCAGCAAACACCCCATATACCGAGCCGCATGCATATCTGCCAAGCTTTGCAATTCTGCCTGACTCAAGAATCCTTGTACCCAGTACATTAAGCAGTATACACACTGCAGCTATCGAGATAAATGCTATAAATATCGAAATTCTGTTATAACATCTTATCATATCCGTAACAAGCAGTCCGAACAGACTTCCGAAGCCTCCTATCGTTCCGAGAAGTATCGCAGCGATATTAAGCAGCGACAAAAGCTCAAGCCGGACTTTGTATGGCTTGTCATCTCCCATGCGCTTAAGAAACAGTACAACAAGCAGCGCAAGAAAACCGATGCATCCCATAATTCCAAGATAAGCCATGTAATTCTCATTAACAAGCGGCATTGCGTCATTATATTCATTTATAATATTCTCAAGTGACGAACTTCCATGTGACTCCAGCGGAATAAACAGCTGGGCTATCTTAAGCGAATATGTCTCAACACCGTCAAGAGTACGTATGAATCCGTCCTTATTGGCTCCATTCGCCCTTATGTAGAGCACATTAGGTATAAGCGCCCCCACCATAAATCCGGCCACAAGAACTATAAGCGATAATGCCTTGCCAAGATATCCGAACTTCTTCTCCTTAAGCGCTTTTACAAGCCCTGTTATAATAAGAAAGAAACATGTAAAAAATGCATAATAGGCAATTCCGTTATTAGCTATGCATGCTGATAAAACTATTGCAAAATAGTTCTTCCAGTTCTTAAAAAATCCTCTGTTAAGTCTAAAGAAATTGTCATCCTCATATATCCATATACAGAACAGAATCGATATCGGCACAAAATAGTAGCATGCAAGCACATAATGATTCATTCCGCGCATGAATATGTACGGCATAAATGTAAATGTAAGCGCTCCGGCAACCGAAATCCATGACCGTATCTTCATCTGCCTCAGTGCAAAGTACGCAAGCAGCGCAATCATAGGAAATGTTGACAGGAACATAAGATTAACTGCAATTGCAGGATTATCCGTGAATGCCACAAATATCTTAAGCACCATATTATCAAAATTATGCAGTGAACTTGCATAAAAATCATACCCATAATATCCGTAAGGCGCACCAAGCCTGTCCGTCTCCATAGTATTCATGCCTTCTTTAAGTGTTACGGCATTAACAAGGTATGACATTCCATCGCCGCCGTCGTATGACATCGGATACTGCAGGTCAAAATTCTGCATATCCATAAATACGTACATCAATACGCCGGTAAGCACCAGCATAACAATAACAGCGATAACATCTTTGTATATCTTCTTAACGAAACCTTTCATTCTGACCTCCGTGCTGTTCTGATATAATAAAACAGTTATCACAATATTATCGCTTTATATATGCCATTCTGTCAATTAAATTTTAATTAATTAATTCAATTAATCCTTCCGCCTGCAAGTGCGATTGCACCGATAAAGTTCTTAAGCTCACCCTTGAACAGCTCTGCCTTGGCATTGTCATCGTCATCTTCATACGCTTTGCCGATTGCCTTAATTGCCTCGTTGACAGCATTCTGGTCAACCTCAACACCAATCTCCTTAAGGTAATCCTTAGTTGCATTGTATACCTGTATCGTCCAGTTCACACCTTCGAGTATGCTCTTTGCATAATCCTCAGTGTCATCAGCCTTGCCATTCTCAAATTCAAATGCGACATTGCCAAGTGCTCTCTCGAGCTTCTTGCAATATTCTGATGCAGTAAGCACCGCTTCAATTACTTCCTTATTATCTGCTCCGTTAACTGTATTATCTGCCATTATTCTATCCCTTTCTTACTGTCTTTGTACAAAATGCTGCAAGCTTCCGCCTCCCAGCATCAGATTATAAATATGTATCGGCATGAACATGCAGAAACTTTATATTCTGCCATTCTTTTACGTGATTGAGATTGTGAGATTGCCTTTTGTCCAACTCCTTTATATAATATCTCATATAAAGACTGATGTCTGCGCACAAACTTGATATGCGCAAAATGCAGCGCAGGAATGGAGATTAGTATGAATATTTTAATATACAGATACGGAAGCATTTGTGAACCTGACATCATCGAAGCGTTTAACAGAATGTCTGTACATGTTGATGAGGTTACTGAAGAGATATATAACAAAAAAATAACACCTGCCGAAGGAATAACTGTGCTAAAGAAGCGCCTTGACAGCGGCACTGCCTATTCACTTGTATTCACAGTCAATTTCTTTCCGTGGATTGCAGAAGTGTGCAGCATATATGGGATAATGTATTTTTCACTTATCGTCGACAGTCCGGTTATGGAGCTGTATTCCGATTCGATAAAGCTTTCGTGCAACCGGGTATTCTTATTCGACCGCTGCCTGTATGATGAATTTGCGGCAGACAATCCCGGACATATATTCCACATTCCGCTCGCCACCAATATTCAGCGCAGCCGCCGCGTAATCGACAATGCAGGCTCTGCGCAGAAGCAGCATTTTGCAAGTGACATATCATTCATCGGTTCACTGTATACCGAAAAGTGCCTGTACAATCAGGTAAAGCTTCCCGCTTACTATGAAGGCTTTGCCAATGCACTCATTGATGCGCAGCTTAAGGTATACGGATATAATTTTATAGAGGAGTGCCTCAGCGATGATTTTGTAAATGTTTTCCTTGCCAATGCACCAGACCATTATACATTCCCGGAGGCCAGCCGCCACGCATGGAAGGCACTTGTGGCACAGCAGTATATAAGTGTCAAAGCTGCCGAGCAGGAGCGTATCCGCGCGCTCAAGATGCTGTCAGAGAATTTCAGCGTTGACCTGTACACCGGCAGTGATACATCTGTCCTGCCGCATATACACAACCGCGGATTTGCGCGCTCACATACCGAGATGCCTCTTATATTCAACCAGAGCAAAATCAACCTTAACATAACCGCACGCTCAATACGCTCCGGCCTGTCACTGCGGATATTCGACATTCTCGGCTGTGGAGGATTCCTGCTGACCAACTATCAGGCTGAGCTGCCGGAATATTTTGAGATTGGAAGCGAGGTTGAAGCATTCTCATCAATGGAAGAGCTTCATGACAAATGCGCTTACTATCTGGCACATGACAGCGAACGTGAGGCAATTGCACGCCGTGGATATGAAAAAGCAGTCCGGTATCACTCATATGATACAAGACTGCTTGAGATGATGGATATGGCGCTTTCATGTAATTCATAAGCATCTCTTCTACATAAACATCTGCCTTACCCTGTCCTCATAAGTATGTGCCGCCGCCACCTTAATATGACCGCTTGCCGCAATCGCACGGCGTTCCTCATCATGTTCAAGGTAGTAGCGGCATTTACTTATAAGGTCTTCATCACTTTCATAATAAACAAAATCTTCCCCCGGAATAAAATGTTCAAGAAGATCCGCCTGATAATTCGACATCAGAAATCCCCCCGCCCCCATAATATCCATGCAGCGCAGCGGTATCCCCGTCTGTATGCTCCTAAGCGAGATGTTGAGATTAATGCGGCTGCATTTGAACACATACGGCATATCATTGTAATAATCAACCGCTCCCACATTATGCACCCCCGGAAGCTCCGGTGTCGGATTGTGTGTATACAAATTTACACGGCTGTCCGGAAGCTCCTCTGCCAGCATCCCGAGCAGATGGCGGCGTTCCCTCTCTGCAAGTTTACGCGCAAGGAAGTAATTAGCGTATACATATTCGGGTGTCTCAACACCATCCCTGTTCGGTTTGTAATTGAGTGCCTTCTTCATCTCCTCAAGCACCGGACCTTTGAGCATCTCTTCCATAAAGAAATATCCCTGCACCTTCATCTGTGCTTCTATAATTCCGTCAAGATATCCCTTTGCAAAATCCGGCATAGATGAAAGCCGTTCGTACAACTGATGCTTTTCGTTATACATTGAACCGACAAATGCAATATCACCACTTACGCGCTTAACTGCCTCCGGTGCCAGCCCTCTGCCATTCCCCGATGGACTTACATTCATCGCATCAAGTCTTCTGACATTAGCGGCAAGCGGCATGTAATGCACCGTTGTTATTCCTTCCGATGCGAATCTGTCCGCAAGTGCCCTGTCAAACACATAGACATGATTGCATGGATTAATTATCGTATATGAAAATAACGACACCAGAGGACTGTCATATACCCACGCCACATACTTTACGTTATGCTTTTTGCATACATTAGATATCAGCGGGCTGTAATTAAATGTAAATACCGCATCAGAATCATCCCCCTTATTAAGATACTCTTCAATAAGCGCATCCAGCTTCGCCTCAGCTTCCGGATTAACGCGGTCATGTATCGCCTCAAACTCAACGCATATTACATTAATGCCGAGATTATGCATTGCATCAAGCATATCTTCTTTGCCAAAATTCTTCCATTCAGGAAATAAAACATTCATACCAATTCCTATTCCTGCGCTGCCCTTTGCGCATATCATGTTTGTATGCTTGTGCACACACAAAGTGACCGTTATTCTAACCCATCCAGCAGTTCCACAAAATCCCTTGCTCTGTTAATCCATCTGTGGTTTGCCGATGCATTCTCATATCCTGCTTCAGCAATCGCACGCATCTTTGCATCATCAGCAAGCAGATTCTTAATCATTCCCGGCAGTTCATCTATTCTCTCAAGGTCATACATTACAATATCCCTGCCATTAGTGAAATGCTTTTCAAGATATGTAGTCTTATCCGTAAGACACACTGTATGATTAAGCATTGTATTAGCTATACGCTCCGTCATTCCCGCTTTGTGCCATGACATTATGTTAAGCGCAACCTTAGCCTGTCCCATTAGCTTTATGCCTTCCCTGTAAGATACATCAGGATGTATTATAAGATTATCCCTTACAGCAAGCGGGCAGTTATTCCAGCTTGAGCCGAACACATGAAGCGTGATGCCTGCATCAAGGATTGCCTCTATTACTTTTTCGCGGTAGTAGAACATCACAATACGGCATACATCCATACAGTCTGTTAGTGTTGCTGCAAATGCGCCTGCTTCATCCACAGTGCATGCAGGCTCACCGCACTCATGGATAACATCAGCAAGTGCCGCTTCACTTGTCATGTTGGGGTTATCCTTCATCTTTTCAAGCAGCCTGTATGCAATATCCTTAACCTCAGGCCTGCATTCTCTCTCAAGCGCTGCCATTCTTTCTCTGTAATCATGATATGATGCAACAAAAACCACGTCATATACCCTGTCGTCCCACGCTGTCTGCTCTGATTGCAGAAGTTCAATACCGGCCGGCGGCAGATGCCTGCCTGCTTTAATTGCCGGATAATGCCTGTTTATGTAATCAGCATAATTTTCATCCTGCGTAAGCACATAGTACCTGTCAAGAGGCAGTGTAAAATGATAATACAGATACAATGGATGGTCATAAAGGAAATTAAACTTTGGTGCCTCAATCAGATTGTTAACAAGTTCATTGGAATCTTTCATCTTAACCGAGAACAACGCCGTCTGGAATCCCACAACCGCGCGGTACCTGTTACCTACAAACCGTGCCAGTCCTCCGGTTCCATGTTCTGCCATGTCATACATAATTACCGGCACACCACATTGTTTCAGGCTGTTGGCAAATTCATACGCAAATGACTTAAGCACATCAAAGCATATCGGATCTCCCATGTATATAACTACAGGTCTTATCGCATCATCAATCCTGTAGTACTCGTCCTTCTTAGCTATCATCAGCTCAAGTTCTGATGTAAAATACTGTCCGATTCCATATGCATCCGCTTCCGTTATATACTTTGCCAGAAGCCTGTCAAAGCACTCAGCCGCCTGCAGCTGTGCGGCATATCTTCCGAATACATACGCATACATGAGATAATGTTCCTGATAAAGCATCACGCATGGCTGTTCAGACATAATTATCCGGACATTCGTGTCTTTTTCCGCAATATTATCTTCCAAAGCCAGCGCCCTTGCCGCAAGTTCAAAATCTTCACCGCATCCCAGCCTGTCATTGAACCCGGAATATTCTGCCGCAAATTTTCTTGATATGGCAATTCGTTCAAGGCGTCCTGCGCCTTTTTCAATCAGCTCCGGCAGTGTCAAACATCTGTAATCTTCCGGTGTCATAAGACGGCTGATTATGCCGTCATCAATTATCTCCCCCGGCGCAATGTATATCATGTAATCTCCAGATGTATACGATATTGCCGCATTCTTAAACTGTGATATTGTAGAATAATCCCTGCCGCTTGCGTCAGCAAAAGCAATTCCAAGCTTCTCAAGCTCCTCCCGGTACACATCACAGTTATCCGCACATACCGCAGCAGCTTCGTAAGCATCGCATAAAGCCATGCTCTTCGCTGTTGCAAGCACTGTATCAACGTCTTCATCTCCGCATATATATAATATAATACTTACTGTTGTCATTCTTTTCCATCCCGGTTATCTGTATATTTGACATCGGCTGCCTGTCACACATTGCGCTGTTTCTTTGTAAATTATAACATTTCCCCTGATATAAACCAATTCATTCTTGAAAGTTTTACCGCATTTGATATAATATTTGATAACGCAATAATGACATTACGTGAAGGACTTTTTATATGCGAGCTTCTACAAAAAAGATTATTAAGGCAATCGGATTTATCTGTGTATTGTGCCTTGTTTATATATTATATTTTAATTTCAGCTATTATCTGTCTGAGAATAATTTTCTTCGTTGTACTCTTAATGAGGCACACGAATCCAAAGATTATACCATGTGTTTTATCGGTCCGTCGACGACATATGGCTCTTTTGTCACGGAAGAATTTGACGAACTGCTCGGCGCGAAGTCTATTAATCTTGGCAGTGAAGGTCAGCTTCCATGTGACTCATATCTCATTTTAAAAGATTTTCTGTCTGACAATAAGCCGCAGTATGTTGTTATGGATGTATGGTATCAGTACTACATGAACAATGATATTTATTACCGCACTAATACCAACTCCACAATTAAGACGCTTGCAGCTATAAGGCCATCTCTTGCCAAGACAGCATTCGGTCTCGATATGTTTGTCAAGCGCCCTGCGATATGGAGTACTTTTGCATTGCCTAAGATTACGTTTGAGCCGCTCACAACGGGGTATAGTAAGTTCTACAGTCTTGAGTCCTGCATTGATACCTACCAGTATAAGAACCAGTACTATTTTTCCGAATCAGGCACGCGTCTCTATAAGCAGGGAATGGGGAACTGGAATTACGGCAAGCTGAGCATGGATTCTGAGACAACATGGCAGGGCTCATATTCCTCAATTGCGACTGAATATTTCAATAAGATTGTCAAGCTCTGCAAAGATAATGACATTGAACTTATCATGGTTACTCCGGGTGCTGATGATGCCTACGTTCTTACGATGGGGCATTATGACGAAGCGCATGCCATATTCCAGAAGCTTGCTGATGACAACGGCATCCGCTATTATGATTTCACATATGCAAAGCCGGATGTATTTGCAAGAGCTGACTCGTTCTATCACAACTCTTCACACATGTCATCCGAAGGCGCACACGCCCTTACATATCTCCTCATTGACCTTATCAGGGCGAACCCGTCGGATGATGAATTATCCGGATACTTCTACCAATCATATGAAGAGTACTATTCAAATGTTGACATTGCCAATGCATGGATCGAAAAAGACAGTGATGGCAATCTGGTTGCCAAAGGACTGTATGGCATGGATTCAGAGCCGGAATACTGCTTCTACAGCCGTGTACACGGTTCCAAAAACAGTGACTGGACTCTGCTCCGCGACTATTCAGACGACAACACACTTACACCTGCCGAATATCAGGGCCGGGATATTGAAGAGATTCAGGTATGCATGAAGCTTAAGGATGGAGAGAAGGTTAAGAAGGCGTATTTTAAACTATAATACGCCTTTTCTTTTTTGCAATAATTCTTATTAATCCCTGCTTTTTGACCTGAATAAAGATTTTTCCTGTCATCCTTAGAATATCCTGTGCTGGTGCTGCAGGCGATAGTGATTTTCTATCCGGCCTGCTCACCTTTAATCATCTCTTTATATGTGAAATTCCTACAATCAGGTCTTCAAAATCACATACTTTTCATTCAATTCACGTATACCTACTGCTTCGTTATATTCACATCTGAATTCCGGTACTGCAATATTGTCCAACATATCAAGCCACCATAACACATCTGTAAATCCGAGCATATGCCTGAACCTTACTGTACCTGAGATTCTTGGATTTATCTCAAAAATATACAGGCGGTCATCCTTTTTTCTTAGCTGTATATTTATGTAGCCTTTAAGATTAAGCAGCTTTGCAATCCTTATTGCAAGCTCTGCATATTCCCCGGCATTGCTCAGCTTAACAATATTAGAGTATCCGTTTTTCAGCTCACGCCGGAAGGCTATTGTATTAATTACAGCATTATCCCGGAATACACCTATTGTATACTCTTCATCACTGTCTATGTATCTTTGGTACACACAGTCTTCGCCTTGAATATTGTCATTAATATTGTTAAATGCTGTCTCATCAGCACTATATCTCTTCCTAACATCTGTCATTTCTTCCGCGGAATATATCTGTATTCCCTTTGATCCGTTAGATTTTCTCGGCTTACATATATAACTGCTGCCATCCACTTCTATAAGGCATGGATTAACATATGTGTCTGGAACATCAAATCCGTTATCTGTTAATAGCTGCGCAGTCTTATACTTATCAAGGCATATGTCAAGTATACGTTCGTCCTGAATAACTATCTTGATTCCATGTTCCTCAAACAGCTTTCTGTTGTCACTTACAACCTCTATCTCGCGCTCATTCACCGGGATAAGATGAGTAATGCCATACTCAAGGCACTTTCCAAGAAGTTCTTCCGTATAACCTTCTTCTACAGCATATCTGCTCTGCCAGAACTTCTTAACGCGGTCCATTCCTGCTGCTATACTGTTGACATCGCAGCCATAAAGCTCCGCATCCTGCTCCTGAAGTATTTTAAGTATTCCATTGGCAATATCACCGCTGACTGCGGTTACAAGTATCTTTCTCATTATTCACCCCTGTGCAGAATATCAATTAATTTGTTATTATCCGGATCATAGCTTTTAATTTCTCTTTCCAGCTCGGACATATCATAGCTTACATTAAAAAACCTGACATCGCCGGCATCCGTATCAACATATGCATATCCAAATCCCCTGCCATCTCTCTGCTGTCCAAGTGAACCCGGATTTATTATTGTTGTATTGCCTATTCTTCTTATATCACGAAAATGCGTATGTCCACAGAATACATAATCATACTTCATATATTCCTCTTTGCATACGAGTGGGTCTTTCGGATACATTCTTCCGTTAAGTACGTTTTCAAATGTACCGTGTATGATTGCTATTTTCTTAGTTTCAAGTTCTATCTCCAACACTTCCGGAAGCTCAGATACATACTCAAGAGCTGTCTCATCAAGCATTGCATACGAATGACCGTACTGTGCGAAATACCTTTCCGCATTATCATTGCCATACGCAATATCTATTGCTATTTTATCATGATTTCCCTTAACTGCATACAGATTATCCATTTTTCTGAATGCTTCTGCAATCTCATGCTGTCCATAATAATATCCGTGCATATCACCGCAAAAAAAGAGGCAGTCATACTCTACCTCTTTTATATCTCTAAGGAACTGCCTTAATGCATATTGATTACCATGTATATCCGAAAATGCTATTACCTTCATCACGGCACCTCCATGCTGATTATCAGTTATTGCTGTTCTGCATCATTGCCTTATCATCATAGTTACGCTTCGCAGCATTACCATTCTCATCAAATCGCTGTTCACCGACTATTGTCCAGTCTGTGCAGTGTTTGCATACCTCAGGCAGTTCATCCCATTTATGCTCAAGATGCTTGCATACCATCTTCTCATTACGTTCTTTCCACACCTGCCTGATTGACTGATTATTAATATTGCCATATACAGTCCTGCCATCAGCATCCATGGCACATGTAACGACATCACCGTCCCATGTTATCGCACACACACCGACTGCATGTCCGCACGCATATCTTTCATCAGTCTTTTCATGTGTTATTCCCTCATGCTGTCCGCCCCATGATATAAGACGCCTTACAGTTGTCCAAGCTCCTCTTGCTCTCCAGTATTCAACTATCTTATCAAGCTCGTCCCTGTTCTCATCCATCTCCATTGCTTTAACTTCAATTATCGGAGTCTTAAGACCGCGCTCAGCCTTACGCTTCAGAAGATACTCAATATTATCATAAAGCACATCCCTGTCAGCTCCTATACGGATTTTTTCATATACCTCTTTTGAAAATCCATCAACATCAATACTTATAACCGTTGGTATTAATATTTATATTCTTCAGGCCCTTTTTCTTGGCATAATCTATCATATAATAGAGTTTGTACTTAACGAGAAGCGGTTCACCGTAAAAGTCAAGCCATACTCTGCAATACACATTGTTATCTGCAATCTCATCTATTATCTTCTTGTAAAGAAAGATATCCATAAATCCCTTTTTTCTTGTAAGCTTGTCATTGATACACGTTGTGCAGTTAAGATTACAGTGATTACCGACTTCGACAATTACATTCAAAGGGAACTCCTTCATCTCGAATTTTTTTCTATTTCTTTCACATTCTCGTACATACCCATTCTCCATTTCTGTGATTTTAATAACATCTACAATTGACCCGCAACAGATAGTATACTGTCTTCGATACTTATCTGCGGTTTATATCCAAAATCTGCTCCGGCTGCATCCGGTGATATAATCCATCTTTGACTGTCGCTGTCAGTTTTATTGTTAAGCAAGCTTATATCAGATCTGCTCCTTAACTGCTCTTTACATAACTCAGCAAGCTCCATGTCGCTTATGCTGTTACCCGCAATATTGTATACACCATTTGCATCCGATTCTATAAATCTGTCCACCGCGCATGTCAAATCTCTCACATCAAGATAATTCTGCACACGCATACCATTGCCGTATATCTGCAGCGGCTGATTTTCAAGACACCTTTTAACAAATACTGAAAATATCTTATTATCCGGCATTCCACATCCCACCGGCGACGGTATCCTTAAGCATCCATATCTTATGCCGCATGCCCCAAGTCCCTGTACTATCTGTTCTCCAAAATACTTTGTGTAATGATACACTGTTGCAGGTTTTACCGGATGTTTTTCTGTTATTGGAACGTATTGTGGAATTCCTATTACAGGAATGCTTGATATATACACAAAGCAGCTTACTCCCGCTGTTTTAGCAAAGTCAGCGATATTCTGTGTTCCAAGACAATTGGTATTATAAAGCTTCTCAACATCATCGCTTATCTCTGCCGCTGCGTGTATGACAATATCAATACTTCCGTTATACTTTTGAATACACTCAGACAATCTCTGTCTGTCAGCGATATCACAGCTTATATATTCCCTGACATCCACACGGCTTATCTCTGCTCTTCCAAGCCCAATAATATCGTGCTCTTTCTTAAATGCATCTGTTAAATTCTTCCCTATGAATCCGTTACATCCGGTTATTAATATTCTCATTTACAAAAAGTCCGTACTGATATGATTTTCTATAGTTACACTTCGTGCCGGCACAACACACTCTTTCTCCGCCGTATCATGCGCCAGATAGCTTCCTGCTCCAACCAGCGTATAATCTGCAATATGAATGCCGTCCTTAGTTGCCGCATTATTTCCGATAAAGCAGTTATTTCCAACCGTTACATTGCCTGCCACCGAACACGATATTGCAAAAAAATTAAAATCTCCAGCAACCGAATGGTGGCTGAGCATCGACTTAGGATAGAATATGTTGCATATGCCTGCCTGTGAATAAGGGCCAAGGACTGCATGTTCAAATATAAGGCACCCTTCTCCCACTCTTTCTGCCATGACTACTGCCGAAGAATGCACAAACGAAAGCACTTTTATCTCCATTTCCTTAAGTTCATGATATATCTTTTTCCGCGCATCATTCATTGAATTATAGCCCACCGCAATGTAACACCCAAGCTCATGTACATCATATATATCATTAATATCTTCATACGCTACAACTTTTCTGCCAAGATGCATCGTATCTGTTATATATTGTCTGTTAACACAGAACGCATCTATATTCTCACCTGCTGCCATAAGCTCGTAGAAGAGCACATCGGCCAGATCAGTTATTCCAAATATTATTTTCTTCATATTCTTATCAGGCATTCTCTTTAATCCATTCAACTGCCAATGTCAGCACTCTGTTAACCTGTTCATCAGTAATTCCATAAAACAGTGGGAATCTTACTATACGTTCACTTTCACTTGTTGTATATACATCCTCGCCAAAGAACCTGCCGTATTTCATCCCAGCCTTTGATGAATGTAACGGTACAAAATGAAATACACATCCTACACGATTCATATCGCGCATATACTCAAGGAACGCACTTCTCGTCTCCAGATTCTTAAGCTTTAACCAAAACATATGCGCATTATGTTCACAGTCATCCGGAACCATAGGAAGTTCTACTTTCCCACTCTCAACAAATGGTGCAAATGCTCTGTAATATCTGTTCCATGTTGCCTTGCGGTTATCGTTAATCTCATCCGCACACTTAAGCTGCGGCCAGAGAAATGCCACATTGAGCTCGCTTGGCAGATATGATGAACCAAGGTCTACCCAGCTGTATTTGTCAATCTCACCTCTGAAGAACTTAGACCTGTCCGTTCCCTTCTCCCATATTATCTCAGCATGTTCATTATATTTTTCATCATTGATAAGAAGTGCACCGCCTTCTCCCATTGTATAATTCTTTGTATCATGGAAGCTGTAGCAGCCGATTGCACCTATCGTACCGAGATATCTTCCCTTATATGTAGACATAACACCCTGCGCAGCATCTTCAACAACAGGTATATTGTGCGCATTGGCAATCTCCATAATCTCGTCCATATTGCAGGCAATTCCTGCATAATGTACCACAACAATTGCTTTTGTCTTTTCAGTTATCGCCTCAGCTATAAGCTTTTCATCTATGTTCATTGTCCTGGGCTTAACGTCAACGAATACTATCTTTGCCCCCTGCCTTGCAAATGCACTGGCTGTTGTAACAAATGTATACGAAGGCATTATAACTTCGTCGCCTTCCTTTATCCCAAGCAGCATCGCAGCCATCTCAAGTGCAGCAGTACATGACGTTGTCATAAGAACCTTCTTAGCCCCGAACCTGTCCTCAAGCCATTCGCTGCACAGCTTTGTATATCTGCCATTGCCGGAGAGCCTGTTATCCCTGATTGCATCCTCCACGCACTTCATAGAGTCTTCAAGACATATAGCCTTATTAAACGGAATAGGTTCCATTATTCTCCTCCTCTGCAATTATATAATTCCTGAGTTCTTCACAGAATTTCTTCATGTTACCGACACTATCCACATTGTTAAGAAGCTTATCCTGATGTTCACAGTATTCCTGCTGCTGTTTCATAAATCCAGCATCGTGTATATACTTTTTTATAATCTCCGGATATTGGGCCAGCTCCCCACATACAAAGCCTTCGCCGCGGATTGCCACATCACAGTTACCAAGTGTAACTATAGGCGTATGGTTTTTCAATGCCAATGAAGCTCCCGTCCCGCCACCGGTTCTTGGCGGATTAACAAATAAATCACCATCAGCCATTGCTTCCTGAAGATTGTCTGCATATCCTATGAATATATACCTGTCACTTTTATCTGATGTTTTTATTTTATTCTTCAATTTATCGCACTCACCAATCACCTCAACATAAACATCAGGTTCACCTTCCAGGATCTGGTTAAGCATGTTCAGGAATTCATCTGTCACTTCACGGTCAAGCCTGTTCCCTACTATCAGCAATATGAATTTATCTTTTTCCTTTTTATTGCGCAAAGCAACATTCTGACGTGATATTTTGCTAACCGCGGTCAGCTCATTAGCTATCATCAATTCATATACTTTTTGATCTTGCGTCAAATATGAATCATATATCTTTTCCGCCTCACCTTCGCAATGAAAGCATCGTACAATGACCGGTGCCGCCGAATGTACCGGGGTTCCAACACATGGAAAGCTGCATACAGTTGTAAACTTGGAGCATACATCCGCGATTATATTCATGCCACCTATATCAATTATAAATTCAGGATTCACTCCACGGACGTAATCAACTGCCATTTCAAGTTCCTGATTAAAAAACTGTGATGTAAATGCTATATTACATACATTAATGCATAGTCCAAAATGATCCGTCTGAAGTTTCTGGGTCGTCTCTACCAAAGAATTATCTACGGCATGATAGTAAACATCATTCTTTTTATCTTTTTGGACACCACCCATGTATCCTATAAGCACTATCACATTATATCCCAGCTTCTGCAGATAGTTATATATGTTACACACTATCATTGTAGGCGCATGGACTTCCGCAAGTATACTCCGAGCCGCTATTAATACTGTTCCTTTTTTTCTTTCTGCGAATGGGATGTAGGCTAATTTTTCTTTATTGATATGCGAAGATATATCGTTAACAGCGCTAATGTATATTCCATCTGTCTGTAAAAAGAGCTTATTACTGACATCAATTGCATTGCCAAATGTAAGCACTCCAATCTGATAAATATAATTAATCAATGACAATGCATCAATATTGTTATGCATTAAAGCATTATTTATATACTTAATTATCTTTGCATCCTTAATTATATACAATAGATACGAAAATAGATATATTCCATCAGACCAATCATCGCCGATACATCTGCTTATATTCTCCAATGTGTCATCCTGCTCTTTTGCAGTCATGGAATAGAATGACTTTCTCAGTTCATCATTAAACTTTTCGTCTTTAAGCTGTATGCCATTAAGTAAATTCTGTAAAAATTCCATATCTCCCAATCATTTCCATATATTATTCTAAAATCCGGCATCAGTCCGCAACATATACATCTGAATACTTCAAAACTCTCCTGTGCTTATATTCAGTATTAATCTTTTCATTAGCATGTCCTGACGCATTAGTACAGATTAACTCTATAAAATTAGCTCCACACTCATATGCATGCGGATATCCTCCTCCAAATCTTGGATTTATCTCAAGAATGCTGTATTGTCCGTTATGCTCCATAACATCTACATCCAACGGACCTACAAGACCTATCTTTTTTACCGCTCTGCTTACCAGTTCTATAACCGAAGCATTCATGTCCGTAACAGATTTTTCTGTTTCCCCCGCTCTCATTCGCAGTTTCTCTTTGCAAAAGCATGATATAATCTCATTACTCATCATATCAACATAAACATCAACACCATACTCACGTCCCGACATATCAGGCTGCACTATCAGTTGTTCATTATACTCTTCTATTAATGCTTCCAACAGCTTTTTTGAATGAACATGAAATGTGTCAACGCTTCCCGCACCAGCTCTCGGTTTCGCAAAAACATTGATTCTGTCTCCGGACGATTCACAATAATCCTCAGCCTTATAAGTAGGCACTGACTGTATGCCTGCATCTGCAAGGTAATTATTCAGATTCAGCTTATCCCGGCACAACTTTATTTTTTCATAGTCTGACAAAGCTACCATAACACCGATTTCTTCAAATATACTTCTGATTTTTGCAATAAGAATAATCTCATCTTCGTGTAAAGGGATTATAATGTCTATATTTTCTTTTTTGCATATATCGACCAATGTATCAGTATAATCCGGTGAGTCCATGCGTGGAACAATGTAATATTTGTCCGCAACATATAATGCCGGTGCATCCTTACTGCAGTCCGTTACGACAACCTTATCCACGCAATTGCGATTAGATGTAAAATATTTTACAAGCTTATATCTTGTACCGCAGCTTAATATAAGAACATTCATCATTCCTCATCCTCTACATAATTCCATTTCATTGCTGTTCCCTTTTTAATATCGCACGAAGCTCTTTTTCCAATAATGTCCTTATAATACTTTGTATGCAATCCATATCCCGGACGTATTGACCTCATGTTATCAGGCGTAAATATTTCACCCTTTTTAATATCACTTACAACATATAAAGACCTTGATCTTCCTTTACTCTTTTTCTGTTTCTCTGTGAGCTCATATGTTACCTTTCCAAGCGCCCTTTCAACATTCCTGATATCTGTTACCATATTCTTAAATTCCTGAGGCTCCATTGAAAATGTTCCATCCGGTCCGCCATCTTTTCTACTGAGTGTCAGATGCTTTTCAATAACTCTTGCTCCAAGTGCAACACCTGCGACAGCCACCGCACTTCCAAATGAATGATCAGACACTCCCACTACACAATCAAATGTCTCCGACATATTAGTAAGCGTCCTGAGATTAATCTCCTCATATGGAGTCGGATATTCTGATACACACTTCAAAAGTATCACTTTGTCATTCCCCGCTTCTTTACACGTGCGTAATGCCAGCTCTATATCTGACATATCTGCTATACCCGTTGACATAATTATGGGTTTTCCTGTCATTGCTGCCTTCTTTATCAATGGTATATCATTAAGTTCAAATGACGCAATCTTATATGCAGGCACATTAAGCTCTTCAAGAAAATCAATAGCAGTCAGATCAAATGGAGATGAAAAACATGTTATTCCGACTTTTTTTGCATAATCCATTAACTCTCCATGCCATTCCCATGGTGTATATGCCTCTTTATATAGTTCAAAAAGGTTCATATTCTCCCAAGGGCTTCCAGGTGTTGCCATAAATTCCGGTCCACGGCAGTCTATAGTAATTGTATCAGGTCTGTATGTCTGAAGTTTTATTGCATCTGCACCACACTCTTTTGCAACATCAATTATCCTTTTAGCTCTGTCCAGATTATGCAGATGATTAGCTGACATCTCCGCAATAATGTATGTATCAGATTTGTCACTCAGTTTTTTACCATCAATCATCAATTCTTTACGCATCCGTATCCCTCTGTTTCATATATTTATACTTTATTTCAGCAATCGTCCAATCCGATTCATTATCTATATCCTGTACTTCAGTCTCCTGCACTACAATCGGCATTATATTGTCGACTATAATACCCTTTCGTTTTATATATTCCTCAGCATCGTATATATAAAACTGCCCAGCATCATGATATTGCTTTTCAAGATCCTGCGATCTCATCTGTGAGAATTCTTTATATTTATATTCCACGCAGCCATCTTCAGATATAACAAAGCATCTCTGAGGAGGAAATGAAAACTGTACAATAGGCATTACTTCAACAGGCTTTTTCTCTATCATAACATTCATTGCCTCGATTAGCTTTTTAGCTGTCACAAACGGAGCCGTAGGATATATACAGCATATATAATCATACTTTATCCCCATTTCTGAATACTTATCTGTGACTTCCATTATAACATCAGATGTTGTAGCATAATCTCCGGATGTCGCCGCTTCTCTCATAAATGGAACATCAGCGCCGTATTCTCGTGCTATATCTGCGATCTCTTCACTATCTGTGGATACCATAACTTCATCAAAAAGCCCACTATTCAATGCTGCCTCAATTGAATAAGCAAGTATAGGCTTTCCGCAAAATTCTCTGATATTTTTCTTAGGTATTCTTTTACTGCCGCCACGCGCCGTTATTATCGCTATACTCTTCATATTTACCTCATTTTTGCTGCCCTATATTTTTTTGGATGTATTCCGCTATTCTTAATGCGCCGTTTCCATCTATAATTCTACTCATATTAATTCTGCATCTGCTTATATACTCCGGCGTACTCAGTATTTCATAGATGCATTCAACTGTTTTTCTCAATACCACATCAGTATCAATCCGAGCATCTCCTGCATACTTTAAAATACCATGCGATTCCATCTTCTGTGCAAACGCGACATGATCTTCTGCAAATGCAACGCATACGGTCGGGGTGTTACATGCACATAACTCATATATTGACGTTCCCCCTCCCGACACCGCAACTGCACTTTGTCTCATTATTTCTGCCATATTAGATATATTTTGCAGAACAACTAACCTTTTCTCATGTTCTGCCATATTATCCATAGCCTGCCTGTCACTGTTCATTCTTCCCAGGACTGCAACACATGTATAATCCTTAAAGCGTTCATCCTCTAATATCATTCGGGCAAGTCTTTGTGTAATATGGTATTGGTCAGTTCCACCTGTTGTAAGCATAATCTGCTTTTTTACACTTGTCACTTTTTTCCTGGAAGAAAACTCATCCCGTAGCGGCATGTACTTCATCCCCGTAAGCAATCCGGTCTTTTTTCCGTCATAAAGTTTCTGTAATGTATCCTCCTCCGGCCACTGTGAATAATGAAGTGCAAATGATATGTCATACGCACATCTACACATATCATCAATATACATCACGGGGACATGCCTGTTAACATCCGTCATAAATTCTTCAGTAACAAGATATGAATCAACTACCAAAAATTCTATTCCGGCATATTCTATATAATTTGTTACTTCATTAATTCCTGCATTCCAATCATCCCATGGTGCATTTATTACATGATATTCAAACTGATTTTTTTGTAATATCTCCTCATTACTTGTATCTGAAATTATAAATATGCACTTCATGCCAAGCTCTCTGCATTTATTTGCAATTGACACACACCTCATCATATGACCTGTTGCGACATTAATATTGGCATCAAGTCTGAATCCTACTCTTACTGTTGTTCTTCCCATACTTTCAATTTCTCCGAAATATATTCCATCTCATAAAAGCCATATCTTTGATCGCACGGAATGGTCAGCACATTATCCGCCAGAAATTTTATGTCAGGATTATTCACACTTTCCTTTAATCTCCAGTGAACATTGCAATATATATTACAGCTAATCAGATATTGTAATAATTTATCCCTGTTGTCACACTCAATCCACATTCCCAAAGGTACTGCGCCATCTTTGCTGCATGACTTCACTTTAAATGAATTCATCCCATTCACTAAATCACACAGACGGTTATAATTATCAATTCTCTTTTCCCTTATATCATCCATATTGCAATTAAATATATATCTTTTAGAGAATTCAGACATTGGATATATTCTATAGTCTGAAAATAGCTCTTTAATTGACTCTGAATAATATTCTAAATAATTTTCTTTTAGGTTCTTATTTTTGAAATTCCCACTGACATATTCCCGCTTCATAGCCTGTACAAGCATGTACAGATTTGTATATCTGCTGACAATATTATTGCTGGGTTCATCCGGAACAGGCATGCATTTACTGCATATTATGCCTCCATCCGGTATTGCAAACCACTTTCTCAGGCTGCCTACTATATAGTCGCCAAAACCAATGGTAAAATCTCCACTGCTAAGAAGTGCCATCGTAATATCCTCAATTACAATTATTCCCTTACTCCTGCACTCAGATATAATATCCATCAAACTTTGTGAAACCGGTATTCCAAAATAGTGAACTACATATATACTTTTTATTCCTAAGTCTATTTGATCTTTTATCTCGTCCACATTTACTTCAAGGTCTGCGTTGATACAATATGCAGAATACTCCATACCCGCGCGCTTAACAGCATCTGTGACTGTACCACATACATAATCTGGAATTAGTATTGCATCAACACCAAACTCTTTTTGGATGAAATTCAATAAGACTTCTATAGCATTTCGCCCACTCTGATAAAATACATTTTTATACTCCGGTTTTTCTGCCCCCATAAAAGGCAGACCGAAATTTTTCATGCTGTCTGCTGAATTCTCTGGCAACTGATACATACACCAGTCATCCAGTTCTATTACACTGCCAATTTCCATATAATCACCTAAACATTTTCATATATTTTAACAAGGAGCTTTCTTTGTTTAATAACCCTTTATTCTTATTATAATCAAATGTTATCTGTTTTTCAACGATACCTAACATCATGCTTCAGCTTCAATTGAGTCTATAAGCTTTCCAAATGCCTGCTTCGTAAGCTCACAGCCCTGCTTATATCCTTCAAGCAATGCAATTCCCTTGTCAGCTGCAGTCATTGCTTCTCTGTCTGCCGATTTCTTCTCTTCATACAGCCCTTCAAGCGCCTCATGCTCATTCTTTGATGAATACATTGATATAAGATGTACAAGTGGTTCTCTGTTAGCCATATCATTAAATTTCTGTATTTTTTTCATTACACTGTTGAATGCACTTCCACCGGTCTTCCCCTCTGCAATAAGCTCCTTAAGCCTCATATAATTCTTAATCTCTTCATTGAAACTTTTATTAAGCTCGTCACATCTGTCATGCATCTCAACAATGTAATCATATACTGACGTAATCTCCTCATCAGCAAACACATCAGGTACATTATTTATTATCGATGCGTTGAAACTTACGTTACACCACCTTGCAATTGCTTCCTTAAGTGTGCAGTTTTCTGCTCCCTTTATATTAGCTCCGCCTTCAGTTGCATTAAGCACCTTAACATCCTCGTTATCTCTTATCACTCCCTCAAACCAGTCTTTGTACATTGCAAAGTTTCTGAATGTAAGAATCTGCTCCCCGTTGATGTCGGTGACATATGTGTATTTGTAGCTGTCCTCTTCACTTATGCCTGATTCTTCATATACATTGGACGCATGCTTTTTATTATTGGTAAATGCAAGATCCTGTCCTACAAGAATTATTTTCTTGAATCCCAGAAGCAATGCAAGCGAAAATGCATTATTTGCGACAGACCCACCTGTTCTCAGCGGTGCTATGTCATGTCCGAAATGGCGGTAAAAATAGAGTACAAATTCATCCTCCGTAAATACAAACATCTTAGCTTTATGCTGTCTGTATACCTCCTGCCTTGACTGTCCGCAGACGACCATAGGAATATGCTTCACTCTCTCATCTTCAAACAATACAAGCGGCTTATGAGAATCAACCGTAACAATCATGTCAGGCATTATATTATATTCAAGCATTTTTCTTATTGCTGAATCAACAGCCACAACAAATGCATGTCCCTTGGCTGCCCTCACATCTTCAATATTCTTATCAAGCGAAGGTCCGGCTGATACTATCAGGAACGGAACATTCTCTGTATCAACGCCGGCATTTTCAAAATACTCTGCGAGTTCATTCACCGTTGAGTGCTTGGACATATTCCAGAGATTAGCTATAACATTGTCAGCCATCTCATAGCCTATATCGGCAAGAGTATTTTTCTCACCCTGAAGCATATTGGCCTCACGCCAGCACATGTCATGGAACTCCTGTATCTGTTCTGCATATAATCTTCCATAATTAGGTGCAATGATAAATTTAGAAAGATCAATAAGTTCATACCTGAATATAATCCCAAAATACTGGCTGAATGTGTTGGTATTAATCCCCTCTGCAAAGACAAGAACTCTTCTGTCGCCAAAGCTCTCTGTCATATCCACGTTTTCAATCAGGCTAACGAACACCTCTGGATCCGGTTCATATGCAATAACTATATTCTCATCACCAAGTCTTTTTAGAAGCTCCTGCAGGTACATTCCATTCCCCAGTCCACACAGAATGAATATATTTCTGTAATGAATCTCTCCCTGTGCATCCGCAAGCACTTTAGCCGCATACTGTACATCGTATCTACTGTTAAGGTACCATATTCTTCCTTCTTTTTCTTTTGCAAGAATCAGCTCTTCATTGGCTGATCTGTCAATATATACTGTCTTATCCTGATTACCATTTTTATTAACGTAATTCACAATGCCTTCTTCAATATCTTTCATCTTCTCAGCAAGGCACTCTATATTCTTTTTTGCCAGTTCATTCACTCCTGTGTACCTCCGAGTTCATTCTCAATATCAGTGAAAAAAAGCATTCCTTCTTTTATCTCATAAAGCAATGTATCTGCCAGCATAATTGTGTCCTTACTGTCAATTGCAGTCATAAGATTCTGCATCTGTGACAGCAATATATCTACAGGAACCTCAATCCCTCTGCCCTCCAGTTCATCAGTTCTGTTAATATATCCAAGATATATATTATTAACATTTTTAACTGTATCGCCAATAATCTGCTGAGCCCCCGATACATCATTGGCATAAAGCATATTTGATATATTTTCTGCTGCTTTTACATATTCTTTGAGCTTCTGTATCTCCATTATTCCTCCAATAATTATCTAAAAAATAAAGCTGGCATTACTGCCAGCTTTATTAATACTCATTATTGCTATATTACTGTAACAGTGACAGTACACCCTGTGTAGCCTGATTAGCCTGTGCAAGCATCGACTGTCCGGCCTGTGCAAGGATATTATTCTTGCTGTATTCAACCATCTCTGTAGCCATATCAACATCACGGATACGAGACTCAGCTGCCTGTGTATTCTCAGCAGTTGTATTCAGGTTGTTGATTGTATGCTCAAGTCTGTTCTGAAGAGCACCGAGTGTTGAGCGCTGTGTTGATACAAGATTGATAGCGCTCTGAATCTTGTCCATCGCAGAACCTGCCGATGCAAAGCTTGAAACCTTAAGTGAATTAACACCAAGCGAAGATGCATCCATGTTCTTTATTGAGATTCCGATTGACTGTCCGCTAAGTGAGCCAACCTGAAGATTCTTTGATGAGAATGTCCCATCAAGAAGATTCATTGAATTAAACTGTGTTGTTGACTGAATTCTGTTAACCTCACTTGTAAGCTGGTCAATCTCCGCCTGAATAGCTGTACGGTCGGTTGATGTATTGGTATCATTAGCAGCCTGTGTAGCAAGCTCGTTCATTCTCTGGAGAATCGAGTGTGTCTCATTAAGGGCTCCCTCTGCAACCTGTACAAGTGAGATGCCATCCTGTGCATTAGAAGCAGCCTTATTAAGACCTCTGATCTGGCTTCTCATCTTCTCAGATATTGAAAGACCTGCTGCATCATCCGCTGCCCTGTTAATTCTATAACCTGATGAAAGCTTCTCTGTTGATGTAGACTGTGCTGATGTTACGATTCCTAACTGTCTGTTAGTATTCATTGCTGAAAGATTGTGCTGTACTACCATAATATTCGTCCTCCTTGATAATGCACTCCATTAATTAGTTTGTTTATGTTTTGTATGTATGACAATCATCAAATCTCCCTGACTGATGTATCATTCTTAAGTACACTATGTATATCGACCAATTCTTCCAATACTTAACCCTTTTATATTTATTTTTATATTTTATTTTAAAAAAAGAGAGCAGATATAAAATCTGCCCTCTTCTTAAAACATAAACAAAAACAAATTTGTCTGTACATCATCCAAAGGATGACTTTCCTGCAATCAAACCAAAGATTAGCCGAGGAGTGAAAGAACACCCTGTGTAGCCTGGTTAGCCTGAGCAAGCATTGACTGTCCAGCCTGAGCAAGAATGTTGTTCTTGCTGTACTCAACCATCTCTGTAGCCATATCAACGTCACGGATACGAGACTCAGCTGCCTGTGTATTCTCAGCAGTTGTGTTCAGGTTGTTGATTGTGTGCTCAAGTCTGTTCTGAAGAGCACCAAGTGTTGAACGCTGCGTTGATACAAGGTTGATAGCACTCTGAATCTTATCCATTGAAGAACCTGCTGATGCAAAGCTTGAAACCTTAAGTGCGTTAACACCAAGTGAAGATGCATCCATGTTCTTGATTGAGATTCCGATTGACTGTCCGCTAAGTGATCCAACCTGAAGGTTCTTTGATGAAAATGTTCCATCAAGAAGATTCATTGTGTTGAACTGTGTTGTTGACTGAATTCTGTTGATCTCGCTTGTAAGCTGATCGATCTCAGCCTGGATAGCTGTACGGTCTGTTGATGTGTTAGTGTCGTTAGCAGCCTGTGTAGCAAGCTCGTTCATTCTCTGAAGGATAGAATGTGTCTCGTTAAGGGCACCTTCTGCAACCTGTACAAGTGAGATACCATCCTGTGCATTAGAAGCAGCCTTGTTAAGACCTCTGATCTGGCTTCTCATCTTCTCAGAAATTGAAAGACCTGCAGCGTCATCACCAGCTCTGTTGATTCTGTAGCCTGATGAAAGCTTCTCTGTTGACTTTGACTGTGCGCTCTGAACTCCGCTAAGCTGTCTGTTAGTGTTCATTGCTGAAAGATTGTGCTGTACTACCATAGTATTTTCCTCCTTGAAATTCTGATGGCTTCCATGCCATCAATATTTTGTTTTTGTTACTAGCAACACATTATGTATTGCTGTTATTTATTATATCGGACGTTAGTCTTGAAACTTTAGTCCTAATATAAACTTTTTTAATTTTTTTTGTCCATGAACTGTGGAGCTATATCCACCTTGCTCATTGACTTATAGTAACGGGATGCCATCTGTGTGCTTCTCTTGGCTTCCCTTACTTCCTTCTTAAGCGTCGAGAACTGCTTATCCGCGAGGACCTTATTGCGCTGTTCCTGTGCTTCAACCTTAACACTTAACTCTGTAACCTTTCTGATTAACTGCTGCATAGACTTAATCTCTCCGGCATACTGCTCTTTCCTGCCGTCAAGCTGTTCCCTCACTCTTGCAAACAGCGAAGCGAATCCATCGTCAAGCCGTTCAAGCTGATCTATAAGCTCAGCCTTCTGATGCACTGTCGCATCAAAATCATCAAGTTCAAACGGCTGTGCCTGCAATATCTCATTCTGATTATCGTTAATACCTGCGATAGCTTCAAGCACTTCTGCTTTTTTATTAAGGCTGTCGGACATCAGTGACAAATAATTACTGCTAAGCTCTGCCATGTCATCCTCCATTCATGTTACTTGTTAACATCTGCTCCGTTATGAGTAATCTTCATAACTTCCTTCCATGTATCGCGAAGTGTTCTCAGATGAACAAGGACTTCTTCAAGTATATCCTTATCCTTTTTCACATTAGCCTCGATAAGTCTATTATAAATGTATTTGTAGACATTGTCAAAGTCTTTTGCTACCGGATATTTATGATTAAGTGTTGCCTGAAATTCCTCTATAATATTCTCAGTCTTAACTATGTAAGTATGTGCTTTCATGACATCATTCTTCTCTATAGCCATTATAGCTATGTTGCAAAACTTGATTGCACCGTCATACAGCATAAGCGTCAGCTCTGCCGGTGATGCCGTCAGTATCTTACTGTTATTATACTGTGAATATGCCTGATTTAAAGCCATTCTCTACCTCCATGCCGGAATGTTTAACACACCAAGCTTATATTTTGTAATCTTTAGTATCAGCTAAAATAGTTTGAAAGCGAAGACTGCTGTGAGTTAAGCTTAGAAAGCGCAGACTCCATTGAAGAGAACTTCTTATAATAGTAATCCTCCTTCTCGCTTATCTTAGTCTCCCATTCAGATATCTTAGTGCTGTAATTAGAATACTCTGTATTCATCTGCTTGTCATTATATAATGTATATGCACTGCTGAGATTTGTTCTCGACATTCTCTTTGTCAGGTCATTATACACTTCAGTAGTCAATTTGCTGAAGAATTCCACAACGGTATCAGGGTCGCTGGCAATAGCTGCCCTCAGCTTATCTGTATTGCCCGAAGTCTGCGAATCATCTGCATTGCCGTCAATATGGAAAGCACCATGTTCATTATCTCCGGCTGTAAAATAACTGAGTGTCGCAATACCAAAACTTGAAAGATTATACTTTGTTCCTTTAATCTCATAACTCTTAAGCATATTCATCTTCATGGAATTAGAGATTGTTGACAACGTATTGTCTTTGCGGAGAAGCGAATCCTTAATCTTAGTCTCCCACTTCTCAATCTCTGTATCTGTCATGGCATCCTTCTCGTCATCAGTAAGCGGCTCATAACCCTTGGCACTTGAAGCATTGTACTTCTCATCCATATAATTGACAATCTCATTATATTCCTTAAAGAAGTCCTTTATCATATTATATATGCCATCAACATCTGTATCTGTTGTGATTGTTACAGGATCCGAAGCACTATTGACACTGAGTGCCTGAATTGTAAGCCCATTAACAGAGAAGTTGTTGGTATTACTTGTAAATGTTGCTCCGTTAAGTTCAATAATTGCATCCTGACCTGTTATTCTCACAGCCGCAGAACCGGAAGAACTTCCAATCCCAAGGAGTTCATTATCTGCTGCTGATGCCTGACCCGCATCAGCTTTTTTCTGTGCTTCCTCATACTGTGCAAGCTTTGTCTTGGCTTCCTCTCTCTGTGCCTTATATGAAGCAATCAGATCAGAAGCAAGCTTGTTAGCAGAATTAGCTGCAGTTGCTGCATCAAGTGTATCACCTTCAGCAAAATCAACAGTAATAAGTGCATTATCCTCTGTTGCACTGTCAGCATCAAAAGATGTCTCGTCAAAGCTGGAATCAACTTCCTTATGAAGGTTATAGATTGCCTCCATATTAGAAGCTATTGTCTCTTCGTTAGTCTTAATTGCCGAACTGATGCCGTTGATATACTTGTCAATGTCGTTATCTTCCATTACGGCAGTTGTAGATCCGTCATCATTAACTGTTTCTTTCCGGGTACGTGTCACCAAAAGTGTATCGTTGCCAAGATCTCCGGCGACCTTCTCCGCTGCTGCAATTCTTGAATTAAACTCATCAAGTTCAGCTGTCTCTGTATCATTGAGCTTCTCTCCTGCTGCCTTACGGTCCTCAAGCTCTTTCTTACGGTCGCTGTTCTTAAGAGCATCTATCTTCTCATTAACTGCCTTGAAAGCCTCTGCCCTGCTCGCAGCTGTTGCAGTCTGTGATACAAGCTTGCCATCTGCGTCATATGTATCTTCATATGAAAGCTTGGCAGCGTATATCTCAGCATATTCCTTGCGATATGCAAGTGTCGTCTCGTTAGCATTCTTAAGACTCGAATTGCCTGCAAGGTATGACTGTATCGTCTTATTATAAGATGCTATCTTTGAATTATAAGCAGACTTTGCATTAGCAACTACATCTGCATCTGTCCATCCGGCAACTGCTGAATAATTATTCTTAGCCTCTGATGATGTAAGAAGCCCAAGTGCATTAAGTGCTCCCGTTCCATTGCCATCAGCCCCTTCAAGAGTGAATTCTCCATCAAGACCTGACGTCTTACTGTTAATAAATATTCTCTGGTTGCCTGAGTCAAAGTTAGCACTGAGACCTGCATCCTTAAGTGCTGCAACAAACTGATTAACTGTCATATCTGATGTAAGGCTTACAGTCTTCGTCCCGCCTGATGCTGTTGCCTTGACCTTAAGTGTTCCGCCATTAGCATAATCACCCATGCCGGTTATCTCGCTAAGCTTGGTACTTCCCGTAACAGAAGCCCTCTCGCCATCCTTCGTTGCGGATATAACACCGCCTGTCAGGTATCCTGCTGATGCCAGCTGCTTAACAATAAGCTTCTGATTACCGTTAACCGCGCCTGATGATGCCGTAACCTTGGCAATCGTTGAATTAGAAACTGATGATGTCTTCTTACTGTATGAAGAGCTAAGTCTCATAGCAGAAAGCTTGCCTGTATAGAAGCTGTACACCTTCGTATTAAGTGTCTTCCATGCATCCTGCTTCCATGAAAGCTTAGTCTGTGCTTTTTCAAGATTAGTCTTAGTCGTTGAATATGAGGACACCAGTGCCTGTACAATTGCATCTGTATCGAGTCCTGAGCTCATACCTGAAAGTCTTATTGGCATTGTATACGCCTCCTATCTCTTCTCATCTACAAGGATACCTGCAAGTTCCCACGCCTTCTCAAGAAGTTCAAGTGCCTTCTCAGAAGGTATTTCCTTGATAATCTCATCTGTATCCTTATCTTTGATCTTAATCGTTATCCTGTGTGTCTCTTCGTGATAGCCGAATTCTGCTATTGTATTCTTATTGATTATCTTGTTGACATCCTTCGCAACATTCTTCATTGCCTCAATATCAGACTGCATATCGCGCTTTGAATCACTGCCTGTCTTGCTGTCCTGTGTACCGTCACCGGCCTTAGCTGATACAACCGCCTTCTGTGTTGCAGACTGAGCCTGCTGTACATACTGTTCCGCTGCTGTATCTGCCTGCTTTGGCTGTGCAGCATTCTTTGTCTGAGTCAATGTCTGAGGCTGCATAGATACTGCCTGTGCTACGCCTTTAACTGAGTCCATTCCCATGATTAACACCTCCATGTGCATCAAAAAAAATACATTATCTAACTTTTTCTATATTGTTTTATCGGCATCATGCCATAAAAAATTAACCTATTTAAAAATATTTTTCAGCGTATCCGCATCTACAGAATTCGCAGCCGCCTTATTAGCTTCCTGAATCTGCACATACACTTCCTTACGATAGATAGGCACTGACTTAGGGGCACTTATTCCTATCTTGACCTGGTCGCCTTTTATCTCAATGACTTTAATCTCGATATCGTCATTAATAACGATAGCCTCGTCCTTTTTTCTTGATAATGCCAGCATCCTATTCACCGCCCTTCTTTGAAGCAGCACTTATTATATCATATATAGGATACTTAACAGGATATTCTTCATTATCAGCAATAAGCTGGCATCCTTTGCGGGTATCTGCATTTATTATAATCGGTGCTTTGAGGTTACATGTCATCTTTTTAATATCCTGTCCCACAGTAAGTGTAACAAATACCATAAGTGGTGCATTAAGGATATCATCCCCGATTGAAGCCAGAAGCTCATCTTCAACAACCGGATCATATCCCTTGTATACAATATCCGGATTCATAACAGGTAATGCAAAATTCTTATCATCAACTGACTGGAGCCATACAACCTCCCTGCCGTTATCTCTCTCCGAATCATATATGATAGTAAATTTTTTATAATCCTCGAAGCCCATAATTCCCATATCAAATGTAATTATCTTGTCTTCGCTGATATCAATAGTACCAAACCATTTAGTCTCAACGACCATAATCAACGCCTCCAATTCCGCCATTCGCAATATAATAATTATCATATGCTTCCGGCCGTTTATTTATAAGAAATCAAGAAGTGACTGGCGGACAACCTTACTTGCCGCACTTATCGAAGAATTGTATACAAGCTCGGCTGAGTAATAATTAATCATCGCATCCTCGAGTTCAACATCCTCATTCTTAGACTTAAGTTCTTTAAAGTTAGTCTGCTGCTCTGTAAGTCTAGACTGATTAAGCTCGAGCCTTGATAGTCTGTTGCCGATATCCGCCTGCTGCTTACGATTCTCCTGATCGTAATTCTGCATCTTTGTCACTCCTGCGTCAAATACTTCCTGCATTGAATCCTTAGCAAGATCAAACTGCTTATCAAGCACTTCCGACAGCTCCTCTATTCTCTTCTGCGCAGCCTCATCGTTAGCATACATCGGAGATTCCTTCATCTGCTTAAGCTTAGCCTGTGCAGTCTCAATATCGCTTACGGTACTTACTGTGCTGCTAAGATCATCAACATCCCTTCCGAGATAAATGTTAAAGCACTGTGAAGCAGATGAATTAACCCTTATCTTCTGCGAAAAGTTAACCATGTATTCAAGCTGCTTGTCAAGCATTCCGTAATTATCGGCGGCAAGCTCCTCATTGTATGTTATCGGTGTATATGCTGTCCCGTTCTTATCGGCAAGTGCCTTTGCATCTCTGTCGGTACGTACGCACATAAAATAATGTTCCGGCTTTACATCGCCCTTATCAAAGTTAGTCTTGCTGTATGTCACATTAAGATTCTTCTGGTTACGTGTCTCAAGGTATGCATTCTTGCCAAAGATAAGCTCACCTGTGTTGGCATTATATAATATCTCATCGTCTCCCGGAATTGCATTATCATCAGTTGTTGACTTAATAGGATACTTATCGGCAACATTAACCATGACAGGATTGCCGTCTGCATCTGTAACCAGCTTACCGCTCGCATCTGTCTTCTGATACTGAAGCACAGGGATTGTATTGGAATCCGTATCACTGTATGCGAGCCGCATACGATATACCTCTGCCCTGTCAACATCAGGTATTGCAGCAGTACTGTTTATATAACTCTCAAGATCCGTAACGTCTACCGGATTGCTGTACACATACTTGGTATCAAAGTTGTCAGCCGTAAGCCCCTGTGTAATGCTGTAGCTGTAATTATCGGCCTCTGCCTCTGATGCAAATGTAAGTCTTGAATCTGTTCTGTATCCCGAGAAGACATATCTTCCCGCATAATCTACATTACCCTGGTCATAATATGTTTCTTTGAGATTCTGGAGGTCATCCGCAAGAGTTGCCCTCTGCTCTGTGGAATATGAATCAGTAGCGCCCTGATTGCAATTCTTGTAGAGATCGCTGACAACATTCTCTCCCTCTTCAAGTGCGCCCTGAATTACCTTCATCCATGAATTGGCATCAGGTATATTCTTCTCAAGATACTGTGTGACCTCGTTAAGGCTCGAACGGAGTCTGAGAGCACGAATTGCAATAATAGGATCCTCAGACGGCCTGTTTATCTTCTTCTTGGTAGACATCTGTGTATCGAGCGTACTGAGCTGATTCTTATTCACTGCTATATTGGCAAGTGAATTGTTGATCATCATTGTATTAGTTATTCTCATATGATTTTACACTCCTGTTCCATTAATAAGTCTGTCATATATCTCATTCATAACCGCCATCATCTTAGCACTGAGGTTGTATGCCTCCTGATACTTCATAAGGTCCATGCCTTCCTCATCCTGATCAACGCCCATAACTGACAGTCTCTGATTCTGTACCGTTGTCTTGAGATTAGTAAAGTTCTTGTTGAACTGTGTTGCCTTGCTGGAATCAATAGCCACATCGCCCATAATACTTTCAAGAAAATAACCGCCCGTTCCATTGCCATACATCTTCTTATCCCTGAGCTCAAGTATGCTCTCAACCAGGTCATTATATGATTCGCCTTTATTCTCATCCGTTGTCGTTGCAAGCTTAGACTGGTCAAGAACAAGTTCGTTATTAACAGTGATACTTGATGCGCTCATCGCTGAGTCCTCATACTTTGATACAAAAAGCGGAATTCCTTTCTCTCCGTTAATCGTTCTGGCATTAGGACCTGCAAGCACATCATTAACAGCAGTTGTGAATATCTGTACGAATTCATTAAGCTTTGACTGGTAATAAGGTACACCCTTAAAATTAGTATTGTTGACCGAAACTCCTTCTGTCTCAAGAACCGGATTGCCATTGGCATCTGTTGTCTGCTTTTCTATCTCGCCATTACATCCGTCTCTTGCCTCGATAAGTGCCTTAAGCGAACCGTTGAGAGTACTGCTGTATTCACCAAAGCTCATTCCGCTCTCCCATGTAATCTGATACAAGCCATCCGCATCAGATGCATTACGTGGGTTCTCCTTCGCAGTTACCATAAGCTTGTTGGAATTATTATTGTCTACAAGCACCTGTCCGTTAATATATACTTTAAAGCAGTTGGTATTAACACCAACCGGTGTCTCTGTTGTCTCTATATTAACAATCTGTGAAAGCTCATCAAGAAGGTTATTACGTGCATCACGCAGATCATTAGCAGTTCCGTGATTAGCCTCAATCTGGTTAATCTGCTTATTAAGAGATGCAATGCTTGTCGAAATAGTATTAATCTTATCTACCCTGTTACCAATCTCTTCATTCGTATCCTTCTGTACGTTCTTAAGGTTACTTGAAAGAGTATTAAAATAATCTGCGAGACTCTGCGCTTTATTGATAAATTGATTACGGACAGATTCCTCCGCCGGCTGCTCCTGAAGCTGTATGGCTGACTGGAAGAAATCCGCATAAGCCTTGGTAAATCCCTCAAGTGTATACTCATTGAGATAATCCTCAAGCTGGGTCATATATGTCTGCATTGTATTGTAATATCCGTAATTAGTCTCATTGCTGCGGTACTTAACATCATAATAGCTGTCGCGCACCTGCTGTATGCTGTTGACAATTACACCCGAACCTGCCGTACCGTATTTGGCGTATGTACGAAGTGCGTTATCTGCGCTCACATCAGTCTGCTGACGTGAATATCCCTTTGTGTTTACATTTGATACATTATGTGCTGTCGTATTAATAGATACGCTTGCTGCCTGCAGCCCTGTGTAAGCTATATTCAACCCAAAAAATGTTGATGGCATCTCTTCTCACCTTCCTCTTAATCAAAATGAATACAAAGGCAGCACAAATGCTTTGCCAGCATCCATACTGCCATAACTCCATCCTTGTCTTTATTAACTTCCAAGCCGCGTCACAATGTGTTCAAGCATCTGGTCAACCACATTGACATATCTTGATGCTGCATTGTACGCCTGCTGATATTTAATCATGTTCTGAAGTTCTTCTTCAGAAGATACACTCTCAGTCATCATTCGCTGCGAATCATATCCGTCTGCCATCGATGACTGCGTATTAACCATTCCTTTAAGCACTTCACCCGTAGTAGCCACATTAGCAACTACACTGTCATAGAATGACATAAAATCTTCCTTGGCATACTTAGACGGACTAATTGCTGCAAACTTGACATTCCATGCCTCAAGGAGTTCCATCGCCTTGTCCATGTCCTCACCGCCGTCATTCTTCTTGGACAGCGGAATAAGTTCCTTATGCTGTGCTGCAGTCGGATTAACCTCAATGTTGCCAAGTGTATAATCAGAATCACTTCCGAACTGGTTCTGCGTATTGAACACATACATATCTTCACCGTTAACATTAATCTTAATGTAACGTTCTGTATTCTTACGTGAAAAAAGCTCTGTTCCCATCGTCTCGTTGTCATCCATGCCAACGCTTGACTTTTCCTTATCAAGTACCTTATACCTGTAAGTCTTGGAACCATCCGCATTAGTAATCTCTTCGCAGCCCGGAATCTCTTTTGTATTGCCGTTATTATCAGTATATGTAAGCTTTGTCGCACTGTCATATGTTGTCTGTGGACAAAGTATATCATTAAGTGATGTAACTATCCCGTTAACAAGCTTGTCAAAGCCGGCCATAGTGCTGAGTATTACTGATGGTTCAATATACTTATTGTAGTATTCGGCATCCTTAACATACTGTGCGTAGTCTGCAAGATACTGCGGATCCGTATCACCGCCCGCATAATCCTTTGCTTCCGGTCTTACCGGAACATCCGTGTAATCAGCTGTTGTATTACCTCTTGCGAGAAGAAGTCCTTTGAGCTCACCAATATCATTATTATTGATTGCTGTTATCTCCTCAAAATCATTAAAAACAGCTCTGTTATTGAACGCTTCCCATACCGGTCTTAACAATCCTGTTCCATCTATGTCTTCTGTTCCCATCTTGTTAACACCAAAAGATGTAACGAATGAAAATCCTTCAAGTGTAACAAGAAGTGTCTTATTATCAGTCTCCTGATATGTAACCTTGGCATATGCACTCAGTTCATCAAGCGCCTTATCTCTCTGATCACGAAGATCATTCGCACGCTCACCCGAAAGTTCAACCTGTGTTATCTTCTTATTAAGTGAACTTATCGTCTCTCCAAGCTCATTAATTCTGTCAACCGTATTGGAAACCTTAGTATTAAGTGTTGTCTGGTAATCCTTCAGTCCTTTATATATAGAGCCTGCACGATCGATAAATGTTGTTGACATCTGAATAAGTGCACTTCTCTTAATTGTACTCTCCGGTTCATAACTCAGTTCGTTGATGGCATTCTTAAGATCCTTAAGTGAATCCTCAAATGTTACCCCGTTAAGCTCTCCAAACAGGCTTTCAATCTCAACAACTGCATCATACTGTGTTGAATAATATCCCAGTCGTCCATTCTCCTGTCTGTAAGCCGCATCTATAAGATCATCTCTTACTCGTCTTATTGCAAGTGTATCAACACCTACTCCATAAGACTTATCCTGTGTTGTTGTCTGTCCTATCTTAAAATATTCTGCTGACGATAATGCAACCTGCTGCCGTGTATATCCCTTGACATTGACATTAGCAAGGTTATGTGCTGTCGTGTTCAGAGCCGTCTGTGCGGAACGAAGGCCTGAGCTGCCAACATACAATCCCGTCATTCCATTAGCCATTGTGGTGTCCCCTTTCCAGTCTTATATCTCACTGCTTCGCGTCAAATGTTCCTTCGCTGACGGACTGTCCAACTCCATACGCATCCTTGCCATAGTTGGCCGTAACAGGTGCCATCTTAGCACTCTTGGCTATGTTGATCTCAAACTCAAGCATGTCAAGCGACTGCTGCAGCAATACCCTGTTATTATCATTAAGCATTATCAACTGATTCATCGTTTCCTTCAGGCTGTCATGCACTCTGATGAGTTCCTGCTGGAACTGCGGCTGTTTCTCCATCATGCGGATAAGCCTGTCAATCTTCATCTCATCAAGTGGGACATTAAGAACATTGGCAATATCTTCCACATGTTCTTCTCTCGCTGACTCAAGAGCATCCAGCTTCTCTATTATCTGCTGTTCTCTTCCGACAATAATCTGAAGCTCATCAATATCATTCCTGATAATTGCATCGGTCTTCTCCTTTGCAATATCAAGAAGGCTCTTATATTCAATATCTTCTTTTCCTAATACATCAATAAGATTCTCAATCAGACTTGCCACTTCAATCCACCTGTCCCAAATATTCTACCTGAATCCGCTTATCAGAATACTATAGTCTCCATATTACCAAGTATCTTGTCCGCGATTGCCTCTGCACTGACATTATATGTTCCTGCTGCCAGTCTTGCCTTAATATCGGCAACCTTATCCATTCTGACATCTGAGGCATCAGCGACTGCTTTCTTTGCTACCGAATAACTCTTAGCTGAATCTGAAATCTCATACTTATATTCATTATCAGCCTGCTTTCCGGTTGCTTTGCTCTTGTATTCAGCCTTTGTCTGGTATACCTGACTCACTGCATTATAAGCATCTATACGCATAAGCATATCACCTCCATTAATATTCCTGTCAAATGTATCGGACACATTTTCAAAAAACTTAACAGCAATTTGAACATTTTCAAATCATTTTTAAAAAAGCATGCCAAAGCGTACATTCATATACCCTCTGCCATGCTCTTACATTCCGCAATATTCACATCTACTCAAAGAAACGCATCTTTGCATTACTGTCAGTCTTTCTCTGTGGTTTCGCAGGTTCCGGCTGTGCATATGCCTGTGAAAAGCCGTTTGCCATATTAGCACGGCACTTATCGCAGAAGCGGCCTGACTTAATCATGGTACCGCATCCCTCACACGGAATTCCGATAGGTGAATCATCCGCAAACGCAAGCCTGTCTTCACGTACCCATCTCTGAATCTGCTCAGGTGTTACATCACACTCTTCCGAAATCATTGTCATCGTAGCACCCGGATTCTCCTCTATATATTCCTTAACCTTGGCAAACTTATCTTCCATCTTCTGGACACATCTCGGACAAAGTCCCCTGTAAGGTCCTCCTATATAATTATAAAGTGATCCACACATTCTGCAATTACGTACATCCATGACTATCTCCTCCATTCCCTTATTATAGCACATCAACATTATAGTGCACAAAACCGGCCTCAGCCTATACCTCAGAACCCTCTCCCTATGCAAAGCACAACACTGTACACCTCATGTACTCCGCCTTCATGAAGTGCTTTTGCACATGCATCCATAGTGGCTCCTGTTGTATATATGTCATCCAGTATAATTACTTTTTTATATCTTACTACATTTTCCGTAATAATAAAAGCATTTTCAAGATTTTTAAATCTTTGTTTGTCATCCAGCTCTTTCTGTGGTACGGTACTCCTGTCTCTGATGAGCACAGTGTCATCCGAAGGTATTCCAAGCCGTTTTCCCAATGCGTCCGCAACAAGCTTCGCCTGATTGAAGCCTCTGTCAGCAAGTCTCTTTGCATGAAGCGGCACCGGAAGTATTGCCTGCGCTCCCCATCGCTTTATGTGTTCTGCATACTGCGATTCAATCTCCTGTGCATATATATCCGCAAAGCATCTGCAATTCTGATACTTAAATCTGTATATTGACTGCTTTATCCCATCAGTATATCCCCAGACCGCTATTCCCTGTGTATATGAATGATGATGCGTCATGCAGTCGTAACAGTACTCCCGCTCCCCGTCTGACATCTGTTTTCCACACTTAAGGCAGCGCGGATTGTGGATATATTTTAATTTTTCCCTGCATGTTGTGCATATTCCGGATTGATCTGTCATAACATCCGAACAGACTGGGCAGACATCAGGATACAGAAACTTTACAGCCTCCTTAAGTATTCCCCTATGCAATCAATCCCCCCTGACCTCTTTTATCCGCACATCAAGTGACGAATATCTCTTCTGCTCATTGCCATTGGCAATCATCTCCCTGAAACAGTCCTCACGTCCTATAAGGCAGACACATTTTCTCGCCCTCGTAACCGCCGTATACAAAAGATTACGTGTCATAAGCATTCTCGGTCCCGGAAACATCGGTATTATAACTGCCGGGTACTCGCTGCCCTGTGATTTGTGTACGGTTATCGCATACGCAAGCTCCAGTTCCTCAAGCTGCTTATAGCCGTATTTTACATACCTGTCATCATCAAATCTTACGACAACTTCCTCCGTATACGGTCTTATTTCTTCGATAATTCCGGTATCGCCATTGAATACTCCCATGCCGGTTTCATTTACAATGCCGTATCTGCTGCGTCTTTCCCACTCAATCTGGTAATTGTTGCGTATCTGCATTACCTTATCACCGACGCGGAACGTAACCTGTCCGAATTCCTTTTCGAGTTTGGAAGCTTCGGGAGGGTTAAGGTATGTCTGAAGTGTCTGATTAAGCTTTTCAACGCCTACAACGCCCTTGCGCATAGGCGTCATAACCTGAATCTCTGACACATCAGCGTCAACATAACGCGGAAGCTTGTCACGCACAACCGTGCAGAGTGCTGCTATTATTGCCTCCGGCGTATCTCTGTGTATAAAAAGAAAATCCCTGCTGTATTTGTTGAGCGCAACATCCTCACCGCGGTTAATGGCATGCGCATTAGTTATAATCTCACTCTCATCAGACTGTCTGAAAATTCTTGTAAGCTTAACAACATTAAAGCATTCTGAATTAATCATATCCCTGAGTACATTGCCGGGACCGACAGACGGAAGCTGGTCAACATCACCGACAAGTATAAGTCTTGTGCCATCGACAACAGCCGCAAGAAGGGCATTAATGAGATTAATATCAACCATGGACATCTCATCCACAATTATAACGTCCGTCTCAAGCGGGTTCATCTCATTTCTCTCAAAATGCGAGCCCGCACCTGAATGCTCATCATCCATGCCGCCATTAACTTCCAGAAGCCTGTGTACAGTCTGCGCTTCATACCCGGTTGTCTCAGACATTCTCTTAGCCGCTCTTCCCGTTGGTGCAGCAAGGCGTATATCCATGCCTTCCATCTCAAAATACCTTATAATGGTATTGATGATTGTAGTCTTGCCCGTACCAGGTCCGCCCGTTATAATCATCAGTCCGTTGCGTATCGCCCCTATAACAGCCTCTCTTTGCATATCGTCAAGAGTAATTCCTTCACTTTTTTCGATAGACTCAAGTGCCTGTTTTACGGCAGCATCATCAATTCCATATTCAATATCAAGCTGTACAAGCTTTGCTGCCGCTTTCAGTTCCATATAGTAATATGAAGACGCATATATATTATTATTTTTGATTACGACCTTCTTCTCAAGTGCGAGGTCAGTAACATAATGGGAAATATCATCGATATCAACAAGAAGAAGCGCCTTGGCTGCTTCCACAAGATCTTCCATTGGGAGAAATGTATGCCCTGCCGCAGTTGCATTAAGAAGCACATAAAGTATTCCGCTTCTTATTCTGTAGTCCGAATCCGATCTGATTCCCACGCGCTGTGCAATATCGTCAGCCATCTTAAATCCTATTCCGCCGATATCATCTGCCAGTCTGTATGGGTTCTCCTGAATAATCGCATATATTCCTTCGCCATACTTTTCGTATATCTTAGAAGACATATTCATCGATATTCCGTACTTCTGCAGGAACATCATCGCATTCCGCATATCCTTGCGTCCTATAAGCTGGTCAGCTATATCCATAGCCTTTTTCATGCTTATTCCCTTAATCTCCGCAAGTCTCTCCGGTTCTTCCTCAATAATTCTGAATGTATCCGCGCCAAAATAATTAACGATATTCTGTGCCGTCTTCTCGCCTATTCCTCTGATTGCGCCAGAGCCAAGATACTTCAGGACCGCCTTTTCGTCTTCAGGGGTCTTGAGAGCATATGAAGTTATTTTGAATTGTTTCCAGTACACCGGGTGCTTGACATAACTTCCCTGTGCCACTATATATTCGCCTTCATTCAGATAACTGAAGGTGCCTATGCAGGTCACCTCCCGGTCCTTAAACATTGTGTTAAACACCGTATATCCGTTATCCTCATTGCGGTATATTATATGTTCCACAAATCCTTCTATCTCATGTACAGAATCCCCGAACACTTCAGAAGCCTGTGAATCATCAATTATATTGCCATATTCATCCATAAAAATTATATCTGCTCCGGAAGTTCTGACGAACCATATGTGCGCTTCATCTGCTCATAGAGCGTCTGTGCTATTCCAAGCCCTTTTCCGCCATCAGACTCCGAAGCATACTCTGCATATTTGCTCATCATCTCTTCCTTGTAATAATCTGTCATAGAACTCATAGATGAGCTTTCATCCTCATCTTCATCCTTCGGTATCATCTTCTCCATAGACTTGAACATCTGCTCGATGAAATAGCTTTCAAAGTCCTTGCACACCTGCATGAGCTCGTCATCGGACGCATTAGACAAATCACCGCTGCCAAGTGTCTTCTCAAGTTCGGATGTTGAAGATGATGTGTCAGATACAGAATCCATATAATACGAACCGATTCCGCTAGTAATCAGATCACTCATTCCACTCTCCATTCCTGACGTTCTCCAGAACATCCCTCAGGACATTCCCGGTTGCCCGTCAATCCCCCGGAATTACATCCGGCTTAATTATGATCTGTATAACTGGTTAGCCTGCTGAAGCATCTCATCCGAGGCATTAATAGCCTTGGAATTGAGCTCGTAAGCTCTCTGTGCAGTTATAAGATTAACCATCTCAGTTGCAACATTAACATTAGAGCCTTCCAGATATCCCTGCTTAAGCTGGCTCTTCTTTGTAACCCGGTCAACCGACTCGTTAAGTGCATCACCTGATGCATCAGTTGCTGCAAGAAGTCCTCCTGAGGTCTTATCAAGTCCCGACGGATTAGTGAACTGATAGAGACCGAACTGTATTCCTATCGCTGCAGGATTGCCCGTATCGTCCGGATACATAAACTGTCCGTCAGCATCAACAGTAATCTTATTAGCTTCCATATTGTTAAATGTAATAGGTGCTCCTTCTGAATTCAGTACCGCATTGCCATCTGATGTACAAAGCATCATGCTTCCGTCCTGAAGCGGTGATATGAAGAAATTACCGTTACGTGTATAGTATGTATTACCGTCATCACCCATAACGCCGAAGAAACCATCACCATTAATTGCAAATGAAAATGTATTATCACTGTCAAGGAACTGTCCCTGAGTATAATGTGATGTTATAGAAGAGTTCCTCGTACCAAGTCCCACCTGTGCATTAACCGGCTTATTCTCGCCGTTGGCAGTTGTTGTCTTAGTCTGAAGATTCTGATAAAGCAGAGTCTTGAACTCGGCTGATTCTGTCTTATATCCCGTTGTATTAACATTAGCAAGGTTATTCGCTATAGTATCTACATTAGTCTGCTGTGCTGTCATTCCTGAAGCAGCAGTCCATAATGAACGCATCATAATAAGCCTCATTTCTGCGCTGGTAATTATTATAGATTAACAGGAGTCTGTCAGCGCCCGCTCCCTTATACATTAACTTTATACATTATCACTTATCAGCCGATTAGAGCTGTCCTAACGTAACCGCCTTTTTAAGTGTATCGTCTGCCGCATTCATCGCCTTCTGGTTAGCTTCAAATGCTCTTGATATTGTAATCATCTCGACCATCTCTGATACGACATTGACATTAGACTGTTCAAGATATCCCTGATATACCTGTCCTGCTGCATCCTTCGTTGTTGCGGTATCAAGCGCTCTGTAGAGATTCTCGCCATACTGCTCGAGATAGTTATAATCCTCAAAATCAGTGATTGCGAGCTTGTCTATCTGCACACCGTCAGCAGTGATGGTACCGTCCCTGTCTATTGCAATCTTGGCAGCATCCGTAGGAAGCTGTATGGGACCACCCTCTCCAAGAACAAAATCACCATCCTTAGTAACAAGATATCCGTCCTTAGTCATTGAAAAGTTACCGTCACGTGTGTACATCGTTGATGTCTCGCCTGCTTTATTCGTAAATGAGATTGAGAAAAAACCATCCCCTGAGAGTGCAAGGTCAAAATTCTCCCCTGTCTCGCGGAATGATCCCTGCGAATAATCACGGTATGACTCACCAATCTTAACCCCGAGATTAAGGTCACCGATATACTGATTCACAGTGCCTACGCTTGCATCCTTAACCTTATAAGCCATTACTTCATCAAACGACTGTGATGTAAGACCTTCCTTCTTATATGCAGTTGTTGCAGCATTGGCAAGGTTGTTAGATACAACATCAAGTCTGTTCTGCTGGTTTACCAGGCCCGTATAGGCTGTGTATAAACCTTTAACCATTAAAATACCTCCATCGGCCCAAAGCCGTATGCATCCATGCTGTTAATTCCCGTCCCTGTATCCGCTTAAGAATTCTATAAACTTACCTGTTCCGATTGCAACAGCTGTCATAGGATCCTCCGCTGTCATAGTATTAATACCTGTCTTAGCCTCGATAAGCTCTGCAAGTCCCTGGAGAAGACTTCCGCCTCCCGTAAGTACAATGCCTCTGTCAGCTATATCAGATGCAAGTTCAGGCGGTGTCTTCTCAAGTACACTGTGAACTGCTTCAACAATCTGTGAAGTAGCCTCTCTGAGTGCTTCCTCTGTCTCTTCTGATGTAACCTCTACAGTCTTAGGAAGACCTGTTACAAGATTACGTCCTCTTACGTTCATCTTGGCTACTTCCGCTCTCGGATAAGCCGAGCCGATCTTTATCTTAATATCCTCAGCTGTTCTCTCACCTATAAGGAGATTATGCTTCTTACGCATATAACGTACAAGTGCCTCATCAAAATCATCACCTGCAATCTTGATTGATGTACTTACTACTGTTCCTCCAAGTGATATGACAGCGATATCTGTTGTACCGCCGCCGATATCAACAATCATATTACCGCATGGTCTTGATATATCAATACCTGCACCGATTGCTGCTGCTATAGGTTCCTCAATAATAGCAACTTCTCTTGCTCCTGCCTGAAGTGTTGCATCCTCAACAGCCTTCTTCTCAACCTCTGTTACACCACTAGGCACACATACACTGATTCTAGGCTTCTTAAGCATCCTCTTGCCGATTGCCTTCTGAATGAAATACTTAAGCATCTTCTCTGTTACCGTATAATCAGAGATAACACCCTGACGGAGCGGTCTTACCGCAACAATATTGCCCGGTGTACGTCCAAGCATAAGTCTTGCCTCTTCACCGATTGCCTTTATCTTATTAGTATCCCTGTCAAATGCAACTACTGAAGGCTCCTTGAGCACAACGCCCTTACCTCTTATATAAACCAAAATACTCGCTGTTCCAAGGTCGATTCCGATATCTGTTGTTAACATTGAAAATTACCTTTTTAACCTTTCTTGAATAAGTCTGTTTGTGTCCATCTATGTTCGATGCGAATGCCATAATACACATACGCATACTATTTGACATTATTATCTTACATTATATACAAAATGCCGCGAATTTAAAAGGGGAAATTTAAAAAAGCTCAAAAAAAATTCAGGCTGCTGCATTCTCTCAATCTGAATATGCAATAGCCTGAATCGTCAGTCATTATAAAGTTAAATCATTTACAGATACTTCTTAAGTGCATCAACCTTATCAAGTGCCTCCCAAGGAAGATTAAGGTCATTACGTCCGAAGTGTCCGTAAGCAGCTGTCTGCTTATAAATCGGTCTTCTTAAGTCAAGCATCTTAATGATTCCTGCAGGTCTTAAATCAAAGTTCTCACGGATAATCTCAACAATCTTATCCTCATGAAGCTTTCCTGTACCAAATGTATCAACCATGATTGATGTAGGATGGGCTACACCGATTGCATATGAAAGCTGGATCTCACACTTGTCAGCAATTCCTGCTGCAACAAGATTCTTTGCAACATAACGTGCTGCATAAGCTGCTGAACGGTCAACCTTTGTGCAGTCCTTACCTGAGAAAGCTCCGCCGCCGTGACGTGCATATCCGCCGTAAGTATCTACGATAATCTTACGTCCCGTAAGACCTGAGTCACCCTGAGGACCGCCAATCACGAAACGTCCTGTAGGATTGATAAAAATCTTTGTATTATCATCTACCATTGCAGGATCAACGATTGCATCGATTACTTCTCTCCTGATATCCTCGTGGATCTGCTCCTGTGTTACTTCAGGTGCATGCTGTGATGATACTACAATTGTATCAAGGCGTACCGGCTTACCGTTCTCGTCATACTCCACTGTTACCTGTGTCTTACCATCCGGACGAAGGTATGGAAGTGTTCCGTTCTTACGCACGTCTGTAAGTCTCTTCGCAAGCTTCTGTGCAAGTGCGATAGGATATGGCATATACTCTTCTGTCTCATTAGTTGCATATCCGAACATCATACCCTGATCTCCGGCACCGATTGCATCTATCTGCTCATCAGTCTCTTCACCATTCTTTGCCTCAAGTGCCTTATCAACACCCATTGCGATATCAGGTGACTGCTTATCAAGCGCAACCATAACTGCACATGTATTGCCATCAAATCCCTTATCTGAGCTGTCGTATCCAATCTCAACCACTGTATCACGCACAATCTGGCTGATATCCACATTAGCCTTGGTTGTAATCTCGCCCATAACTACTACAAATCCCGTGTTAGTGAGTGTCTCACATGCAACACGGCTGTATGGATCCTGTGCCATAAGTGCATCAAGAACTGCATCTGATATCTGGTCACAGATTTTATCAGGATGTCCTTCAGTAACTGACTCTGATGTAAATAATCTTCTTTCCATCTCATTCTCCTCTATATTGATGTGTAAATGTTTGTTGATTCACCCTTTCTGCAGATTGCGGTGTGCAGACACCAGCCCCGTATAAATACCGGTTCTGCTCATTGTCTGCAAAAATAAAAAGTCCTTATTACTAAGGACTTCTGCGCACATCGGTTATTCAGAAATCCTCTTATTGTTCGTCTTCTCCGGCTGCAGTATCATAACTTCCTGAGCTGCCATACACAGCCAAACTCAGGTCATCACAAACCGCTCTTCCGAAAATCCGCTCAGGTTGGCACCTTCCTCTGCCTGTCCCATCACCGTAATTCACCGGTATTGGTCTACAAGGGGTTGCCGGGCTTCATAGATCCTATGTATCTCCGCCACTCTTAATAAGGGATAAATCAAACTCTATTAAGTTTCGTGCTTATATTACATCATGGCTCCCTTTTCGTCAAGCATTTAACATATGTTTATAAAAATTTTAAACATTATGGAAATATTTGACTTTGCCATGCTTATTAAATATAATTATAGATAATGGTTTCAGGTCTATTTTTTAATGGTTATTTAATATGGGAGGACAGATATCTATGCAGTCTGGAAAAGAAAAAACAGTTTTTATATTTGAAGCAGAAGAAGGCATGATCCTTGCCAGAGATGTATATTCACCGGGCGGACACATGATTGTTCCACAGGGGGTTGCACTCACGCAGGATCTTATCAACACAATCGCTGACAATCACATTCTCGAGATACTTATATATGATGGAATTCAGGGAACAGATACAGAGCCTACTTACTTTGACAAGCTCCGTGCAACTCCTGAGTTTACCAAATTCACAGAAGAATATAACGGCACCGTTTCCACTGTAAAGAACAACCTTAATGATATTGTATTCCGTGACAAAGAGATTGACGTCAGCACCCTTATTGCAGATACAAACAGTATCCTGTCCGGCAGCCGTTCCAACCTCCAGGTATTCGATATGCTTCACAGCCTCCGTAAGAACGATGACCTCACATACGTACACTGTGTCAACGTATCACTTATTGCAACGATTATAGGCCGCTGGCTCAATATGTCAGAAGATGATCTTAATGTTCTCTCAACCGCAGCCCTTCTTCATGACATAGGTAAGCTTATGATACCCGAAGAGATTCTTCTCAAGCCGGGCAAGCTTACAGCTGCAGAATTTGATGTTATCAAGACCCATGTTAACTTAGGCTTTAATCTTCTTAAGGATAAGAATATTGATAACCGCATTAAGGAGGTATGTCTTTTTCACCATGAGAAGTGTGACGGCTCAGGATATCCTTTCGGTCTCAAGAGTGACAAGATACCTCTCATGGCCAAGATTGTTACAGTTGCAGATGTATATGATGCAATGACTGCCGCGCGTGTATACCGCGGTTCAATGTGTCCTTTCGATGTTATTAAGATTATGGAGGATGAATCATTCAGCAAGTATGACCCTAACGTACTGCTTCCGTTTATTAATCATGTTGTTTCATCTTACCTGCACACTAATGTCCGCCTGTCTGACGGACGGATCGGTGAGGTTGTACTTATTAACAGCAACCGCCTGTCACGTCCATCAATAATGTGCGACGGTGAATTTATTGATTTATCCAAGCGTCCCGATTTGTCAATCAACGCAATTCTGTAGTTATTTTTTCTATGTTACTTTCATACATTGTACAAACCACTTTGATGGGGGAATCTATTGAAAGGATACATAGAAGAACGTGCCATTACAATTGCACAGTACATAATCGACAGCAAAGCTACAGTCCGTCAGGCTGCATCCCGTTTTGGCGTAAGCAAAAGCACGATACACAAAGACATGACTGAGCGGTTACCTGCGATAAACCACACGCTTGCCGAAAATGTCCGCAAAGTACTCGACATCAACAAATCTGAACGCCACTTAAGAGGCGGAATGGCTACACGTGCCAAGTATAAGCACATCTCAGAAGAACAGTAGCTGATTAATCATGGCTTTTGTTCTCTGATGGCATAATAAAAAGCATTGGGACATATATTAACAGTTCCAATGCTTTTTATTATGACTATCCGACATGATGCCGAATCAATTCCGGATTAGTTTGTAGATGCAATATAATCTTCAATTGCTTCCATAAGCTGGTCAATGTCCATACCATGAACCATTGCTGCTTCCTCAAGTGTCTCTCCCTGTGATGCAGGGCATCCTACGCAATGCATTCCTGCACTCATAAGGATAGGAATAATTCCCTCATCAATTGTAATTGCCTCACCGATTGTTGTATCCTTGGTGATTTTCTTCATGTCTACCTCTTTCCTGCGTCATACGCATATAAAAATGTAAATATAAATGTAAGCTATCTCGTCATATAGCCTGTGTAATCAGCCGTATGGAGAAGCCTGTTGGCGTTATCAATCCTCTCCTTAGACGGTGGATTAACTCCCTTAAGCGGATAATCAATTCCAAGTTCCTCATACTTGAAGGTTCCAAGCGTGTGATACGGAAGCACTTCGACGCGGTCAACATTCTTAAGAGTCTTAATAAATGCATCAAGTCTCTTAAGGAGCTCATCATCATCGCTTCCTCCCGGAACAAGCACGTGCCTTATCCACATCGGCTTGCCTGTCTCTGACAGATATTCTGCCATATCAAGTATATTAGCATTGCTCCAGCCTGTCAACGTCTTATGCTTCTCGTCATCAATCTGCTTGATATCAAGCATAACAAGGTCAGTTACTTCCATAAGCTCCTTGAACCTGCTAAAGAAAGGTTCCTTGCGTGTAAACGGATTACCTGAAGTGTCAAGTGTTGTATTGACACCCTTCGCCTTAGCCTTGGTAAACAGTTCAATAAGGAAATCCATCTGCAGAAGCGGCTCTCCGCCGCTCACTGTTATACCGCCCTTGTTCTTCCAGTATGATTTATATCTGAGAGCCTGCTTAAGAAGGTCATCAGCTGACATCTCTTCTCCGTCTTCCATATTCCATGTGTCCGGATTATGGCAGAACTGACATCTCATATGGCATCCCTGCGTAAAAATTACAAATCTTACTCCCGGGCCATCAACTGAACCAAAACTTTCTATAGAATGAATCTTACCCATACTGCCTCCAAAAATTATATTTACTGAAACTTCTGATTATTTTAATCTAATTTGACATGAATGTAAATAACAATTTTTTCAGCTATCCGGCATCGCCCGCTTATCAGTTACTTATCATATTCCAGATAAGCTCCCTTCATAGGGCTTGCTGCAAGTTCACTAAACAGTCTCAATACCCCTTTCTTATATTTGCGCTCTTTTGGTCTCCACTGTTTTCTTCTTTCCATAAGTACCTTATCAATTTCTTCCATAGGCATTCTTTTCCCTGCGATACCTACAATATTCAGTTTCGCTCCCTGCCAATCGGATTGTCATATGGTCTTATTATATCCTCTTTTGTGATTTTTATATTGTATCTGCTGTTACAATCATCAAGCCACTTATTACATTTCTCGTAGAAACCATTAGCTTTGAGTTCTTCAAGATTCTCACCGAGTGTCCTGCCTGTTACTGTCATAACATCCAGATGCAGATAATCCTTAATCTCCTCCATTATTGCCGGAACTCCTCCTGCATAATAGCTATCTCGAGGAATGTTCCAGTAGTATCTTCTTAAGCTGGGCTCCGGTATATCCGCGCCTGATCCCCAGAAAATACATGGCAGCAAGTGTTGCCACCGTTAGTGCAAGAAACGGTTTTCCTATAAACGACAGTACATTCTGTACTCCCTCCGGTATCGGCATATATTTAGACACTGTGCTTATCAGTACCAATAGCACAATAATTCCTACTGCTGCCGCTATCAACAAACGCTGTCTGCTCCATAGCGTATTCCCCCCTATACATATGATGTATTTTTAAATATACATCATACCTATCTGCTGTTTTTCGTTACTTTTGTCAATTAGCATCAGCATTTACATCAGATTAATCTGATGTATTTATAATATAATCATTTATACGAAAAAGCAGCATTGTAAAAATGCTTGATTATTCATGCGTTTTTTGTGCATTTTGTTCATTTTGAAATTCTCAAAAAAATATTACAATATTATACAATGCTTTGATATAGGGCGGAGTTCACTCCGCGAAGCCATGAAGCTGCTTGCCTCACGCAACATTGTAACTATCCGGCAGGGATCCGGAACATACGTTGCATCTTCCCCGGGATTAATCGATGATCCCTTTGGTTTCACCTTCATATCGGACAAAAAAAGCTTGTGCAGGATCTGCTCGATATAAGATTCCTGCTGGAGCCTGCCATAGCTGCCATGTCAGCTACATATTCAGACAGTGGGGATATTAACAGAATCTGTTCATTATGTGATGAGGTTGAAGAACTTCTCAAAGCCCAGAAAGACAACACACAGAAAGATATAGAATTTCATACTGCTATTGCCATGGGAAGTAAGAATCTTGTTATTCCAAGACTTATTCCGATAATCAACAGTTCAATTCCTCTTTTTGTCAAAACAACCGGTAACGTGCTTAAGACAGAAACCATTGAACCCCATCGTGAGATAGCCTGTGCAATTGCAGAACATAACGCTGTCAAAGCTCAGGATGCCATGTATACACATCTTATGTATAACCGGAGATGCATTAATAAAACATACGAATAGATGGAGGTAATTTATATGAAGATACCATTTGATGTCAATCTGTCAGGCAAAACCGCCATAGTAACCGGAGGAAGCGGCACACTGTGCTCTGCCATGGCATACGGACTCGCTGTAAGCGGTGCTTCAGTCGCACTTATCGGGCGTAATCGTGACAAAATGTCACAGGTTATCAGCAGCTTAACACAGCAGGCAGCTGATGAACAGAACAAATCTACAGTAATCAGAGGCTACACCTGCAACGTCACAGACAAATCCAGCCTTATCAGTACATATGAGACCATCAGGGCTGAACTTGGAAGCTGCGATATACTCATTAACGGTGCCGGCGGCAACCAGCCGGGCGCCATAACAGCAGCGGAGATGCTTGCAAAAGAGCCGGGCACGGATGACTATTCATTCTGGAATCTTGACGAAGCTAAGATACGTGAGGTCATGGACCTGAACTTTATGGGAACACTGCTTCCAATCCAGGTCTTTACACGCGATATGGTTGCAAAGCGCAGCGGCAGCATAATAAATATTGCCTCTGTCTCATCAATTCTTCCGCTGACCAAAGTTGTCACATACAGCAATGCCAAGTGTGCAATACTTAACCTGACACAGTGGCTTGCAACACATTTCGGACAGAGCGGAATCCGCTGCAATGCAATTGCTCCCGGTTTCTATGCCGCCGAACAGAATCACGATCTTTTATTCAACAGTGACGGCACACCGACTCCGAGAGCAAAAAAGATAATCGCCGGAACACCTATGGGAAGATTCGGCAATCCGGAAGAGCTTATCGGTGCTGCACTGTTTCTGGCAAGTGATGATGCTTCTGGCTTTGTAAATGGAATCGTACTTCCTGTAGATGGCGGATACTGTGCATACAGCGGCGTATAATAGCACAGAAATGAGCATTGCCTGCACCTTAGCTATAAGCACATTGATATCAAAGGGCTTTACAATAAAGTCATCTCCACCCATATTAATAGCCATAACTACGTTCATATTATCAGACATTGATGACATAAATATAACTGGCACCTTTGATATATTTCTTATCTGCATACACCAGTGATAGCCATTAAAATATGGAAGTCCGATATCCATAAGCACAAGCTGCGGCTCATACTTTACAAAGATTTTTAAAACATCATTGAAATCATCTGCTATTTTAACATCATATCCCCACTTTAATAACTGTTCACATACATTA
>ERZ1026882.47-NODE-47-length-119757-cov-14.807505_pt1 | contig 119757 bp, 100 predicted proteins | sample MGYA00380171_ERZ1026882 | MGnify/ENA primary metagenome ERZ1026882 (study PRJEB33269, sample SAMEA4719807) | human gut metagenome | biome: human-associated habitat; feature: organic feature; material: feces | place: Cameroon | collected 2013-10 ...
ATTGCAAAAGTAATACCTTTTCCTTTCCCAACCAAATGTTTTCCCAAGTTTTTTACCTACAATCCTCCAACTCGCTGATTTTGACAGAGAAAATTTTTACAGCTTTTACCGCTATTTACCTTGAAATCTCCACTTGCAAAGCACAAAATCTCCATTCTAAGAAGTAAATTTCCCGTTTCAAGGCACCGGATATACAGTTTTAGGAGTGTCTATTCGCTTCCTTATACTGCAAGTTTTGCTAATCCGCTCTAAAATCCCACTCTCTACATATATATATATAAGGTGTAAGAACTCGATGATAGCACGATATAAATCAATGTCGGTTTGTCTGAATTTGAAATCTGTTTGTAAGAAAACAATCTTAGTACAATCTATCCGCCCTCCAAAACAGGCTTTCAATGGATATAATCTCCTAACAAAGAGTGGTTATTCAAAGCGAAAATCGGAGGTTGATTTTGTAAGACAAGGTTGTATTGTAAGCTGTAATTCTGCTACCATTTATATATTATCAAACGAGTGGGAAGTCGGCTGTGATGCAGAAGTTGAAAAACAAAATGCAAAGAGCCTCGCAGAAAATGCGAGGCTCTTTGCATTTTGTTATCGCTCTACTTTCCCTCTGTTTCTTTCTGTTTCCGTTTCTTTTTTTTGTAGTAATACCAATCGCAAAGTATTCCGGCAAGACCGCCCCCTCCAAACCCTAATATAATCGGTCCCAAATCCCAAACATCATCTATAAAAACGGGCAAAGCACCTCCAATAATCATTAAGCCAACCGATAGACACAATACTACTTTATCCACCTTAAATTTCTCATTCATAGAAAATCCTTTTTAATATCAATATAAATTATTACCTGATGCCTTTACGGCAGTTTCTTGTCTTGTATTCAAGACAAGCTCCTTTGTCGGATTTTGGCTGCTACACGTAACGAAGTGAAAGACGCACGTGGTCATCGCAGCCCGCTCGGCTCTGCGTTTGTCTTGCAGATTGCTCGAATAAAGCCCGAAGAGCAACAAACAACTTCCTTATCATATTATTTGTTCGCGCTTTCACCTCAAAAATCAGCACGATTTATTCTTGTCAAGTTTGCGGCTGTGCATACTCCAACATTCCAATAGTGCATCTATCGCACCTATCCCACACCATCCAAGAAATGAGAATGTCTGTTCCCAACCTAAGAGACCTACAAAAAGGAGCTTATCCACTCCCCAACCAAGCAATCCGTCAAAAAAGATGACAAATATGACGAAAAGTAATTTGTGTCGTTGGAAAAGCTTCCGCCTAAACTTTTTTATCTTCTCAAACATAATATCAAGATTATCTTACAATATTCTTAATTTATTGTCTTGCATTCAAGACAAGTTCCTTTGTCGGATTTTGGCTGCTACACGTAACGAAGTGAAAGACGCACGTGGTCAAACGCAGCCCGCTCGGCTCTGCGTTTGTCTTGCAGATTGCTCGGACAAGGTCCGAAGAGTGGATGAACATTCGTCTTGTCATATCACTTTTGTTCGTATTTAATTCCCGTCTCTATTAGAAAAGACGATTCAGAGCTGGGGATTTTTTTGTCGCATCACGGATTTAACATTTCAAGCCTTGATATTTCAATGCAACCCAAAGAACCTCGCAATGCTGTGAGGTTCTTTGAGTTAATTGCTAAGATTTAGATTTTTCCTTTAACTTCTGTCATTGATTAGAAGAAGAGAGAGAATCCTACTTCGATTGAATTATGGTAGATGTCGTGGGTCGGAAAGGCTCCCGAGGGGAACGAACCGCTATACTCCCAATAGTTGGAGCTGACAGCAAACGGCAACTTGCAACCCATGTAGGTTCTAAAACAGTGTATGCCTATTGTGAGGTCGAGACCCGTTTGTATCATAGCGTATGGCTTGACCTCCCATTGGCAAAGCCAAAGTTGGTGTTTGAGAGAAAGTTCGTCTGAGGCGGGATCAAAGATTTCCGCATATTCGTCGCCTCCCTTGGCAATGTTGATTGCGACCCCTACACCTGCGGAAGAAGTCCATGCAATGTGTTCGTTGATAGGAAAAGTGTAGGAAAAGAACAGCGGAATGTCCAAATCGCTAAAAACCGTGTGAGCATCCCTCTTGTCCATCGGATGGTTTGCCAAGAGCAAATTCCCGTTCCAATCACGACTTTGAACATCGAATCTGAAGTCTACCCGCCTGTAGCTGTATCCCAACCTCGCGGAAAACGAGAACGACCTGTTCATCCTGAGCCGGTATTCAAGATAAATCCCAAACGAAGTATTGTTCTTGACGTTTATGTCAAATACTTTGATATGCGAAAACGGTATGTCGATGTAGCTCTGCGGCGGATTGAAGTCGTTAAGTGCATTGCTCTGCGAGAAAATCTCGGTCTGCATGCCTATACCGAAGTTATGCTTTTTGAAATCGCTCTTGTGCCTGTCATCCTTCAAGCCGACAAAACTCTGTGCAAATGCCCCGAATGAAAGAAGCGAGCAAGCGATTGCCGCAAATAGAAACTTGCTAATCTTTTTCATAGTCTCTCTATTTTAATAATTTATACGCTCTGTCGTTGATCACAAGCCCCATTGATATTTTCATAGATCCAAGTTGTTGCCAATTGTTATGATTTGCGTGATCCGTCATATATGAAACTCTCGACCTATCCACTGCCCCTATTAAATCATCATGATTTTGTAAAGGGAGGTCTATCGAAACTTCACCAACGTCTTTAATTTTGATCTTTGCCTTAACAGTTGTTTTCGTGCCGGGGTCTTGATCGTATATCTTTATAGGCATATTCAGATATTCAACTTTCCAATCATCGAACATAATAGGAAGAGCATCATAATACTTTATCGTTTTTTTCTTTATTTGCTTTCTTGTAAACTCGCAGCGATGATTATTATGCGTCTGAGTTCCTGCGGCATTGATAGCTCCTGTCTTCACATATACCTCACTGCCACCTGCCCAAACTTCGTCATACTGAGTTCCATCTGCGCTTTGCAAGGCTGCAAATACGGCTTTATACAATTTATTCGGATTATCGTATTTCCCATAATCTTGAACCGGTTCATCGTCATCTCCCCCTTTTTCACTTCCTTTGAGGAATGTTACACCGTTTTTGGTTCTTTTTCCATTTTTGAAATCGGGATACTCGGAGTAGTTTGTTTCGTTAAAGTTGATAATGATAACAGGTGCTACAACACTATCAATGAATGCACTCGTAATAATTACCTCTTCAATAGAGTTGCCTTCTATTTGGTAGCCATTTATTTTATCCGCTGTAATATTCTGGCTCACATATGCTATTATAGGCATCGTTTTACCGTCCCATTCATCGCAATACCCCCAATAGATGTTCAAACCACCATAGTAGTTTGCTGAAGTGTAGCCCTCAGTCTGTAATGCTGTTTCATCGAAAGCCTTTCCAATGCTGCCAAGCTCGGAAGCATTGTTGAAGAATACCGAATTTTGAGGTTGAAGAACATCGTACACGGTAAGGTTCTCATCCAAATCATAGCTTACAACTTTTTCGATTGCTTGGTGCAAGTCGTTTACCATTGCAGGATTGTCCTTTAAGTAGTTTGCAAATGTGTATGCCACCTCCTTTGTTGATTGTGTGAATACTGTTGTTTTGTTGTTGAAACTTGAGTTTGGAGGTTCAAACTCGTCAACTTCTTCGTTGCACGAAACTAACGCACAACTTACTATAAGCGCGATGGCTAAGAATTTTCTATTTCTCATATCTGTATCTTTTAATATTTTATTTTGTACAAATTCTTTTTTTTGATGTTTTTGCGACTATTTCCTGCCTTGCATGCAAGGCAAGCTCCCTGGCTGAAGTTTTGGCTGCTATACGCACGAGTTGAGAGGTCGCGCGGTCAAATGCAGTCCGCTCGGCTCTGCGTTGGTCTTGCAGATTGCCCGTATAAACTCCGAAGAGTAGCTGAACATTCGTCTTTCCATATCGTTTTTTCGCGGTTTTGTTCCTGCCTCTATTAGAAAAGACGATTCAAGTCTGCGGATATTTTATTTCTAACTCTTATTTAACGTCTCCAACTTGGAAAGCGATGCAACCCAAAGAGCCTCGCAATGCTGTGAGGCTCTTTGCTTTCATTGCTAAGATTTAAATTTTTTCTTTGACTTCTGCCAATGTACCGCGAACGCTACAAAGAAACCTACAATCCACAATTCGGAAAAGCTAAGTCCATCTGTGTCTGCGAAAATGTCAAGACGGAGAAGCAAAGAATCGACAAGTGAAGATACAATCGCGAACACTAACGATATAATGATAAAGAACGCATAATCGTTCGCCAAAATGCGATTCCAAACTTTTTTAATTCTCGAAATCATTGCTACTTACTCAATATATTTCCTACACATTTTCCAATCGAACTTCCAGCTGCCCCGCCGACTGCCCCCGGACCTGCACCTACACCACCTGCTGCCATACCAACGACAGCACCACCAACGGCTCCTTCTGCATCAGCCTTAACAACAGGTTTCACTTCTTTCCATACGTCTTTTGCCGTTTGCTTAGCCTTATCCCATGCAGATTTCCACCAATTTGATTTCTTTGTACCATCGTTTTGTCCATAAAGGATATTGCACCATGTGGTGAAAGAACTCAAATACATATCGGTGTAAAACCGCAAACAAAGGTAATCCTGCTGTGTTTTCATATTGCCGAGCCTTTTCTCTACATAATTCTCATACGCCACTTCCATTTCTTCGGGCGTAGAGCTGGTGTAGAACAAATTTTCCAGATGAGCAGCAGCCTGATTGGCTTCTCTTTCGACCAAGGCAAAGTTCACATCAACCTTGTCGCCGTAAAGCATTTCTTCACGTGAAAGATCGAGTGTATCACCTTTCATTGCATCGAAGCAAAGGTTTACGAATGAATCATCGTCATCATCTTTCTCAAATCCACTTTTGTCAATGTAAACAAACGGATAAGCCTTCGCTTTATCAGTTACAATATCCCGCATTGCCAAAATAAAATCGGCATCGCAGGTCATACTTTCCTTGTAGATATTATCCCAAAAGAAGTGGATGAAATAATCGTGAAAGTCTGTAATTTCTTCAGACATTGCATCTATATCTTTCGTCGAAGAGAAGTACTCTGAAGACTTTGTAAACTCAAAACTGTTTTGCTCACTTTCTTTTTCACAAGAGAAAAGAGCAAATAAGGAAACAACTATCAAGCACGTTTTTATCGCTTTCATATTACATTCTGTTTTTATTCTTAAATCATTAAATTTTGTCGCTGTGCGACGATTTCATATCCCGAACGCACAAAGCAACTCGAGATAAGCTCTTTTGCTGAAGTTTTGGCTGCTACACGCACAAACTGAAAGGTCGCACGTGGTCAAACGCAGCCCGCTCGGCTCTGCATTGGTCTTGCAAATTACACGGATAAAATCCGAAGAGTAAATAAACAGTCTCCTTGTCATAGTTCTTGTTTGTATTTCGTTTAATTTTTCATCTGCTCGTATATATACTTCAAACGATTACGCAGATGCTTCACTGCATAATGCTTTCGGGAAATGAGTGTGGCAACAGGTTCGCCCAACTCTTCGGACAAATCCTTGAATGCACGCCCCAGAAATTCCGTTTGCTCGAAGACGTAACGCTGATTCTCGGGCAATTCGCTCAAAGCTGCCTCCAATTCTTCTTCCAAAAGGTTGCGTAAGTAGTCCCTCTCTGGAGTTGTCTCGTCTGTCATGGTCTCCGTTATGTCCTCAAAATATATTTCACCGCCATGTTGTACGGCAATTTGCGACATACGCTCCTCGGTATGCTTGCGGTTGTTGTCGATTATCTTGTTTTTTGTCGTTTGATACAACCAACTAGACACCCTGTTAATCGGATCTCCCGTATCGCTCGCCAGTAAGAAACTTACAAACACATCCTGTAACACATCTTCCGCATCACCCTGCGAAATTCTGTTGCGAATGAAAGCAAGCAATCGTACTCGGTACTTTTGGAATATCCTTACAATATTATTGCTGCTCATTGCCAGCTGTATCATTGTCCGAAGTACTCATCAACCTGTGAAGAAGTGCATTTCGCTCTTCGGATGTCATTTGGTGCAGATGCTGTTTGGATTGTGGGGCTTTGTTTTTCTTGAAACTCTTTCCAGAAAAGAGATTGCCGTTTATAAGGCGGAACAAAATCATAAGCCCCAACGCCTGCCAATAGTTAATCGTATTCCAGCCCGTAATGCGAGGAACAAGCTCGTTCCAAAGCCACATCACAACTGCCACAATCAAAGCTATAAAGCCAACTCCACAAATGATGTTAAGCACTGTGCGTGCAACAGATTTCTTGTCTGATTTGCTCATAATTTACTGTATTCATCGTTCTTATCTATACTTAATAAGACGATTCAGAACAAGAGATATTTTATTACACAACTTATTTAACGTTACCTCACGGAAAACAGACGCTTACGATAACTCGGCAAAAAAAATCGTTTCACTGCCTGCCCTCCCAAAATTCCCCTCCCAAATGGGCTTTCAAGAGTTAAAAAGGCGACGAATATGAAGAACAAATATTTGTGTGAATAAAGGGTGGACTGTCTAAACTTCTTAATCTTTTCAAACATGCCACCGATTTATCAGATTATAACTCTACTTTTTCCATTTGTAAATACAGTCCGCAGCTTTCTTTTTGTGCTGCAACCTCTTGCAGTCCCTTGCATCGGCATATTGCTTTACTTTATCTGTAAGTCTATCCTTCCAAAGGGAAGAGAAATATCAAGCGTTGTTAGCGGCTCAGTCGATAAAGCATATAGTATTGGTCTTTCTGCTTATCCTTTGCCATTTTGATAAGATACCCATTGCCTTTTCGCAGTATCCTTGCATAATGTCCCGTTGCTCCGTAACAAATATTCATCTTATCGGCGAAGGATAACAAAGGTCGAAGTCTTTACGCAAAAAAAGCGACGGAAAAACTGTCAACTCCGCCGCTTAAAGCAAATACAAGCTTTTCTTTCATCAATCAAGTGTTTACTTCCCGATTTTCTCCTTGTTCAAAACGGAATGCAGAGCTTTCAATCCCTCTTTGTCTGCAATGATTTTTATATCTGTCTTCGGCGCTGTAATCACTTCCGCTTGTCCGTCGGCATTCTCCTTAACGGCTTTTACGGCATTGGGATTGACATAAAGATTGTTCTTTTCGTTCAAACGGATAAGGTAATTCCCGTCCGTGCAATCAAGTATTTGGTCATGAGAATTGAAGCAAGTCAATTTTTCTCCGCTCGATAATACAAGACATGTTTGTTTTCCCAAAGGGTAAAGGCAAAGAATTTCATCGGCTGCAATACCTCTTTCCTTGTCTCTCTGTTGCAAGATAATCTTATCGGAAATCAATACATCGGCTTTCCATACCTGTACTCTCATCTTCCTGTTTGCTTGATCGGTATAAGTCCATACCCCGTCTTTCTTGCCGGCGGAGTATTGTCCTTCAATCCTTGGCTGTTTGTCGGCATAATAATTCCGATAGGCTCCCTCCTTCACATCATCGACATAGGTATATGTCTGAAATCCTTCGGCGTAAAGATACTTGTAATTCTCTCCGTTCTTTTTGCCTTTCTTATAATTGATTTTCTCCAACACATTACCCTTTGTGTCCCATATCGTTTCTTCACCCTCTTTCAGTCCATCTTTGTATGTTTCCCTGCTTAGGAGTTTGCCATCTACCGAATAATAATTCCAGACAGCGTTTTTTTTCTTGTTCAAATACTCTCCGCTGCTCATAAGCTGCCCTTTGCGATAATACACTTCGCAATATCCCGTCTTACAATCACCCTTATAGCTGATTTTCTCTTTCAAACTGCCGTCCTTATTGTAGTATTTGAAGTCCCCCACCTCGCAATCATCCTTGAACTCGCCTTCATATTTCAATTTTCCGTCGGCATAAGTTTTCGACCAGCGTCCCTGCTTCCTGCCTTTTGCATCGACAGTATTTTGGGCATTCAAATCGACAAGGGCAAACAATAAGCCCGTCAACAAAAACAAACTACTTAACTTTCCTATCCTTTTCATATTCCATGTATTTAGCAAATTCCAAAAGCGAAGCGAACCTTAAATCTATCCTGTTTGGGTGTTGGCGAGCCTCTTCACAGTTGTCGGATATGTGAACGGTATGCATTTTTAATCTTTTTCCGAAAACCAAATCACTCAGACTATCTCCGACCATGATACTATCCTTGAAATTTATTCTTGGGAACATCTTCTTGGCTTTCAAGCCCATTCCCACAGAAGGCTTTCTGTCGAAAGAATTGTTCTTGGCAAGGTGAGGACAATGAAAGACATAATCCACTCTTCCTCCGGCGTTTTGAATTTCCGTTATCATCTTTTCGCTTATCGCCTTGAAGTCTTCCTCGCTCATAAGTCCTTTTCCTATGCCTTGTTGATTGGTTACTATGACTATGGTATCGAAATACTTTGCAAAAATCGCAAAAGCTTCCGTTACTCCTTCCAAAAAACGGAACTCTTCCGGTCTTTGAATGTAACCATTGTACTTTCGCACATTTATAACCCCGTCTCTATCCAAGAATAAAGCCGTTGCCTCACTTGTTTTTCTCATTTTCTTTCACCCTTTCCGAACAAACTCTCTTCAACAAACTGACAGATGATATGCCCTATCATTATATGAGCCTCCTGTATGCGGGGCGTATCATCGGAAGGCACATCTATCAAAATATCGCTGCGTTTTCCCATTTCTCCGCCGCCTTTTCCTGTCAATGCAATGACAAAGGCTTTTTTCTTTTTGGCTGTTTCAAACGCCTTAACCACATTAGAGGAATTGCCCGAGGTGGATAAACCTATCAGAACATCGCCTTCATTGCAGAAAGCCTCCACCGCCCTTGCAAAAACCAAGTCGTATGAGTAGTCATTCGCAACAGCGGTCAGATAAGATGTATTTACATGCAAGGCTTCTGCCGCAAGAGGCGGACGGTCGAAATAAAAACGTCCCGAAAGTTCCGCTGCCAAATGCTGAGCGTCGGAAGCACTGCCTCCATTGCCGCAAAAAAACACTCTATGTCCCTTTCTGTAAGCCTCACTTATCAGTTCGGCAACCTTTTCTATGCTTTCAATCAAAGCAGAGTCCTCCGCAATTTTCTTTTTAAGCTCTATGCTCTGCTCGATTATGCTCTTTGTCTTCATCATTGAAGTTTAGTTCTTTCTCAATCAAATAAACATTCCTCGTAGGCGAGTTCCTGCCTATCAGTTCTGCCACAAAACCGGTAAGAAACAGCTGTGTGCCTAATACTATCGTAATCAAGGCAAGATAGAAGTAAGGAGAATCCGTTACCAAACGCATCATCTCTCCATTGTGCAGGGCAATCAATTTCTGTATTCCTAAAAGCATGGCAGAGATTATGCCGACAAAAAACATCACACTCCCCAACAATCCGAAGAAGTGCATAGGCTTCTTGCCGAATTTGGAAACGAACATTATCGACATCAAGTCCAAATAACCGTTTACGAAGCGATTCATTCCGAATTTGGAGACTCCGAACTCCCGTTTTCTGTGTTGAACGACCTTTTCGCCTATTTTATTGAATCCTGCCCACTTTGCAATCACAGGAATATATCTGTGCATTTCGCCATAGACCTCTATGGATTTTATAACCTCATTCCGATAAGCTTTCAAGCCGCAATTAAAGTCATGCAACTTTATTCCCGAAAGTTTTCTCGTCGTTGCATTATAGAGTTTAGAGGGTATATTCTTCGTAAGTTTGGAATCATATCTCTTTTTCTTCCAACCCGATACCAAGTCATAGCCCTCTTCCTTTATCATTTTGTACAATTCCGGCACCTCATCGGGACTGTCCTGTAAGTCTGCGTCCATTGTTATCACCACATCCCCTTCCGCATGCTCGAAACCCACGTTCAAAGCAGCCGACTTGCCGTAATTACGTCTGAACTTCACTCCCTTGATACAGGGATTTGCCGAAGAAAGCTGTTCTATCACCTTCCACGAAGCGTCCCTGCTTCCATCATCGACCATAAGCAATTCATAAGAAAAGCCGTTCTCCTTCATCACCCTGTCAATCCAGTCCGCAAGGTGAGGAAGGGACTCTTCCTCATTGAACAAAGGTACTATTATCGATATATCCATTCCTTTCACAATTTAATTTCACTCACTCAATTCCTTATTTCCCTTAACTCCTCTCCCCTTTCGTCCTCTTCTGCCGAAAAAAGCAAGAATAAAAGCCCATATAAGGGAAATCACTCCGCCGAGAAAGGCTGCCGAAAAAGCAATATACGAAGGTCTTATCATCTCCATAAGTTCCGCATCTCCTAAACCGCCGTCGGCATTATACTTTCTTTGCAAAACAAGACAATTTGCCTGCATGTTCGTGTCTATACATATAATATATATGTACATCATGACAGCATAAATCATCAATCCCACAATCGCAACAAGCAAAGAGAAGGCAAAGCGTCTCCCGAAACCGGCTTCCTTTCCCTGCGAACTACCTTGGAACTTATATAAGCAGAAAGCAGCGATAAGAAACAACAAAACACATTCCGCAATCCCCATGGGTGCTGATACAGGCAGCGAAAGCAAGTAACGTAAGAGCAAAACACAAGAAAGGACAACGCCCGTCAGAATGCCGTACGATAAAACCAATCTTCTGAAACTCTTTTCCTTTCTTTGCGAAGCCTCAATACGTTCTTTCATAATCAAACAACTTTATCTCTATCAAATATTCCGAATGCCGAAACGTACTTAATTCAATTTATTCCTCACTCTCCCTATCTCTTTCCGCATTGTCATTCCTATAAGGTTCGAATCTGCGAGTATTATTACGCGTAAAAACAAAAGCAATAAGCAGACAATAAAAGAAATTACCGATAAAGTCGAAGATGAAATTCGAGAAAATGAACGCCACCTGCAAAAGCTTGTACATACCCTCCTTCTCAAATATAGCCATATCTACATCGTAATCATCCATCAGTACTTCCATTTGGTTCAAAGCCTCTTGGATTAAATTCGGATTAATCTTTGCAATCAGCACCATTGTAAACAAAGCAAAGAAAAGCGACATGGTCAGACTGACAAGGGTCAATAAACCCAATGACCTGCCGAAACCCGGCGACAAAGAAGGATTGGAGCGACGATACTTCGTATAGACGAAAATCAAAGACGAAATCACAATCAAAGAATATATCAAGGTCTGGAAGAAGTTTCCCGTAAAGTGAAGCAACGCACTCAAAGCCTGATACAAAAACACCACTCCGCCAAAAACCGAACCCCAATAAAAGGCGAACTTAGCAAAACTCTGTTTCATTTTTCCCGCTATCGTTTTTATAATACATCACTGCAAAAAAGCAGAATGACATATCCGCCCATGCTTTTTGCAATTCAAGGAGCAAAGATACTACATTCCCTCCAATTTCGCCCCAAGAAATCGAAAAAGACAGTCAAAAACGAAGTTCCCATACAGTAAAGCAAACATCAAAGCGTCAAATCCCGAATCGAAAACCGCTCTTCAAAACATCATTATACATCAGGTCTTTATCCGGACGCCGTTTCCTTACCAGAGAAATCAGCCTTTTGTCGAAAACGAAACGGCGATTCAGAGAATTAAAACGCCGAAAGAAAAAATTAGAACGGCGTTTCGTGTATTGCTAAACGGCCTTTGGTTTTTGGGATTATGAGAATGTACGGTATAAGTTTGCGGAACTTTCAAAGAAGGAGAGAAGATTGGGAAATGAAAGATTGATAAAGGTAAGACTCAAAGTTTTTCAGGGGAAGAGGAGTGCTTGTTCGGATTGTTTGTGTTTCGGAATTACTTTTTATTTGTTCGAGAGAATTTTCTCTAAGGGGCGATACAAAGTTCGAAAAACAGAACGCAAACAGGGCTGTCGAATAATAAAATGGCAAATTCTCTGTTATATTGTCGTAGTATTTGTTTGACCGATCCGAAACGGAACAGAATGAATGTTGGAAGGGGATATGAACCGAACAAATATGGTGATTGGATAATACGGTCGGCAGATTAAAAATATAATTTGGCATGAAGCATAAACTCTTGTTGGTAATATCGCTGCTTTTTTTCTCTCTTGGAAATTGTTTTTCCCAGTTTGGCGGAGAGAATGCTTATTCGGTACTGATGCTTCAACAAAGTGCCAAAACGAGAGCCTTGGGTGTGGATTTCATATCTTCGTTTACTGATGACGTAAGTGCTGTTATAACTAATCCTGCGACTTTAAGCCGATTGAATCACAAGACTTTTGCTTTGACTTATACTTATTTGTTCAGCGGTATCAATCAGGCGGCTTTGGCAGGTGGATATTCTGTGGACGGAGTCGGTACTTTTGCATTGGGGTTTCAATATTTGAATTACGGAAATTTCGATATGACGGAAGAGAATGGCGATGTGGTCGGCAAATTTTCTGCTGCTGATTATGTAATTACTCTTTCATGGGGCAGAATGTTGGATTCCAATGTTTATATAGGTGCAAACCTTAAGCCTGTCTTCTCAAAATATGAGTCATATTCCTCTTCTGCCATCGCAATCGATTTAAGCGTAGGCTTTCAATCAAATGACAGAACATGGTCTGCTTCACTTATGGCACGCAATATGGGTGCTCAAATAAAGAAATTTGCAAATGAAGATTCTTCAACTCCTTTCGACCTTGAATTTGCCGCTTCCAAGAAATTGAATCATGCACCCTTTATTCTCTATTTGGAATTGAATAATCTGCATAGGTGGGATATTAGAGAGAACGACCCTCTTAATCCGAGGGATAAGACCGATTTGAACGGTAATGTGGAGAAAGAGAACAAGTTTTCCGGCTTTATAGACAATATGTTCAGACATGTACAAATAGGAACGGAGTTTGTTCCCTCCAAACACTTCTATCTTGCTTTGGGATACTCATGGAAGCAAAACAGAGAAATGCAAGTGAGCGATGCTTTCTCTTTAGCCGGACTGTCATACGGCTTTGGTCTTAATTATCGCCAATTTCGATTGGCTTATTCCCGCTGCGAATATCACAGATACGGTTCTCCGAATTACGTAAGCCTGCTTATAAAATTGTAAGTCTTCTTTTTACAGTTTAATCCTTTGAATAGGATATTTGGGAATAGACATTCTCCATGACTGTATCGGCATCTATCGGAAATTTATCGGGATTTTTTAAGGTGTAATCCCATTCCACTATATTTTCACCGTGGTCTTTTGTGGTATAAACCGTTATCGTATAATCAGGATACTCTTTTGTCAGATTTTTGTAGTCGTTTTCCACAAAGGATTCCAAGACTTCAAGAATATCTTCGGTCAACTGTTGTGTGTTTCCCTCTTTTGCCGATTGTTTTTCGGGATTGCAATACTCAACAATGTCGGCATACAAATCGAATTCTTCGGCTGCATTTATTTTTGCCATGACAAAACTGCCGACTTCTGCTTTCTGCTCTATGGGAATAAGCACCTCATTATCCACTTCGGGAGAATCATATTCCGTTCTGCCAATCCAATACTCTCCCTCGCTGCGATCTATCAGCACTTTGTATGTTTTTCCGATTTTCTTTTGATTCAAGTCGTATGAAATTTGCTGTTGAATATCTATCAAAGCGTCCAAACGACTTTGTTTCTTCTCTTCAGGTACATCATCAGGCAAATTATATGCTGTTGTTCCTTCTTCGGCAGAATAAGCGAAGGCTCCCAATCTGTCGAACTTCGTTTCCTTCACGAATTTCTTCAAATCATCAAACTCTTCCTGCGTTTCACCGGGATAACCTACTATCAATGTTGTGCGAAGACATATATCCGGCATTGCTTCCCGTAATCTGTTTATGAGTATTCGGATTTCCTTGCCAGTGATATGTCTGTTCATCGAATGCAACAGCCTGTCGTTTATATGTTGCAGCGGCATATCGATATAACGGCATATCTTGGGTTCGTTTTTCATCAAATCAATCAATTCAAAAGGGAAATCGTTAGGATAAGAGTACTGAAGACGTATCCATTCTATGCCTTCTACTTTTGCAAGGGCTTTCAGCAATTCCACCAAACGGCATTCGCCGTAAATGTCTTTGCCGTAATTCGTGGTGTCTTGGGCAACTACTATCAATTCTTTCACACCCTGCGAAGCCAAAGCCTTTGCTTGTTCGACAAGACTTTCGATAGGCTCCGACACATGCCTGCCTCGTATATACGGAATGGCACAAAAGGAACAAAATCTGTCGCAACCCTCCGATATTTTCAAATAAGCATAATGTGAAGGGGTGCTTAATTGTCTCAAAGTTTTATTTTGCGGAGGCAATTCTTCCGAGAGATATTCCGCAATCTTCTCATAATCATTGGCACCGAAGAATTTGTCAACCTCAGGCAGTTCTTTGGCAAGCTCATCTGCATATCGTTGAACAAGACAGCCGAAAACAATAAGTTTCTTTATGCGATTGGATTTTCTGAGACAGGCAAATTGCAAAACGGTATCCACAGACTCTTCCTTGGCATCGCCTATAAATCCGCAGGTATTGACAATCACTACATCGAAATCAGTATCCGAAGAATCAAATGAAACTTTGAACGAACTCTTTCCAAGCAAGCCCGCCAAATGTTCGCTGTCCACAATATTTTTTGAACAACCGAGCGTTACCAAATTTACCCTTATTGACATCTTTTCGGCTTTATAATCTTATTCTTACTCCAAAGTCGATGCCAAAACGAGTTAAGGCTTCTTCATGATTGGAAATATCTATTTTATCTTCTCCTATATGCAATTTGGAAACGTTTCCCGACAAAAAGCCTGCGGATAAGCCGACAGAGATAAAGCGTGTTATTATGTAGTCTGCCCCTATTCCCAAGCCGTAAGCAAAACTGTTTCCGCTGTAAGTTGAAGATGTTGCAGTCTTAACCGTATTTTGCATTTTCATATAGCCGATAGTGGCTCTGCACCAAAAGTCATAACGTTCCGCAATGGTCGGCAACTGAAATTTGAAGCTCGGTCCGACATAGAATATGTTCATATCGTCCGAATAATACTTGTTTGTCATCTTTCCTGTGGTAACATCAAGTACTTCTTTGTCAAAACCATGTACCGAACCGAACATAGAAGCCTTGAACCCAAAGGAAAACATTTCGTGAAAGCGGTAATCATAATCGAATTCCAACTCATAGCCGTGTTTCATTCGCGAAGCATGGTCTTCATTGTTGAACATATTCTCAAATTCCACCGGATGCAGGTCGCCTACCTTATAAGCGTATCCCGCATTCATCGAAAAATTGTGTTTTTCAAACTTTCCCTGTGCAGAAACAAGCGATACCGACATCGCCATGCACAAAACGACAAATATTTTCTTCATACCCTTATTCTCTTTTCCTATTTCTATTCAAATAAACTGTCAACAAAAGCCTTACGGTTGAATATCTGCAAATCTTCCATTTGTTCCCCTAAACCTATGTAGCGAACCGGCACTTTGAATTGTTCGGATATTCCGATAACAACCCCACCTTTCGCAGTGCCATCGAGTTTCGTCAGTGCTATTGCATTAACGTCGGTTGCAGCAGTGAACTGTTTGGCTTGCTCTATGGCATTCTGTCCTGTGGAAGCGTCAAGAACCAAAAGTACTTCGTCGGGAGCTTGCGGCACAACTTTCTTCATGACATTACGGATTTTGGAAAGTTCGTTCATCAATCCTATCTTATTATGCAAACGTCCCGCAGTATCCACAATAACTACGTCAGCCTGTTTGGCAAGTGCCGATTTCAAGGTGTCAAAAGCCACAGACGCCGGATCTGCTCCCATGCCTTGGGTAACTATATCGACCCCTACCCTTTCTGCCCATATCTTTAACTGATCCACAGCCGCTGCACGAAAGGTATCCGATGCCCCAAGGACAACCTTCTTGCCCGCCTGCTTGAACTGATATGCCAATTTACCTATGGTGGTGGTCTTTCCGACACCATTCACGCCTACAACCATTATCACGTATGGCACATCTCCTTTCGGAAAATCAAAGTTTTCTCTTTCCTCACTTTGATTTTCTTCCAAAAGAGCCTCTATTTCTTCTTTCAATATGAGGTTTAACTCTGCAGTTCCGAGGTATTTGTCTCTTGCTACTCTCTTTTCAAGTCTATCGATTATTTTCAGAGTGGTTTCAACACCCACATCCGCCTCGACTAATATCTGTTCGAGTTTGTCAAGTACATCTTCGTCAACTTTTGATTTGCCGGCTATCGCCTTGGAGATTTTTCCGAATACGCTTTCCTTCGTTTTGGAAAGACCTTTATCCAATGTCTCCTTCTTACTCTTGGTGAAAAAAGAAAAGAATCCCATATTGCACTGATTTTTCTACATACAAACGCACCTGTCCGCCAATAACGTAACTATGAATGCGAAAACACTAATACAAAAAAGTTGTCATGCTCATCATAGAGTGAGTATGACAACTCTTAATTCAAAAAACGTCCTCCGGACAACAATGTTCGCTTCTCGAAACCGAATATCGAACAAGGCTTACTTCTTCGCAAAATATTCCTTTACGCTGTCGGAAGGTATGATTTCCTCTTTGAACGTATATGCTCCCGTTTTTTCGGAACGCAAAGTTCTTATCACTTTTGCAAAATCCTTACCCGTTGATGTTTTAAGGGTTGCAACTACTTTCTTTGCCATCTTCTATACTCCTCTTATTTTGTTATTTTATTTCCTTGTGTACAGTCATTCTCTTCAATATCGGATTGTATTTCTTCAATTCCAATCTCTCCGGAGTGTTCTTCTTTGATTTTGTCGTGATATAACGAGAAGTTCCCGGCATTCCCGATGCCTTATGTTCCGTACATTCCAATATCACCTGAACTCTTACGTCTTTCGATTTCTTTGCCATTTTATATATCTTTTTGAGGGTGCAAAGTTACTTAGATTTTTCGTTCTGACCTAATATTCTGCCGAAAAATTTATTATTCCGCTTCTTTTGTCTTCTCCAACACGCGTTTAACCCGTTCTATTCCGGCTTGTTCCGCTGTCAAATCCCCATAATAAAACGCTCTGTCGTAATTGGTGCGTGTATAATCGCGAATAAATCCGTGAACAGATTTATCTCCTTTTTCGAAACTGTGGGATATCGAAGCCTTGTAGCCGTCTCTGCAATCTATTTCCATGGAAAGGAACTGAATTTTGCCGTCCTTGCCCCGTATTACATCGAAATTGGTAAAGCGAACGGAAGAATACTTCAATATGTTCTTTCTTATGTCCAACAACTCTTTGTCCGAAGTATTTGCACTTACACCTACAACGACATAATCCTTACCTATGTAATAAGGGAAAGGCTCTTTGCCGCAAGTTTGAGCTTTCACAAGGCATACAAACAGCAACATACCGAACAATAACGCAATTCTTTTCTTCATGATTTCAAGGATTGTTTTCACCTGCAAATATACGAATTTTTTCAAACGCCGTTTCGGAAAATTGAAAGGGCGTTTGAATTTCTTGGAACGGCGTTCTGTTTTTCCGAAAGGGCGTTTGGATAATGGCTTGATTTGATAGGTGTTATAGGGGTGGCGGATATATGTATGGCAAAAGACGTAATTACATGCTTGTCGAGTGTGATAAGCATATTTTCTCAGATGGGCATAGAGCGAAATCTTATTTCTTGTTTTCCTTTGGCATAAACCTTATAAGGCTTCCTTCACTCGGTTCTTTCATGGGGTTTTCCTCAACCTTGCCATCGGGAGAGATGAGAATGAAAAGAGGAAAGGCTTTTACCTGATAATACTCCAATAAATCGTAATTGGTGTCGAAATAGGCGAATTTCCATTTATATTTATTCCCTGTCTTATTGTTTTGAAGGAAATTGTACATTGCATCGAGGTTTCTATCGCAACAGATTGTCAATACTTCGCATTCGCTTTTGATTTGGTCGTACATGAAGTTCACAACTTCCAATTCTCTCTTTGAAGTAAGGTCATCGAGTTTTACAAAGTTCAATACAAGTGGTTTTCCAAGGTATTGTTGCAGACTTTGCTTTTCTCCGCTGATGTTGGTCAAGGTGAAATCTTTTGATTGCAAACCTTTGTGGGACGTTCTCATAAGATATTCCACCGTGTTGAGGGCAATTTTTCTGTGTTCCTCGAATTTGGTTCCGGAAGCGAGTTTTTCCAACATCTTTATTATGTCATGACCATCGTAAAGCCCGTCCAAGAAAGCGTCTCTCATACCTTTAATAAGCACAAGTTCCCGAAAGACTTCGTTCTTTAAGACTTTGTCCTTGCCGAGAGCATCGGTGAGGTCATCGTAATTGTTGTTAGAGAGCCAGAACTCCAATTCGTCTTGGGAAATATATTTATTGCCATGGGAGAAATAGTGTCCGAAGATATGGTTGAAGCAGTCTGTATAACCTAAATTATAATATTGTATTGGTTTATCTCCGAAGAGTTCAAGTCGCTGCTTCTTCCGAGCTTTCAATCTTAGAACATATTCCATTTTCCCCAATTCATATTTTACGTACGTGGCGAAATAAGATGTCGTATCTTCGTTTTTCAGGAAACTGTTTGCCAAATCATAGAGAGCTTTCACCGCAAGAGAATCCTTGTTCACCAATAATTCCCTGCCGTGCGAGGCAATAAAGTCTTCCATCTTATTATCAAAATCAGCTATCTTTATATTTATGTCGTTTTGAGCAAGATTGTTTATGCGTATAGGCAGGATATACTTGTAGAGAAGCACGTTTACTGAATCTGCAATGGCATAATTTATGGAATCAATGCTGAGATTGTATATATTTCCGGGCTGTGCGATGAAACTGTATTCGAAAGCATTTATCTTTAAGGTTACTATGTTTGCTCCGTCTGCCGTGAAAGCAAATTCGAACTCTTCGTCATCGTCTGATAACTGCACATCGCCTTTCTGAACTTCCAAACCGGAGAAATTATCCTCCGATACGAATAAACGAATATGTTGACCGCTGATGTTTTTTCCGATTCCTTTGATACTGATGTTTTGAGCGAACAAACCGCTTGCAAAAAATAAAAATGCCAAAAATGCCGTTCTCTTCATGTCTTCTTTGTTTCAAGTGTGCAAAGCTAAGAAATATTTTCAAGCCGTAGTGAAACGGCGTTTGAAAAAGCGTGTTTGAAACAGGCTTTGAGGGTATCTTTGCCACAACAGGGGAGTAAAAATAGTTTTTTCTATATGCAATCCAAACAGGAAAAGAAAAAAACGGGTTTATACTTCGGCAGTTTCAATCCGATTCATCACGGACATTTGATTCTTGCCAATCATATAGCTCAAAATTCGGACTTGGAACAACTGTGGTTTGTTGTCAGCAAGCAGAATCCTTTGAAGCAGCGAAAAGCTTTGCTTGACGATAGAAAAAGGTTTGCTTTGGTTCAAATGGCAATAGAGGACAATCCTCTGCTTAGGGCTTGTGATATCGAGTTTTACTTACCCTCTCCTTCATATACGGTGAACACTCTGGCATATCTTAGTGAGAAATATCCCAACAGAGAATTTACCATCATAATGGGGCAGGATAATATAGAGACGTTCGACAAATGGAAAAATTATCAGGTGATACTGCAATATTATAAGGTATTGGTATATCCGCGACCTAAGTGCGATTATTCCGCATTTTTGAAGCATGAAAATGTGAGCATGATTGACGCTCCGCAAATGGACATTTCTTCTTCTATGATTAGGGAAAACATCAGAAAAGGCAAATCTGTGAGATATTTATTGCCGGATTGTGTGAGGGAAGAAATAGAAAAGGGAGGCTATTATAAGAAATAACCAAATCGGCAAGGCATGACAATGCCTTGAATACAAATAAAAGCTCTGCAAAATCATAATCGATTGTATTGTATTACTCTTCTGCACTTAGTTTTTCGGCTATCAATCTTGCAGCAATACCTACCAATTCCCTACAAGGCTTGGGAGTTCTTCCGGTGATTGCCTCCGGTGCTTTCAACTGTCTGCATACAATATCGCCGCATTCGTTGCGGAATTTCTCTGCCAAATCTTTTGTCCATGCCATGGCTTTCATCTTATCGACCTTACCTTCTATGGTTTGGTTCTCTTTTACAAATCCGCTCAAAACAGCCATTGCACTGACACAACCGCATACCTCTCCCATTTTTGCCACACCTCCGCCAAAGGCTGCGGACATTCGTTCTGCCAATTCGGACTTTATGCCTAAATCTTCCGCAAAAGTCATCACCACAGACTGAGAACAACTGTATCTTTGTGAATGCAGTTGCTTCGCTTGCTTTGATTTGTCTTCTATATTCATGTTTTCCATCTCTCCGACATTTTCTCTGTAAACGCATATCGCCTTGGAATATTTTGCTACCTTTGCAAACCGTTACAAAATATCGAAACCATGAACAGACAGGAACTTATTGAATTGATAAAACGTAAGAAGAGTTTTCTTTGTGTCGGATTGGATAGCGACATCAGCAAATTGCCGGAATGCTTGGCAGGCAAAGAAGACCCGATATTTGAATTTAACAAAGCAATAATAGACTCCACATTGCCTTATACCGTAGCTTACAAACCTAATTTGGCATTTTACGAATCGCAAGGCATAAAAGGCTTAATCAGTTTGAAGAAAACAATGGATTACCTCCGCCGTTTCGACAAAGAATGTTTCACCATAGCCGACGCAAAACGAGGAGACATAGGAAACACATCGCAACAATATGCAAAAGCATTCCTATCTCCTGAAAGCGATTTCGGATTTGATTCCATGACAATAGCTCCTTATATGGGAGAAGACTCCGTAAAACCATTCACTGTTTACGAAAACAAATGGGTGATTTTGCTTGCACTGACATCAAACAAAGGAGCAGAAGATTTTCAGTTCATAAGGGATAAAGAGGATTTGAAACTCTTTGAACGTGTTTTGATAAAGTCGCAACAGTGGGCTACGAAAGATAATATGATGTTCGTTTGCGGAGCTACACAAGCCGAAATGTTCGGAAGAATACGGGAATTGGCACCTGAGCATTTCCTTTTGGTTCCCGGTGTTGGCGCTCAGGGAGGTTCTCTTTCGCAAGTCTGCAAATACGGATTGACGAAAGACTGCGGTTTATTGGTAAATTCGTCCAGAGGAATCATATTTGCCGACAAAGAAGAGAGTTTTGCAGAGACAGCAGCTCAAAAAGCCAAAGAATTACAAGAAGAAATGGACTCATTCTTACGATAATAGCAAAAAACCGAAAGAAAAATTTGCAAATTCGGAAAATAGTCGTACCTTTGCAAAACGAAAAGACAGAGTGCGGGGTAGAGCAGAGGTAGCTCGTCGGGCTCATAACCCGGAGGTCGTAGGTTCGAGTCCTGCCCCCGCTACCTAAGAGGAAAACATCAAAACGGTGTTTTCCTCTTTTCTTTTGATGCTAATACTTCTTTCATTCGTCAGCAAATCGACATATCAAGTCGAAGAAGTATGTTTATATTCTGTGAAATCAAAATATTGCTGTCTGATAAAAGACAAAACAGCAATAGAAACAAATAAAGATTTTGTGTAGAAAATCAGGCAATATTGGAAAATATGCGTACCTTTGCCAAGTAAAATTTGTAAATCGAAGTATGCGATTTGCAGAATTGCTTGATGATGAAGAAAGTATTTTGTTTGGTAGTTCTATTCATTTTTGCAATTGCAGGCTACGCACAGGACACAATTCTTATGGGCGTATCCGGACACAAAGATACTGTGTCAAATTATTGTGTCTTGTTTGATGACGGAGGAAGTCAAAATCCACATTCACCAAGGGTCAATGCCTCTTATACGATTAAAGCTACAAACCCGAATTATCGTGCCAAAGTGTGGGTGAAATCATATCTTTCTCACAGTAATCAACACCTTGCATCATTGTCTATTCAAGATAGTATTACACCCACTAATATTTATTTTAGTACATATTCGAATTATTATTACTTGACCTATGTCAATTCCGATGAAATAACAGTTACTTTTAATGCTGATGATGATAATCCGACAGCAGGCTTTGAGGTGATAGTTCAATTCTGTGATTGCGCATCTCCATCTGATATCTCATACGAATATCTTGATTCTACAAGTCTTGTTCTTCGTTGGAACGGGAATGGAAATACCGACTTTACAATAGACTATGTCGTTACGACTTGGGGCGATCCGTCTTATAATCTTTCTTCGCCATATTACCAACATTATAATCTTTCGACAAATGCAGATTCCGTGATAATAAGCGGTTTCACTCCTTGGGCGTATATCAATTATAACATTTATGGAACTTGTGATAGCGTGCCGATGTGTGGAACATTAGGATATACAGCCATAACTCCTCCTTGTAATGATATTAGACCGGTAAATGTACAGGTAACAAGGGATACGGATTCCATTTATTTCGATTGGGATTCGATAACAGGCGTTAATTGGTTTGGTCGGATTAACTGGCATTCATGGATGCCGCTCGCTCAAAATCATTATTCGGTAGAAAAACGTTGTAACGATTATGCATATATTGATATTGTCGGTACGAATCAATCCGAAGCGAGGGGTTGTAATTATTATTCATATTACTCATCTTTCGGTTGCCCGAATGTCTCTCCTCGTATAAGAGAAGTTTCTCCAGATGCGGTAACAATATGGTGGCGAGACATAGATACGATAGATTCTTATGTGGTAGGTTATCGCAAAAATGGTAGTTCGGATGTAATTCTTGCAGATACCGTTGAACGAGGCGTGGGAGAATATACATTCGATGAACTGCTGGAAGCAACGGAATATACTTTCTACATATATACACTTTGCGATGAATGCGGTATGTCCTCAGGAAACAGTATTACGCAAAAGACCTCGGTCGATTTGTGTATAGATTATGCTGATATTCTCTCTCTTGATACTTACTTGACTTGGGGAGATTATCATAATCCGTACAGCGATACCACTTACAACAATTATCGATGGTGTGGTATCAATGATTATTTCGGGGGTACGGACAGGCATGTCGTTATTGTGGACACCAATGCATACGATTGGCGGACAAACTATCAATTAAAGAAAGTTCCGTCAGGATATAAAGCTTCCGTAAGGTTGGGAGATGATAATATAGGAGCTAAAGCCGAGAGTATAGCATACGAATATATCGTGGATTCCACCGAATACGATATGTTGATTTTGAAATATGCCGTAGTGCTTCAAGATCCTGACCATAATATCACCAACCAACCTCGTTTCACCCTCGAAATACTTGATGAGAACAATCAACCAATCGACTCTACTTGCGGATTTGCCGATTTCTATGCAAGCGGAGACCTCGGTTGGAATCAGGTATCGGGCAATAACTCTAATACACTTTGGAAAGATTGGACGACAATAGGCATAGATATTGCTCCTTATCATGAGCAAACAATACGTATTCGTCTTACAACCTACGATTGTGAAGAGGGAGGACACTTCGGCTATGCTTACTTCACCTTGAATTGCGATAACAAAAGAATTTACTTGGTTAACCGTTGCGATGCAACCGACAGCATACACCTGCAAGCTCCTTTGGGTTTCGATTACAAGTGGTACAGAGAGGGAGACACCACATTGCTTTCCACGAACTATGATATAATCGTTCCGATAGATACAATGAACTATCATTGTTTGGCTTCCTTTGTCGGCAAACCGGAATGTAACTTCACCATTTCTACGATTGCCATAAATGTACAGCCTCATTCCATGATGACTTATAGAATAGACACTTGCGAAAGCAAGGTTTATTTTGAAAATTTGAGCTATTTGGATTTTGATACAACATATAACGCCTTTACGAGGCAGATGGTCGATACTACTTTTTGGGAATTTGATGACGGAACTTTTTCTCCGGAAGACAATCCGGAAAGATATTATCCTCAAAACGGTGTTTACGACATCAAATTGATTTCTTTGCTTTCAGATTCTTACTGCTCGGATACCTTGAACATTCCAATAACAATAGACTTCAACTTTGCAAAAATTCTTGCACTCGATACGGTTTGTCAAAGAGATACGGTAATATTGCGAGCGGAGCAATTCGATGAATTCAATCCGCCGAACATAAACTACTTGTGGAATACGCAGGAAACCGCAGACAGTATCATCATTGTTGCCGACCGGACAAGCGAATATACTCTGAGTGTCAAGGAAGGTGATGCTTGCAGGGGAAGTGCCAAGAAGACCATTGTCGTCAATCCTTCCTACTATGATACGATTTATCATTCCATTTGCGATAATCAAACATACATTGATGAGATGTTCTCCGCTGACAGTACGGGTTTATACACATGGAACCAACAGACGGATAGAGGTTGTGACAGCTTGATTGCTCTTTCCCTGATTGTATATCCTACTTATGATACATTGATTTACGATACCATTTGTCTTGGAGATGTGTATAACAGTAACGGTTTTAACGAAATGGAAAGCGGAATATATGTTCTTAATTTGCAAAGCGTGTATGGCTGCGACAGTGTGGTAAGGCTTAATTTGCATGTGTTGCCTTCCCATGCTTGGAATATAAATGCGGAGATATGCGATAATGAGACCTATTCCCTATACGATTTTTCGGAAAATGAGGCAGGCTCTTACGTACATTCGTTTCAGAATATTTATGGTTGCGACAGCGTTGTAACTCTCAATCTTGCCGTTCACCCGACATACGAATACACCATATCGGCAGAAATCTGCCAAGGAGAAACATATGCCGAAAATGATTTTGTACAATCCGAAACAGGAATTTATACTCGCAGACTTTCTTCTCAATATGGTTGTGACAGTATAGTACATTTAGACCTTATTGTTCACCCTGTTTATAATGACACCATATATTCCGAACTTTGCGGAATAGCATACGAGGATAATGGTTTTAACGAAACGGAGAGCGGAATATATACTCAGCACTTACAGACAATAAATGGTTGTGATAGTTTGGTTACATTGCACCTTACCGTATGGGAATTGTTTACTGATACATTGGAAGTTGAAATATATAAAGGAGAGACCTATAAGGAACATGGCTTTTCAGAAAATGAAGCAGGGGAATATGATAACGTTTACACCGACCTCAACGGTTGCGACAGTGCTTACCATCTGAATTTGCATATAATCAACCTTATGTTCCCTAATATGGTTAGTGCTAACGGCGACGGAGTGAATGATATTTTTGAAATCCATGGTTTGCTTGGTAATAGTTTCTTCTCTTATAATGAATTGGCAATTTACAGCAGGCACGGACGGAGGGTGTATTATAGGGAAAACATAAAACGAAAAGAAGACTTTTGGTCGCCGGAAGCAACCAATACTCCTTCGGGTACATATTTGTATCGTTTCAAAGCAAAAGGGAAGACTCGGGACTTCGAGTTCAATGGAACTGTTGAGGTTCTTCGGTAGCTTCCTGTATAAGAGAATTGCAATTTATACTCTTGCAAGGCCGTCAACATTCAGCACAATGCCGGTGATATAAGATGCTTCGTCGGAGGCAAGAAAGGCAAAAGCATTGGCAATATCTTCCGCTTGTCCGATTCTTCTAAGAGGTATTGTTTTTATCAATGGTTCGATAACCTCTTTCGGTACGGCTTTCATCATATCCGTTTCTGTAATTCCCGGAGCAACGGCATTTACTCTTATGCCTTTGGGACCTAATTCTCTTGCCATTGAAAGGGTCATTGCGTTGACAGCAGACTTAGATGCCGGATACGCAAAACCTGCCGGCTGACCTGTAATACTTACGACTGAGGAAGTATTGATGATAACTCCGCCATGCTGTTTCTCCATATAATCTGCCGCAACCTTTGAACAAGTGAACACACCCTTCACATTCAAATTCATAATCTTTTCATACAGTTCTTCGGTATAAGCGGAAAGAGGAGTGGATTCCGACATTCCTGCATTATTTATAAGAATATCAATCCTTCCATGCTTCCTTATCACCTTTGCGAACTCACTTTTCACAGACTCCAAACTGCCGAGCAGAGGAGCAATACCCATGATATCCGCATCGGGATAATCCTTTTCCAGCTTTGCAACGGCTTTTGCGACAGACATTTCACTACTTGCCGTAAGACAAACTTTTGCACCTTCTTTGATAAATTTCTCCACTGTGGAATAACCGATTCCGCGACTGCCGCCCGTAATTATGGCGACTTTGTTTTCAAGTTTCATGACAATATCTCCTTTCCAAATTCAACAACCAAGTGCAAATTTACAACAATCCTGTGAAGCAACACGCATTAAGTGATAAAATTTCCGAACTTTATCGCTTCCCCTCTCAAGTTTTTTCTCTCGGAAAAGCCGAAATTCGACAATCCTTTCCCTCTTATTCCTCTCTGCCCAAGTCGAAAAGACTTCCCTAAGATTGCAAACTGCGAACGAGCAAGTCCGATTTTCTATAATCGAATCCAATAAATTCGATATATCACTCCTCTATTTCTTAGTAAGATAATACTATCGTATATGTTTTTTGAGGTTTACGGCAGTTTTTTCTTGTATCAGACCTCTTAGGGATTGCTTTTTTGAGAGCCTGCTTTGTCGTTTATCACCATTACTATTGGGAAATGGTCGCTAATACCTCCTTGATAGTAAGTGCCTTTATAGGTGGAATAAGGTGTGAGAAGGCGATGTTTAGGATTGCCATCGGTAAGAAAATCCGCACGAAAAACATTGCCTGTTCCACTGCTGTCGGTAAACTCAAGCAACGAACGGCTGACTATAAATTGGTCGAAACTTTGATATGAGCCGTTATAAACATAGGAACCGACTTTGTTTTTATTGTTCTGCATGATGTTAACCAACAGAGGCTGCGGATTTTTTGCTGTGGCAATTGTGCGAAAACCATCTTTGACGGCTGAGTCCCAAGGATTGTCGTTCATATCTCCCATGATTAGGAAATTCGTTTCGTCGTTTTCGCTCATCAAATGGCAGATATGTCGATAAACGGTATCAAATATGGCTTGACGAAGGCTTTTCTTTATATTGTGTTCACGACGAGATGGTGCATGGATAACGTAGATATTTATCTTCTTATTCCCGAGTATGCCGTTCACATAGAGTATATCCCTTGTGCGTTCTTCCTCTTTGTCGGAGCGGTATGTTATTTTATAATGTTCCAAAGGCGTAAATCGCGAGGGGAGATAAAGCAAAGCAACATCGATGCCTCGTAGGTCATCGGAGTCATAATGAATGAATTTATAATTGCCTTTTCGAAGTATTGTGCCTTTGCAAAGGTCGTTAAGAACATTGTCGTTTTCCACTTCGCATAAGCCTATCAGGGAAGGCAATTCACCATTTCCGGCTGCTATGTATGTTTTTGCGAGAGAATTCTTTTTCTTATTGTAACGTTCAAATGTCCAATGTTTTCTGCCTTCGCTTGTGTAATCATCGTCCTGCGTCAGTGTATCATTGGTGGGATAGAAAAAGTTTTCGCAGTTGTGGAATATCACAACGTCTTTTTGTGCAAGCACAACATTGTTAAGCAAACAGAAAAACAAAGCCAATCGTTTTGACTTACCCTTACTCTTCCATCTGTTTCTGGAACTGCTCGCTTTCATAAATAGAAAAAATGTCTGTGCAAATTCTTGCACAGACATGATAAATCGATTACATTGCTATTGATTGTTTCCTTTATAGAAAGGCATTCTTACGACTTTTGCCTTCAACAATCTTTCTCTTACCTTTATGAATATCTCAGTATCCTTTTTGCTGAAAGCCGTCTTCACATGAGCCGTTCCTATTGCAATTCCACAAGAAGGAGATTGTGTTCCGGAACATACCTTTCCTATTACATTGCCGTCTTTGTCGCAAACCTGATAAGCTTGACGAGGAATACCCTTATCAATCATCTCAAAGCCCACCAATTTCTTGCTTACACCTTCAGCTTTTTGCTTTTCCAAACGTTCTCTGTCAATAAAGTTATTACCATCTACGAATTTGGTAAGCCAAATCAAGCCTGCCTCTATAGGGGATGTCTCATCATCAATCTCATGTCCGTAAAGGCAAAAGCCCATCTCCAAACGCAGAGTATCACGACAGCCCAATCCCGCAGGCTTTATGCCGAATTCTTTTCCTGCTTCAAAGACTGCATCCCATATCTTATCTGCATATTGTTTGTCGAAGTAGATTTCGCAGCCGCCTGCACCGGTATATCCCGTAGTTGAAAGGAGTACTTCAACTCCTGCAAGTTTCAAAAACTTGAAAGTGTAGTATTCCATATCCACAATAGGAGTATCGGTAAGCTTTTGCATAGCTTTCAATGCCAAAGGTCCTTGAACGGCAAGTTGTCCGTAATGTTCGCTTTCGTTAACAAAGTCTGTACCGACTTTCAAACCCATTTCCTCGGCTATTTTGCTCATCCAAGCCCAGTCCTTGTCTATATTGGCAGCATTAGGCACCATAAAATATTCGTCTTCCGCAATTCTGTACACCAACATATCATCGACAATGCCGCCTTTGCCGTTAGGAAGCACTGTGTAAAGTACTTTACCGTCGTACAAAGAAGCTATGTCATTTGAGGTGCAATATTGCATAAATTCAAACGCCTTAGGTCCTTTCGCTCTGAACTCTCCCATGTGAGAAACATCGAAAACGCCGACTGCGTTTCTCACATTATTGTGTTCTATAATCAAACCCTCATAAGAAATAGGCATATTATAGCCTGCAAACTCTGCCATCTTCGCACCTAATGCGATGTGTTTTTGTGTGAATGGTGTTGTCTTCATTTCGTTGTTAATCTATTAAAATAATATCTTTGTTTCCAACTTGAAAGCTGCAAAATTACTAATTTATTCCGCCAAATCAAAGTTTTTCAGGTACAAGTTTTCTCCGTCCCATTCGGCATAAGGGCTTTCCGTTGCCCAAAAGCCTGTGTTTATGTAGCAACTTCCGTTTTTCAAAGGGATATTACATTTCAAATGTCTGTGGCCGAAAACAAAGAAATCTATATTTCGTTTGTCAAGTTCAGTCATACAATATTTATATATAGGCTCTTGTTCGCAGCGGTTTATCTTATCGCTTTCCGAATGCGACAGTCTGCTTTTTTTACTCCATGTTTTACCGATTGCATACGCCCAACGAGGATGCAATGCCGCAAAAGCGGAAACACATAATCTGTTTTTGAACAAACTGTTTATGAACTTGTATTTTTTATCCGAGGAATCCAATCCATCTCCGTGGCCTATCAAAAAAGTCTTACCGTCGATTATTGTTTCAAAATTCTCCTTATGGACAATAAAGCCCAATTCCTTTTCAAAGTAATCCCTTATCCATAAATCATGGTTGCCGCAAACGAAATGTATCTTGCAAGCATTGTCAGCCATCATTGCCAACTTGCCAAGCAATCGTACATATCCCTTAGGCACAACATCTCTGTATTCAAACCAAAAGTCAAAAATATCGCCCAAAAGGAAAACCTCTTTTGCGTCCTTCTCTATACTCTCCAACCAACCGACAATACGCCTTTCCCTTTCGATACTTGCCGCAACGTCAGGCATGCCGAGATGAAAATCACTCGCAAAATAAATTCTACTTTTTGCCCTCTTCTGCAAGTCGTTCATCGTTTTCCTTTTCTTTCTCTGCAATAAATTCTTTCAATGTCTTGGTATGCTGATTTGCAGCTTGTGTTTTCTCCAATTCGTTCAGCACTTCCTTATATATTGAGAGATCATTGCGATAGTCAAACAAAGGTCTGCCCTCAAAAGTCCTGTAAAGAGCAATCAGACAGGTCAAAGAACCTTTATGTGTTCGGATATACTTCTCCGTATATGCCGTTTCAGAGCTGTGCATATCCCTAAGATGTAACAGAAACTCGTGTTTAACGGAGTCCAAGTTCTCAATATTGTTGATTTTCAAATAATCGCTCATGGTTTTCAAAGTGGCACGCACCTTATGATTATGTTCGTTGAGTTCTTTGAGCCATTCCGATTCTTTTGAACCCATTACAGTATAAGAACCTGAGAAATCGTCCGCATATCCGTTAATAATAATTTTCTCCCCCTGCTTAGGACATAAAGTGATGTAATCTTCCTTATATGAAAGCGAGTACAATGTTTCTTCTTCCATCTTTATGACTTTTGAAAAATTGCCCTCGGAATCTGTTTTCAATGTGTCGGCAGAAGTAAAACCATTCTTTCCTATTTCCATTAGTATAAGCCAAGGAGCATCTCCCCCTTTCACACTGCCCGACAAAAGAAATTCCTTATCACCTATTGTTTGCTTTCCTCCGCATGATGCCATCAGCAAGACCGAAACTGCCAAAATCAAATTCTTTACCTTATTCATTTTATCGCTGTTTTATTGTCCATAGCTTTCATCAAATCCGCAATAACCAATGCTGCCATTGCCTCTACCACAACGCCGCATCGAAGCACCGGAGCCACATCATGCCGCCCCTCATTCTTAACCTCAAACAATTCTCCGCTCTTGTTTCTACATACGACAGTGCCTATGCTTGCCGCAGGCTTGAAGCCGACTGAGAAAACAATCTTTTCACCGTTGGAAATACCTGCCTGAATACCTCCACTATGATTTGTCAAAGTACCGCTGCCCTCTTCCCACTTATCCATATCCTCACTGCCGAAACGCTTGCAACTTTCCAAACCGTCTCCAAGTTCAAAACTCTTTGCAGAAGGAATACTCATTTGAGCATGAGCCAGAAGTGCCGATAACTTATTGAAAACCGGTTCGCCCAAACCGGCAGGCACATCAGCCACCTCGCACATTATCTTTCCTCCGAGGCTGTCCCTTTTCTCATAAGCCTCTTTCAACCTCTTCTCGACCTCTTCTTTTTCTCTATCACAGTCAAAGCCGCCAATCTCAGTAAGTTTGGACCTGAATGTTATGCCGTATCTTTTAAGAAACAACTTTGCCAAAGCACCGCCGACCACTCTTGCTGCCGTTTCTCTTCCGGACGCTCTTCCGCCTCCCGAAGAAGCAATTATACCATACTTATTATAATAAGTGTAATCCCCATGCGAAGGACGGAACAAGTCTTTGAAACAATCATAATCCCCTTTTCTTATATTGTTGTTAGGAATAATGAAAGCCAAAGGCAAACCAAGCGTCTTGCCATCTTCCAAGCCGGAAATAAATTCCACATCATCAGTTTCGATTCTCTTGGTGGAGAAAATGCTCGAAGGTCTGCGACGTGCAAGTTCCTGTTTTATGAAATCCATATCCAAAACCACCCCACCCGGGAAGCCATCTACGCTTCCGCCGATGTATTCGGAATGGCTCTCACCAAAACTCGTTAAAGTAAACAACTCACCGAAAGTATTCCCTCGCACCATAACTGTCCAAAGATTTCCTTGCAAAATTACATATAAAACGCCAATCCGCACAGCTAAGGCAGAAAATAAATCCGACAAACACTTCCATTATCCGGCACCTGACTATGCCGTTCTACTTTAACGAAACAAATTTCCGGAGCAATATCCATAGATAAAACCATAAGGTCTTCAATCGAATAAAACAGCATATTACCCTTACCAATTCTACTAATACCGAAGCTTTATGCAGAAACCAATCCCCCTTTGAAAGATAAATTTTTACGAAAAATCAATTTTTTGCCATCAAAAGCATGCTCATTCTCGAAATAATACTTATCTTTGTAATCGAAATAAGAATACAATACAGGAGTTTTGGCATTCGCTTATTTGAAACCAAAACACAGAAAATATAAACACAATTTTGTGATTTTGTTTTTAATATGTTTGGGCGGATTGTTGTGAAACACATCCGCTTTTCCTTTATTCATAAAAAAGACATCGACAAAACACACCTCTCCTCAGCACTTCCACCCCATGAAAATACCGCAAGAAAACCCACAAACCACCTTCGTACCACACAAATCAATCTTTTGTCAGTAACGAAACGCCGAAAGAATTTTCTGAAACGCCCTTTTAATTTTCTGAAACGGCGATTCGTTTTCAGTGAAACGGCGATTGCTGAAAGGAGTTTCAATAATGCTTCTTTCAAAACGTCTTTTTGTTCGTTTTTTACAGACTTTTTCAATCGAAGTTATGGCATATCGTTCGACTTTTCTTCATGTTGAAGAGAGCTGATTTTGATTTTCTTTGTGCCAAAGAAGCAAATCCAAAATAATTTCATACCTTTGCAGCCATGTTGTACACAGAAAAATGTTGAACTTATGACAAGAGATACGCAAATCTTCGACCTTATACAGAAGGAAAGAGAAAGACAAACAAAAGGTATTGAATTGATTGCCTCCGAGAACTTTGTGTCGGATCAGGTTATGGAAGCAATGGGCAGCGTTATGACAAACAAATACGCTGAGGGTTATCCCGGAAAACGTTACTACGGAGGTTGCCAAATAGTGGACCAATCGGAACAGTTGGCAATAGACAGAGCAAAACAATTATTCGGAGCTTGTTGGGCAAATGTTCAACCACATTCCGGAGCGCAAGCAAATCTTGCGGTTTTCTTTGCATGCCTTAATCCGGGTGATACTTTCATGGGATTGGATTTGAATCACGGAGGACACCTTTCCCACGGCTCTCCTGTAAACATATCAGGTACTTACTTCAAGCAAGTGTCCTATGCGGTGAAAGAAGAAACCGGAACCATCGATTACGATATGATGGAAAAGGTTGCAAGAGAGCATAAGCCTAAATTGATAATCGGCGGTGCAAGTGCTTATTCCAGAGATTTCGATTGGAAAAGAATGAGAGCCTTGGCTGATGAGGTTGGAGCAATACTTATGGGCGACATTTCACATCCTGCAGGTTTGATAGCGAAAGGAGAGTTGAACAATGCCATTGAGTATTGCCACATCGTTACAACGACAACTCACAAAACTTTGAGAGGACCGAGAGGCGGTATGATACTTATGGGCAAAGATTTTCCTAATCCTATGGGTAAGAAAACTCCGAAAGGTGAAATCAAGATGATGAGTGCTGTTTTGGATTCTGCAGTTTTCCCCGGTTGTCAAGGCGGTCCGCTTGAACATGTAATAGCAGCAAAAGCCGTTGCTTTTGGTGAAGCTCTTACGGAGGACTATGCAAAATACATCAAGCAAGTAAGAAAGAATGCAAGTGCCATGGCAGCTGCATTTGTCAAGAGAGGATACAAGGTAATCTCCGGAGGAACAGACAACCACCTTATGTTGATAGATCTAAGAACCAAGTTCCCTGAATTGACAGGTAAAGTGGCTGAAAATACTTTGGTAAAAGCGGATATAACCATCAATAAGAATATGGTGCCTTTCGATTCTCGTTCGGCATTCCAAACTTCCGGTATTCGTATCGGTACTCCTGCAATCACGACAAGAGGTTTGAAGGAAGACGAAATGGAAACCATTGTTGAAATGATTGACGCTGTTCTATCTGATGTAAACAATGAAAGTTTAATAGAGGCAACCCGTAAAAAGGTTAACGCAATGATGGAAAACAGACCGTTGTTTGCTTGGTAGAAATCGTCCTCTTCGATAAATAAAAGGCGGAGTCGAAATACGGCTTCGCCTTTTTATTTTCTGTCGATGTTTTCTGCGGGAGAGATTTTGCCTATTGAACGTACCGGAATAAGCAATGCGGCGGTGCAAACAACAATTACCGCAATATTTACGGCAATAATGCTGAGCCAATTCAACTCGAAAGGGACACTGTCCAAATAATAACTCTCTCGGTTCAGTTTTATGATTTTATATTTGCTTTGTACAAGTCCTAATGTCAGGGCAAGCGTATTGCCGAGCAACATTGCCTTGCCGATAATGTAGCAAGCCTTATAGAGATATATCGTCATGATACTGCGTGTTCTCGCTCCCATGCTTTTAAGCAGGCAGATATAGCCTTTTTGTTCAAAAACCATTACAAGCAAACTTGAACATGCTGCGGTGATTGTTACCAATGTCATTATTATAATGATGAGTACAACATTGGAATCCAAGAGAGAAAGCCATGCGAACAAGCCCGGCTCTATTTCGTCTATGGTTGAAACGGTCTTATCCTGCGGAATAAGACTGTATAAGGTGTTTGCTGTTTTTTCAAGTGAAGAGAAGTCTTTCAGTTTGACCTCATAACCGTTGTATTGCTTGCTGTCCAAATTGTTTAATCTTTGAAGCACTCTTGCCGATACAAGCATGAATTTTTGGTCATAGTCTCCCAGGCCGGTCTGATAAATTCCGGATATTTTGAATGGTCGAACTCTGTATTGCCCGTCAATAAAGAAATAAACGCGTAGCTTGTCTCCTGTTTTCAACTGCATTTTGTCTGCTGTAATTTTTGAAACAAGGGCTTCCGAACTTGTATTGTCTTTGACATTCGGCAGTTTGCCTTCGCATAGGTTCTCTTTGAAGAAAGTGTAATCGAAGTCTTGTTCCACTCCTTTGAGTATTACGCCTTGAAAATCTGTCTTTGTCTTTATGGCTCCGGCTTGCAGTATATAAGGTTCAAGCGTTCGCACTTCCGGCAGTTGACGAATATGTTTCAAATCTTCATCGGAAAGCGAGAATGTTTCATTTTGCAAATTCACATCCAAGGAATAAGGTTGTATATGTATATGAGAAGTGAAGCCGGTTATCTTTTCCTTGATCTGATTTTTGAAACCGCTCAGCACTCCGACAGATACAATCATGACGGCTATTGATAAGGCTATGCTCAAAGTTGCAATTCTTACAATGGGACGGGAGTAGGTGCTTCCCTCTTGACGTAACAGTCTTTTGGCTACGAAAAACTCAAAGTTCATCTCTGCAAAGGTAAGTCTTTTTGTCGGTTTCTATATTGCGAGATAGTAAAAAGGAGTTCATTATGCAGAAAAACATTATTCCCTGTTGGTTGTCCAATGTATCCTCACTCAACATTGACACCAGTATAATTGCGAGAAAATATACATAAAAGGCGTTTTTGTGCAATTTCGTTGCAAATGCTGGGTAGAAAATGAAGAATAGGAAGACCAAACAGCCGAATACTCCAAAGGTGATGAATATCGAGAGGTATTGATTATGTATAAGAAGATTGGAGTTCGCCAACTGCGAATTGCTTTCTTCGAGAGTTTTTTTCAATTCCTGCCTTAAATCTCCCGTTCCTACACCGAAGAACCAACTTCCGTTCTTTTCCACAATCCAAAGACCCTTTTGCCAAAGTTCAATCTTTTGAATAAGGGACGAACCTTTGATTTTACCCCATTTTCTGTATGCTTCGATTTCAAAGAAAGTTTTATACATTCGTGTCTTCAAAGGATTGCCGCTTGCATAAACCGGATTGGGGATACCTTTCCTTATATTAGTGAGGTCATCAGGCGAAAGTTTGTCCCAATTCTCCGAAGTGCGAGCCAACCCCTTGCATGCGAAGTATCGGCATGCAATATCGGTGAAAGCATATTTGCAATCCTTATCGGTGAAAAGACTGTCGGAAGCAATATTCAGATATTTCTTCAAACCCACAGACATTTCCGCTCTTTCTCTCTCCCGTGTTGCTTCATCATTTATCAGATAACAGTAACCGTTTTCAATCATTCCGTTTTCGCATTTGCCATTCTTCGGAACAAAGTAATCGTATGCGAAAAATAGAACGGCGAAAGAAAAAATCAGAACGGCGAAAGAAAAAATCAGAACGGCGAAAGAAAAAACTCTTTTGGGCATTCGTTTTGCTGCGAAGAAAAGACAGATTGGCGTAAAGACGAAAAACAGCAACATAATACCTGTCAAGGAACTCGAAAGCAGCAGATAAGCAATGAAATAAACAATCAGCCCCATGTAAATGCCGATTTCTCTCCTGTTTGCTTGCTTATATCTTTTCATAAGACTGATTGCAAGAAAGCCTATGGCGGTGCAGATAAACAAAGCGAAACGAATATGCGAGCCGAAAGGCAGTGCGGAACGTATATCTTCGACATCGAAGAAATAAAGCCTTATCAAAGCGATGCAACTTGCAATGATAAGAAAAGCAATAGAGCAAAAGGCAATTTGAAACAATGATTTGCTATTCGGTAACGGTATGGCAAAGAAATATAAGGGTACTATAAGAAACGGAAGATTTTTGGTTACTTGCTTCAAAGCTTCATTGACATCGCTGCTCCAAGCCATTCCCGCAAGAAACAGGGCAAAGTACGCAAGCAGAGCAAACAATACGTCTTTTCTGCAAGCAATAAGCCAGCTTTTATCAACGGAAATAAATCTCAATGCCATAAACACCAAGGCAAAAGACATAACGGCATGGGAGAAAACCAAGCCTGCCGCAGCCAAAACGATGATAAAGACATCCGAATATTCTTTTGTAAGCTCTTTCAGCATACTTTCAAAACTTAAAAAGTCGAAGATTTATTGCAAAAAGCATGTAAATGTATCCAAGTCGAAGAAAATGCCTATCTTTGCACCTTATTTGAAAACAAAAACAGTAGAAATGAAGAAATTGGCGGTAGTGGCTTTTGGCGGAAACGCATTATTGAGAAACGGCCAGAAGGGTACATATCAGGAACAGATAAAAAATGTAACCGAGACTTGTGATTCTTTGCTCAATCTTTTGAAGCAGGATTACAATATTGTAATCGGACACGGCAACGGTCCGCAAGTGGGCAATGTTATGCTGCAACACGAGGCAGGAAAGAAGAAATTCGATGTGGAAGCCATGCCTATGGACTTCTGTGTTGCCGAAACTCAAGGTTCCATCGGCTATTTGATAGAACAGGGATTTCGTAATGTCTTTGCCAGAGAGGGAATAGATCGTAATGTTTTGACCTTATTGACGCAAGTTGTGGTGGATAAGAACGACCAAGCGTTCAAAAATCCGGTTAAACCGGTAGGACCATACTATACAAAGGAGGAAGCCGAAGCCTTTGCAAAGGAAAATTCTTGCACGTATGCAAAAGACTCCAAGAGCGACAAGTATCGTAAAGTTGTGGCTTCACCAAAGCCTTTGAAAGTGATGAATATAGAAATTGTAAAGCAGTTGGCATTGGAGGGAAATATCGTTGTAACAGTAGGAGGAGGCGGAATACCCGTTGTTGAAGAGGCAGGCGTAAAAGGCGTTGAGGCTGTAATCGACAAGGATTTGGCATCTGCTTTGACAGCTGTTGAAATAGGAGCAGACGAATTTTATATCCTGACCGATGTTCCCAAGGTCTATATCAATTTCCGCAAGGAAGGAGAATTGGCACTTGATGTCATCACCGTCAAACAAGCGGAAGAATACCTTGAACAAGGACAATTCGGCGAAGGTTCCATGGCACCGAAAGTCAGAGCGGCACTTCACTTTGTCAAGAACGGCGGCAAGGAATGTATAATAACGGAAGCAGGTCAGCTTGGCAACCCTGATTGCGGTACAAGAATAGTTTGGTAGAAATCAATCGAAGTAATAACAGAACAAATAAACAAAACAGATTATGGCATTCAATTTGAGAAACAGAAACTTTTTGAAGTTATTGGATTTTACTCCAAAAGAAATCCAATACATGTTGGATTTGGCACGTGATTTGAAAAGAGCCAAATATGCAGGTTGCGAACAACCGAAATTGAAAGGCAAGAACATTGCCCTTGTATTCGAGAAAACATCTACTCGTACGCGTTGTGCATTTGAGGTTGCGGCACATGACCAAGGCGCTCACGTAACGTATCTCGGACCTACAGGCTCTCAGATAGGTGTAAAGGAGTCTATGAAAGATACTGCGAGAGTATTGGGAAGAATGTTCGACGGTATAGAATACAGAGGCTTTGAACAAAAAATCGTTGAGGAACTTGCAGAGTACGCCGGCGTACCTGTATGGAACGGATTGACCAACGAATTTCACCCTACTCAAATCTTGGCAGACTTTTTGACCATGAGCGAGCATACGGATAAGCCTCTTAACAAAGTATCTTACGCTTACCTTGGAGACGCACGCTACAACATGGGTAACTCTCTAATGGTCGGCGGTGTGAAGATGGGAATGGATGTTCGTATCGTTGCTCCTAAGGAATTGCAACCAAGTGCCGACTTGATAGCAACCTGCCAAGAGATAGCGAAAGAGACAGGTGCCACTTTGACTGTAACTGACAATGTGGAGCAAGGCGTAAAGGGTTGCGACTTCCTTTATACCGATGTATGGGTATCCATGGGAGAGCCTGCCGAAGTATGGGCTGAGAGAATCAAACTTTTGAAACCATATCAAGTGAACAAAGAAGTGATGGCAAAAACCGGCAATCCGAAATGCAAATTCATGCACTGCCTTCCTGCATATCACAATTTGGAAACACAAGTGGGAAGAGACGTTTACAAACAATTCGGAATCGATGGAGTGGAAGTAACAGAGGACGTATTCGAGTCTGAAAACTCTATCGTATTCGATGAAGCCGAGAATCGTATGCACACTATCAAAGCTGTGATGGTTGCAACGCTTGGCGAATAAGACCGAAAAAGAAAAGTCGTTATTTGAGGGACAAGGTGGCAATGAAGTCCGCTTGTCCCTTTTCTTTTAATGATGAAATCGAAATGTACAAAAATATCGCCTATTTCAAGGGACTGAATGCTTTGAGGTTCTTTGCGGCGAGTCTTGTCGTGCTTCACCACACTGCAACCATAGGAAAGAAAGACGGGTTGTTCGATTTGTGTGATTGGGGTTTGTTTCGCAACGGGGCAAATGCCGTAAACTTCTTCTTTGTTCTCAGTGGCTTTCTTATAACTTACCTTTTGCTTAAAGAGCATGAGCAAAGCGGCACTGTAGGCATAAAGCAATTCTATCTGCGAAGGGTGAGGCGTATTTGGCCTTTGTACTTTCTGCTCATCATCATAGGCACTCTTTTGTTACCTTTGGCGTTCGGCTTGGTCGGAATAGATTATCAAATGCCTTATACGCTTTCTCAAACATGGTATTATTTCCTTTTCTTTTTCCTATACTCGTTCTCTTTCATTACGGTCATCATTTTCTCGAGCCTCTTTGGTCGATAGGAGTGGAGGAGGTGTTTTATCTTCTTTGGGCTCCTCTTTTCAAATATTTCAGACGGCATATTGTAGCCATACTTTCTGCCATCATTGTTTTGAAACTTGCTTCTCTTATGTTGATACAGCATTTCTGTGCAGAGGATAATGTTTTTGCATTTTTGATGCGTAATTATAGTTTCGAGACCATGGCAGTCGGTGCTTTGGGAGCCTGTTCCCTTTTCAATGCAAAGGACAAAATCGAAAGTCTTTGGCTTTTCCGCAAACCTTTCAGGGTAATTGTCTGCATGATTGTGCTTGCTTATCTTTGCTTCAATGTCAATATTGATGCCTTTCTCGGTGAGCTAACATTCACCTCACCCAATCTGTTAGCTTTCTTTCTCTCCTTGCTTTATCTCTATATTATCTTGCTGATAAGCGTTTGCCATTCCGATATGAAAGAAAACCGTTTTCTGAAATTCGGTGGCGAAATCTCCTATGGCATATACATGTATCACATGGGCATTATCTTTCTTATGACCCTCTTTCTTAAACCCCTTAGAGCAATATTGCCGGAAGCCTTGTTCGTTCTGCTTTTTCTTCTTTCGAGCTTTCTTATGACCATAATTGTTGCCTATATCTCCAAACGCTGTTTTGAAGACTTCTTCCTGAAACTTGGAAAAAAGAAGCCGAAGCACTGATGTCCGAACCGTCATTTGCAGCGTAGAAAAACAAATGCAGCTTTCTTATTGATGAAAGGTCGAAAGGATTTTCCGAAACGCCGTTTGGAAAAATTATTTCGGCGTTTTAATTTTCTAAAACGGCGTTTTGTGTATTGCTAAACGGCCTTTGGTTTTCACGCTCCTTAAAGTGCTTGAAATCAGGGCTTGTTTCATGTATGGCAAAAGCCCGACGGATAGTCTCCGAAGTGCTTGACTTATGTTATTGCTTTGTCGGAATGCAACTTATTCGGCTCCCGTCATGGTTTGAAGGGTTTTCACGGCGGTATAGACATCTGATACTTGGCTTATGACAAGCTGTAATCGTTCGCCTTGCTCCTGTAAAACACAGAGGCGAGGATAGCATTGCACATAATGAAGTACTTTGCCGAAGAGTTCGCTTGAATAGAAGCTGCTTTCTTTGTCGGAAACGAAGTTGGCAGTGAGTTTGCTGCGTTTTATGGTCAATCGTTCTATTGCAAGACGCTTTGCCAATCGTCTCAGCTTGACGACTTCAAAGAGTTCGGCTGTTTGTTTCGGCAGTTTGCCGAAACGGTCGATGAGTTCGCTTTTCAATTCTTCGGCTTGTTTGTCTTCCTCCATTGTGTCGAGACGTTTGTAAATTTTCAACCTTTCTACAATATCGCTGATATAAGTGTCGGGTATGAAGATTTCGAGATCGGTCTCTATTGTGCAGTTCTCGACAAGGGAATTGCCGTTTGCGATTTCTGCAACGAACAAATCTTTGAATTCTGTGGTCTTCAATTCGTGTATTGCTTCATTCAAGATTTTCTGATAGGTCTCAAAACCTATTTCGCTTATGAATCCGCTTTGCTCTGCTCCCAATATATTTCCCGCTCCCCGTATATCCAAGTCCCGCATTGCTATGGCAAAGCCACTGCCTATGGCTGAAAACTCTTCTATTGCCCTTAATCGTTTGGCGGCTTCCTCCGTCAGAACGCAGGCATCGGGAGCGATAAGATAGCAATAGGCTTTCTTATTACTTCTTCCTACTCTTCCTCTTAGCTGATGGAGGTCGCTGAGGCCGTAATTTTGAGCTTGGTCTATCAAAATGGTATTTGCATTCGGTATATCCAAACCGTTTTCCACTATTGTGGTTGATACCAAGACGTCATATCTGTTTTCTATGAAGTCCATCATAACCTGCTCCAAATGTTCGCCGCTTTGCTGTCCGTGTCCTACGACAATTCTTGCCATAGGAACAAGTCGCCTGAGCATATCGGCAATTTCGTCTATATCCTGCACCCTGTTATGAACGAAATAGACTTGTCCGCCACGAGATAATTCAAACATGACAGCATCTCTTATCCTTTCTTTATCGAAAGGTATGATTTCGGTACTTACAGGCTGGCGATTGGCAGGTGCGGTATTGATGACGGAGAGATCTCTCGCTCCCATGAGGGAGAATTGCAGTGTTCGCGGAATAGGAGTTGCGGTAAGGGTGAGAGTATCGAGGTTTACTTTTAAGGTTTTCAGCTTTTCCTTGACACTGACTCCGAATTTATGTTCCTCATCTATGATAAGCAATCCCAAATCCTTGAACTTAACATCCTTGCCAAGCACTCGATGTGTTCCTATGAGTATATCTATTTTACCGTTTTGTAAATCCTTCAACACTTGCTTGATTTGTTGACGACTGCGGAAGCGATTCAGGTAATCGACCTTGCATGCGAAACGTTCCAAACGTTCGGAAAAGGATTTGTAATGCTGGAATGCAAGGACTGTTGTAGGCACAAGCACTACGGTTTGCTTACCATCGCAGGCTGCTTTGAAGGCTGCACGTATTGCAACCTCGGTTTTACCGAAACCTACGTCGCCGCATATCAGTCTATCCATGGGATAGGAAGACTCCATGTCGTGTTTTACATCTTTTGTGGCTTTATATTGGTCCGGAGTGTCTTCGTAAAGAAAGGAGGCTTCCAACTCATTTTGCAAATAACTGTCGGCGGAAAAGGCAAAGCCTTTGCTCATCTTTCTTTTGGCATAGAGTGCTATCAACTCTTTGGCTATGTCCTTTACCTTACTTTTCGTTTTGTTTTTAAGCCTCTGCCATGCCGAAGAACCGAGACGATTGAGTTTGGGTTCGACACCTTCCTTGCCGCTGTAACGGCTTACCTTATGCAAAGCGTGGATTGAGACATAGAGAATATCGTTATCCTTATATATAAGGCGGATTGCTTCCTGTATTCTGCCGTTATTGTTGATTTTCTCCAAGCCTCCGAACTTACCGACGCCGTAATCGATATGCGTAACGTAGTCTCCGGGCTTCAAACTCAACAAGTCTTCCATGGTAAGCCTCTCGCGTTGGGAGGAATTATCGTCCAAACGGCTCGCATGAAAGCGGTTGAAAATCTGGTGGTCGGTATAAAGCAGGGTTTTGTTGGAATGATCGACGAAACCGCCATAAAAACCTGCATCGATGAAGTTAACCTGCAACAAACGGTCTTTCGGTTTGAACTCATCGAGTATTTTCTCTATGCGGTTTTTCTGTTTCTCATCGCAAACGCTGAAATAGCATTCGTATGATTGCTCGAACCATTTCTCCAATTCGGCAATCAAGAGGTCGAAACTACTGTTGAACTGCATTTGACCTTCGCAATCCTGCTCCAAGACTTCATTGTATATGCTCATATCGACCGACGGTATATGCAGCATATCGACCGTCAGCACTCTTGCGAACCATTGTTCCATCTCTTCTTTGCTTGCAAAGATGCTTCCTCCATCATCTTTCAACTGTTCCAGCTTGGTAAACTCCGACAAGCAGAAATTTCTCTCCTCGATCCATATTACGGTATCTTCCGGAAGGTAGTTCTCCAAGGTAACACTTCGTTGCAGTACTTCCGTTTCATGATTTGCGGCAAGGATTTCGACGCTTTCTTTTTGTTCGACGGATAATTGCGTGGCTATATCGAAAGTTCGTATGCTATCGACTTCATCTCCAAACAACTCTATGCGGAAAGGTCGTTGCGAAGCGAAGGAATAGACATCTATGATACCTCCTCGAACCGAGAATTGTCCCGCATCGCAAACCTGATGCACTCGCTCAAAACCATAATCGTCCAATTGTTCTATGAAGTCATCGAGGTTCAGTTCATCTCCTTTCTTGATTTGTATGATTTTTGAACCGAGTTTCTGCGATGACATCACCTTTTCGCACAAGGCTTGGGGGTACGAGACAATTATCTCCGCTCTTCCGGACATCAACTTTTGCAAAACCATGTTGCGAAGTACCACATTGGCATTCTCGACAGAGGCCGCATCGCTTTGATGCGTGTAAGAGGCAGGGTAGAATACTATGCTCTTCTCCTCTTGCGGTAAATCGTTCTGCCCGTAAATCAATTCCAAATCATTGTAGAAGTAAACGGCTCTCTGTTTGTCGGCAAATAGAAAAAGGTGAGTGTTGTTCGTGGATTTCTTTACGCAGGCCGATGTGAACAAACTTAAAGCGGAAGCCCTCAATCCGCATAACGCAAACCTCCCTCTCGGCAACGACAATTTCTTCGCAAAAGAAGCTGCTTGTTGCGAGTTGGAAAATCTTTCCATCAAATATTTCATTCTGCAAAATTACTCACAAAATAAGAACCAAACGCCTGAGGAGTAGGACAAAGTTTATTTTCAATTCGACAAATCAGGCGAAACAAAAAGAGGAGAACCGAAGTCCTCCTCTAAGACATTGTGTCTTGTATATGTTTTACTGAACTACGAGCTTAACTGTCTTAACGCTTCCTTTTGTCCGCATTTGTATCATATAAACTCCCTTATCCATTGAATGCAAATCTATAATTTGAGAATGGCTTCCGGCAGACTGAGTTCCTTTATCCAAGGTAGAAATCAATCTTCCGTTCATATCATAGATATTCATAACGACCTTGGAAGCCACTTCCAAGTTATAATTCAATGTAGTGCTGTTTGCAGCAGGGTTAGGGTAAAGATTTATGCTTGCTTCACCGTTAACTTTCACTTCATCGAGACCTACATTTACCGGATCTTGCGGAGTTTGCAAATTATCTCTATTCATGAATAGACCCTTACCGTATGAAGCTGCATAAATAGCTCCGGAATATTTTGTTCCCTCGAATACGTTTTCTGTTGCGTTATTGCTTAGATACGTAGTGTAAGTAAGGGTTGGCAAATTTGCGGTTTGTTGATACAAATCATAGATTGGAACGTTTGGAATGCCGGCTACTTTACTCCAAGAAGGAGTTGAGGCATTACGATTGCTTGTTTCGTAAAGTCCTCTGTCGGTTCCAACGTATGCTTTGGTTGAGAAAGCGTCCAAAAGTATGGTATAAGCAGGGCTGTCTTCTTCTCCGACAAGCAAGTCTGCTGTTTGAATATTTGCAACATCACCTGACACATTGCTTATTTTCTTTACATTTGCAGTATTGTCAAATCCGGAGAACGTAATATAAGCAACATCTGATGAACCGGGTTCGTAAGCTATCGAAGAGATAAATCTGTTAAACGTAGCCAAAGTATCGCAGGTAAAACTCTTGTGATTAGTGGACGTATTACTATATACCTCATTATTGGATAATATATTGTTTATTCCGCTAATCCTTATCAAATCACTTGTATTAGAACTTGTGTGTTCGACAGCAATCAATAATGCATCTCCATCAGAAGAAGCAGCAACCGCTCTGACCGGATTGAGATAAGCATAATTAGCATCGCGTGTAGCAAGGTCATACAATGACACCCAAATAAGCTCTGAGGAAAGAGATGAACTTCTTTCTGTATTTACTTTTTTGAAGTTCATTATTTCCTTGCAAACATATACTCCATTTGAAGTTCCAATAAATAATCTCGATTGTATAGGGTTAGGAACCTTGATGGTGGTATCTTCAATAGGAGCAAAATCCAAGACGCCACCTGTTGCACCAAATCTGTCAGCTGTCAAGGTATAGAAGAACGGATACTCCAAACTGTTGCTTTCAACAAGAACTTTATCTCCTTCTTTCAAAGGTTCGCCTGCCACAAATCTGATTACCGAATCTCCTCTGAATATTCTGGTTGCTCCCATTGCATCATTGCTTGAAGTAACAGCGAAAGTAAAGTCAACCGAATCTCTTGAAGCATTAGGAGCATTAAATGTTTCCCACAATGTCATAGGGGAGATAAATCTTGCACCACTTCCATATCGGGACATTTCTTTTAGCATCAAACCACTTTTTCCTCCTATATGACCTTGTCCAAACTGCCATGTCTGAGAATTTACTTCTTCATAGTCATTATCGTTGCTATATGTTCTTGTTAAGGAGTTGTAAGGTCTTAACAAAACGAAAGGTTTACGTATATTTGGCTTTGTTCTGTGTACTGCCGAGCTGACAGCATTGGCTCCGGTTTTTGCTTCTATATTATAGGCGAAATTTACAAAATCGCGTCCCTCTTCCCAAACGGACATATCGTCGCTGAAATCTTCAAATCCTTTGCTATTTGGTGACCAAACGATGTCTGCAGATTTTTGCTTTTCGACAGATGGGGTTGCGATATAGTTGATAGCGTTGCTTTGTGCCGCTCCCATTACGGAACCATCTGCACCTACTGCTACATTATAGTATTGTGCGGAAACCAATCCTTTGTTTGCCGGTCTCCATGAGCGAGATTGTGTTGCATCCAAAGCATATACAAATATTCCTGCATCGGTTGACAAATATATTCTGGTGGAATCCTCGGCTGTTTGAGGGTTTTCCTTGAATAATATGCTGTGAATATTTGGTGCAACATAGCTTCCGGAAGTCAATGTTGCATAAGGAGAAGTTTGTGTTTCTGAATAGAACACATCGACTCCGTTTGCATCAAACAATCTTTGCAAAGTATTTCCTGCTATATAGATGTATTCTTGCTCCATATCGTTTATGGCTATGGACATTGCTTCGTCCATGTTATATCCGAGGTTCATTGTGTTTGAAGTCATCTTGTTTCCGAATCTCACATTGTCGGAAGTAAGATCTACCTTGTAAACTCCCTTGAGGCTTCCATTGTTTGCAGTTGCTACCAAAGCATAGAGAACGTTGTTGTTCTTTATTCCGAATGCAAGTTCTATTCTTCCGAATGCTTCTTCATTTCCTTGTGTTGAGAATGTAATAGGACTGAATTCCGTTCCTTGCTCATTGGAAAGCCTTGCAACTGCAAAACTGGTTCCTTGGTTATATGCTATCGCAATTTTTCCTTCTCTGTTTACTTTAATATCTGTAACGTTCACAGCAGTCGCTCCGTCTATACTTGCAGCCGTAAGGTTGTTGCCGTCCCAGATTTTCAAACCGCCGTACTTGGTTGCAATATACAATTTACCGTTTGCCCAAGCCAAGTCGTTTACAAAACTGAAATCGTTTGTCAAATCGTATCTTGTTGCAGGTTGTGTGCCGGGGATAAGTTCAGAAGCGAAATTGTTTGCAACGTATGCGTACTTTTCTTCATCGCTTGTAAGGTTGGCTGTCCATTGGGCATTTCCCGTTGTAACCTTATACACACCGTTTCCGGGGAGTCCTGATTTACGGTTATTTTGACCTATGAACAACTCTTGATAGAAACCTTCTCCCGTTCCCACATAAATTGTTCCGTCTTCACCTTGGGCTATGGAGGAAACCGCAAAACATTGACCGTTGGAGAAATCTATTTCTCTCCAGTTGTTGCCGCCGTTTACGCTGACAAACAAACCGCCACCGACGCTTCCTGCATACATAATACCGTCATTGAATTTATCAAAGACGATGGAGCGAACACGTCCGGCAACATTATCAGGTCCTATGGACACCCAGCCTTTTGCCTCAGGCTCGTCGTTTTCCCCGTCTGTTGCCACAACAAGGGACGCTTTCATCGGTGCAAAAGCTCCGACAAGAAAGAAAACTGCTAAACTTAAGAGTAACTTTCTGCTTTTCATAATGTATTCTCGTTTATTTCCAATTAAATCCACTATACGTTTAAGGTGGCAAAGGTACGAAAAAATCGCAATACTGCAAAACAAGTAGAAGAAAAACATCACAATCATTGATTTTCTTTTTTACAAGTCGAAAACAGGTTTTCAAAACAGCATTGTCTTTCAAGGCATTAAGGAAACGCCGTTTTAATTCAATAAAACGGCGTTCTATGAAATTATTTCGGCGTTTCGTTGTTGACGAAACGCCGTTTTATTTTTGTGAGACTTATTCCTCGTCTTTCGTCTCGTCTTCGTAAGTCTTCAGCAACTTGGTTTGAACGTCCGAAGGCACTGCTTCGTATTCGGCAAACTGCATGGAATAAATACCTCTGCCCGAAGTGACGGAGGATAATGCTGTGGAGTAGCGGTACATTTCTGCCAAAGGAACTTTTGCACGTATTACGGTGTTCATTCCCTCTGCATCCATGCCTGTAACTATCGCACGACGTGTCTGTAAATCAGTCATCACACCGCCCATCAGTTCCGAAGGGACAAGAATTTCCATATCATATATAGGTTCGAGTATTTTGGGAGCTGCGTTGCGGAAAGCGTCCTTGAAAGCATTACGTCCCGCAAGTTTGAACGCCAATTCGTTACTATCGACAGGGTGCATCTTACCATCAAAGACATTTACAACTATGTCTCTTGCGTATGAACCTGTCAACGGTCCCTCTTCCATTTTTTCCATTATACCTTTTAATATGGCAGGCATGAACCTTGCGTCAATAGCTCCTCCTACTATGCAGTTATTGAACACTAATTTTCCGCCCCATGCCAAAGCCACCTCCTCGGTATTACGTATAGGGTATTTCTTTTGCTGTTGCATTCCCTCGTAATATGGTTCTATCATAAGAGAAACCTCAGCAAACTGACCGGCTCCGCCGGATTGTTTCTTATGTCGGTAAGAAGCCTCCGCACTTTTGGTTATGGTCTCTCTGTAAGGGATTTTCGGTGCAGACAATTCGGTGGAAATCTTATACACATTGTCCAAATACCATTTCAATGTATTGATATGGTATTCTCCCATTCCTTTCACAATAGTCTGTTTCAACTCCTTATTAACCTCAACCCTTAAAGAACAATCATTGGAAGCGTATTCGTTTAAGGCAATGCCGAGTTTCTCCTCATCGGAAACCTCAACGGCTTTTATTGCTGTGCTATATATAGGTTCAGGGAACTTGATAGGGTTTAAGCGGTCGCCCATATTCTTTGCCGAAGTGAGAGTTGCGTTCGTTTTTACGTCTTTCAACTTCATCGTAGAGACAATATCTCCTGCCGAAGCCTTGTTTATCTTTTCTCTGTTCTTGCCTGAGTTGACGAAAACCTGCGATATTCTTTCTTTTCCCTCATTGTCCGAATTTATAACGTCCATTCCTTCTGTCAACTCACCGTTCATCACCTTCATATAAGCGATATTTCCCACATGAGCTTCGTTTGCGGTCTTGAAAACGAAGAGAGTTGTAGGCAAAGCCTCGTCATATTTTATTTTTTCGCCCGAAACGAGTGTTTTTGTGTGAAGAGCCTCTGTCGGAGACGGCACATTGAAAGTTATAAACTCCAATAATCTGCTTACTCCTATGTTCTCTTTTGCCGATACGCACAAAACGGGGAACACATTCCTTGCGGCCATACCCAATCTCAAACCACGTCTTACCTCATCTATTGCCAAATCTCCGTTATCGAAGTATTTTTCCATCAAATCGTCCGAACCGGAAGCCGCATTCTCCACCAAAGCCAACCTGAGTTGCTCTGCTTTCTCCTTTTCGCTGTCCGGTATAGGTGAAATCTCAGGATTGCCGCCGCCCTTAGGGTATTTGTACATCTTTTGCATTATCAAATCGATGAAACAATCGAAGCCCGTTCCCTGATTGACCGGATACTGTACTATTGTTATCTTCTCACCGAAGAAGTCTTTCAATTCTTTGATTTGTTCCTCGAAGTCCGCTTTCTCATGGTCGAGTTGATTCATTGCGAACATCAAAGGAATTGCCATTGCCGACGTATGACGGAACGCGATCTCCGTTCCCACTTCCACACCTATTTGAGAATTTATCACAACCACCGCTGTCTCTGCGACATTCAGGGCTGCAACCACCTCTCCTTGGTAATCCGAGTAACCGGGTGCGTCAATGATGTTAATCTTTTTGTTGTTGTATTCGGCATACATAAGACTTGAAACCACCGAACCCTTCCTTTCGATTTCTATTTCCCTGTAATCCGATACCGTGTTGCCATCTTCAACAACACCTCTTCTGCTTATGGCTTTTCCCTCAAAAGCCATGCTTTCCGCCAAAGTCGTTTTGCCGGATTTTGCTCCGCCCAAAAGGGCAATGTTCTTGATTTCAGATGTGTGATAAATCTTCATATTTGCTCCGTATTTAAGTTTGTAATAAGATTATTTCATGATAGCAAAGGTAAGTATATTTTCCTTTCCCTCCAAATTATTTTCCGCAAAATTTAATGCAGACTTGATTTGTCCTTTCCAATATTCAAACAAACCGCATTTGTTCTAAGGAACTCAAATGCGGTTATTATATTTTTCAAATAAAGTTTTGTTGAAAGATTAGCAGGAAGAAATGCAGACTTAACGTGGAGCATTCATGGCATTCTTCAAATTGATTTCCTCCATGGTTATAAGCCCGTTCATTATTGCATATAGCGTAAGAGCTGCCGAAGAATGTATATCTGTTTTCCTTGCTATGTTCCTTCTATGTGTTGTTACGGTATTCACGGATATGAACAACTTATCCGCAATCGCTTTGTTGCTCATACCTTGAACCACACAACAAATCACCTCTTTCTCTCTCTCGCTCAAGCCCTCTGATTCTTTTGCTCTATTTGCTTCATTCGTTGCAGGATTTTTTAGGTTTCTTTCCTCTAATCGCTTCACTTCTTCAACGAATAATATGGTTTCCATTTTGCAATGGCACATAAGATCTTCCTCAAACAGGAATATATCATAAAGAACCGAACTTAAAAGCGTTCTATCCGTTTGTCCGTTGTAGAATTTGATGATAAGCTTCTTCAAATCCGCCAATTTATTTTCCAAAGGCGAGCGGTGCATAAGAGCCATTTCAAGACTTATCTGTCCCCTTCTTTTTCCTTGCAAAAGAGAATCCACGTATGGAAACACCTCTTTCTCTTCCCGTTCCATGTGTTTGCGAACGAAAACACAGTACTCGTCATAAAACCGTATAATCATGAAAGCCGCTTCGTTGTTTGTCAGAGAGCCGAGAGCTTCAAGAAGTTTGCGTCTTATGGAAGGCAGAATAAAACTAAGATAATAAGCATGGCTGTTTTGGAGATAGTCGCAAAGACATTTGAGCGACAGCCTGACCGCAGGCAATGAGTATTGCCGAGCCTCCGTATGGAAATTCACGACAGCAAGAAAGGTATTGCAATCTATTTCCCTCTCATCACAAATTTGTCCTATCGTCTTATCTCCGAAACCACAGTCTATTCCGAAACGAGATACTACACATAACAATTTGAAGTTCTCGCATATCACATCATACAATCGGTCTGTCTCAAAGTAAATACCGTTCATCGCATTTTGATTTTATGCAAAGGTATGAAAAAATCGGCATGAAGCCGCATTGCAATGCCGATACACTTCTTTCCTTATCCTTTTTCCGATAATTTTTTCCGACATTTGTTTTTTCCGCTTCCTTACAGTTCTATAAGCAAAGGTCTATTTATGCAGTATTGAACGGACTTTATATTTTTGAATTGCATAGGAATAAGAGAATAGTGCGAAAGAAAGTTATGCTTGGGCAGTCTTGCCGAACAAATCTTTATATGTAAGCAACGGAAATACTGTAACAATCTTTGCCTCTGTAATTATATGTGTTTTCTCAGAGGTTCCGACAGAGTACAATAGGAGAACATCATCATATTCTTCTAAGAGAAGAATAAAGCAACGGGCATTACCTGCGGCATTTTCGTATAAAGTCAAATTCTGAGAAATATTGTATTCTTAAACAGCCGATTTTCTTCTCTTTCGTCGAAAAAGACTATCTTTGCAGGGCGTTTACATAGAAATAATAAGGAGATGGGTTTATTCAAATGGATAGGAGGAATTTTGGGTGTTGCTTTCGGAGGCGGCATATTCGGAGGTGTAATCGGCTTTGCGGTCGGTTCGCTTTTGGAGAAAATGGTTAAGAAAGAGTATGTCGAAGGAGAGCAGCACGGAGACTTCGTTATGGGTTTGCTGATATTGACAGCCGCTGTAATGAAGGCAGATGGAAGGGTTATGAAAAGCGAATTGAACTTTGTGAAAGATTTCTTCGCTAAAAACTTCGGCAAAGAGAATTTACAAAACAAGCTGGACATTCTCCGCCAACTCTTGGATAAGAACATAGATGTTTATCAGGCTTGCGAGAAGATACGTATCGCTTTCCCGTATGCAACCAAACTGCAACTGCTTCACTATCTTTTCGGCATAGCTGTTGCGGACACGGAATGCTCTCGAAACGAAAGAGATTTGATCGAACGTATTGCCAACCTTATAGGCTTATCTACTGCGGACTATCGGAGCATTGAGGCAATGTATTTCGAGGTAACGGATTCCGCATACGTGATTTTGCAGGTGGATAAGAACGCTGCCGATGAGGAAATAAAGAAAGCCTACAAGCGGATGTGCATAAAATATCACCCTGATAAGGTTGCCAATCTTGGAGAAGATGCACAACGGGCAGCCAACGAGAAGTTCAAGGAAATAAACAACGCATACGATAAAATCAAAAAGGAACGCCATATAAATTGATACCATGTTCACGGAATATTCCTTACTTTGGCTTCTCCCAATATTGCTTTTCGCTGCGGCAATCACCTATTTTGCATACTTTTTCAACAAGAATACGACATACTCGGCAAAACAGAGGAACACTCTTGCCGTTTTTCGTTTTCTGTCTTTACTTCTAATATTGTTTCTTCTGCTTTCTCCGGTAATTAAGACCTCTGTTCATAGAAGCGAAAAACCGATAGTGGTCATTGCACAAGACAATTCCTCATCACTTGTTCTCACAAAGGATTCTCTTTATTATCGTTCCGATTATACGAAAGAGTTGTTGAAATTCGGCGAAAAGCTGAAAAAGCATTTCGATGTGAGGATTAGAAGATTTTCTACGCAAAGCGAGGATGTCGATACGGAGAAAGATAAGCATCCATTCCGATTCAACGGGACGCAAACGGACATTGCAAAATGCTTGGAGGAGATACGTTATGAACATTCGGGACAAAACCTCTCGGCAGTAGTACTTGCTACCGACGGAATAAACACCACAGGAGCCAATCCGTTGAATTTCTGCGAGCAAACAGACATTCCGATTTTTACTTTGGCACTTGGAGATACCACTCGGAGGAGAGACCTCGCCATAAGCAATGTTCGTTGCAACAAGATAGCATATATGGACGATGAGTTTCCCATGGAAATAACGGTCAAGGCACTTAAAGCAGATGGACAAAGCACAACATTGCAACTGTTTCATGAAGACAAAGTATTGTTTTCAAAACCTATTTCCATAAATGGAGACAAATATTCTCTGACCCTGCCTTTCAAAACATCTTGTTCCAAAGCCGGCGTTCATAAATTTACGCTTAAACTTGCCGAATGCGAAAACGAAGCAAATAGAGCGAACAATGTGAGAGAATTTTTTGTCGAGATATTGGATTCCCGTCAAAACATAGTTCTTTTGGCTGCCGCTCCGCATCCCGATATTTCCGCAATAAAGCAAAGTATTTCCAAGAATAAGAATTATAATGTGAAAACGCAACTGTTCTCAGAGCGAAACAAGTTGACCAATACGCAAATCGACCTGCTGATTGCCCACCAGTTGCCTTTCTCTCCGGAGAGTTATGATTACTTGCAAGCACTTCAAGCCAAGGGAGTGCCTGTTTTGTATATACTCGGGGCAAAAACCGATTTTGCACTCTTCAACCGCCTTGACGCAGGTTTGGTTGTAACACCCTATAATAAGTCTTCCCAAACCCAATCACAGGCTTTGTACAATCCGAACTTCACTTTGTTCTCACTCGGCAAAGCTGCCTGCGATATATTCGGCGATATGCCGCCATTGAATGCCCCTTTGGCTCGTTTCAATGCTTCTCCCGCTACTCAGGCAGTAGCATACCAATATATAAACGGAGTGAAAACCGACTATCCTTTGCTGTGTTTCCATAATAATGCACAGCAAAAAAGCGGTATCATCTGCGGAGAGAACATCTGGAAGTGGAGATTGCAAAACATGCTGTTGAATCAAAGCAGCGACGAGGCGGACGAGATAATGTCAAAGAGCATACAATACCTCGTAAGCAGTGCTGACAAAAGTCTCTTCAGGGTTAAACACGATAATATCTTCAACAGAGGAAGCAATGTTTGCTTTGAAGCCGAATTATATAATCAATCATACCAATTAATCAACACTCCGGAAGTTCAAATCACCTTTCGCGACCAAAAAGGCATGGAATACAAACATACATTCTCTAAAACGAATAATGCTTACTTCCTTAATGCCGGAACACTCGCCGCCGGCAGCTATTCATATCTTGCACAAACCAAACTTTCCGGCGTAAGCTACAAAGCAGAAGGCTCCTTCGTCGTTGCAGAAACAGAGGCAGAGGCAGTGAACCTCATTGCAGACCATGGCATGTTGAACACGCTCTCCCGAAAGACGACTGCAAAAATGCTTTATCCCTCACAGTTGGAAACATTGGAGCAATTACTCTTGCAGAACGATACAATCAAACCCCTGATACACACAGAGACTCATAACCAAAAGTTAATTGAAAGTATTTGGTATTGGATCGCAATCGTTCTTTGCCTCGAAGGCGAATGGTTCTTGCGAAAATACTGGGGCAGAATATAGAAATCCGAGTATAAATTACTAATTGAAAACCAACCTTTTGCAAAGCACGAAAACGAAACGCCGTTTTAGAAAATTCTTTCGGCGTTTTAATTTTCTGAATCGCCGAAAGAAAAAATTAGAACGGCGTTTCGGTTTTGCTTAAAGGTCGAAAGAGAGTGATACTCTCAAAGTATTCTTCAAGGGATTGTTGTTTAGGGCTGAGGTGGAGATAAGGTAGCTGATGTCCAAGCCCATTACGTTGTAGCGTAATCCTGCTCCAAGGGTCAGATATTTCCTTGCTCCTTTGTTCTTTGCTTCATAGAAATATCCGGCACGAACGGCAAGTATTTTATTGTACCAATATTCCAAACCGAGAGACATGCTTATTTCCTGCAATTCTTCTTTGAAGCCGTTGGGTGCGTCATAGAATGATTGGATTGCTCCTTGCAATACTCCGACATTGGGGTCTTTTCCTGCGAATATGTTACCTTCTCCGTCATAAACGGGAGGTGTGGGAACCAAAAGTTTATTGAAGTCTGCCATTACGGAGAGGTTGTTGAATTGGTCGAAGTCCATGCTGTATCTTCCGCCTATTCTCAAATTTGCGGGTAAAAAAGAACTTTCCATATTGTCGGAATATGAAATCTTTGAACCGAGATTGGAAATTTGAACACCGAAAGCATATTCCGAAGGCATTTCCAAATTGATTTTGTTCTGGTAGTACAATCCCAAATCGGCTGCTCCTGCATTGGCTGCGTGCGTTGAAGTCGTTCCAACGTTCTGTCCCTGCGTCAAATCTGAGCGAATGTATCTTCCTGTCAAGGACATGGAGAGGTTTTCCGATAATTTCATGGAATAAGCTACGTCAAAGGCAAATTCGTTAGGCTTGTATGTTCCTGTTTGCTGACCGTCTTCGCTGAAAAAATCTATGGAGCCGAGCGAGAAATAAGTCAAAGAGGCTCCCAAGGTGTTACGTTCGTCCAAGCGATAGTAGGCACTTAAATACATAAGCTTGATGTCGGAAACTATTTCCCTTAACCAAGGGGAGTAAGTGAAGGTCAGACCTGCTTGTTTTTCCATGAAAGAAAGTTTTGCTGCATTCCAGTGTATGGAATTTGCATCCGGTTTGCTTGCGGCACCTACATCACCCATTGCACCGGCTCTCGAATCGGGAGCAATCAGCAACAAGGGAACTCCTGTCGAAATTATACGATTGCCCTCCTCTACTTTTCCAGTAAGCCAATCCACATTCGCATTAGGGTTATCCAACTGTGCAAAACCTGTTGACGCAAAAGTGGCAAGAAGTATTGCGATTAGTGTTTTCTTCATCTTGTCTATAATTTTTATACGCTTGTTTGAAACGTGTTTAATATGCTTTTATTATTTCGAGCGACCGAAAATGACCATCTTTTGAGGTTCTGTGTAAATTTCGTCGGTATTGGTTTTCAATCGCATCCTTGCAAAGAAAATGCCGTTGCCGCTTTGTCCTCCGCCATTGGAGCTTCCGTCCCATTGTATAGGTCCTACGGTATATGTACTTATGTATGGAGTAACATCTTTTTGAAGAACCAATTTGCCGGTTCTGTCGAATATTTGCAGTTCTGCCGAAAGTATGCTGTTTGCTTGATTATGCTCCAAAATTATTTCGGTACTTTCGGAGAAAGGATTGGGGTAATTCTTCAATTTCATCAGTTCTCCTCGCTTGGAAGATTTGACTACGAAAGTTATTTCTGCTTCCGAAGAGAAATTAAAGACATTCCAGACTCTTATACTCAAAGTATGAGTTCCTTCCGTGAGCTTGGAGAATGGAAAACGTATGATGCCTTTTGAAAAATCTTCGCCTGACGGTTCGAAATAGTCGTTCAAGACGAATGTGTTGGCTGCATTGTCCAGTCTTGCTATTATGTCATGCCCCAAACCTGTGCCTACTGTATTTATAGCTGTGGAATCGGAGATTATTGCAAAGAGTTGCGGATTCTCATCTGTTATTCCGCCGTTACGGAAGTTGGTATCATTGATATACAATCTCACATTCGGTCTGCTCTCCGGTATGTTTACAGTGGTGTCAATGCCGCCTATGATGAAGTTTGTGAAGTTTCCGGCTGCATCAAGGCTGTCCGATTGTGCGTAATAACTGATTTTGCCGTTTCCGTAGTTGTATGCAATATCCTTAGGCAGCATAAAATGATAAGAGAAACGACCGTTGGTTACAGTGGTTGTGCCTTTATGAAGAATGTTCTTTTGTTGTTCAAACTCAATATCGGTATTCAGTCCCTCATTATCCAATGTCCGATAATTGCTTGCCTTATCCAATAGAGTAATTTGCACTTTTCCGTTGAAATCTTCTACTCTCATTCCCGCTTCATCGCTTATTTCTCCCTCTATATACATATTGGATAATGCTCTTATGGTGTCTTGCGTACTTGGCTCTTCAAAGGAGTTGTTGTTTATCTTTGTTGTCTTAACGTTATATTGCGGAAGGCTTATCCTTAAAGCAGGGTCTCCGAACAGACCGATGCTTCTCTCTTCCACAACTAAGTTGGTGGCGTTTTTTGCCTTCATGAAAACTTCTCCGAAAGTCAATCCCTGTCCGTTTTCTTTGATTACGGCAAATTTATGCAGGTTTTTGTTGATTTCATTTCTTGAAGGAATTTTTCTCGATGCCGATATGAGTGCAATTCCTCCGCCGTTTTCAGAGGATAGAACGAACTCTCCTGCCGACTGTTTATCGACTTGGTCGAAGCGAGTGAACTCACATGTAGAGGTAATGAAGATTGGTAAAGCGTTATAGTTGTTCCAACTGCTTATATCGGTAATTGTAACCAATCTTTCGCTTGAAAGGTGGTCATCGGAACCGTGTCCGACATAGTTAAACAGCAGACAACCTTTCTTCATTCTTTGATTGATGGCTTTCGATGCGTCAGGGTATGTGGCTCCTGCCGAAGAAGAGTATTGCTTGTAGGCATCGGAATAAATCTTCTCCACATTCAAATTAGGATTTGTTGCTTTTATTTCATAGTATATGTTTTCTGCGTTCTCGATGAAGTATCTCTCGCCCCATGTGTCGGCATCGTCCGCTGTCAAAGTTACAACGTTTCGCCAATCTCCCCATTCTCCATTCTTAATATCGGCTTTGCTTATGTATCTTTCGCATTTATTTACTATGTTTTGAGCCTCTGCAATGGTGTTTACGGTAAATCGTCCCACGCCTATGCTCATTGTATCTCTTATGTTGCCGCTTGCGTATGGAGAAAGGTAAGTAAGGACATCATCAGTAGTGAAAGAAGAGCCTGCATCTATCAAAGAACTTTCCGCTTGATAGGTAGGAATGAAATTATTGTTGTATTTAAGTATGTTCTTATTGTCGAAAGTGCCATCGCCGAAAAGAAGCAGATTCTTCGGTGCCGCAGCTGTTTCCCCATATTTGTTGTATAGCATTCTCATTAACTCTCTTATGGCAAGAAAATCCTTTGTTCCGGAAGAAAATTCGTTATATACTTGCTGTGTTGTGGCAATATTGACTTTTATATGGTCGTATGTGCGGTGTATTTCGGCAAGACGTTCAGCCTGTTCCAAAAAAGCAGGTGCTGTAACGATGACAAAATCCGCTGCTTCCCAAGCATGGAGGTTTTGGTTTTCTATTTTACCTTTCAGAGTCGGGGTTGGAAAATTACTGCCGTTGAACATAATGACACTGCATAGCGTATCGGCTTTTATTTTCAGGCTGACAGTTTCTCCATCTTTTGAATAGTCGTTTATCAAACGGGCATTGCCGTTTCTGATTTCCCATATTTGAAAATTGTTTGCCTTGACGTTGCTTATTTGATAGCTTACTATATTATTGCTGCCTATATTTTCTGTTGCATAAAAGCGTAGTGAGGCGTTGTTATAGCGTAGTTTCTTAATGTAATCGGCTTTGACGTGATCAAGTCTGCCTTTGGCTGTTCCCTGTCCGTTAAAAAAGATTTTCAAGGTGTTGTTGTCATTTGCCACATTGACTGAAAAGGTTTTGCTTCCTGCGTAAGCTGCGTAATCGGTAGGCGTTTTGCGAACTGTTATGCTTCCAATGGTGTTATTGTTCAGTTTACAATCGAATGAAGAGGGTGTTTCACTTTGATTGAGAACCTTAATGGTTATGTCGGTATTGTGTTCGCCTGATACGTTTTGCAGATTCAGAGGAATGGAAAGTTCGGGAGAACCGGCAGAAAAAGATTCGCCTACCCAGTTTCTGCCACTGCCCAGAAGATTTGCCACTTCTCTTTTATGTATGAAGACATCGTGGGCGGTGCTTGTCTGATATGTTGCGGCAGAATGTATTTCTTCTCTGGCGGAGATACGTTTCTTGCTTCCGATATTGGCATCGAATGTTATAAAATAGGTGGAAACATCTGAATAAGGGTGAAGAGTGTAGTTGAAACGGGCATTTGCCGTATCGTACTTAAGAGACATGGTATTCTCGGCATAGAAGAGAGCATACTTGGAGGCATTGTTCACATAGATTGCGTTTTCCCTTATATCGGATTGGGTGTACTCAGAATTTTTTTCCGAAACAGCCTTGCCGGGACGTCCGAATATTGAAAGATTATCGAAGTTTATTTCCTCTTCCGGCACACCCAACGCAACAAAATCCGAATAACTCAACTTATATATACCGTTGGACGGAATGTTTACCGTGTACCATGAACCATGAGCAAGAACGGAAGAATCGGGATAAGAAATGTTTTGAGCATTCAAGCCGATAAATCCAATCAAAACCGTAAAAAAATAAATCAATTGCCGTATCATGTAAAAATAAATATGCTGTTAAACCAATCAAACCTGCTCCGAAAGAGCTAAAATAGAAACACCGAAAATCAATATTTTATTGCGTAAGAAACGAAATAGGAGAAGAAGAAAATGAAATGGCAAAAGGATTTTACGAAAGGGCGGAAGAATTTATTGGAAGGACGAAAGAATTTTGCGGATTGAAGATTCGATTTTTTTGTCTCCCAAATTGGCGAAAATGAAACAAAACTTCGATTTTTGCGATATAAGCAAGAGGAGAACAATAATGGCGAGATTGTAAGGTTTTACTCCGAGAACACAGATAGTTAGACTGAGCAGGCAATATTCATCAAGGAAAAAAAACGAGGAAAAGGCTGATGTATGAAGATTTTTTCGTAATATTGCCAATTCAAACAGAGGTAACAAAGTACAGTCTCAAAAACGAGAAAACAGAATATGAAGAAAAAAATACTGATTCTTGCGATTACGTTGATGAGTGTGGGTTTCGGCTTACAAGCTCAGGATCCTCATTTTTCGCAATTCTATGCTAATCCGCTATATACTAACCCTGCATTGGCAGGAACGGCGGTTTGTCCGAGGTTTTCCTTATCTTATAGAAATCAATGGCCCGGGGTGGACGCATTCAATACCTTTACGGCGAGTTACGATCAATATTTTGACGCAATAGCCGGAGGAGTCGGATTGATGATTATGAGCGATGCTCAAAGCGATTTTTACAGGACGAACAGTGCGGCCTTGATTTATTCCCTACGATTGAAGATTGCAAGAGATGTTTATGTCAATGTAGCAGCTCAGGCAAGTCTTACAAACCGCAGTTTGGACTGGGATAAATTATCATTTCCGGATATGATTGATCCGCGTTACGGATTTATTTATAATACAATGGCAGAAAGACCGGAGGATTTGTCGCATACATATTTTGATATAGCGGCAGGAGCTGTAGCATACGGAGAGAATTGGTTCGCAGGAATATCTGCGGCAAATCTTTTGAGACCAGATGATGGCTTTATCTCGTATAACAGAGTTCCTATAAGATTTACGGCAAATGCCGGACTTAGATTCAATCTTGCAAGGGATAAGCGTAGAACTAATGCGTTCTTCGGAGCCCCTATAATCTCGCCCAACATTATTTACAGCATGCAAGGAAAGTTCCAAATGATAAACTACGGACTTTATTTGGATTGGGAACCATTCATAGTAGGCACTTGGTTTCGTCAATCCATCAGTTTCTCCAATGCAGATGCCTTGGTGCTGATGTTCGGAGTGCAATACCAATCTTTCAAGATAGGATATAGTTACGATATCACGGTATCCAAGTTGTCCAATGCCTCAGGCGGAGCTCACGAAGTAACATTGGGGGCGCAACTTCCTTGCCCTGAAAAACGTAAAAAGATAAAACCGATAAAATGTCCTTCATTCTAAGGGGTCTTATTGGCAGAGTATAAAAATATAATGGTAGAACAATAAAACAATAGCTAATATGAGAATAATCGGCAAAGTAATCCTTGGTTTAAGCGTTGCAGCTCTTTTCTTCGGTTGCAAAGGCAAGCAAACCTCTTCAACTACCGGTTGGAATTTGAACGATTCGAAATGGGGCGGATTTGAATCTGCAAAGTCGAAAGAGCAGATGACACCTCCGGGAATGATATTTATTGAAGGAGGAGCGTTCGTTATGGGTTCCATGACGGACAATGTAAGATACGAATGGCATAATCAACCTAAGAAAGCAACGGTTTCATCATTCTATATGGACGAATGCGAGGTAACCAACCTTGCATATAGGGAATATCTATATTGGTTGAACAGAGTGTATGGCAATGACTATCCCGAAGTTTACCAAAGAGCCCTTCCGGATACCTTGGTTTGGAGAACGAAGTTAAGTTATAATGAGCCGATGGTGGATTATTACTTCCGTCATCCGTCATGGGCAGACTACCCTGTGGTAGGCGTAAGCTGGGTTCAGGCTTCCGAGTACTGTAATTGGAGAACAGACCGTGTCAATGAGAAGATCTTAATTGATGAAGGCATATTGGAGTTTGACCCTGACCAACAAGGCGACAATGTCTTCACAACAGATGCTTACCTTGCGGGACAATACGAAGGTTACGTGAAGAGAGACTTGGAGGATTTGGACCCTAACTCGCAAGGAACGCGTAAAGTAAAACCTGAAGATGGTATTTTGTTACCACGTTTCCGCCTTCCGACGGAAGCAGAGTGGGAATACGCAGCTCTTTCCTTAGTTGGAAATACTGTTGACGAGCGTATTGTTGAAAGAAGAATTTATCCATGGAACGGACATATCACAAGGTCGGCTGAAAAGAAGTATTACGGAGAAATGTTGGCAAACTTCAAGAGAAGTCGCGGTGATGCAATGGGCGTTGCAAGTGCATTGAACGACCATTGGGAATATACTGCACCTGTAATGTTCTACTTCCCTAATGATTTCGGTCTTTACAATATGGCAGGTAATGTTTCGGAATGGGTAATGGACGTTTACAGACCGAACACAGGTATAGACGCCGATGACATGAACCCATTCAGAGGAAATGTTTACATGACCAAAGTAACAGATAGCGATGGCATGATAGCGGAAAAGGATTCTTTGGGCAGAATTTCTTACAGGGCTGTAACCACAGAGGAATGTATCAATAGAATGAACTATCGTCAATCCGATAATATCAATTATTTGGACGGTGATTTGGCTTCGCAACTTACCGATGCTTGGATAACCGAAGGCGGAGAAGAAGGAGAAGGCGCCGTAGAGGAGAATGAAGACGAAGACGCAAGACCTGTATCAAGCGGAATGTACGATTTTGAGAAGACCTCCTTGATTGACGATAAGGCGAGGGTGATTAAGGGCGGTTCTTGGAAAGATAGAGCGTTCTACCTAAGCCCGGGACAAAGACGTTTCTTGGATCAAAACAAGAGTGCAAGTTGGATAGGTTTCCGTTGTGCAATGGACAGAATGGGTTCAAGGGAACAATAAACAGTAAACAAAGATTCGTTTCACGAATTAACTGCAAGGATATAAACAAAAAGCAACTTTCACCAATCTGAAAGCAGAAATAAACAAGCAAAATAAAGAGTTCGGCATTTAGTCGAACTCTTTGTTTTATCTTTTCTCCTTTCCTTACCTTGTTTTTTTCTAAGACAATACCAACAGCCTTTTTCCTCAGGTTCTTTTCCCAAATTATTTTTACGCAACGAAAGTTTAGCTGAGCGAAAGTGTAAATCGGTGCTTGGGGATACATATTTTGTTGTTCGGATATTCAATATAATGAGAAGAATAGCATTATCGCATAAAGGATTTTATTGTTTAACTTTATGGATAAGAAGAACGTTTACGTACCTCAGCCCTTGAATTTGGAAGAAGTGGTATTACCCGAAGAGGTATTGGAATTATCGGAAAAAATTGCCAAAAATATGCATGATGTGTGGACGGAACAGAGAATGAATGAGGGTTGGACGTATGGCGAGAAGAGAAATGATTTGGAGGAAAAGCACCCTTGTTTGGTGGAGTATGAGAATTTGCCCGAGAGTGAGAAAGAGTATGACCGTAATACAGATTTGTCGAGTTTGAAAATGGTATATGCCTTAGGCTTTGAGATTGTAAAGAAAGGATAATGGCTTATGTATAAAAAGGGATTTTCTTTGGGAAAGTGTTGGGATTGGATTCGAGATAAATGGTCTTGGCTTTGGTTTAAGTTTGACAAAGCTTCAGCCGGCAGGGTCAGAAGTCAGGTCTTCACTCTCTTTCTTTCTGCACTTGTAATTGTTATAGGCTTGCTTTGTGTTCTGCCTTTTTGCAAGGGAGTTAAGTTCTCTGAACTTATTTTCTCCACTTTATCTCCTGCAAGATTGATTTCCAGCATGAATCAAAGGATATAGATAGAGAATTGACTCGTAACATTGTGAGCATTCTTCGTGAATGCCGGTAAGTATGCACATTTTAAGCAAAAATACAGCTGTTTTCAAATTTATCGATAAGACTGGAAGAAGAGGTAAGGCCGTCCTTTCTTCGGGGTCTATGATAAAGTGTAATTCTTTTGTGTTGAAGAGTTCCGCTTTATCATAGCTCCCTTGAAGTGTTTTGCCAAATCCTTATATTATTGCAGCGAAGCTTCTGCATAATAGAAGCCCGCATGCTGCCGAAAAGGATTTCGGAACATGCGAGCCTGATTTGTACTTGTCGCTTCTTAGAAAGGGAGGTCGTCTTCTTGATTAAGGTTTTGCATATCGCCGAAACTGCCTTCCTGTGGTTGTGCTTCGGGATAAACGGGTGGTTGTTGCTGCTGTGGTGCGGGCTGATAAACGGGTGTTTGTGCTTGATAAGCCGGCTGTGCAGTCGGTTGAAATCCTTGTTGCGGGTAAACTTGTCCGTAAGCAGGTGCGGGAGCAGGTTGATAGGCTTGAGCATATGCCGGATTTCCCTGCGGATAAGGCATGCTTTGTCCGTATGGTTCAATTCTGAAACAACTCAAATCAGTGTACCAACGTTCCTGATACTCTCTTGACCTTACCGAAAATTGCACTCTTACCATCGAACCCATGGGAAGGTTCTTCGCCATATTTATTCTGTTTTCGCCGAAAAGAGTAAAGGCTGCATTGGTAGGATAATCTCCGTCCTGATACTCTATGACAAAGCCCCCTCTTACCCAATTACCTTTCTCGCTCGTTCCGGAAGTTTCCGGTAAAATTTTGATTAGCTTTCCTATTATTTCCATCTCTGTATTATGTGTTTATTGTTTGATTTCGGATGCGGATAAGCTCTAAACAAGCGACCTGTCCGCATTCCGATTATTCTTTTTATTTTTTCAACCATTTATCCAACCAATCGAAGAAGTTCCTCTGCCACAATATCCCGTTTTGCGGCTTCAAGACCCAATGAGTTTCATCCGGGAAGTAAAGATAACGAGCAGGAATTCCTCTTATAAGGGCTGCGTTGTATGCTGCCATGCCTTGTGATGCCACTATTCGGAAATCGAATTCGGAATGTATTACCATCAGCGGAGTGTCCCACTTATCGACGAACAAATGTGGCGAGTTTGCATAGGATTTTTGTGCCACTTTGTTGTTCTTGTCCCAATAAGGACCGCCCAAATCCCAGTTTACAAACCACATTTCTTCGGTTTCAAGGTATTGTTGTTCCAAATTGAACATTCCGTTATGTGCTATGAAACATTTGAAGCGTTTGTTGTGATGTCCTGCAAGCCAATAAACGGAGAATCCTCCGAAACTTGCTCCGACAGCTCCCAATCTGTCTTTATCCACATAGCTTTCTTTGCTCAGTTCGTCTATTGCCGTGAGATAGTCCCGCATACATTGTCCGCCATAGTCTCCGCTGATTTGTTCGTTCCATTCCTGTCCGAAACCGGGCAAGCCTCTTCTGTTAGGGGCAACTATGATATAGCCGTGCGAAGCCATGATTTGGAAGTTCCAACGATAAGACCAGAACTGAGAAACGGTGGATTGAGGACCGCCTTCACAATAAAGCAATGTAGGATATTGCTTTGTGGAATCGAAATCCGGCGGATAGATAACCCATGTCTGCAAATCCTTTCCATCGGTGGCTTTCAACCAACGTTCTTCAACCTTGCCCCATTTGATTTTTGCCATAAGGTCATCATTGCAGGTTGATACTTTCTTTTGTTCTTTGGTTTTCTCGTCTATCAACCATATTTCATTAGGGTGAGACATACTCATATTCTCTCCTATCAGTTTGCCGTCTGCTGCAAAATGCACGGAAGTATAATCATGAACGCCGGAGGTTATCTGCTTAATGGCTTTGTCTTCCATGCTTATCTTATATATATTATCGACAGCGTGATAGTCCGAAACGAAATAAATCCATTTGTTGTCTTTGGAGAATTTCAATCCGCCGACGTTTTGATCGAAGTCAGGTGTATAGTATTCCGCTTTCCCGCTTTCAAACTTATAGATCATAAGACGTATTTTGTCTGCTTCATAACCGTCCCTTTCCATACTCTCCCATGCAATCATCTTACCGTCAGGGGAGAAGACCGGATTTTGGTCATAACCCATCATTCCGTCCGAAAGATTTTGTGTTTTCTTTGTTTCGATATTGTAAAGGTAAATATCGGAATTGGTGGAAAATGCGTAGTCTTTGCCGGTTTTCTTGCGACATGTGTATGCTATTGACTTGCCATCGGGACTCCATGCTATTTGTTCCATGCCTCCCCACGGTCTCATAGGGGATTCAAACTCCGTTCCTTTCAATAAGTTCTCGCCCTCAGCAATCTTCTTTCCGTCAAAATCGGCTATGAAAGGCTGAGGCACTGCATCAACCCATTGATCCCAATGTCTGTAAGCAAGATCGTCGTTAATCCTTCCCGTTGTCTTATCCAAGCCTTCCTTTAATTTTGCGAATTTATCTTGTTTCGGAACAGCTCTTACATATACTATTTTTTTACCATCGGGAGAGTAAGAGAAGCCTTCCAAGTCTCCTTCTTTGAAATCGGATATTGCTTTGCGATTGCTGCCGTCAGGGTTCATCTCATAAATATTCACTCCGCTCTCATCGGCATAAATGAAACCTATTTTGTCGCCTTTAGGATTCCAAATCACATTCCACTCGCTTGAAGCAGTGGTAGTCAGTCTTTTCACCTCGCTTCCGTCTGTGTTCATGGTGTAAATCTCTGCATTACCTTTGTTTTCACTTATGCTGTAATAGGTAAGAGTATATAGGACTTTTTTTCCGTCAGGCGATACGGACACATCTCCTATTCTTCCGAAACTCCAAAGAGCCTCAGGACTTAATTTGCCGTCTTTTATCTCAACATTCGGCTTATCGATTACGTTTTTATCGCTTTCCGGACGCTGTTTGCAGGCAGAGAACAAGAGTATGGTTGCTGCTGCCAAAAGAATTGTTTTATTTCTCATATAATTGACTTTTTTGATTGTTCGTTTTTCGCTTCTCATCTGCCTTTTTCATATTTGGTAATAGAAATACTTGCAAATCTCCTTTGAAAGAAAACTTCTGTCCAACTGATCGGAAGCCTCGCAAATCTCCTTTACGCTTCCGTCTTTGAAGAGTATGTTTATTCCGGTGTCGTTAAAATTATACGCCTTGTTGTGCAGTTTGTCCGATGCGGTGAAGTACTTCTTTTCTTCCTCGCTTTCATATCGGCAAAGCCTGCGTTTCTCTTCATCATCGAAGGCTTTATTACTGATTATTATCTTTCCCAAAGAACGGTTCATCAAAGAACTTGCAAGAAAACTCAATATGCTGTCCTTATGCAAAGACCAAGTCTTAACGCTGCTCCAAACATCGGAATCATCAAGCAAGAGATAATGCCGAATTGCTTCTTCGTCCTCAATGCTCCGCACTCCCTTCTCAAGGAAATAGCTCAAATGCCGGCTCACAGGATAGTCCTGCAAGAGTAATCTGCCCTCCGACTGCAAATCTCTTGCCCTTGTCAAGACCTTAAGCATAAGATTGTCCGCAGCAACAACGGTTTTGTGCATATATACCTGCCAATACATCAGACGTCTCGAAATAATGAATTTCTCAATGGAATAAATGCCTTTCTCATCTATCATCAACTCATCATTGCATACGTTGAACATTTTCAGAATACGTTCGGTTCCAATTACGCCTTCGCTGACCCCTGTAAAGAAACTATCTCTGGTCAGATAGTCCAATCTGTCCGTATCTACCTGAGAGGAAACCAACTGATGGAGAAAGCGTTTATGGTAGGTATCTTTGAAAATTCGTCGAGCCGTTTCGCCAACTCCCAATTTCTGCATGAACTTCAATGACAAGTCTTCGTGAGAACAATCGAAGAAAAAATGTTCCAAACAATGCGAAAAGGGCGAATGACCTGCATCATGCAGGAGAATGGCTATCAAAGTGGCATTATATTCTTCCTCGCTTATCTGTACTCCCTTTTGTTTCAGCACCTCCAAAGCCTGTATCATCAAATACATCGCACCCAAAGAGTGAGAAAACCTGCTGTGTTCCGCTCCCGGGTAAACCAAACTGCTTAATCCTAATTGCTTTATGCGTCTCAGCCTTTGCAAAACAGGACTCATGACAAGCTCATACACCTCCTCTCCCGGTATATTGATAAATCCATAAACCGGGTCGTTGATAATTTTTTTCTTGTTTTGAGTTCCCATGTTTCAACCTGCAAAGATACAACTTCACATCAAGAAAACCAAACTTACAAATGAAATATCGCACAGAATGAAACGGCGTTTCAGAAAATTAAAACGCCGAAAGAAAAAATTAGAAGGGCGTTTCAGCAAGCATGAAAGGGCGTTTCATATTGATTTCTCTGAACATTATTGTACATCAGTCGTTTATATTGCCGGGTACTGAGGAATATTACAGAAATACTACAGAAAAAACAATACAAATAACGGCTGATTAAAACAACATGTACTTCGTTGCGAGAAGTACAAAAAGAGTTTTGAAAAGGCAAAAGACGCAGAAGTATGATAAACGAAAACTTCTGTGTTCTACTTCTTCAAAAATTATGTACGGACAGAGCCATATATAAAACAGGTCGGATTTTGCGATAAAGATAAAGCGTATGCTGACCGATTTTTGCAAGTTATACGGCTTATGGCATATAGAAATATGTGATTTGCCTGCAGTATTGTCGATGAATATCGTACGAATGCTTGCTTACTATAGCGACACCAAACAAAGCATTCATTAAGCCAAACATGAGAACGAAGAAATCCGCAATGAAGTAGCAGCGATAGCAGCGATTTACGGCATGCAATACCGCTGATGGAAGACAAGAAAACAAAAAAGAGCTTGTTTTCATTCAGAAAACAAGCCCAAATACTCTATTTATCGAATACCTTTTGCCAGTCTTTGTCGGGTGGGGTGGCAAGTTCTCCTCCTCCAAGCATTATATTAGTAATATTCCCGAAAAGCGAATGTATCTTTACTTCTCCCGACTTGGTAACCTTTGCATGGGTTCCGTCCACAAGTTTATATACCTTTCCTTTCGATTTCACGCCGTTCAGTCCGTAACGCATTTCATTAGGCTTTACCTCTTTCGGTTCATCTCCCTCTTCAGGCTTTACGAATACTGATTTATTACAGTCATTACTTATTGCGGTATCTTGCCAAATCAAATATAAAGCTGCAAAAATCAATGCGACAAGTCCGGAAATGATAGAGATTATCGCAAACCCCTTTTTATGTGAACAAAAAGCACACAACAAAAAAACAAAGAACACTACTCCTGCGAGGTCAACCAAGTATCCCGTATTGAATTTGATTACTTTCTTCATACAAAGAAAACGCCCTATTGCGGGGCGTTATTGTAATGTTTTTATTTTCGCTTTCTTGCAGTTGTCTTTCTCTTCCGAGTTGTCTTTCTCTTTACTGCTTTTGCTTTTAAAGCACCGACTTTTCTTTTTGTTGTCTTGTTTGTTTTCTTCTTCCTTGTTGACACATTTGCAATTATTTATTTGTTTCTCAGCAATAGATACATGATTATGCCTACAAGAATTTTCCGTACTTATCGAAAACTTTCTTTTAAGATTGTTCCTTCTGACTTTTCAGGCAACTCAAGGTGGTCAGAGATACGCTTATTTGTTCGATCCTCTTTACCTTTTCTTTTAATCGCATATTAGCTCGGAGGCGTCAAATCTTTCTCCCTTTGTAGAAAATTCGGCATGCAATATTCGTTTTTACTTCGGAGTGTGAGAAAAAAGAACGGAGACATTTTCCCAAATGTCTCCGTAAAGTAATAAAACCAATGAAAACTATAACATGATATTTACTTTGCGTAGCTTACTGCTCTAGTTTCTCTTATGACTGTTACTTTTATCATTCCCGGGAAGACCATTTCATTTTGTATCTGCTTGGATAAATCGAATGAAATTTGATTTGCTTCCTGATCGGAGACTTTTTCAGCGGAGACAATGACTCTCAATTCTCTGCCGGCTTGTATTGCATAGGTCTTGACTACTCCCGGATAGCTCATTGCCATTTCTTCCAATTTATTCAATCGGTTGATGTATGCTTCGACAACTTCTCGTCTTGCTCCTGGTCTTGCTCCGGATATGGCATCACAGACTTGTACTATCGGAGCATAAAGACTCTGCATTTCAATTTCGTCATGATGGGAACCGATTGCATTACTTACCTCCGGTTTTTCTTTATATTTTTCGGCAAGTTTCATTCCGAGTATTGCGTGCGGAAGTTCAGGTTCGTTGTCAGGCACTTTGCCTATATCGTGTAACAAACCTGCTCTCTTGGCTATTTTAGGGTTCAAGCCCAATTCACTTGCCATTGTGGCACAAAGGTTAGCCACCTCACGGGAGTGTTGCAAAAGATTCTGACCGTATGAAGAACGATACTTCATCTTGCCTATCATTCGTATCAACTCATGGTGCATGTTTACGATACCCAAGTCTATGCACGTTCTCTTACCTGTCTCTATTACATCTTGCTCTATCTGCTTTTTGGTTTTTGCGACTACTTCCTCTATTCTTGCAGGGTGGATACGACCATCGGTTACCAATTTATGCAAAGCAAGTCTTGCTACTTCTCTTCTCACCGGATCGAAGCAGGAAAGTAAGATAGCATCAGGAGAATCGTCTATTATGACTTCCACGCCGGTAAGGTTCTCCAATGTTCTGATGTTTCTACCTTCTCGACCGATAATTCTACCTTTTACTTCTTCGCTTTCAAGATTAAAAACAGACACTGTATTTTCTATTGCGTGTTCGGTGGCTGTTCTTTGTATGGATTCAACGACAATTTTCTTGGCTTGTTGATTGGCTGTCAGCTTTGCTTCTTCCACAATCTCCATTATCTTGTTTGCCGCATCGTTTTTTGCTTCCTCAGTCAGGCTGTCTATCAGTTGTGCCTTTGCTTCATCGGCTGACAAACCTGCCATTTGTTCTAATTTTGTTATGCTTTCTCTGTATGCTTTCTCTACTTCCTGTTGGCGAACTTGAAGTCTTTCGGCTTGTTTGTTGAGATTGTCTTTGGCTGCCAAAAATTCCGTACTCTTTTTCTGCAATTCCTCAACCTTTTGGTTCAAAGCCTGCTCCTTTTGCTTGATTTTGTTCTCTGCTTGCATGACTTTGTTGTTTCTTTCTTGCACCTGCTTTTCATGCTCGGCTTTCATTTGCAAGAATTTTTCCTTTGCTTGCAGAATTTTTTCCTTCTTCAAAATCTCGGATTTCTCCTCTGCCTCCTTTAATACTTGCATGCTTTTTTTCTCCAAAGCATTTCTCAATTTCGTTGTGGATAAAGCTATTCCGACTCCAAGTCCGACTGCTAATCCGATGACAATATAGATTACTACGTCCATTGTTTGTGTTTATAAATTAGTTATTTATTGAAGCATTTGAGCATCGGAAGTATTTTGAACCGAACATCAAGGATAGAAAAAACCGCATCAACTCGTTATGGAGCGTAGTAAACTCCGAAATAAAAAGATTTGAGTGCCTTTCGTGTCAAACTTCCACCGTCTCAAAAGAGATTTCCTTTTCGGAAATGAGGCCTGTTTTCTCCAAAATGAGCTTAACTCGTTATTGTTTTAGTGTTGAGTTTACAGACTGCAACGAAATCGATGCGGTATATTGTTCTTTTTGTTTGTCAAATACTCTGTTCAAGGTTTTGAAGCATTGCTTCCAAGCGTTCCGTAAGCTTTCTGTTATTATCAGTCAAGGTTTTGTTCTGCTTGATAAATGCTGTAACATACTGCAACAACACCATGGCAAGTAAGTCTTGTTTATCCTTATAGGCGTACTTTGCTTCGTAACCTTTTATTGTTTCATTGACCATTTTGGAAGCATCTTCAAACACGGCCTTTTCGCTCTCTCGAACGTTAACCCTGTACGTCCTCTGAGCCAACTCCACATTTATATAGATCATCTCCCCTTCCATCATCAATGTCTTTATTTTGTATCATAACCAACAAAGCCAAACTCTTGTTCACTTTCTGCAACAATTCGTTTATCCTCGCCCTCAATTCATCTATATCCTCTTTCTGCTCTATTGTCTTCGTTATTTTCTTTGTTAAGTCTTTGTCTTCTAAATCTTCTTTCTCTTTCTTTAATACGGCATTTTCTCTCTCCAACTGGCTGTTCTTCTCTTCAAGAAACATAAGTTTGGTTTCCAAGTCTCTATTTTTCAATACAAGCTCTTCTACCTTGTTTTCTATCTTTTCTATCAGCACCTCAGCCTCTCTCATCTTTTTGCCATGTTTACCGTTTGCAAATATAGTATTTTTATTCGGATTGAAACGCCATTCCGTTTACTTTATTTTTCCGGTAACAGATGTCCCATTTTTTCTCTCTTGGTTCTCAAATACTTTTCGCTGTATTTATTCGGACTGATAACCAAAGGAACATTTTCCACAATCTTGATTCCATAACCCTCCAAACCGCTTCTCTTCTTTGGATTATTGGACATCAGTCTCAGACTTGTGGCATTTAAATCCCTTAATATTTGAGCTCCTATGCCATAATCTCTTTCATCTGCTTTGAAACCCAAAGCCAAATTTGCATCAACCGTATCCATGCCCTGTTCTTGAAGATGATAAGCCTTCAATTTGTTTACCAAACCTATGCCTCTGCCTTCCTGACTCATGTAAACCACCAATCCTTTTCCCTCTTTTTCGATCATCTGCATGGCTGTATGCAACTGCTCTCCGCAATCACATTTGCAAGAACCGAATATATCGCCGGTAACACATGAAGAATGCACCCTGCACAACACAGGTTCGTCTTTCTCCCACTCACCTTTCTTTAATGCCAAATGAGTAAGATTGCTGTCTTTCTGAGTGTACGCTATTAACTTGAAGTCGCCCCAATGCGTAGGCAAAAACACCTCTTCTTCTCTCTTTATCAGGCTTTCTGTCTTTATTCTGTAAGCTATCAGGTCTTTTATTGTGATTATTTTCAAATCATACTGCTTTGCGAACTTCATCAAATCAGGCATTCTTGCCATCGTTCCGTCCTCATTCATAATCTCCATCAAAGCCCCTGCCGGATAAAGTCCTGCAAGACGAGCCAAATCAATTGTTGCCTCAGTATGACCCGCACGACGCAACACTCCGTTCTCCTGTGCATACAAAGGATTGATATGACCGGGACGTCCGAAAGTGGCCGGTGTTGAATTCATGTCAGCCAAAGCCTTTATGGTAGCAGCTCTATCGGTAGCTGAAACCCCCGTAGAACAACCCTCCAACTTATCTATCGTTACCGTAAAAGGAGTGCCGAGTACAGACGTATTATCGATAACCTGATGCGGCAAATCCAATTCCTTACAACGAGACATCGTTATAGGAGCACAAAGCACCCCTCTGGCATGCTTCAACATGAAATTAACCTTCTCGGGAGTTATCTTTTCTGCTGCAATTATCAAATCGCCTTCGTTCTCTCTGTCCTCATCATCAACCACAATGACAAAATTCCCCTGTTTGAAATCCTTTACAGCCTCCTCAATGGTGTTTATTTTAGTCTCCATTCCAATACATTTTTAGTCTGCAAAGGTAGGAATTTTCTTCCAAAGGCAAACAAAACCCGTCTCACTATTATTGTTTCCTACTATGGATAAGCCCTTTTCTACCTTTCCATTCTTTTACAATTTCAACGCCTATCACTCCTATTATACGCCCTGAAATTGCACTTATAACTTGAACTCATGGTGCTTCAAAGGGTGATTTCGCCAAGGAAGACGAAGTCGGCTCTTCCTTTGAGGAAGACCTCGGAGAAAGCATTGCCTTGTTTGTTATAAAAAACCTGCAGTCTGCCGCCTCGGGCAAGCACTGTGATTATGTATTTGCCGTCTGCTTTATTTTGTTTTATGGCTGTGGCTATGGCTGCTGCCGTTATACCCGTGCCGCAGGCGAGTGTTTCGGCTTCAACGCCTCTTTCGTATGTACGGATTGAAATGCTGTCATCGTTTTCGAGGCTTACAAAATTGGCATTGCAACCATTATATTGCTCAAAGCGTAAGTCGTATCTGAATTTTCTGCCTTGGGCTTCCAAATCAAGGCTTTCCAAATTATCGACAAAGTGGACGAAGTGAGAGGTGCCTGTGTTCATATATATACCATCTGGAAAGGTAGTGATATGCGTAGGGTTGAGCATTTGCAAACTTATGCCGTCTTCTTCCATTCTGCCTTTGTGTATTCCATCAGGAGCTTCAAATATACAGTTTTTCTCAAACAATCCTGCCGCAGCAGCGTATGCTATGATGCATCTGCCGCCATTGCCGCACATCATACCGCTTGAACCATCGGGATTGAAGAACTGCATGGCAAAGTCGGCTCTTTCGCTTTCTTCAAGCAAGATAAGCCCATCGCTTCCCACACCGAAATGACGGTTGCAGAGGTGTTGTATTTGCGATTCCGTGAAATCATAATGCGTATAGCGGTTATCTATAATCACGAAGTCGTTTCCCGCTCCCTGATATTTGTGAAATCGAATTGTCATTTGGTGCTGAATTTATATAAGAGCGACAGACCTAAACGCCAATTTGCCAAGCGTTCTTCGCAAACGGCATTCTCATATTTGACATTGGTATATTCCACCGTGCCACAAAGCAAGAAATCTTTGCTCAGGTGAAAATCAATTCTCGGAGCGATGCGGAACACATTCTCCAAAGCCATTGCAGAACCGAAACGCTTAGCGTATTGATTGTCTTTGCCTCCATGTGAAGCGTATCCGAGGAATATTGCAGGCGTAAAGTTGCCTACATTGAAAATTGCTTCAAACCATACGGCGCTTACGTTGGTTGCTTTGTAGTCATAGCCTTTCGGAAATTCATTCAACTCGCTTGAATAAAAACCTCCGAATAAGCAGTAATCGTTCATGTTTTCACCCCAAATAGCTTGAAGTTTGAGATTGACTCTTTCAGTCTTATAATTCAAGAACGCATTGAAAGCGTATGTTGTCAACTTGTCATCATATTCCTCTCTCGGCTGTATGGATTTCATTTCCCCCGTAAAACCGGCAAAAATATCATCTTTGACAAACTGAAATTGCAGGTTGACCTCTGGTATAAGTGTTCGTGATTGCTGTTTGTAATCTCTTTTGTTCTCTATGCCTATTGAAGCATAATCTTTCTGCAAACCGACTGAACCGACAAGATTTATAGCATTAACGGGAGAGTAATCCAATCGCAGTTGATTCAATCTTGAAAAAGGATGAAAAGGAGTTCCGTTATTCAATTCCTGCATTTGCGGCATCATCTCGGGAACACAGAAAACGCTCCATGTATGTCCGGCAGTCAAAGAGAATATTTTATTACGACTTATCTTCACATTGGCCTGGCGAAGTCGAAGAAGATGTATATTGGCATCGCTTTGCCCTGTGAAATCCGCCTCGATATTTCCGACAACTTCCCAATTTGCTATATTATTAAGGTATATTCGTGTTCCTATTCTCGTTGTTGCGGCAGAGAAGTTGTGATTGGCTTTTGCGTTCAAGTCTTTGCCGTCTTCCGAATAGTGTGGCGGCAAAGGGTAGAGGCTTAACAGTCCATCTCTTGCCCCTGCCGTATGTCGGCTGTTGAGGAAGTATTGCGGGTTTATCCAACCATATAATTCGAAATCGTAGTTCTTTTCCTGCGAAAAGCCCTTAATGCCGAATAATGTCAAAAGCAATAAGAAGAATGCTTTACCTTCTGTTTGCAATTTCATCTTTCCTTTACTTCTTTTTCAGATTGGCAACAGACAATATAACACCCAATGCTACGCCGAGCAGTGCTGCAAAAAGAACACGGTATTGCGGCGGAAGCATAAACGTTATCGTATGGGCAGGATACCAAAAGAAAGGTATAGTTTTCATGAATACGAAATTCCATTGCACTTTCCAATTAAGGTTCTCGAAGATTTGACCGAACGGTATTGGTGAAAAAAATCCTTTGAGCGTTCCTCCGGTGTTGAGAATATGCGTATCCGTTATTTTATGTATGGTCATAAAGACCGGTGCAAAGAATGTATTCATCAAAACCGACACACAGGCTGCATAAAGCAAACGAATGCCGAAACTTTCACCACCAATATTTTGATTATTCAAATCAAGACCGAAATAGGATAAGAGGTTGAATGTTCCTGATGAGAATATACCCATGGCTATCGTTATGGCAAGTCCGAGAATGCCCCATACCAAGCTGCGTGGAAGCACACCGAAACCTTTTCTGTTATATACGCCGCTGCTTATCCTTAAACCAATACATTCTCCAAGCGTTGCAAGCACTCCGAATTTAAGAAACGCCAAGACGAAATACCGCCAATCGTGAGCCTTGCTCCAAGACATAAACCAATCATTAAGTGGAGCTATGACAAAAAACATTACCACAAAAACGGCACATGAAACCGCAAAAATCAAATCTTTTTTCTTCATTCTCTCTATTCTGTTACACAAAAACAATAGCAGGAAACAACATGGTGAGTTTCCTGCAACTCAATTACAAAACTATTTTACAAATTATTTTTCCGGAATTTCCGTTTGCTTATCTTCGGTTTTATCCTTTTCAAGAGCAACAATCCTCTTTGTCAAGGAGCATATCAAGACAATCATATAACACAAAATACCGACCACGACCACAAATCCGAGCCAGAATTTGAAAGTTACGCTATCGGGATAGTACTGAAATATCCACATTACCAAAACCAAGGCAGCCGCGACGACGGCTTTCAGTATATTTTTCAAGAAAAACTTATTCATCTCCGTTATCTGTATCGTTAACACCAATATCGCCTGCAAAGTTACGATAAATATCAATAGCCTTACAATCAATCAATGGAAATGTTCGTCCTCATGCTTGACATTTACCTTATATCTTTGTAATGAAAAGAACCTTTGCAACCCCCTGTTTTCAAAGCAACAAAACGAATCGCCCTTTCAATTTTCCCAAAGGCCGTTTCAGAAAATTCTTTCGGCGTTTTATTTTTCCAAAAGGGCGTTTGGTCAAATGAGCTGTATTGCATTGAACATTTGCTCCTTTGTGCAATCTCTTTGAATGATTTATAAACAAATGGTCTTGGGAGGATTGGCTGCGAATTGTTTCGTGTCTGAAAAGCCGGCTATTTCCGTAAAAACTGCGTTCGACAGTTTTTACTCCCTTTTGACTTTATCGAACTTACATTATTATATATAAGCATGAGGGATAAGGATTGAACAATGCCTGATGGTTTATGCAATATATTGCTTTCAAATATATTTACATCTTCTACAGCACTCCGCCATCTCTGAAACTGTAATAAGTATCCTGACCGATGATTATATGATCGAGTACCTCTATGGATAGCAATTTCCCTGCTTTGCATATCTTTTGGGTGGTGTTAATATCCAAAGAACTCGGCTCTGTTTCTCCGGAAGGGTGGTTGTGGGCAAGTATAATTGAAACCGCTCCATATTCCAAAGCCGATTTGAAAATCTTTCTCACATCAATAGAGGTTTCTGTCAAGCCTCCTTCGCTCATGCACATAGTTTTGATGATTTTGCCTTTTACATCAAGCAGTATTATCCAAAATGTCTCGAATGACAAGTCCGAAATAAGATGAGCTATGGCAAGGTAAGCATCATAAGAGGAAGAAATTTTGTCCTTTTGCAATATTTCAGCCTCCTTTCTTCTGAAACCGAGTTCCAAGGCTGCCACTATATTTATTGCCTTTGCAGGACCTATACCGTCAAAGCGTTTGCAGAAATCCATATAGGACAATTTTGATAACTCATGCAGACTGTTGTTTACACTTGCAAGTATATTCTTTGCCAAATCCACCGCACTTTGTCGTGCATTCCCGCTACCTATAATAATGGCAAGCAATTCTGCATTGCTCAAACTTTGCCGTCCTAAATTCATCAACTTCTCTCTCGGTCTGTCTGCCTCATCCCATTCCTTGATACTTAAACGTCTTTTAGCGGAATCCAAGTCCGCTGCATTATTCTTTGAAGTCATTTTACTCTTTCGCCCTTTTGTTCAACATCTGCAAAGGTAGGCATAAAGAGATTATCGGGAAGTCGGAGCAGCAATAAATCGCAAAAAAACAGATTGATTATTTGGATTCTACGGAAAAAGTAGTAACTTTGCAAACTCTGATTTGAGTGGTCAGCGAACCCGTATTATCCTATGATTGCTTGAATTGGAGCAGGTTAAGTCAAAATCTTCTCGCTTCTTACTGCCCGTTTGAAGTGCGATTATGGCGACAAAAGTAATTTTAATGTTTTCAGAATAGACAAACAAAATGGGTACATTGAGTTATAAAACGATTTCGGCGAACAAAGCCACTGCAAAAAAAGAGTGGATTGTTATAGATGCAGAGAACGAAATCGTAGGACGTTTGGCGACAAAGGTTGCAAATGTATTGAGAGGTAAACACAAACCTTGCTTCACACCTCACGCAGATTGCGGAGATTATGTAATAGTGATAAACGCAGACAAAGTGAGATTTACCGGCAAGAAATTCACCGATAAGGTTTACGTGCGTCATACCGGATACCCCGGAGGACAACGTTTTTCCACACCGAAAGAAATCATGGCGAAGTTTCCGATAAGAGTTATCGAACATGCTGTAAAAGGAATGTTGCCTAAGAATAAATTGGGCAGTCAACTATACAGAAATCTGCATGTAGTAGCGGGAACTACGCATAAGTTTGAGGCTCAACAGCCAAGATTAGTAAACCTTAACACAATCAGATAAGAGATATGGAAGGAGTTATCAACACCATAGGAAGAAGAAAATGTGCCGTTGCAAGAGTTTACATGAAACAAGGCAGTGGTGAAATTATAGTTAACGGAAGAGACTACAAAGAATACTTCCCGACAGATACATTGAGATATATATGCAGACAGGCTTTCGAGACCGTAGGGGCAGAGGGGCAATACGATGTTAAGGCTAACCTTGATGGCGGCGGAATTTCCGGACAAGCAGAAGCTTTACGCATGGGTATAGCAAGAGCTTTGTGCGAAGCAAACGCAGAGGACAGGCCTGCATTGAAGTCAAAAGGCTTGTTGAGAAGAGATCCTCGTATGGTTGAAAGAAAGAAACCGGGTCAAAAGAAAGCTCGTAAGCGTTTCCAATTCAGCAAACGTTAGTATTATTGGATATTGTTTAGTATCCAAATCGGCAAGATTTCTTCTTGCAGACGACTACTTGCCGATTGATTTTAGTTAATAAGGAAAGTAAACAAAAAAAAGAAAGAGATGTTAGATTTCAATCAAATGCTTGATGCAGGTGTTCACTTCGGACACTTGAAAAGAAAATGGAATCCGAAAATGGCTCCTTATATTTTCATGGAGCGTAATGGTATTCACATTATAGATTTGCACAAAACGGCAGCCAAAGCAGAAGAAGCTGCAGCTGCATTGAGACAAATCTCAAAATCAGGAAAGAAGATACTTTTCGTTGCCACAAAAAAGCAAGCGAAAGATATAGTTGCAGAAAGAGTAAGAAGCACCAATATGCCATACGTTACGGAACGTTGGCCGGGCGGAATGCTTACTAACTTTGTAACCATCAGAAAGGCAGTTAAGAAAATGAACACCTTGGAGAAGCTCTTGTCCGATAAAGACTCGACTACTATTTCCAAGAGAGAAAGATTGCAAATAACTCGTGAGAAAGCAAAGTTGGAAAAGAACTTAGGCTCAATCGCAGACCTATCCCGCCTGCCATCGGCATTGTTCGTTGTGGATATAAACAAAGAACACATTGCCATAGCGGAGGCGAAGCGTTTGAACATACCAACCTTTGCAATGGTGGATACCAACTGCGACCCTAACTTGGTTGATTTTGCTATTCCTGCAAACGATGACGCTTCCAAATCAGTTGCTTTGATAGTTGATTATATATGCAAAGCAATAGAAGAGGGTGCTCAAGAAAGAAAAATGGACAAGGACAGCCGTGCTGCCGAGCAGAACGAAGAAGAAAATGAGGAGATGGCAAGCGAACACTTGGACACTGAGGAGGCAGAAGAGAATGAAGGAAACAAAATCAGAAAAGTAAAAGGTTCCACAGAAGATAACATGGAGAAACGTCCGAGAAAGCAAATAGCAAAACGTAACGTTTCAAAAAAGTAATCAACCAATAAGCATAAAAAGATATGGCAAACATAACAGCATCACTTGTCAATGAGTTGAGAAAACGTACCGGCGTCGGCATGATGGATTGCAAGAAAGCATTGGTAGAATGCGATGGCGATATGGACAAGGCAATCGACTATTTGAGAGAGAAAGGACAAAAACTTGCAGCCAAGAGAGCAGACAGAGATGCCTCTGAGGGAGCTGTGTTGGCAGCAGTCAATCAGGATAAGACCTTTGCCGCAGTTATAATGATGAATTGTGAGACAGACTTCGTTGCAAAGAACGACGGTTTCGTTGACTTTGCCAAGAGTGTTCTTAATGCTGCCATAGCAGCCAAAGCAAAGGACTTGCAAGCAGTCATGAGCCTTACCATAGACGGAGTAAGCGTTGAAACAATGATTATAGAGCAAGTGGCAAAGATTGGAGAAAAGATCACTCTATCTCACTATTTGCCGATAGAAGCTCCTGCCACATACGCATACGTACACCCCGGCAATAGAATGGCTTCCGTTGTAGGCTTGTCCAAAACAGGATATGATGAGGAAGGAAAGGAAATGGCAATGCAGGTTATCGCCGGCAGACCCGTGGCTTTGAACAAAGCAACCGTTCCTGCCGAAGTCATAGAAAGAGAGATGGAAGTTTACAGAGGCCAAGTCAGAGAAGAAGGAAAACCTGAAAACATGGTTGAAAAGATTGCAGAAGGCAAACTTAACAAATTCTTCAAAGAAAGTACGCTATTAAGTCAGGAATATACACGTGAGGCAAAAGTTTCCGTGGAAGAGCACTTGAAGAAAATAGACAAAGACTTGACCGTTACTGCATTTCAACGTGCAGAATTGGGCGAGTAAGATGTGAAACCATTGCAAAGGAAGGAAGCATATATATTTTGCTTCCTTCCTTTTTTATTACCGATAGAAACACAATATACTCAATATGGAAAAAGTCAGAGCGAAAAAGCACCTCGGACAGCATTTCCTTAAAGATGAGAGTATCGCAAAGAGAATTGCGGACAGTTTGCTTGGCGAAACTTCTGTTTTAGAGATAGGACCGGGCATGGGTGTTTTGACCAAATATCTTAAAGATACTTCTGCCGTAAAGGCTCTCAAACTTGTGGAAATAGATAGCGAAAGCGTGGTATATCTTAATGAAAATTATCCCGAATTGAAACAAGACATCATCAGCGGGGATTTTCTGAAAATGGATTTGAACGGCATCTTCCCTTCTTCTTACGCCATAATGGGTAACTTCCCCTATAATATATCCAATCAAATTCTCTTCAAGGTATTCGACAATCACGATAAAATCAATCAAGTCGTAGGAATGTTCCAAAAAGAAGTTGCAGAAAGGGTGGTTGCTCCGAGTGGCAGCAAAACATACGGCATACTCTCCGTTCTTCTTTCCGCATATTACAACGGTGAATATCTCTTTACTGTTAGCGAAGATGTTTTCTCACCCCCGCCAAAAGTGAAATCAGCTGTCATAAGGCTTGTACGTAACACCACAACCCAGCTTGATTGCGATGAAAATCTCTTTGTCCGTATTGTGAAAACAGCCTTTAATCAAAGACGCAAGATGCTGCGTTCATCTCTCAAACCATTAAACATGTCATTGGCAAACATAGAAGAGCCCCTGCTTACCAAAAGAGCAGAACAGCTTTCTTTGGAGCAATTCATTCATATAACAAAGAACGTAAACCATGATTAGCCCTGCTTATATATTGGAAATTATCTTCCTTTCAATCGCACTTTCCATGGATTCTTTTACCGTCTCCATCACCTGCGGCTTACAAAAAACTCTTACAAGGAAAAGAACCTTCCTTTTGGCGTTCAGCTTCGCTTTCTTTCAAGCTCTCCTGCCTATGTTGGGAGCTTTGCTCGGCGATGCTTTTGCCCTCTTTATGTCGCAAGCCGACCATTGGATAGCTTTTGCTCTCTTGTGCATAATGGGAATAAAGATGGTAATCGACGGACGTAAATTCAAACTCAGAGAAAAAGTCTTCGACGTATCAAATCCAAAAGTCATATTACTGTTATCCATAGCCACCTCCATAGATGCTTTCATCGTCGGCATTACATTCGGAATAAAATGGGCATTTATACAACAATGTATAGCCGTATTGACAATATTCCTTGCCACTTTCCTCTTTTCCTTACTCGGAGTAAGAATGGGAGAAAAGATACATTTTGTCAAACCTCGCTTTGCCTTGGTTCTCGGCGGTATCATACTTATTCTCCTTGGAGCAAAGACTCTTGTGGAACACCTCTATTTCGAATAAACGATTTCCATTGCAAGACATAATTTGACAAGAACCGCAAAACAAAATCCGATGATACATTTCGATACCGATTACATGAGAGGAGCCTGCCCTGAGATAATAGCCGGACTCGCTTCCACCAATATGGAACAAACATCCGGCTATGGAGACGACCCATACAGCCGACGAGCCAAGGAACTCATACTCTCCGCATGCGGATTGCAAGATGCAGACGTGCATTTCATGGTGGGAGGAACGCAGACCAATGCAACCGTCATCGACGGACTGCTTCCGAAACATGCAGGAGTAATGGCGGCAGAGAACGGACACATAAACGTTCATGAAGCAGGAGCGATAGAAGCTGCAGGACATAAAGTACTTGTATTACCTTCCGAAAACGCCAAAGTCAAAGCCGAAGATCTCTCAACTTATATAGAAAACTTCTATGCCGACGACACTTACTCTCACATGGTAGCTCCCGGTATGCTTTATATCAGCTTCCCTACCGAATATGGAACGCTTTACACTCTTGAAGAACTGCAAGCACTCAGCAAGGTATGCCGCAAAGCAGATATACCTCTCTATATAGACGGTGCAAGGCTCGGCTACGGAATAGAAGCTCAAGGCAATAAAGTCAGTCTGAAAGATATTGCTGCTTGTGCCGATGTCTTCTATATAGGCGGAACCAAAGTCGGAGCTTTATTCGGCGAAGCCGTAGTCGTACCTAATCGCAAACTGTTGCGAAACTTCTTTCCCCTGATGAAACAACATGGAGCAGTATTGGCAAAGGGGCGTCTCTTGGGATTGCAATTCGAGACCCTTTTCACCGATAATCTTTATTTCCGCCTCTCACGCAATGCAATAGAGAGAGCCATGGAAATAAAACAAGCACTGCTCGCCAAAGGATATAAACCCTATGCCGACTCTCCGAGCAATCAACAAATCTTCTATCTGCCGAATGAGAAGATAGAAGATTTGAAGCAATATGTAAGTTTTGAACTCTGGGGAAGACAAGGCGAAACACAAACTCCTGTACGTTTCGTATGCGATTGGTCAACAACTAAGGAAGAAACCGAACAATTTATCACCCTTTTATAAGCACTGTCGAAGCGATCTTTTACGAAGCAAAAAGGGGAAAACGTTTTCTTAAAGTAATTCCGATATATTGATTACTCAAATGCAAAACTTCTTTTATTCGAATGTCATCGTCAATGTGTATTTCAAAGGTATTGATAAGCTATGTATTTTGACAAATGTCCACTTCGGATAGTTGAACCAAATTATTGCTTTCCGTTAAAAGCAATAATATAAAATCGGAGTTTTCTTCCGTATCTTGGAAACAAACTCCGATTGTTATGATTGTGCCGTAAATTGTGTGCTTTCTCAGAAAGGTTCGACAATTCTTCTTAATCGATTTTCTCAAAGCCGGTATAAACTTGCAATGCTTTCGGTATATTGATACCGGTTGATGTTTGGTTGTTCTCCAATAAGGCTGCAAGCACACGAGGCAATGCCAAAGCACTGCCGTTCAAGGTATGTGCCAATTTAGTTTTGCCGTCCTTGTCCTTGTATCTTAGTTTCAATCTATTCGCTTGGTATGTCTCAAAGTTCGATACGCTGCTTACCTCCAACCAGCGTCCCTGTGCAGCCGACCAAACTTCAAAATCGTATGTTATCGCAGAAGTAAAACTCATGTCTCCACCGCATAAACGCAATATTCTATACGGTAATTCCAATTTATCCAACAATCCGCCAACATGAGCTTTCATTACTTCGAGTTGTTCATAGGAATGTTCCGGTGTATCTATGCAAACTATTTCTACTTTATCGAATTGGTGAAGACGGTTCAAACCCCGAACATCTTTTCCGTAGGAACCTGCCTCACGACGAAAGCATTGAGAGTATGCACAGTATTGTAAAGGAAGTTCCTTCTCCTTTTGAATTGTATCTCTGAATATATTAGTTACAGGAACCTCCGCAGTAGGTATCATATAAAAGTTATCCAAAGGAATAACATACATTTGTGCTTCCTTGTCAGGCAGTTGTCCCGTTGCCATTGCGGAGTTCTCGTTGACCATCAAAGGAGGCTGAACCTCGATAAAACCATCTTTCATTGCTTCGTCCAAGAAGAAATTTATCAATGCTCTTTGCAGTTTTGCACCTTTGCCTTTATATACAGGAAATCCGGCTCCTGTTATCTTGTTTCCCAAATCGAAATCAACTATATCGTATTCCGAGCAGAGTTCCCAGTGAGGTTTGGCATCGGAATCGAGCTTTGGCATTTCTCCCTTTTGCAAAACTGTAATATTATCTTCTGCTCCAAATCCCTCAGGAACATCTTTGTTCGGAAGATTGGGTATGGAAAGAAGTAAAGTCTTGATTTTCTCTTCGCTTTCGGTAAGTTGGTCGGCAAGTTCTTTTTCTTTATTCTTGTATTCGCTTGTCTTGGCTTTCAATGCTTCCGCTTCATCATTTTTGCCCTGTTTATATAAGATGCCTATTTGCTTTGCAATTGAATTGGCTTCTGCTTTGATTTTGTCTGATTCCGTTTGAACGCTGCGTCTTGTGTTATCTGCTTCAAGCAAATCACCTATAATCTGCTCGACATTCTTAAAGTGCTTTACCTTCAAGCGTTCAATGACATAGTCCTTGTTTTCCCGTATAAAATTAAGCTGTAACATATCTTTGTATCTCTTTATCCTTTATTACTTATTTCCTATCGAAAAATATACTCTTCTCACTTGCCGACAATGCTATCGCAAGCACGGTTTGACAGTCCTCAAGCATTCCCAAATTCTTAGCAGCCAAACCCACAGAGAACATTACACGATTGTCCACCTTACAATCCGCCGCCTTATTGCATGCACTGCCGACTGCAATACCCAAATCATTTGAATTGAAAAAACATGGCGTAAGCGGCGAGGCTTCATTCTTCATCTGACAGGTGGCATAACCACAATAACCGCAATCAAGACCGAGTGCAGACAGCTTGCTGCCTATCAAAACCACCGCCTGACTTTGCAGAATATTCAAAGCGTCTCTGTGCAAGAACTCCTGACCGCTTGCGGCATACAGTTCTTCCAATTTGTCTGACAGTTTCTTTATATCCTCACCTTCTGCCACCTTGATAAGCAGGTTATTCACTCCTCTTGCTTTTGGTGCAGTCAAGGCGGCAACGCACATGAATTTTGCCACCTGTGAAACCACTTCTTGTTTGAAGTCTTCCAAATCTTTCATTCTTATGTTTATTTCAAAAGATACTCGATCAATTTCTTTGTAGCTCTTCCTCTGTGGGAGATTTTGTTCTTTTCTTCCATGCTGAGTTCTGCAAAACTCTCCCCATAGCCTTTCGGCATAAATATAGGGTCGTAACCGAAACCGCCTTTGCCATATCTCTCAGTCAGAATACAACCTTCGCATTTTCCTTCAAAGAAAAGAGGTTCTCCGTTTTGAATAAGACATATTACCGTTGCAAAACAAGCATTACGATTGGTTTTTCCCTCCATGTTATCCAACAACAAATCCATGTTATCATCAAAGCTGCACTTCTCTCCTGCATAACGAGCAGAATAAACACCAGGTTCACCGTTCAATGCCTCAACCATAAGTCCGGTATCGTCCGCAAAACAATCCTTCCCGTACTTATCCCAAACATATTTTGCCTTTTGAAAAGCATTTTCCTTCAAAGTACTGCCCGTTTCCGGTATTTCCTCCTTACAACCCAAGTCTTTAAGACTTATAATTTTCACTTTCCCTTGCAACAAACGTTCTATTTCTTCAATCTTATGCTTGTTGTGGGTTGCCATTACCAATTCCCTCATTTGTATTTATCTTTTTCCCAGACTGCAAAGTTATATTCTTTTGCCGTAATCTACAACTTATAAACTCTTCTTTTGCATTTCGGAGATTCAAAACCGAATAATAACTCCTTATCGGTAATATCCTCAAAGCGATAAACAACCTTTTCTGTCAACTCGGCACGACTTAAAGCGTTTACGGCATTCGGCACATCTGTTATTATGATTTTGTTCTCCTTTTTATCCTTTAAATACTGCTGCTTCGTATATTTCTGTGCATGTAACAAGTCTTGTGAATTTACTTTTCCGAACTTATACAGGCAAATATTCTCTACCATGGGTTTGTTCGTCAAGACAAAAACTGCTTCGGGATATTGCTTCGTCAATTCTGCCAATTCCTCATCAGGTTCAAAATGAAATGCATTATTCGGATAAAGAGCGAAGCTGATATTCCATACCAACAAAGCGGCAGAAAGCCAAATCACAGGTCTCGAACTTTCAAAATAATATACATATAGCATGATTGTAATAAACGGAATAATGACCATGAACTCTGCATTGCCGTTTGAGAAAGCCGCAAAAGCAATGGTGAACAACAAAACACCCCAAAGCATTCTCACAAAACGCCTTTCTTGAAATAATTTCAGTTTTCTTCTTTTTATGTTTCTCAAAGCGGCAATACCCAATACCGCAAACACAAAAACAATTACCGATATACCGATGCAAATCGCAGTATAAGAAGCGAACAAGCCGAACACATAACCGTGAAGCTGCACAAAGCTGCGAAGCAAACCCATTGCAGTCAGCATAACAAGCTGTTTCAATACAGGCATTCCCGCCTCTCCACTCAGATAATCATGCAAAGCAAATTCCAATGTGCCGCTCAAAGACAACTCACCGTTCATACCATAGGTTGTGAGCAGATAAAGCAAAGGCACGGAGAGACTTATGGAAAGGAATATCAAGAGATGTTTTTTATGTCTGTCAAATAAAAACACCATAAAAAGGCAAAGCCAAACAAGTATGGAGAGCTGATGAAACAAACAAGCCAAAGAAATACATACAGCAGCTTTCACCACCCTGCCAAGTGAGTTTCTGATAAGAAAAACCTGCATATAATACATTGCCAACAGACAAAACAGCAAAGGAAGTACATAACATTCGTTATCGGTTGCAAATCGCATAAAGCCAAAACAAGAACCGCCGAACGCAATAGCCGCCGAAAGAAAAACCTCATCGGCATTTACCCTTTTAATCATACGACGCAACACCAAGAGACAACCTCCTGCCACCAAGGCATTCGCATATTGCAACAACACAAGAGGTTCTATGCCTACCCAGCCGAATATTTGCAACAACACTCTGCCATAAAAACAATACAACAGGTGATGCGGACGAAACATCTCCTCTCCCCACAATGACGAATAGGCATTAGAATAGGCATCTCCCACAGGATTGGCACTCGGGAAAAGGAGATATAAGCCCACAAAACACATGATAAATATATAGGAATATTTCTTCCTCACAAAATACAGCAACTTCATACAATTTTTACTTTACATCAAAGAAACGTACAGCTTTCGCAAAACGTATATAAGTCCATAAAATCAATTCAAAAAGCCTAAACTCAACACATAAATACAATTTTGGAGAGAGAACAAAAAAACTAAACTCAAACAGTTTCAAATGAAGAGTTCTTTGGGATAGCTCACATTGTGAAGGAAAAGAGCTTTTGCGGGAACGCTTCCACCTGCGAGACAACGATCTTTACTTTTTATTATTCCTTCAAACTCCTCTTCATTTATTTTTCCTTTGCCTACCAAAAGCAGTGTGCCGACTATTGCTCTGACCATATTTCTCAAAAAGCGGTTTGCCTCTATGGTGAAAACGATTTGTTCTCCCTCCACTGTCCACTTAGCATAAGTTATATTACAAATATTGTTGTTAACCTGTGTATGCAGTTTACTGAATGAAGTGAAGTCTTTTCTGCCGAGTAGTTTGGTGGCAGCAAGATTCATAGTTTCTACATCCGTATGCCAAGGGTAATACCAGCAAAAAGCATCTCTGAAAGGTTGCTTATTTGGGCTGATATAGTACTTGTATGTTCTGCTCAATGCGTCGAAACGTGCATGAGCATTCTCCCGAACGGGATATAAACCGTAAATCCGTACAGAATAGGAGAAATAACGATTGAGACGAAACACCAAATGTTCTCTTTCTTCCATAGAAAGGCTGTCATAATCGAAATGGGCATAGAAATCCGAGGCATGAACGCCACTATCCGTTCTTCCACAGCCCACAAGTTCGATTTCTTTTCTCAAAACATGAAACAAAGCCCTTTGAAGAGCTTCCTGAACGCTGTCATGACCGTCCTGTATTTGCCAACCGTGGAAATTCTCTCCGTTATATGCCAAATGTAAAAAATATCTCATTCTTCTCTTACTGCTTATTTGTTCTTTCACAAGTGGCAAAGATACGAATTTATCAAAAAAAGAAACGATCGATTTGGACATCGACCGTTTTTATAAAGTTAAAACCTAAAATCAAGTAGCGCATAAGAGAATCGAACTCTTATTTACAGAATGAGAATCTGCCGTCCTAGCCGTTAGACGAATGCGCCATTATCTTTGCGAGTGCAAAGGTACAAATTATTTCCTTACAGCCAAAGAAAATTCGAGATTTATTTCTCTTTTTTCTTCAATTACCTCTTATTGAACACCATTTCACCAATATATTATCGGTTTTCAAGGTATGCAAAAAACAGGAATATCGTACCTTTGCAACTTGAATATGAAACAAAATGACATCAGACATACCTTATAACGAAGAGGAATTAGAGGAATTGAGCCATTGCAGCCTTTGTCCGCGAGCTTGCGGAGTTGATAGGCTGAATGGTGAAAAAGGATACTGCAACTGTGGAGCAGGAATAGAAATTTCCTCTGTATGTAAGCATAAAGGAGAAGAACCGACAATAGTCGGAAAAAAAGGAATTTGCAATGTATTCTTCACTCACTGTAACTTGCAATGCGTTTATTGTCAGAACAAGCAAATATCCCGTAATGGCATTCCTGCCAAAAATCCTTTCATAAGTTTCGATGAGCTTATACAGAAAATCGAAAGTGTACTATCGGAAAGCGAAAACGTCATCGGCTTTGTCTCCCCTACCCATCATATTCCATTGATGAAAGCAATTATCAGAACCTTAAACCAAAAGGGTTTACACCCGAAGACAGTTTACAATACCAATGCTTACGATAGTTGCAAGCAGTTAAAAAAGTTAGAAAGCATAATAGATGTTTATCTTCCGGATTACAAATATGCAGACAGCAATCTTGCAAAAGAACTCTCACAAGCAAAGGATTATCCGGATAAAGCCTTAGAAGCCATCAGGGAAATGTACCGCCAGAAAGGCAGCAGCCTGTTAACCGATAAAAATGAGAAAATCGAAAGCGGACTTATAGTCAGACATCTCGTTCTTCCCTCACAAGAAGAAAACAGTAAAAAAGTTTTAGACGCACTGAGCGACATTTCTCTCAACTTGAACATATCTCTGATGAGCCAATACACACCAATAGAACAAATGAAACAGGATTACCTGAACCGCCGCCTCTCGCAAGAAGAATATGATAACATAACAGAATACTTCTACGCCAGAGGACTGCACAAAGGCTTCTTCCAAGATCTATCTTCGCAAGATAATCTTATACCGAACTTCGACAACGACACATGGAACGGTAAATAAAAACATATACTCCGCCATTTTGTTACTGACAAAACAACGTTTGTATTCAAAATATGTGTTTGACTAACATTTTTGCAGGAGTGTGGTTTTTCAAATACGGGAAATGAGGGAAATCCAATGGAAATATATTACAAAAGAAAGTAAACACAAGGTGGTATTTTGTCGGAAGAAAATAATGTCGTAAATTTGCGTCTTCTATGTTGGCAGAGAAAAAGGAGAAAAGAAAGAGGGTTTTACCGTTGTGCCTGAAACTTTCATTCAGGTTACTCGGCTATTTCTTCTTGTTTGTATATATTCTCGTAGCTCTGTTGAACAGCACCTTGGTTCAGTCTTTTACCGCTGCCAAAGTGGCTGAACATTTTTCCAAAGAGTGGAAAACCAAATTGTCAATAGGTGCTTTGGAGATACGTCCTTTGCTTACTGTTTCCTTAAAAGATATTTACCTTGAAGACAGGGACGGCGATGTTATAATCGATGCAGACTACATAAGCGTAAGTCTTCGCTATTTTTCTCTGCCCAAGAAACTTGTACTATCTAATGTCAGCTTGCAAGACGTAACTTACGTATTTGCAAAAAAGGATGACAAACTTAATCTTGCTTTTATTCTCGATTATTTCAAGAGCGACAAGCCCAAAGAAGATAAACCCAAGGGAGAACCATTTGTTTTGAAAGTTGAAAGACTTCGAATGAAGAACGTGAATTTCCGATTGGACATGTACGATAACCACAATCCTATACCGGAATTCGGAGTGGCAACAAATCATCTTGCGTTCAGCAATACAAATGCTTTAATCAGTGATGTGGAAGTTATTTCTGACTCCATAATGGCAACTTTCGGCAGATTTTCTACAATGGAACGCTGCGGGCAAAGGGTGAAAGACCTCAGCGGTAAATTCACCGTAAGTCCGAAAGGGATAACATGCCATAATATGCATTTGGAAACGGAAAACTCCGATTTGAAAATGCAAGTCGGTATAAAAACAGAGAGTTGGGGAACATATTCTCACTTTATCGATTCGGCACATTGCTTTCTTGCCACGGCAAACGGCAGCAGAGTATCAATGAAAGACGTTACCTATTGGGTTCCTTCACTGCAAGGGTTCGACATGAGTTTTGATGTATATACACGAATAGAAGGAACTGTTTCAGATGCGGTCTGCGATTTTTTGAAAATAAATACAGGCAAAACCCATATTGCTTTGAAAGGCAGTGTAAGAGGCTTACCTGAAATAGATAATACCGTTTTTGATATAGCATTGGAAAGGCTCGAAAGTTCGGCAAAGGAATTCAATGAATTCAAATTCGGAGAAAAACTCTCCGGATTGAAACTTCCGACAATACTTTATTCGCTTGGACAAATTAAAATGAAAGCCGATTTCCGTGGTTTACTCACAGCATTCAAAGCAAAAGCAAATATAAAAACCGATATAGGCAATTTATCTCTTTCCGGAGCCTCCAAACCTGCGGCAAAGGGGAAAACTGCCTACGCATGCTTGCTCCAAAGCGAGCGTTTCGATGTAGGACGTTTGTTAGGACAGAATATATTGGGAACAACGGCAGTAGATGTATCACTCGAAGCCGTACCTGCCGATTTGAGAGGACTTTTGGCAGAAGTGGAAGCAAAATTCGATGACTTTGAATTCTGCGGAAACAAATATAATTCCGTGTCTTTGGACGGCAATATAGAGAAAGGTAAATTCTCTGCCCAATGCAGCATAATAGATGATGCAGTTGTGGCAGACTTGAACTGCGATGGAAATTTATTAAATGACAAAAGTCTGAAAGTTCGAGCAGATATAACTGATGCCGATTTGAAAAAAATAAATCTCTTCAACTTTCCCGATACAACGACTATACTTTCGACAAGTCTTTATGCTGATATAAGGAACTTCAATCCTGACAGTATAAACGGTTTTGTTGATTTGCAGAACATAAAAATAAACACAAAGGAGAATGAATATGCAATTGAATACCTTTATTTGAACGTCAAAAACGACAGTACGGTAAATCGTATCAATTTGAAGTCTTCTCTTGCAGATTTGAAATTGGAAGGTCATTACGAAATCTCCACCTTGGTAAAGGAAATTGGCGATTTGGTGAATTATTACCAGCCGGATCTCAGTTTGCTCTCCACTTCCGAAACAGTTTTACAAGCAACAGAGGAAACGAAAAACGATTTGAAGGTAAGTTCTGTTGCCGATTTCGATTTGAAACTTAAAGATATCTCACCTGTTACCGAGTTATTAAACTTGGATATGGCTTTGCAAAACGGCTTAAGCCTTAGTGGCAGAATAAGTCCCGATACAGCATTAACAGCAGATTTGAAAGCGAGGAATTTCCGCTATGGGAAAATGCTCTTCGACAATATTGATTTAATAGTTCAAACTTCAAGTAACGGCATATCGCTTGAAACATATTCAGACAAAGCACAATTAAGCGACAGTTTCGCAATTATATCACCAGGAATAAATATAAACCTCATGGGTAACGATATGATGATACTTGCGGTCTTCAAAGGAGATGAGAGAAACGATATAGGAGGACGCTTGAAGTTAATGTCTTATTTGGGATATAACGGCTTACAGGTAGATTTCAAGGATTCATACCTTATGCTTGGCAAAGATACAATATTGTTTGATAACAACAACAGCATAGGATATAAAGACGGACGCTTTGAATTGAACAGATTCGGCTTCGGAAAAAAGAACGAAAAAATCGTTATCACAGGTGCTGTGTCGGATAACAGCAGGGATAGGCTTAAAATAGCCTTTCAGGGAGTCAACATAGCGGACTTCAATCCCATATTGAACAAATTCGGACTTGAGGTGCAAGGTAAGTTGAATAATGAGGTTATTATGTGGAGTGTATTGAAAGATTTCAGCCTTGAATCTTCGATAAACGTTGACGATTTACTCATAAACAACGTACGTCTCGGCAGAACAAAACTCGGATTAAGCAACAAAGAAGAAAGAAACGAGTTCTTGGCAGATATAGAAATGAAATACGAATTACCTGGGGCAAAAGAGGTCGTACCAATGCGAATAAATGGTAAAATCAATCCTTATGACAGCATAGACAATCTTAATTTGAGAATAAGTATGCAGGACTTCGACATAAAATTGATTGAAACATATCTTTCCTCTTTATTTTCCAATATAAGGGGAAAGCTGTCCACGGAAAACCTTGCCATAAAGGGTAAATTTTCTCAACCCCATGTAGTCGGCAAATTGAAGTTCAAAGACACTTCAATCAAGATAAACATGTTGAATACGGTATATAGTTTCGATAATGAGCTTAGAATGAATGACAGTGTCTTCTCTTTTGAAAATTTCGAACTGCAAGATGTCAACAAAAACAAGATTACAATAAACGGCACAATCTCTCACGATAACTTTTCTTCATTTGCACTGAATCTTGACGCCAAAGCGGACAAGTTGAAGATACTCGACACCTATCGGGACGCAGGTCAGATGTATTACGGCACTGTTTATGCCTCTGCCAATGCAACCTTGACAGGCAGCTTGGACTCTCTGAAAATACGGGTCGATGCAACAACGGACGATAATACAAGATTGACTGTGCCGATTTCGAGCAAGATGTCTGCAAGCGACAATTCCTTTATTACTTTCACCTCTTTGCAAACAGAGGACAAAGAAATAGTTGCAGAGGAAAATCCGGAGGAAAGTTCGATGTACTATAACATAGATGTAAATCTTAAAGTCAATCCAAATGCCGAGCTTTATATTCCGATAGATTTCAATCAGATTAAAGGCAAACTCTCTGCCGCAGGTAATGGAGAGTTGAATATAAAGGTAGGAAGCGAAAGTGATTTGTCTATAGATGGAACAGTTGCAATAGACAACGGAAAGTTTTCAATGTCTATTGCAGATCTTGTAACCAAGGACTTCACCATGGAAAAAGGAGGAACATTGGCTTGGGCAGGCGACCCTGCCGGCGGAGTAATCGACCTTAAGGCCGTTTATTCGACGACGGCTTCTTTGGCTCCAATACTCGGACAGGAATATTCAAAAAAAGTTGAAGTCAATTCCATAATTCACCTAAGCGGTGAAATGACAAACCCTCAGCCCAAATTCAGCATCGAATTGCCGAAAGTGGACGAATCAACCAAGCAATACTTTGCTTCTGCAATTGATTTGGACGATGAACGTACGGTATTGGAACAAACATTTTCTCTATTAGTGGTAAACAGCTTCTATTCTTCCGACGGTACAGCAGAAAACTCCGTCGTCGAGTCCGGAGTGTCCTCTGCATTGGAGGCAGCTTTCTCACAGGTAAGCGGAATGCTGACCAATCTTATCAAATTCGTTGATGTGGACATGAATTATTCGAGAGGAGCATCCGGAAATTCGGATAGAATAGATATGACTTTATCAAAAGAATACGGACGTTTCATAGTAAGTGCCAATGCCGGCTTTTCAGGCAACTCACAAACCGACGCACAGCAAAATGAAGAGATAATAGGAGATGCCTTTGTGGAATATAAGATGACAGAAGACTTCCGCGTCAGAGTGTTCAACCGTTCCAATGCCAATGATTTCACAAAATACAACATCTCTCCTTATACACAAGGAGTCGGTTTGTTCTATCATAAACAATACGACAGTTTTTCTGACATTTTCAAACGAAACAAAAAACACAAAAACAAAAAATTGAAATGAAAGAATACACAGTGGCTCTTGTAGCACATGACAACTGCAAAACAGACTTGGTTGAATGGGTCGCATTCAACCGTTTGAAACTTGCAAAACACAAACTTATCTGTACCGGAACGACAGGGCTTTTGGTAGAGAAGGCTTTGAATAAAGGTAGAGAAGAGACAGATAGCGAATACGTAAGAGTAAAGAGATTGAAGTCAGGTCCCTTAGGCGGAGACCAGCAACTTGGAGCAATGATAAGTGAGGGCAAAATCAATTATCTCTTCTTTTTCTGGGATCCGATGGGTCAACAACCCCATGATGTGGACGTAAAAGCCTTGCTTCGTATCTCAGTAATGTACAATATACCGACAGCCTCAAACAGAGCAACGGCAGATTTTCTGATATCTTCGCCTCTGTTCGAAGATATGAGCTATAAACCAAAACCTTATAACTACAATTCATACATAAACCGCAAATTGTAAAAGCAATTCTTGTAAATATGAAAAATGAAACGACCTTTCACTTCAGTCCGAAAGACGTTTCGCCAAAGCAAAATCAAATAACAATAAAAATCAATAACAAATGAAGAAAATCACATTATTACTCATTGCAAGCATGTTTGCATTCTCACCTTTGTTGAGAGCAGACGAAGGTATGTGGCTGTTGATGTATATCGACAAACAAACATACAAGGACATGAAAGCTAAGGGGCTTAAACTTACCTCTAAGCAAATTTATGACATCAACCATTCCAGCCTCAAAGATGCGATAATCCAATTCGGCAGAGGTTGCACCGGAGAAATAGTCTCCGACCAAGGTTTGATTTTAACCAATCATCACTGCGGTTATCCACAAATTCAACAACATTCGAGCATTGAACACGATTATTTGAGCAATGGCTTCTGGGCTTATTCCAAAGACGAAGAATTGCCAAACCCTGGTTTAACCGCCAAGTTCCTTGTCAGAATGGAAGATGTCAGCAATCAAGTATTGCAAGGCGTTACCTCCAAAATGGGAGAGCAGGAAAGATTGGAAATAGTTCGCAAGAACTCAAAGAAAATCAAAGAAAACGCAGAGAAAGGAAACACTTACACTGCTGAAGTTGCAACCATGTTCAACGGCAATCAGTACTTCCTTTTCATCTATGAAGTTTATGAAGACGTGCGTTTGGTGGGAGCTCCGCCAAGTTCAATAGGCAAATTCGGTTCAGACACAGATAACTGGATGTGGCCTCGGCATACAGGCGACTTTTCCGTATTCAGAGTGTATGCAGACCGTAACGGGAAACCTGCCAAGTATTCCAAGGACAACGTTCCATTGAAACCTAAACACTTCTTGCCAATCTCTTTGAAAGGAGTAAAGAACAACGATTTCGTTATGGTAATGGGCTTCCCAGGAACCACAGACAGATTTCTTACTTCCTATGGAGTAGAGCAAGCAATGGACGTATATAATCCTTCAGTTGTTACAGCAAGAACAGCCTTGCGTAATGTCATGGACGAGGATATGCGTCAGGAACCTCGCGTCCGCATACAATATGCAGCCAAATTTGCAAGCCTTTCCAACTATTGGAAATTCTATCAGGGGCAAACCAAATGTTTGAAAAACCTTGATGTGAAAAGCAGCAAGAAAGCCCTCGAAAACCGCTTTGCAAAATGGATAAATGAAAATCCTGCAAGGCAAGCTGAGTACGGAAGTGTATTGAAAGACTTGGAAGAATGCTATGAAGCTACCAATGAGTACGACTATTTGAGAGTTTACACCAATGAAGCAATCCTTAGAGGAGCTGCCATATTCTCCGTTGCAAGACAAATGAAACCTCTTGAAGAAGAATTGGTAAAAAATGGCAAAAGCGAAAAAGCAAAGCAAATTGCAGCCAAATTGAAAGAGATTTACGCAGAGACATTCAAGGATTACAATATCATAACCGAAGAAAAACTCTTCGCAGCCGGCTTGGACGTATATTTCCGCAATGTTCCTATACTGCACCAGGACAAAGACTTCTTGTCAAACGCTTTCAAAAACGGTTATAACTTCAAACAAATAGCAAGCGATATGTATAAGACTTCACAAATGGTAAGCCTTGACAGAGTGAACAAACTCTTGGAACACCTCGATGTAACACAAATCGCCAATGATCCCGCATACATATTGACCAATCAATTTATTGATAATATGGTAGAGAAAATGTCCTCCGTGCAATCGCAAAGAGACCGTTTGAGCAGGGCAAACCGTTTGTTTGTGAAAGGAGTTATGGAAATGGACAGCAAGAAACATTTCGCCCCTAATGCCAACCTCACCATACGTTACACCTACGGACAAGTGAAAGACTACAAACCGATGGACGGAGTTACCTACAACTACTATACAACATTGGACGGAGTAATGGCAAAAGAAGACAACTCATCATGGGAATTCACCGTACCTTCCAAACTGCGTCTTTTGTATGAAAATAAAGACTACGGACAATACGCAGAGAACGGAACAGTTCCTGTAGCCTTTATTTCCAACCTTGATATTACAGGAGGAAATTCTGGTTCACCAACAATAAACGCCAAAGGAGAACTTGTAGGAATAGCATTCGACGGTAACTGGGAAGCAATGAGCGGTAACATAGCTTTCAATCCTGATTTGCAAAGATGTATCTCCGTTGACATACGCTACGTATTGTTTATAATCGACAAATACGCAGGAGCAACCAACCTTATCAACGAAATGAAACTCGTGAAATAAGGTTCCCAAATAAAAATATCAACACCAAAGGTTTGAAATCTGATCAAAAAAAGGGTTTCAAACCTTTGTCTTTTATCTGAACAATAGCTTGAAAACAAAAATAAGCATAAAAATTCTCTTATTCGTCAATAGAAAGCGGAATATCGGACTTTATAGGGAATTGCAACTGTATTTGTTCAGGCGTTTGAGCATCTTCCAACTTCATATCGCCTATTCTTGTGCGACACAGTGCAGTCAGATATGCTCCACTCTGCAGTCGTTTACCGAAATCTCTTGCAATGGAACGTATATACGTACCTTTGGAACAACGTATGCGGAAGTCCACTTCCGGCATTCTTATATCGGTTATTTCAAACTCATGTATCGTTATGCGGCGCTCTCGCATTTCGACCTCCTTACCCTCTCTTGCTTTGGTGTATGCCCGCACTCCGTTAATTTTTACGGCAGAAAAGACGGGAGGAAGTTGCGATTGTTCTCCAAGAAAGGAGCTGGCAGTTTGTCTTATCGCCTCTTTGCTTATATGTTCAATCGGGAAAGTGAAATCAACAGGCTTTTCCTTATCGAAACTCGGAGTTGTGGCTCCGAGAAATATTGTTCCTGTATATTCCTTCTCCCCTGCCTGATATTCCTCTATGCGTTTTGTATATTTGCCGACGCATAATATAAGCAAACCGGTTGCCAAAGGGTCAAGTGTTCCGGCATGTCCTATTTTTATTTTCTTTACACCGAAATGTCTTTTGAGAACATACTGTACCTTTTTGGTCGCTTGAAACGATGTCCAAGTATATGGCTTATTCAGCAGTATGTATCCGCCTTGTTCAAGGTTCAATTCCATTATGCAACTTCCAACGGTATGCCGCAGAACAAGAGTACAAGGATAAGCAATCCGACTACAATTCTGTAATATCCGAAAGCCTTAAATCCGTATTTGGTAAGGAAACTGATAAAAAACTTGATTGCAAGTATCGCAACGATGAATGCAACGATGTTTCCTATGATAAGGGTGGATAAATTATTTGCAAGCATTTCCGTTCCGCCCTCAGTCATAAACGCTTTCAAGAGTTTATATCCCGAAGCGGCTGCCATTGTAGGCACTGCAAGAAAGAAAGAAAACTCGGCTGCTGTTTTGCGGGAGAGTTTTTGGCTCATACCACCGACTATTGTTGCCATCGAACGGCTGACACCAGGTATCATTGCGATACATTGAGCCAAACCTATTTTGAAACTCTTCTTATATGTTATTGTTTGGTCTTCATCGGGTTTGTTGAACCACTTATCGACAAACAACATGAAGACACCACCTATCACGAGCATGGAAGCAACCACCCAAACATTCTCAAGAAAACTGTCTATCAAATCCCCTGCCAACAATCCTATGATTGCAGCCGGTAGAAAAGCTACGAGCAACTTCCAATAAAAGCTCCATGACTGCAAAAAACGTTTCCAATATATTACCAAGACGGAAAGAATTGCTCCGAACTGAATACAAACAGTGAAGAGCTTAACAAAGTCATCGCTTGGAACACGTAAAATTCCCTGAGTGATAATCATGTGCCCCGTGGAGGACACCGGAAGAAACTCCGTCAAACCTTCCACTATAGAAATAATGATTGCTTGAAGTGTATCCATTTATTATTTTGCTTTTTTCATGATTGCATATACCTCTATGACCAATCCTCCGACTATGAAGATTGGAGACCACAGCATTCTGCGACTGTTGAACAATGCTTCGCTGAATTGATCGGGGTCGTTGCTGCCTCCACCGCTCAGAAGTATGTATCCGATTGCCAAAACAACCAATCCCACTATCATTATAACGTAATTCTCTTTACCAAATACGAAATCCCTCTTTTCGATTTCCTTATTGTCGTTCGTTTTCTTCATTACGATTATTCTTTATCTATATAATTTACTGCTTTTCAAGTTCATACTTTTCTTTACAGCGATAAGGGTAAAGGTAAACGAAAGTAAAACACCCAATATCACTATTACAATACCCACAAGGATATAAACCTTGATATGCTCCGCCAATACCAAACCTTTTATACTCGAATAAAGCCAATAAAGCACCCCTGCCAGCAAACAATCCGCAACAAAAGCACCCACAAGTCCCAATATTACTCCGCGGACAACAAAAGGACGGCGTATAAAACCCGATTTTGCTCCGACCAACTCCATTGAACGAATTTGCAAACGCTTACTGTTTATGGTAAGTCCTATTGTATGATTTATCAATGTAATTGCGATGAACAGCAGGCACAGAAAAAGTACGAAAATAAAAGCACTCACATTGTATATGACATCATTTATGTCCATAACAAGGTCGTGGCGATAATCCACAACATCGACAATATCCTTTGCTTCCACTGCAAGAATAAATTGTTTTATCTCCGAAATTTTCAATGCTTGAGCTTTGAGATACACCTCTATCGAAGCCTGATAAGGATTGACCGAATCCAAAACCGCAAGATGGTCATCACCCATTACCTTATTCATCATTCGTGCAGCCTGTTCGGAAGATATATATTGGGTTGACTTAACCCTGCTGTTCTGTTTTATTTCGTTCTCCAATTCCAAAGCCTGTTGCTCCGTGGTATCAAGGTTAAGATAAACCGTAAAGGAGACCTGTTCTTTTATTTGCTTGCTTGTGGTATATGTATGATAAATGAAAAGCATTATAAAGCCCAACAAAAACATCACAAGCGAAATACTCAAAACCGTAGAGAAGTTTGCACTCCACAGAGTGAATGATTTATTTTTATTTCTCGCAGCCATATCCGTCAATTATGGGGCAAAGGTACGAAAAAAGCCTTTTCCGACAAAATAAAACTTGAAGACGAATATTTTTTTGTAGATTTGCCGCCCAAATATGGGTATATGAACGGTATATATGTAGAGAAATTCGGAGGGGCTTCCGTAAACAGTGCTTCATCTGTACGGAATGTGGTTTCAATCCTTCAAAGTGAAGAGAAAAAACGCATAGTTGTTGTATCTGCAATGGGCAAGACAACAAATTCTTTGGAAAAGATTGTCAACCTTTGGCATTCTGAAAAAACCGTAAACAATGAAGAATTTGACAAATTACAGCATTATCATCTCTCCATTGCCGAAGAACTCTTCGCTAATGAAGAAGCCAAAAACTCGTGCAAAAATTTGATAAAACACCTCATAGCAGAAAGTCGCGAAAAAATACTTACGCTGAACCACAACGACTATGATTTCCTTTATGACTGCATAGTTTCTTACGGAGAACGCATTTCAACAAGCATAATCTCGGCTTATATGACCTCCATAGGCTTTGCCCATGAACACATCTTCGCACAAGACTTCATTAAAACAGATAATAACTTCCGCAATGCAGACATCAGATGGACGCAAACCAAAGAAATAATTTCTCAAAATCTGTTCCCGCTTCTTGCCAACCGTTCAACCCTCCTGACACAAGGCTTTATCGGCTCAACCAAAGAAGGTTATACAAGCACCCTTGGCAGAGAAGGCTCCGACTTTTCGGCAGCAATATTCGCATATTGCACCAATGCGGAAAGCATGACTATATGGAAAGACGTATCGGGACTTATGAACGCCGATCCCAAACGCATGAAAAGCACCTGCAAACTCGAATGCGTTCCTTATAAAGAAGCAATAGAACTCGCCTATTACGGAGCCTCAATCATACACCCCAAGACCATAAAACCCTTGGAGAACAAAAACATTCCTCTTTACGTAAAAAGTTTCAATGCTCCGCAACAACAAGGCAGCGTAATAACGGATTGCGAAAATCCCATTCCCACTGTACCTAATTATATCTTCAAAGACAATCAAACACTCCTATCTATATTTCCGAAAGACTTCTCTTTCATTGCGGAAGATAAAGTTTCAACAATCTTTGACACACTTTCCTCTTTCGGAATTAAAGTAAATATGATGCAAAACTCGGCTTTAAGTTTCTCCGTATGCTTTGACAAAAACGACAAACTGCTGCAAGAACTCATAGAAGCCCTGCAACAGAACTACAACGTGAGATACAACGACTCCTTGGAACTTATAACAATCCGTCATTACCAAGCCGACTCTTTGGCAAAAGCCATTGACATCAGTCTCTATAATGTTTTGATTGAGCAAAAAAGCCGTATAACCCAACAATACCTAATCGAAAGAAAAGCCGACACCCGCAAGGAAATGCCTTAGCGAAGGGTAAATCATACTGCCCAAACTCTCTACTTTCTCTTTCGTAAGCCACTCTACACATTCTATCCCCTCTTCCATTTGAGGCACAAGAAGTTCATTTGCTTCTGCGCTCATGTCGTACCAATGCGTTTCTTTGATTTCCCGCCTGCCTTTCAGGCTATATACATGGTAAGTGATGCCGAGTTTCTCTCCCAATTTCGGATGCTTCAAGCCGGTCTCCTCCTCCACTTCTCTCACAGCTGTATATTCCAAACTCTCCCCATCTTCCCAATGTCCCTTAGGCAAATCCCAATGTCCCGAACGATATATAAACAAGTATTCTCCCCTCTCATTACATACCAAACCACCTGCCGCCTGCACAAAAAACAAACTCTTGATGGCTTTGGAAAACACCTCCTCCACAGTCAAACTTTTAACAATAATTGTGATATTCTTGCGACATTTCTCTCTGAAAAATACCGCAAAATCAATCAAATCGACATTCTTTTCGTCGCACTCTATCACCCTTTCATTCATCGAAACAGAACGAACAAAAGGAGCATTTACTATACAAACCCTATTGTGTTTGTTGAAAATATCGTACCTTTGCATCATGATTTTGAATAAAGAAACAGCCAAACAAGCAGCTCGATTTCTATTGCAAATTAAAGCAATAAAATTGAATAATGAAAGCCCTTTCACTTGGGCTTCGGGAAGAAAGTCTCCTATTTACTGCGATAACAGGGTTACTTTGTCATATCCCGACATCAGAACTTTCATTCGCCAACAGTTTGTTGCAATCGTAAATGAACAATTTGCCAATGTCGATGTGATTGCAGGCGTTGCAACAGGCGGAATAGCACAAGGCGTATTGGTCGCACAAGACCTTGGGAAGCCTTTTGTATATGTGAGACCGGAAGAAAAAAAACACGGTTTGGGTAACAAAGTAGAGGGAGATTTGAAAAGCGGACAATCCGTAGTGGTCATAGAAGACCTTATCTCCACCGGAAAAAGCAGTCTGCAAGTAGTACAAACACTTCGTGAAGCAGGATGTTCCGTAAAAGGCATGGCAGCCATCTTCACCTATAATCTGGAAGTCGCACAACAAGCCTTCAAGACAAGCGAAGTAAGCCTGAACACAATCACGGACTATCACACCCTTATTGACATTGCAGCAGAAGAAAACTTCATCAAACAAGAAGACCTCGTCTCGCTGACCGAATGGAGAAAAAATCCTGAATTGTGGTCGGAACAAAGAATGAATAACTAATGTTTTTTGGTTTTACTAATCAGGGCGTTATGCGATAAGCATTTCAACGCCCTTTACTTTTGAATGGTATGATAAAAACAGAGAGCAAAAAAACGGAAATAGGAAGAAATGTGGAGTTTGTATTCGATTACATGAGTAACTTCTCCAATTTCTCGCTTATGGCAAACGACAAAATAGAGAATTTCAAAGCAACCGAAGACAAATGCAGCTTCACCATAAAAGGAATGGGTAACTTCGGCTTAAAAATAATCGGTCGTCTTCCCTATGAAAAAATAAGCATAGCAAGCGACCCCGATGTACAATCCTCCATACCACTGCATTTCATTCTGAACCTTAATTTCGAGAAAACAGAAGCATACAAATGCAATATCACCGCAATCCTCGAACTCGACGCACCCCAGATAATGGCAATGATGATAAAAAAACAACTCGAAAAAGCTGCCAATACCTTAGTCGAAACCCTGAAACAAAGAATGGAAATGACATTCTAAAAGCACACTAAATAGATAGGAGTTTAGATATTATAGAAATTATAGAACAACTATACATTATAAAATCTCCGGAACTTCTATACATATCCACACCTTAGCTATCTTTATTTTCTATACCTACTCTACCCCTCTTTAATTTCAGCTGCTAAAAAAACATCTGCAATAGGCAAAAATCAAAGGCTGAAAGAATTTTTCCAAACGGCGTTTTAATTCCGAGGAAACGAAGTCTTGATAGCAAAAAGACTTTGTTTTTACCAAAAACTGCTCAAAACACAGAAAAAAAACTGCTGCCAAATCCGGTGAAGAGAGATAGGCCGAAAATTCGGAGACTTATTTCCAATACGGGAAAATTTCAGCAAATCCGCTTTCGGCAAAAAGATAGAATCGTCGATACGAACTCTTATTTTGTAAGACTTCAAACTTCAGTTATTTACGCTAATTACAGTGGCTTCAATAAAGATGCTTGATATAAATCAGCTTAGGCTTACGATATATTTTTCAATCAATCTTATCGGATGGTAACTTTCTTTTGCTTTTCGCAAGCCTTCCAATCCGAGGTCTTCTTCTCGATTTATGTAAAGGAAATTTGCGGGCAGATGTTCTGCCATCTGTTGATTTATCATGGCGAAAGAGCCTTCAAAATTCCGGTCTGCTTTTTCTATATGCGTGGCAAAGGTTTCATGGTTTATGCGACTGCCTATGCTGAATGCCACAATCTTATCTTCAACCTTTATCATGCCTGCAAAAATGCCTAATTCCTCAATATTGGAAAGCAGGTATTCCACAATTCTTCTCTCTTTTTGATAATCCGAAAGGAAATCCGGATTACGCAAGGCTGCGTCTTCAAGCCATTTATCTTCAAAAGCAAGGCAGTCGGACAGGTTTTCCGGCTTCAGAATTTCAAATGTCCAATCGTAAAGCGATTTGAATTTATTTATATGATTGCGTTTCGGTTGGTATTTTCTTCCTTTGAGATTTTGTAAATCCTCTCTCAAATAAAGGTAATCGAAGAAATCGGGTCGGAAAATCGGGTCGGAGGCTCCTTGGATGTTTTCATGCGACACTGTATCGCCACAAATAAGCAGCATTTCAAAGCCTCTCTTCCTCGCGTCTTCTTTTAAGAGTTCCAAGACTTCGTTTCGATTTCCTTCTCCCAAGGGATAATGGTAACAAATTGTTTTCTCGTCAAAGTATATTCTTACGATAAGGAAGTCTTTCAGTATTGCGTATTCTCCATGATATAAGAAAGAATATGCACAAAGATTGGCAAGCGAAGATTCCGCATTTTTGATTTGCGGCATAAGGTCATGGAAACGCTCAAAAAGCAATCTGTCTTGCGGACTTACGATTTTGAAATCAATCATCTGTCGAAATTTGGTTGCGAAATTACGAAAATAATTACCTTTGCAGTCTATTGGGTTTTTGAATAATGCATTTTCGAGAGCTGAGGTTTGATAACAGCAGCTTGTTCTTTCGTGAATTGCGTTTCAAATAGATATTTATGGAAGTCAGAATAGAAGAGAATGCAGGTTTTTGCTTCGGTGTGGTATCCGCAATAAAGACTTGCGAAAGGAAATTGAAAGAAGAAAAGGAGCTTTATTGCATAGGGGATATTGTGCATAACAGCGAGGAAGTCGATAGGCTGAAAAGGCTGGGACTTCGCATAATAGATAAGGAAGATTTGAGTCGTTTGAAAGATTGTAAGGTTATGATAAGGGCTCATGGCGAGCCTCCTTCAACCTATAAGACTGCCGAGGAAAACCACATCTGCATTATAGATGCCACTTGTCCCATAGTGCTTAAATTACAAAAAGATGTAAGGAAAGGCTATTTGAAAATGAAAGAATGCGGAGGGCAAACAGTGATTTTCGGGAAGAAAGGACATGCGGAGGTCGTAGGTTTGGAAGGTCAAACGGACAATACAGCCATAGTGATAAGCAAAACAGAGGACTTAGACGATATTGACTTCACAAAACCTCTGCATATATTTTCGCAAACCACCAAAAGCAGGGAAGATTTCATGTCTTTGGTGGAACAAATCAGGCAAAGAATGAAAGCCAATGGCAATGAGAATAATTTATTCGTTACAGACAGTATTTGCAAAAGAGTGGATTCGAGGAGTAAAACATTGTTGGAATTTGCCGATGGTGTAGATGCGGTGCTGTTTGTCAGCGGAAGACATTCCTCAAACGGCAAATACCTCTTCCGTCTCTGCAAGGAACATAAAGAGGAAACCTATTTTATTTCAGACAAAGAGGATATAAATTTGGCAGAATTGCAACAATACAAAACCATAGGTATAAGCGGAGCAACCTCAACACCTATGTGGTTAATGGAAGAAATAAGGAATTATGTACTTGAAGCATCTGAGAATAACGAACTTTAAGAACATCTCCTCTTTTGACGAAGATTTTGCAGCAATCAATTGCTTTGTGGGGGATAACGGTGTAGGAAAAACCAATATATTGGATTCCATACACTATCTCAGTTTTTGTAAGAGTTATTTCGGTCAAAACGATTTCGATTCCATAAAGAAAGGTGAAGACTTCTTCTCAATTAACGGATTATATGAGGGAAACGGCACGACGGAAAGTTATATCTGTGCATTGCAAAAGAATGGGAAGAAAACAATACGGCATTCCGATAAGGTATATCAGAGACATTCCGACCATATAGGCAAATTGCCGGCAGTGATTATCACTCCAAACGATCATTGTTTGATAGGAGGAAGCAGCGAATTGAGGCGAAAATTCATAGATATTGCCGTTTCGCAACAGGATAAACTTTATTTGAAAACGCTTATTCGTTACAATAAAGCAGTGGCTCAAAGAAACCGTATGTTGAAAGACTGCAAACTCAGAGGCTGTCTTGACATGATAAGTTTGCAAATTACGGAGGAACAGATAGCTCGCCATGCGGAGGAAATACAAAGAAAAAGAAAAGAATTTTTTGTTGATTTCGCCACTCCTTTTTCGACCTATTACAGTCATATAAGCGGGGATAAAGAAGAAGTAAGCATAGAATATAAAACATACGATGGTAATTTGTCGAATATTTTACTTCAAAACAGAGATAGAGATTTGGCAGTCGGTTATACCACAACGGGCATTCACAAAGATGATTTATTGTTTTGCTTATCTCAAAATCCGATTAAAACTTTCGGTTCGCAAGGTCAACAAAAGACTTACCTGCTTGCATTGAAACTTGCGCAGTTCGATTATCTTTGCAATAAGCTGAAAGAAAAGCCAATCCTTATGATAGATGATATTTTCGACAAATTGGATTTTAACAGAGTAAACACGCTGCTGCAACTCATGAAAAAAGAACAATTCGGTCAGGTGTTCATAACAGATACTCACCCTGACAGGATAGAAAGACTTATAGACGGAGCATTGAAAGAGAAAACAAAAATATTCAAACTATGATTTATCAAAACGGAAAGAAAGAGAATTACGGGAAAAAGAAGAGAGGAATTGCAGAGGCCAAAGAACTGCCTTTGAAAAGCGTTTTGCAAGCATGGTTTGATAAGCATGAAATTCCCGCGGACTTCAACGCAGAAGAAATAATTGCAGCATGGGAGGATTTGACCGGCGATTTGGTAAGAAAACTGACCAAAAAAATTTTTGTGGATAAAAAAACACTTTACGTTTATGTCAATTCACCTGCTTTGAAGACTGAATTGATGATGATACGCAGCGAATTATGCGAAAAGCTCAATGCCCGGCTCTCCGGAAGCAGGGTGAAAGGGATAATAATCAAGTAAACAAATATGCTTCCACTTAAATCGCTTTTACAAAACCCTGTTATAAGGAAGTGCCTATCGCTTTTCTCTACCGATGTATTGGTTAGGGGTGCAAATTTTCTGCTTATTCCGATTTTTCTACACTTGATGACAAAGAATGATTTCGGAATTTACGGCTATCTTTACAACTTTGCCATGACCTGTTCACTCATTCTCAATCTCGGATACCACAGTGCTTTGCCCAAATTATATGTCGAAACATCGGAAAACAAGAAAGACAATTCTTCCATGCTGTTCACATTAAGCATAAGCCTGTTCGGCTTCCTTGCATTCATGTTCGCATTGTTTTATATCACCGATGCCGATTATGCTTTCTTCAACATAGTCAACAATAATGAAGATGTGCAATTCGATTACAAGTCTTACCGTCCGTATCTCTTTATTGCACTCGCTTCAATGATATTTTCCAATTTTCTGACCTATTATTTCATATCTGCAAAGAAGATAAAGAATATACAAGCCTTCAATCTGATAAGATTGTTTGCCTGTAATATTACCGTTATAACGGTATTGTATCTCAGCAAAGATACAGACAAGGTTTTGCTTCGTCTCAGTATAACTTATGTAATAGAGTTTTTGCTGTGCTCTGTGTTTGCAAGAAGTTTCATAAAAGAGATTTGGTGCAAATATCGCAAGGATTATATGTTGCGTGCCTTGAAAATAGGATTACCGCTCAGTTTTGTAGGACTCGTAAATTCGGTCGTGAACTTCGGAGACAAACAATTCGTAATGCTTTACTGCGGAAGCGAAGCCATGGGAGCTTATAACCTTGCCACCCTTTTGGCAACAATCCCTTTGATTGTCTTTCAATCATTTAATTTCGTATGGTTACCGAATTTTCTTGGCGAAAAGAACCTCCATATACTCAAAAAAAAGAATGACCGCAACGCAAAAATAATATTATCCATACTTCTGCTGCTCTCCGTTTTCATCTGTTTAGCTACTTACCTGCTTTTACAATGGAATATCTTTCCTCGCAATTACGGAGAGATAATAAGCTATTTGCCAATGCTGCTGCTTTCGCAGGTATTCGCAGCAATCATCTTATATTACTTCAATTACTTCACCTATTTCGAGAAAACACACATACCGATGAGCCTTTCTATATGCGGAGCCTTTGCAGGATATTTGCTTTACTCCTTTTCTGCGGAAAGATTTGGAGCAATAGGAATAGCAAGTTCAATAGCCATAATCAACATTGCAACAGCATTGCTTTACATAGTCTTTTCCAATCACTATATCAACAAGAGAATAAAAACCACTGCCTGAGCCCGAATGCGTTCAGCATATATTTATAATCGTAAATCAAATCGGTAATTTGGGGTATGGCATCTTGATAAATTCATTCTTTGAATCCTCTTTTCATGCTTCACATTCGTTAGAACGGGAGTCGTTTTGGGTAAAACGTATCCTCGAAAGAGCAAAATAAGACTTTTAGAGATGAAAAAAATATTCCGATGTCTATCAGTTTGTTACAAGAAAAGACAAAGAAAAGTTGCTCAAAAATTTGGCTGGTATTGCTTTTTGGTGTACCTTTGCACTCGTTTTCATAAGGATGAATGTTTGATAGCCTCCTTAGCTCAGTTGGTTAGAGCACATGACTGTTAATCATGGGGTCTTAGGTTCAAGTCCTAAAGGGGGCGCTTCAAGAAAAGAGAAAAGAGATTTGGTAATCCAAGTCTCTTTTCTTTTTATGGCATTATTGCATTCAAGCACTGATACAAAGAAATCGAAACGGTAAATCACGTAAAGATGGTGAAGTGAACGCAAGTTGAAGAGATACTCCATTCTATCCATATTCATTACTTTTTAATGTGCAATTTTATAGTTTGATGGCTCGGAATTTGCGTGAAAATTGTACCTTTGCTTTTTGAACTTTAATGAAAGTATGGAAGCATGCGGTTTTTGTATCCGTTGTTATAGTGTTTCCGTAATGTGAATAAAGAAAGGAGTTATCATGAGAGGTAAATTTGTATGTTTGTTTTCTATGTTTGTTGCGTTATTGTTCCCGTCTGTATTGCTGCATGGGCAGATTAGTTTGCGGAATGTGTCTTGCGGTGCTGCTGTTGTGGAATTTGAAAATGCGAGTGGGGAAGATTTGATGTTGGAACTTTTTACGATGGGAGCCGCAGATACCTTGATTTTTGCAGAAGATTTTTCGCATTTCCCTTCTACGCAGAGTGGTGCCATGATTTGCAATGCTTCACAACTGCTTCATATGCCGGATTCTTATACTCTTTATCCGAATTGCAGGGCAAAAAGATTGTACTCTCCTAACGGGGATACTTGTTTCTTCGATAGAGAGGGGGCTTTCTCCACGCCTTATCTTGATTTAAGCAATCATGGAAATGAAGTGCGTTTGTCATATTTTCTGAAGTCAAAGCATATATCGACTTGCACTTTTTCGGTTTATCTTGTCGATGAGGCGGGCAATCAATCACTTCTGCAAAGCATTGTATTGCCTAAGGACGCTTCCCGCATTGTGGATACCGTGTTCAATAAGCCTTGCAACGGCTTTCGACTTGAATTTTCTGTTACGGGTTTTGTCGCATTTGATAATTTGAAGGTGTCTTCGTCCGATATTATCACTACGTATGTACGAAATCTTACTACGGCTGCTGATACCTGTGTATTTGATATGCTGAAAGCAGATACAAGATATTTTTGTCGCATAGTCGGACACAATGATAGTTTGATGTTTCGTACTTTCAAGGCGATTGAAACAGCTGATGTGAACAATATTTCGCCATACTCGGCTGATATATCTGTATCATGCTGCCAAGACATCTCGAACGCCCGCTATGTTTTGAAGCGCCTTTCAGATGAAAATACCATATACGCAACAGATTTGTTCTTTTCTCAAGTATCAAGTGCCAATACAGATAACAGAGCCTTGGAAATATATAACGGAACAGGCAAGGACATCTGCTTGGAAGATTACAGAGTGGTAACGGATATTCATACCGGAAGCGGCAGTTACAGTTCTACCGTAGTATTAGGTTTTACGGAAAGGGATACAATAAAGTCAGATTCCTGCATAGTAATAATGCAGGCTTTGCATGCTATGGAGAATAATATCAACGGAGTATTCTACGTCAATCCTTCCGTAATCGGCACTGTTGTAATAGATGGAAATGACCCTATTGCTTTGATTAAGGGTAACGATACAATAGATATATTCGGAAATTTCGGAGAAAGTATAAGCAATCAGCAAGGTTGGAACGACGAAGGGACAAGAACGGCAAAGACAGTTCTGCAACGTCGTCCATGGGTTACGAAAGGTGTGAAGACAAATGTGCAGAGCGGATTTCCGACGCTTGCAAGTCAATGGCAGCAGTTGGGAAATCTTTCTACGAACAGGGCAGAAGATTTTGCAGATTTCGGAAAGCATGAAATGGACGGAGCTTTGAGCGGTCTTTGCTTGGATTCTGTTATGGTGAATTTCAATCCCGAAAGCGGCATTCTTTCTCTTGAGAACTTGCAAAGCAATACGACTTATGAATTATACCTTTTGGCAGAGGTGTCAGGTGAAGAAGTGAAATCTTCATCTGTTGTTTTCAAAACGGGAAAGGTAATTCAAAGAATGCAAAGCGGAGATTGGTTCGACGAATATTGGACAGATGGCGTTCCAACAGAAATTGACGAAGCTGTCTTGTACAATCCTCAAACACTGCTTATCAATCATGGAGATACGGCTCTGTGTTACAGACTTTCCATAAAGGATACAATGGGAGCTGAGAAGGCTGAGGTCTTGAATAATGGTGTTCTGAACAGCCGAAGCGGTGTTGCAGTGGATATGAATTTCGGAAAAGAATTACAGGACAGTGTATCGTATAAGCTATTCGGCTTTCCGATAAATGTAAATCTTGCAAACAGAGACAGTCTTTCGGCGTTTCTATCTTCCGAAACGGGTTTGGAAATAAACGGTTTACCTCAATCGGGAGAGTTTTTGCAAACACAGTCTTACACAATGAAGATATATTCGGATACAATGCTGACATTTTTAGGTGAATTGAATAATGAAACAAGCTATTCACTGCTTGCTTCTGATATGTCAGGTTTGGAGAATAATGCTTCACAAACCATATTCACCTACAATCCGTATCCGTTTACTGTATGCGTAAATCAATTACTCCGAGATGAAGTTTCCTTACCACAAATCGTTGATAAGAGAACAGGTATCTTCGCTCCATTGAATGAAACAGATAGTTTAAGACCATTCGAGGGCTTTTTAGTGGAGAAGATGAGCAGTTCGGCAAATCTTGTTTTACATAAAACGCCTTTAAGTCCTTTGCCTCCGAACAGCAATGAAGCATTATGCTTGACTTTGAGCACCTCTGCTTATTCGGATAAAGTTGCCTTGGAATTTTCCGAAACTGCAAATCATACTTTCGACCCCTTGACGGATAATCATAAGTTTTTTACGGACGGAAATAAGGCAATAATTGCTTTTGAAAGTAATGGAGAAAAATATTCATTCAAAACACTGCCTCTGTTTGAGGACAGCATTACTTTGGACTTTTATATCAATCTTCCGAAACTCGATGTGTATTCTCTCGTTTTGCAGAACGACTCAATAAATTCTTATCTTCTTGCGGAACTTAAAGACAGAGAAAGCGGAATAAATCTTTTCGATTTTCTGCAAGACAGTGTTTATACTTTCCAATCGCCGCAGACGACCAAGCATTTACAACTAAAACTATACAAAACCCTACCATCCTTTGATGAAACTTTGAACTTATCCGCTGTTCGCCTGATCAGGAATGGGGATTGGGTAATATTGGACTGCGAAGAGGAAATAATATGTATGGAATTATATGATATGCAGGGTAGAATTGCGGATAGAGTGAGAGGAAAGAAGAAAATAATATTACCAAATGCAGGCACATTCGTATTGAAAGCAACAAGTCAAACAGGTGAATACACTTGGAAGTTGATTAAAGCAGATTGAGATGAAGTGTGTTCGCTTTGCAGCAGGGCGATGTTTTGCTTCTTATGATTGAGATAAAATTCATGGATTGCGTATCGACTTGGATTTTTTTCGTATCTTCGCCGCTTGCTTATGGCTGTAACATTTGAAAGTATAGAAAAGGAGATAAAGAACGGCGATTTGAAGCCTGTTTATCTTCTGAAAGGAGAAGAGCTCTATTATTTGGAACTCCTGAGCGACAAATTCGAGCAAGAGGTGCTTGATGAGACGGAAAAGGATTTCAATATGAGCATATTCTATGGCAAAGATGCGTCCATGGACGAGCTGATCTTATCTGCCAAACAGTATCCGATAATGGCAAGACACAGATTGGTAATGCTGAAAGAGGCACAAACAATGGACAAAAGGGAATTGGAGAAAATGAGCAAATATTTGCAATCTCCCGTTTCAAGTACGGTTTTTGTTATTATCAACAATGCTAAGGAGTTTCCTCAAAGTCTCACCACAAAAATCGGCAAAGTGGGGACGGTTTTTGAAAGTCAGAAAATAAGAGAAGAGAAGTTGGTAAGTTGGATTGATGCCTTTGTAAAACAAAAAGGCTTCGCAATGGAACAACAGGCTTCCATGATGGTGGCAGAATATCTCGGCAATAATCTGATGAAGATAAGCAATGAGATTTCAAAATTACTTATAAACATCAAGGATAGAAAGGAGATTACAAGCTCCGATGTATCTTCTCATATCGGTATAAGCAAGGATTACAATGTTTTTGAACTGCAAAAAGCCATCGGAAAGTTGGATTACGAAAAGATAAACAAATGCGTGTGCTATATGGCGGCACATGTGAAAGAGAACCCTTTACCTGTGGTATTCGCAAACCTGTTTTCATATTTCGTGAAACTGTTGATAGTGGCACAACTGTCGGATAAATCCGATACGGCAGTGGCTTCCGCAATCAAAGTGCCGCAATTCTTCGCACGAGATTATGCAATACCGGCTCAAAAGTACGGTGCAGATAAAATAATGCAAAATATATCCCTGATAAAAGAATACGAATTGAAGAGTAAAGGCGTCGATTTTGCTCCAATAGGCAATGAAGGCGAATTATTGAAAGAATTGGCTTATAAATTGACTCATTGACGTAACACAAAGCACAAAAAATATGAATAGGATAGTATCTTTTTTATCCCTTATGGTATTCAGCCTCTGCCTTGCTGCACAAACAGGTTCCATAAGGGGGTTCGTATATGATAAAACAACAGGTGAGCCGATTGCTTACGGCAATGTGATACTCAAAGGAAGCACAACAGGAACCACAACCGACATAAACGGTTATTTTGTTTTCTCAAAAGTGAAAGTCGGAACCCAAGTCGTTAAAGTAAGTTGCATAGGCTATGAAACGACAGAGCATAATGTTGAGGTGGAAAAGGGAAAAGTTGTATCCATAAAGGTGGAACTAAAACCTTCTTCGACGGAATTGGCAATCGTTGAAGTCAGCGGGAAAAGGGAAGCAGTGAGATTGGAAAGCAATGTTTCCGTAGAGAAAATAACATCGAAAGATATACAACAAATTCCTACAATCGGAGGACAGGCAGACTTGGCTCAATACATTCAAGTCTTGCCGGGAGTGGTTTTTTCAGGCGACCAAGGCGGACAACTATATATCCGCGGAGGCTCTGCCATTCAAAACAAAGTGCTTTTGGACGGAATGGTTGTTTATAATCCCTTTCACTCCATTGGTTTGTTCTCTGTATTTGAAACGGATATTATAAGAAACGCCGATGTTTATACAGGCGGTTTCGACGCTCGCTATGGCGGAGTGTTGTCTTCCGTTTTGGACATAACCACAAAAGATGGAAACAAAAAGAATACGAGCGGAAAAATTTCCCTTTCCACTTTCGGAGCAGGCTTATTATTAGAAGGTCCGATTATAAAGAACGATGAAAAAAGACGATACAGTTTATCATATATTCTGAGTGCAAAAAACTCCTATCTTTCCCATACCTCAGCTTCTGTATATTCTTATATGGATAAGAAATTGCCGTATGATTTTCTCGATATTTACGGGAAATTGACCCTTGCGACGGATAACGGAAGCAAGGTCAACTTTTTCGGACTTAATTTCACCGATAAGGTCAACCAATACGAAGCCATAGCTGATTTTAATTGGAAAAATACAGCTTTCGGAGCCAATTTCTTAATTCTTCCCGGTAGCGGCTCTTCCTTAGTTGAAGGAGTGGTTGCATATTCCGATTATACGATGAAAATGTCCGAGACTTCATCAACCGATGAGCAAATGAGCAATATCGGAGGTTTCAATATCGGAATGGCTGTTACTAATTTCTTCGGGGAAAACAGGCTTAAATACGGCTTAAACATGCTCGGCAATACCACAAAAACTCTATTCACCGCTTCCGACACCATAACGGATTATTCCACCGAATTTGCCGCCTACACCGTTTTCAGAGGAGTTGCAGGCAGCTTTGTTTACGAACCGAGTTTCCGTGCATCATATTATGCCTCTGTCGGAAGCCTTATACCGGAACCGCGTTTGTCCTTAAAACTTAATATTTCGGATAATTTCCGTTTGAAAGCAGCCGGAGGCATCTATTCTCAGGTATTCATGGATACCAAAAGCGATCGCGATATAGTCAATCTGTTTACGGGTTATCTCACTGTAAGTCCCGATTTGAACATAGTAACAACTTACAAAAGCGACACAATAAACTCATACGTACAAAAATCCAATCACCTTATCTTCGGAATGGAATATGACATACTCAAAAACCTTTCTCTCAACTTTGAACTATACTATAAAACCATGTCCCGAACAGCCTCGGCCAACAAAGACCGTATGTATCTTGATGATAATGAACACAGAGACAAACCCGACTACCTCAAAAAGGAATACATAGTCGAGGACGGCAAGGCTTATGGCGGTGATTTGTCGTTAAAATACGATGACGGCAGACTTTACATCTGGGCAATTTACTCCTTGGGCAAGGTTACCAAGACCAACGAAGTTCAAACCTATTCTCCGCATTACGACAGAAGACATAACATCAACCTTTTGGTGAATTACCAATTCGGAATGGACAGAAGTTTTGAATTAAGTTTCAGATGGAACTACGGCAGTGGTTTCCCTTATACCCCGACAGCCTCCATGATGGAACAACTTGACTTCTCAGGCGGCATAAATACCGATTACATCAATCAGAACGGCACATTAACCACCATATACGGCGACTTGAACTCACGTCGCCTGCCCGATTATCACCGATTCGATATTTCCGCAAAAAAACGCTTCGATATAGGCAAACGCTCCATACTTGAAATAAACCTAAGCGTAACAAACGTCTATAATAGAAACAATCTCTTTTATTACAACCGTATAACCTCCGAAAGGGTTGACCAACTACCAATTATGCCTTCCCTCGGACTGAGCTTCACCTTCTAAACCCAAACCACGGATTTGCAATAACATAGCAATCAACAGCCATAAGAGTAAAACGAAACGCCGAAAGAATTTTCCAAAATGGCGTTCTGATTTTTTCTTTCGGCGATTTAGAAAATTAAAACGCCCTTTTAATTTTCTGAAACGGCATTAAGTGATCAGACTGCTGTTTTACAAGAAATTCGTCCCATAATGCGGAGAAATTTCCGCCTATTCATGCTTTTCACATTCTTAATCTCTTGATAAGAAAGCATCTTTGGTATCCATCACTTGCAATTCGGAAATAACAATCAGGCTTTATATCAATTCAGAAACTCATGAAAACTCTCGGACAAAGAAAAACGGAGAAAAGAATAGGATTTTGTCGGATTTCTGTTCTCAAAATCTCGAGAAATTTCGCCGAACCGCTCTTTGCTATTATCGAAAAACAATAATTCAACAAGGCAACGCAAGCCATTAAAAATAAAATGCAAAAAATTTTTTCACGAAGTGAAACGGTCGAAAACAGCAAAAACATAAACTACTGGAAAAGTGGAACATAAGCAGGCAATCAAAAAGTGTGCCAAAATGAAATCCGGAAAAGCCGAACTCATAAAAAATACAAAATTTTGCCTTGGATTTTGCAAGAAGCACAATAATTTCGTATCTTTGAGCGGTCAAAAAAATTACTAACTAAAATTTCAAAGCAATGAAGAAATTATTATTCATGCTGTTGGCGACAGTGCTGTCGTTGACGCAGATGATGGCACAAACGGTGCCTATCACAATCGGAACGGGGACAAGTACCAGTTCCTCCGGTCCTATACCCGGTTTATGGGGTAATCACCGTTCAATCCAACTTTTTACGGCAACTGAGCTTGGGCAAGAGGGAGCTTGTGTTGTTGACTCCATCGCTCTTGAACTTGGTTCGGTTACTGCCGGCACCGGAGGAAGAGCTGTTAGAATTTACATGAAAGAAGTTGCCGATACAACAGTTGCCGGAAGTCAGATTATCGGAACTCTGACAGATGGGGCTGTTTTGGTTTACAGTTCTACAGACGAAGTTTGTACGAGTAATACGTGGCATACTTTCGTTTTACAAACTCCTTTCGCATATAGCGGAAGTAACAGCTTGATGATTATCTTCGAGGGCGAGGGCTGTACAACAAGTGGAAGTTGTTCAGTCAATATTAAGTACACAGATAACAATAAAGCATGGACAAAATGTTGGGATGAAACAGCTCCGGACTTTACCACTCCTGTTGCAAAGACTAATAGTTATAGGGCAAACACCCGTTTCTATGTATCCACAACGATACCGGCTGATTATTGCCCTCCTGCATCGAACTTTGTCTTTTCAAACCTGACCACAGATGGGGCTGAGATTTCTTGGACAAGTACCGCAACAAGTTTCGAGTATGAGTACAAACTTGCTTCCGAGGATTGGACTTCGGAGAATGTTGTCAGCGGAACAACTACTTCGCCTTCTGTTTCTTTAAGCGGGCTTACTTCCGGAACCTCCTATAATTTCAGAGTTAAAGCAATTTGTGCTTCCGGAACTGAAGCTTTCTGGATAGGGGGGGCTTTCCTTACTCCTTGTGATGTTTATCCTATTCCTTATCAACAAGGTTTTGAGCAAGGATTCGACTTTACTTTTGGTTCAGGATTTATTGCTGCTCCTTTATGCTGGGCGAACGTTAATGGAGATGCTTCGACATCTTACTACTGGAAGACTTCGACAGTCAATCATTCAGGAGGGAAATCCGCATACTATTACGGTACGGCATCTGCAACCCCTGCTCAAAGCGACTGGTTGATAACTCCTGCTTTTGAACTAAGCGGGAACGAAGCAGTTAACTTCTTCATCAAAAAAAGTTCTGTCTCTTACCCTACGGGATTGAAAGTTTATGCATACGATATATCAGGTGGTGATATTACTTCCCCTGCCGATACATCATTGTTTACTTTGATTGATTCAATTCCTGCTTCTTCTCTTACCACAACCCAATGGTATGATGCGGGAGTAAATTTGTCTTCATTAACCGGCAACTATCGTTTGGCTTTGGTTCCGACAGCCAATAACGGCAGTTTGTATATAGACGATTTTGAAATAGTTGAGACTTCTTGCCATCGTCCGGTAATGTCAAGCCTTGTTGCTTCCGGCATAAGCAGCACAGAGGCTTCATTGTCGTGGACAGATGAGAATGCTTCTTCTTGGAAAGTATATTATAAATCCCTTTCCGCAAACGGGTATCAATCCGAAACCACAAGTTCCACATCTTTGGACTTGTCCGGTTTGCAACCCGGAACAGCATATACCGCATACGTAGTTGCTGTCTGCGGTGAGGAAGAATCCGGTCCTACATTCCCTGTTTCTTTTATGACCGAGTGTGCAATTATTTCCAACTTACCTTGGATAGAAGGCTTCGAGGCAGATTGGAATAGTCAGGACTTGATGACAGGAACGATTGCAGCCCCTTATTGCTGGTTGAATGTTAATGGTGGTGGTTCATCTTACAAATGGGAGAGTACTTCCTCTGCCTATGAGAGCAGTAAGGCTGCATATATGTATGGTTATTCTTCTAATTCCAGTTCTTATAATACAGCAACCTATAAGAATGATGATTGGTTGATTACGCCGATAATCGAATTGACAGGAGGAGAGGTAATGACATTCTATTCCAAGAAGTCTTATGCTTCATACAGTTCATATAATCCGGAACTTAGAATTTACGCTCTTTCCGTATCGGCAGCCGATATGACTTCCGGTGCAGACACGGCGAACTTTGTGGCAATAGACTCTTTGGCTAACCTTACGGAAGATTATCTTGAATACGAAATAGACCTCAGTTCCTTGTCAGGTCAGTACAGATTGGCATTTGTAAGAAACAAAACATACGCCAACGGTTCGGTCTATTTGGATAATGTAACGGTGAAAGCAGCCCCTACTTGTCAAAGAGTACAAAATCTTGCTGTTACTAATGTTAGTGAGAACGAAATAACGCTTTCTTGGAACACGGAAGGAGATGCGGCTTCTTACAAGATATATTATAAAGCGAGCGGAGATGCTGACTGGACAACCGTGCCGGTAACCGGAAGTCCTTACACCATTCAAAACCTCAGCCCTGCAACAGCATATACCATCAATGCCACGGCAATATGTTCCGACGGTTCGGAAACAGGCTTTATTATGGGTCCTGCATTATCAGCAGCCACCACATGCACTGCATCAGTACCTCCGTTTATAGAGACATTCGACCCTTACCCTGCAGGCACATCTGCAACACACTGTTGGAAAGAAGGAAAAGGATTATTGTCAAATGTTATCATGCCGGATTCCTCTGTAACTATTGCATCAAGTTCATGGGATTCATATAGCAATTATGTTTTTGATAAGCACGCAGCAATAGAGTTGTATAGCTCCAACCGTCAAGATTGGTTGATTACTCCTCCTATAAACCTTGGTGACGGTTCGGTTCACTATGACTTGAAGTTCGAATTGGCATTTACTTACTGGAACAGTGCAGCACCTGCAACGATGACAAAAAATCAGAAGTTCGCTGTTTTGATTTCAACCGATGGAGGACAAACATGGGATTACGAAAATGCCAGAATTTGGGACAGTACATCGCAAGACCAGACCAATCCTAAGATTTGGGAAATCTCTGCAACAGGAGAAAGAGTTATAATGGATTTGTCTTCATATACAGGAAACATAGTGATAGGTTTCTATGGAGAACAGACTATTTCAGGCGGAGATAATCGTATTCATATAGATAATGTTCAAGTTGTCGAGCATGTGGATTGCCCTGATTTGGATTTGAGCTCAATAAATATTGCTTTGAGCTCAACAACAAGCGTATTGCTGAATTGGGATACTTCAGCGGATACCGTAGGCGTAGGTAACGGTTGGACGGTGGCATACGAGCAAGGCACAAGCATAAATGACGAGACTGCCACAACGATAAGCGTCCCTTACGGCACGGAATTTCCTTATGGAATAACAGGTCTCACAGATGGCGGAACCTACACATTCAAAGTACAGTATGATTGCGGAGGAGCATGGAGCAATCCTGTTACAATCACTCTTCCTAATAGTAATAATATAGCGACTCTTCCTTATACTTGCGATTTTGAAGACGCAGAAGAAAGAGGCAAATGGAGCATTGCAAACAGAGACGCTCACACCAGCAAATGGTACATAGGAACAGAGACAGACTCTACAAACAATAAACTCTATGTATCAAGTAATAATGGGGCTACCCTATCATATAATAAATCCCAAAACAATGTTGCATATGCTTACAGGTATATTCAATTCGATGACTCAGCTGACGGATATAAGATAGAGTTCGACTGGTATGGAGGAGGAGAATCGAACTTTGACTTCGTTAAGGTAGGATTGTTCGATGCAGGAATCCCACTTGAAGCGAGTGGAACTTTGCCTGCATGGGTTGGAGCAACAAGTGTACAAGAAGGTTTCCTTTATCCATCGGATACATTTAAGTATAACCTATCCACAACGCTTCGTCATGCCGAAATTCTTGTCAACGGTTCTTATGCAAACGGAACAATAAAGAAGTTGGTTTTCGCTTGGAGACAAGATGTCAGCCTTGGAAACGAGATAGGCGTTGCGATAGATAATATATCTGTTACAACTACAGGTTGTTTCCCTATCGACAGCATTAAACTTGCCGAGAACGGACGAGGTGTCAACTCTTTGACATTTGACATTTACGATGACAACTCCTCCGAATGGGAAATCCAATACAGGGTTTACGAAACAGAGGAATGGACTTCTCTTTTCACAACAAGCTCAACAGGAAATGAATTAAGTGATTTGTTATCCGGAACCATGTATCAAATCAGAGTCCGTGCAATCTGCGGCGATGGAGATAGTTCTTGGTTTACAAACGCCTTGCTGTACTCCACACTATGTGAAGCAATAAGCGTTACAGCAGAAACCCCTTACTTTGAAGGATTTGAGGGAGGTTGGTTCTCTGGAGGCAATAGTTTATCCACTCCGTCTAACTTCGCCCCTACGTGCTGGTTTAACATAAACGGTAAAGACCAAAACCGTAAGTGGACCAGTACAACTGCTGCTTCTCATGTGTATAACGGTAGCAAGGCTTTATATTTTAACAACAGCATAAGTGCCGCTGCCGATACGATTTCCGATTGGTTCGTTACGCCTATATTTGATTTAGCAGGAACCGAAACATTCTCCTTCTTTGCAAAATTAAACAGTGCAGCTACTTATCCTTTGAAGGTGATGTATTACAGTGTTGACGAAAACGAAGATATGACTTCAAGAGCAGACACTTCCAACTTCCAACTTCTTCGCGAGATAAGTCTTTCGGAAACTACTTATCTGCCATTCGATATTCCTTTGAACGAATTGACACCGGGACAATACCGTTTGGCGTTTTATGCTTCTGCTCCGGGTCGTGATGTATATATAGATAATGTTTCGTTGAGCATTATTTCTTGTCAGCGACCTGACGGTTCAACTATAAGTTTCTCAAATATAGAGCCTAATTCTGCAACCGTTAGTTGGGTAGATGATATTAACACGGCATGGATGGTTTATTACAAAACATCGACAGAAAGCGACTATACTTCTATCCCTGCAACAATGACAAGCGTAACGTTGACCGAGTTGACATCTAATACCGATTACGAAGTTTATATCACCGGAAATTGCGGTGAAACAGAAAGTGCACCTTCAATTCGTACAAACTTCTCAACACCTTGCGACATTGTAACGGAGTTCCCTTACAGCGAAGGATTTGAGAACGGATTGAGTTGTTGGGACGTTTCTTACACATCGACAAATACCTATACCTATAAATGGACTGTAGCTACATCCGGAGCAAATCCTACTTGTACTCCTCACAGCGGTAGCAATATGGTAAAATACCAAAGTTATAATGCCGGCTCAGGAAGTACTTCTACAATGATTTCTTCGGGATTTAACTTCTCTCAATCTATGATGATGAAGTTCTGGATGTATAGAACTACATTGTATGCAACTAATAATGACAGAGTACTTGTGTATATCAACAATCTTCCAACGGAAGAAAATGCAACGCTTTTGACAACTGTTACTTTGCATTCGACAACCACAGGTTGGGAAGAACAAGAGGTAATGTTGCCTGCCAACACAAGCGAAACGCAATACATAATCTTCAAAGCCATATCCGGTTATGGTGGAAGCATACACATAGATGATATTACGATTGATTATCCGCCTTCTTGTACAAAGCCGGATGTTGCATCTGTTACAGTTTCCGACATAACGACCAACACGGCAAGTATATCTTGGACGGATAATAACGAAAACAACTCTTCTTGGAATGTGTATTACAGAG